>MRWG01001932.1_pt1 | contig 11596 bp, 8 predicted proteins | sample 1013341 | NCBI WGS metagenome assembly MRWG01 (sample SAMN06117577, study PRJNA244670) | biofilm metagenome | biome: Water; feature: Cathode Biofilm; material: Biofilm; isolation source: microbial consortium enriched at the cathode of a solar microbial fuel cell | place: USA: District of Columbia ... | reverse complement strand
CGCGACCCGGTTCGGCGGCGAGGGCCCGGAGACGGCGCGCGGCTGACCGGCCAGGCGGAAGACGGAGCCACGCGCGGAATCTTGGCGTCGGAGCGGACACGCTATCTTTTCATCGCCGGCTGCGCGCGCTCCGGCACGACGCTGATGCTGCGCCAGATGGCGACGTTCGCCGGGTTGCGCGCGGCCCCCGAGGAGTCGGACTATTCCCGGTTCCAGGATTTGGCGGATGACGCGCCCTGGCTTTGCCTGAAACGCCGCTCCACCGCCTTTGCGACGCTCGAACGCCTGCCGCCGCATATCGACCTCGTCTACATGGTCCGCCACCCCTTCGACGTCCTGACGAGCCGGCACCGGTACGATCCGATCGGCGGCGGCGCGCACGGCTACTACGTGTCGCGAAAGCGATGGCTGGACGAATTCCTGGCCCTGCAGGCGCTCCGCGCGGCGCAGCCGACCCGCGACATCCACGTCGTCCGCTATGAAGACTTGGTTGAGCGACCGGACGACGTGCAGCGGTCCCTTGCCGACCGCTTCGACCTTGCGGTCGAGCGGCCGTTCTCCCAGAACGGGCGGACGTTCACGACATCGATCCGCAAGTGGCGCGGCGATGCGGAGATGCGACGGTATCTCCTGAGCCTGCCGCCGTTCTTCGTCCAGCGCCTGCGTGACTTCGGCGCCGACTTCGACTACGATGTCCGCTTCGCGGCGCTTCGTCGGATCAAGGGGGCCGCAATGGCAGTACGGGATGGCGGAGGCGACCGGGATTGAACCTGCGCGCGCTGCCGCAAGCAGGCAGCGCTGGCGCGATTATCCGGGCCGTGCGCCGAGGAGATACCGCCCGTAGACGAGCGAAAACAGCGCGAATGCGCCGATCCAGGCGGCCCCGGAGATATTGATCAGCTCAAACCATCGTTCGGGCAGCAGTTCGGCGGCGATGCGCGCGAGCGCCGCCAGATTTACGAGCGCATAGATCGCGACCGTCGGTCCGTCGGCGTGGAGCTGGCGGCCGGTGTGTCCCAAGGTGGCCCGCGTCATCACGGCCAGGATCATGCCGCCGATCAGACCGATCGTCAGCGCATGTGTCGCCAGCATGGGCGAAAGGCCGGGGAGCAGGATCGACGCTCCCAACAAGCAGAGGCCGGCGGGGCCCCACACATAGGCGACATGAAGGACCAGCACCAACGCTTCCGCCCGGGCGCGCAGGCCACGCCAGCGCAGCAGGCGCGCGCCCTGCAACACGCCCGCCGCCAGGAGAGCCGCGCCTGTGGCCGGAAGGTCGGGCGCGAACGTCCAGGTGGCGAGCGCGGCGGCGGTCGTCCCGTGGGCCAGCCAATCGACTGGACCGAAGGCCGCGGGGGCGCTTGAGCGCGTGTTCTTCGCGAGCCAGTTCCGCGTGAAGCTTGGAATGATCCGGCCGCCGACCAGGCTGATCAGGAAGACGACGACGGCGAGCGCCAGACGCCAGCTCGCGCCGCCCAGATCGAACCACCCGGCGACCTCGGCATGCATGCCGAAGTTCGATGCCGTGAGAACCGCCAAGGCCGCCGCCATCGGAAGATTCCGCCAGTTCCTGCCGGCGACGAGCTCACGCGTGACGATGACCAGGAACATTCCAAGGAATGAAATGTCGAGCGCAAGCGCCGGCCCCGTCCCGATAAGACCCGACGCCGCGATCGCAAAGCGGCCGGCAAGCCACGCCGTGACGAGAAGAAGGAGCGGAACGCCCCGGACAGGCAGCCGCCCGGTCCAGTTCGGGATCGCCGTCAGCATGAAGCCCGCGATCGTGGCGACGACAAACCCGAACATCATTTCGTGGATATGCCAGGCGACCGGATCGAACCCCGTCGGAAGCGCCACGCCGCCGACCAGCGTTCCGAGCCAGATCGCTTGAGACAGCGCAGCCCAAACGGCGGCTGCGAGAAACAACGGCCGAAATCCCTGGGAAAGCAGGCGAGGCATCTGATAGGCGCGACGGCGGGCTGCGTCATTCACGGGCCGCCCCCGATCGCTTGCGGCGCGTCCGGAAAGACGAGGCGCCGCAACGCTTTCGTTTGCGCAGGGCAGGCGACCAGATCGGCCAGCGAATAGCGGTCCAGCACGCCCAAGAACGCCGCCAGCGCCTCCTGCAGGGGCGCGCGCAGTCCGCAGGCCGGGACCAGGAGGCAGCGATCTGTGTCCGGCGCGAAACAATCGACGAGCGCAAAGCTTTCCTCGCATGTCCTCACGACTTCGCCGATGCAGATATCCGCTGGCGGGCGGGCGAGTTCAAGGCCGCCATTGCGGCCGCGAACGCCGGCGACGAAACCGGCCTCGATCAACGACCGCGCGACTTTCATCAAGTGGTTGTCCGAGACGCGGTGGCGCCGGGACAGGTCTTCGACGGTCCGCCGCTCGCCGTCGGCGACGGCGAGCGAGATCAGCAGTCGAAGCGCATAGTCGGTGTGGAGGGTCAGCCGCACTTGCCGTCCTTCGGGTCGCATCATAAAGAGGTATATCATATACCTATTATGGCGGCCCGCCAATCCGAAGACGTCAAACGCGTCGTTCGCGGCGCGGCCGAGGCGAAAGCGAGGAAGGATGAACAGGCGCATGTATCCGCCCGTCGCCCGCGAAACGGTCAAGCGTCGAAAGGCGCTGGCGCCCGTTTCCGACGCTGCGTTCGAAGATTTCGGCCGCGCCGTCTTTGGAAACGGCGCCCTCGACGTCAGGACGAAGCAGTTGCTGGCGGTCGCGGTCGCGCACGCCATGCAATGCCCCTACCGGATCCGCGCCCACGCCAAGGCCGCGCGCCGGGCAGGCGCAAGCGACAGTGAAATCATGGAAGCCGTTTGGGTCGCGGCCGAGGTGGCAGCGGGCGCGGCGATGTCCCATGCCGCGCTCGCATTCGACGAACTGGACGCCGAAGCCGATCGCGCCGATGCGACGTCCGGAGCGACCTAAGGCGATCTTGCTCTAGGCGCCGCCGAAACGAAACGACAGCCCGAGCCCAACGAAGAGGAGCGCGAGCAAGGTCACCGCGACGATATGGCAACCGAGCCATGGCAGGCTGCGGGGCGTTAGATTCGGAATGAGCTTCAGTCTGGCGTGAAGTCCCAGAGCCGCTGTCGCAACCACGCAAGCGAGCTTCAGCAGGATCGTGCGCGCGGCCGGATCGTCCAGCTGCAGCCAATCCTGCGGATCGGGGGACCAACGCAAGGCGAGCCACAATCCGGTCGCGATCTGGACCGCCAACGCCGGAACGCCGACGCGCTCATATACGCGTTCGAAGCGCCGGACCGGCTCGGGGTCCCGTCGCCGCAACGCCTCGGGCAGGATGCTCAGCGTCAGAATCAGGTGCCCGCCCGTCCACATTGTCGCGCCGAGGAGATGAAAGAAGAGAACGGCTTCGAACATGAACGATCCCTCGCGCCGGATTCGGCGCATGAAAGCGCGTCCCGACGCAGCCGCCGCCTGAAGACGGGCGATGGGCGCGCTGCCGCCGACGGCGGGGCCGGGTCAACGCTCGATGTCGTCGATCCACGTGCGTGCGGCGACCGCCCGCGGCAGGCCAAGCGTGCCGATCGCCAGAAGGGCGACCTGCCTGACGGCTTCCGGCTCCACGCCCTCGGCATAGGCGCGGCGCGTATGCGAATGAACGCCGCCTTCGGTGCCGGCTCCGATCGCGAGCGCCAGTTTCACCAGCCGCCGCTCCTTGGCCGTCAGCGGGCCGGCTTCGGCGCAGGCCTTGCCCAACGCGGCATAGGCCGACCAGATGTCCGGATGCTCGTCAGCCAGGCGGCCCGCGGCGTTCGGCAGTTTTTGGTTCATGGTTTCCTCCTGATGCCCGTTCGACTTCAGCGATCGACATCGTCGATCAGGGGCGTTGGCTTCGCGAAGCGTCGCAGTTCGTCCAGGTTGTCGATACGAACCGACGTATTGTCGACCGTTACGCCATACGGCTTTAGCGACCGGATTGCACGGGACAGGTTTTCCGGCGTCATGCCGAGCAGCGACGCCAATCGGCGCTTCTCCATGCCGAGTTCGAACGTCTCGGGCGCCTCTTGGGCCGCATGCAGGCGCAGGAAGAAGTTCGCCAGCCGTTCCGTTCCGGTCCGCAGCTTCAGGTCCTTCGTCGTCTTGACGATGCCCCGATAGGCGTTGGCCAATTCGGAAACGACCGCGCGCGCGAAGCTGTTATCCGCCTCGAACACCTCCCGGACGTCTTCCGACGGCAGGAGCACGACCAGGCTCTTCTCGAGCGTTTCCGCGCTCATCAGATAGGGCGCGTCCCGAATCGTGGCGGCCAGGATAAAGGCCGAAACAGGCTCGACGATCGCCAACGCGGATTCGCGGCGATTCCAGGCAGCCGACAATTCAACCGATCCGGACACCAGAATGTGCAGGAAGTCAGCCGGATCCCCCTCCTCCAGCAGCTTCACGCGCGGCGGAAAATTCTGAACATAGCCGCCGCGCAGGAGCCGCTCGAAATTCGCCGGCTCGATGTCGGCGAACAGCGGCAATGCGCGAATTTCCGGATGATCGCCAGCCCGCACGCTATTCGAAGCCCCCACGCCGGTCGCTTGATAAAAGTCAAGCAAGCATGGGCGTCGATGTCAAACCAGCACTGCTCATATGACCGGCCAGCGTTTCGAAACGTCAAGCTCCAGCAATGACATTTTTGGCTTATCTATTTATTTTTACAGGAAAAATTGCGTTTCATGATCTAGATCAAACAGCCTGCCATCAGGTCGTACGAGCTTCCGGCAACCAGGGACGCGCTGCGTCGCAATTCGCACACTGGGGGAAGCAAATGGACTACGGATTGGAGGCGGGCCCGGAAAAACGGCGCCAAGCGCTCGGACTGAGCACGCTCGCATTCACGGCGTGCTTCGCCGTCTGGACGATCTTTTCGATCATCGGAGTGCAGATCAAGCAGGAACTGGGCCTCTCGGAGACGGAGTTCGGCCTGCTCGTGGGCACGCCGATCCTCACCGGCTCCTTGAGCCGCATCTTCCTCGGCATCTGGACCGACCAGTATGGCGGGCGCGCGATCTACGTCCTCACCATGCTGTTGGCGGCGGCGGCGACGTTCCTGCTCTCCTACGCCGACACCTACCCCTTGATGTTGCTGGCCGCGCTCGGCGTCGGCCTCGCCGGCGGCTCGTTCGCGGTCGGGGTCGCTTATGTGTCGAAATGGTACCCGAAGGAAAAGCAGGGCACCGCCCTTGGCATCTTCGGCGCCGGCAATGTCGGCGCCGCGGTCACGAAGTTTCTGGCGCCGTTCGTGCTGGTCGCCTATGGCTGGGAAATGGTCGCCCAGGTCTGGGCGGTGGCGCTGGTCGTCATCGCCGTGATCTTCTGGTTCGCGACCGAAGACGACCCGGAGCTTCAACGGCGGCGGGCGCGCGGCGAGAAAGCGCAATCCTCCAAGATGGCGCTGGAGCCGCTGCGCAATCAGCAGGTCTGGCGCTTCGCGCTCTACTATTTCTTCGTCTTCGGCGGCTTCGTCGCCCTGGCGCTTTGGCTGCCCCGCTATCTGATCGGCGTCTACGACCTCGATCTGAAGACGGCCGGCATGCTGGCGGCCCTCTACTCGATCCCCGCGAGCCTGTTCCGCGCCTATGGCGGACACCTGGCCGACCGCTATGGCGCGCGCACGGTGATGTACTGGACGCTCGGCGTGGCGTTGGCCGTGCTGTTCATGCTGTCCTATCCGGACACCGACTACGTCATCCACGGCATCGACGGGCTCATCGTCTTTTCCACGCGGATGGATCTGGTCCCGTTCGTCATCGCCGTCTTCGTCCTGGGCTTCTTCATGTCCCTCGGCAAGGCGGCGGTCTACAAGCACATCCCGGTCTACTACCCCAACCACGTCGGCTCCGTGGGCGGCCTGGTCGGCATGATCGGCGGGCTCGGCGGGTTCGTGCTGCCGATCGCGTTCGGCGTGATGAACGACCTCGCCGGGGTCTGGACGAGCTGCTTCGCGCTGCTCTTCGTCATCGTCGCCGTGTCCCTGGTCTGGATGCACTTCTCGATCCGGCACATGGAGCGCGCCGCCGCCGCCGAACACCTCGACAAGCTGGCGCCGTTCGCGGAGCTGGAAGAGGTTCACGATCCCGCAAAGCACGGCCGCACGGACGGCAGTCTGGTCACCGACTGGCGGCCGGAAGACCCGCAGTTCTGGGAACAGACCGGCAGGCGGATCGCCCAGCGCAACCTGTGGGTCTCGATACCCTGCCTGCTGCTCGCCTTCTCCGTCTGGATGGTCTGGAGCGTGGTCGTCGCGAAGCTTCCCGCGATCGGCTTCGACTACACCACGGACCAATTGTTCTGGCTGGCGGCGCTGCCCGGCCTATCCGGCGCTACGCTGCGGATTTTCTATTCGTTCATGGTGCCGATCTTCGGCGGACGGTTGTGGACGACGCTGTCGACGGCCTCCCTTCTGATCCCGGCCTTCGGCATCGGCTACGCCGTCCAGAATCCGAACACGCCCTACCTGATCTTCCTGGTGCTGGCGCTGCTTTGCGGCTTCGGCGGCGGCAACTTCGCCTCATCCATGGCGAACATCAGCTTCTTCTTCCCAAAGGCGCAGAAAGGCAATGCGCTGGCCCTCAACGCGGGCCTCGGCAACGCCGGCGTCAGCGTCATGCAGTTCGCCGTGCCGCTCGCGATCACCGGCGGCGTCTTCGGGGCGGTCGGCGGCGCGCCGCAGGCCTTGTCCGCCGGCGGCCAGCTTTGGGTGCAGAACGCCGGCTTCATCTGGGTGCCGTTCCTGATCCTGGCGACGGTGCTGGCATGGTTCGGCATGAACGATCTCGCGTCGGCCAAGGCGTCCTTCCGCGAGCAGGCCGTGATCTTCCAGCGCAAGCACAACTGGATCATGTGCTGGCTGTACACGGGCACGTTCGGCTCGTTCATCGGCTATTCCGCCGGCTTCCCGTTGCTCGCGAAGACCCAGTTCCCGGAGATCGACTCCCTTCAGTACGTCTTCCTCGGGCCGTTGGTCGGCGCGTTGAGCCGGGCGGCGACGGGATGGATCTCCGACAAGTTTGGCGGGGGCCGGGTCACGTTCTGGACCTTCGTCCTGATGATCGCGGCCGTCGGCGGCGTCCTCTACTTCCTCGGCGCCAAGGATCAGCCGGGCGCGTTCTGGGGCTTCTTCGCGATGTTCCTCGTCCTGTTCTTCGCGACAGGCGTGGGCAACGCGTCGACCTTCCAGATGATCCCGATCATCATGCGCAGCGAAATGGGCCGGCTGATGCCCCAGGCCGCGCCGGCCGAGCGCCTGCGCAACGCCGAGCGGGAATCGGCGGCCATCATCGGCTTCACGTCCGCCATCGCGGCCTACGGGGCGTTCTTCATTCCCAAGGCCTATGGCAGCTCCATCGCGCTGACCGGCGCGCCGATGGCGGCGTTGTGGGGCTTCCTCATCTTCTACCTGACCTGCGCCGCCCTGACCTGGTTCGTCTACACGCGACCGGGCGGGCTGCTGCACGACATCGAGCGCGGCCGCCAGCCGGCCGACCGCGCCCCAATGCCCGCACAATAAGGAGGCTACGATGAGTCACCTGCTCGACCGGCTGAACTTCTTCCAGAAGAAAGAGCTGGAGCAGTTCGCCGACGGCCACGGCCAGGTCACCCGCGAGGATCGCGGGTGGGAGGAGACCTATCGGGAGCGCTGGCGCCACGACAAGATCGTGCGCTCGACCCACGGCGTGAACTGCACGGGGTCCTGCTCCTGGAAGATCTACGTCAAGTCCGGGATCGTCACCTGGGAAACCCAGCAGACCGACTACCCGCGCACCCGGCCGGACCTGCCCAACCAAGAGCCGCGCGGTTGCGCCCGCGGCGCGAGCTATAGCTGGTACCTCTACTCCGCCAACCGGGTGAAGCACCCGCTGGTCCGCGGCGACCTGATGCGCGCCTGGCGTCGGATGCGCCAGGACAAGAGCCCGGTCGAAGCCTGGAAAGCGATCCAGACCGACCCCGTTCTGCGGGCTCAGATCAACAAGACCCGCGGCAAGGGCGGCTTCGTCCGGGGAACGTGGGACGAGGCGACCGAGATCGTCGCCGCCGCCAACGCCTATACGGCCAGGACCTACGGCCCCGACCGCGTGTTCGGCTTCTCGCCGATCCCGGCCATGTCGATGGTGTCCTACGCCGCGGGCTCACGCTATCTGTCGCTGCTCGGCGGCGTATGCATGAGCTTCTATGACTGGTACTGCGACCTGCCGCCGGCTTCGCCGATGACCTGGGGCGAGCAGACGGACGTTCCGGAAAGCGCCGATTGGTACAACTCCGGCTTCCTGCTACTCTGGGGCTCGAACGTCCCGCAGACCCGGACGCCGGACGCGCACTTCTACACGGAAGCGCGCTACCGGGGCGCCAAGTCCGCCGTAATCTGCCCGGACTATTCCGAAGCGGCGAAGTTCGGCGACATCTGGCTCGCGCCGAAGCAGGGCACCGACTCGGCGCTCGCCATGGCGATGGGCCACGTCATCCTGCGTGAGTTCCACCTGGACCGTCAGTGCGAGTACTTCGAGGACTACTGCCGCCGGTACACCGACATGCCGATGCTGGTGCGTCTTGAGGGGAAGGACGGCAGTCTGAAGCCCGGCCGCTTCCTGCGTGCGGCCGATCTGGAGGGCGCGCTCGGCCAGGACGCCAACGCCGACTGGAAGACGGTCGCGATCGACGACCGCACCGGCGATCCGATCGCGCCCAACGGCTCCGTCGGACATCGCTGGGGCGACCAGGGCCGCTGGAATCTCGAAGAAAGGGCGGGCGACGCGGAGGTCAGCCTCCGGCTCTCGCAGATCCTCGACGAGCACAACGACGAGATCATCAGCGTCGAGTTCCCGTACTTCGGCGGCGAGGCGACGGACAACTTCGTCCGCTGCGAGCATCCGAACATCCTGCGCCGCAACGTTCCGGTGAAGCGACTCCGGTTGGCCGACGGCAGCGACGCCGTCGTCGCGACGGTGTTCGATCTGTTCTGCGCGAATTACGGCCTGGACCGCGGCCTGGGCGGCGAATGGACGGCCGGGAGCTACGACGACGACTGCCCCTACACGCCGGCATGGGCAGAAAAGATCACCGGCGTCGATCGCAAGAAGATCGCGACGGTCGCCCGCGAGTTCGCGCTGAACGCCGAAAAGACCAACGGCAAGTCGATGGTCATCCTCGGGGCCGGCCTGAACCACTGGTACCACATGGATATGAACTACCGCGGCATCATCAACATGCTGGTGATGTGCGGATGCGTCGGCCAGTCCGGCGGCGGCTGGAGCCATTATGTCGGCCAGGAAAAGCTTCGGCCGCAGACCGGCTGGCAGCCGCTCGCCTTCGCCCTCGACTGGGCGCGTCCGCCCCGGCACATGAACTCGACGTCGGCCTGGTACGCCCATACCGACCAATGGCGCTACGAGACGCTGAGCGCCAAGGAAATCCTGTCGCCGACGGCGCCGGACGGCGATTGGGACGCCAGCCTGATCGACTACAACATCCGCGCCGAGCGGATGGGGTGGCTGCCTTCCGCCCCGCAACTCAAGGCCAATCCGCTCGAGGTTGGTCGCGCGGCGAAGGCCGCCGGCGTCGAGGCGAAGGACTATGTCGCCGAGCGGCTGAAGTCCGGCGAGATCGAAATGGCGTGCGAGGACTCCGACGCGCCGGAGAACTGGCCGCGCAACCTCTTCGTCTGGCGGTCGAACCTGCTCGGCTCCTCCGGCAAGGGCCATGAGTACTTCCTGAAACACCTGCTCGGCGCGGATCATGGCGTGCTCGGCAAGGACCTGGGCGAGGAAGGCCGACGCAAGCCGGTCGAGGCGACGTGGCGCGAGACCGCCCCGGAAGGGAAACTCGACCTTCTGGTCTGCATCGACTTCCGCATGTCGACGACGGCGGTCTACTCCGACATCGTCCTGCCGACGGCCAGCTGGTACGAGAAGAACGACCTCAACACCAGCGACATGCATCCCTTCATCCACCCGCTGCAGGCGGCGGTCGATCCGGCATACGAATCGAAGACGGACTGGGAAATCTTCAAGGCGATCGCCCGGAAGTTCTCGGAAATCGCGCCGGAGATCCTGGGCCGGGAAACGGACGTCGTCGCGCTCCCGATCCTGCACGACACGCCCGCGGAGATCGCGCAGGATCAGGTGCGGGACTGGAAGAAGGGCGAGTGCGAGCTCGTTCCGGGCAAGACCGCGCCGAACTACATCGCCGTCGAGCGGGACTATCCCGCGCTGTACGATCGCTTCGTCGCGCTCGGTCCGCTGATGGAGAAGGCCGGCAACGGCGGCAAAGGCATCGCCTGGAACACCGACCCTGAAGTCGAGCACCTGCGTCACCTGAACGGGGCCTGGACCGAAGGACCGGCCAAAGGCTGCCCCAAGATCGTAACGGACATCGATGCGACGGAAGTGATCCTGGCGCTCGCGCCGGAGACCAACGGCGAAGTGGCGGTCAAGGCCTGGCGCGCGCTCGGCAAGGCGACCGGGCGCGATCACACGCCGCTCGCCATTCCCAAGGAGGGCGAGAAGATCACGTTCCGCGACGTGGCGGCGCAACCCAGGAAGATCATCTCGTCGCCGACCTGGTCGGGCATCGAGAGCGAGGAGGTCTGCTACAACGCCGGCTACACCAACGTCCACGAACTGATCCCCTGGCGCACGCTCACGGGCCGCCAGCAGCTCTACCAGGATCACCTGTGGATGCGGGCCTTCGGCGAGGGCTTCTGCGTCTATCGCCCGCCGGTCGACCTGAAGACGATCACCCGGGAGATCAACGCCGACGCGCGGGACGGCGAGCCGCACGTGGTGCTGAACTTCATCACGCCGCACCAGAAGTGGGGCATCCACTCGACCTACTCGGACAACCTCTTGATGCTGACGCTCAACCGCGGCGGCCCGGTCGTCTGGATGTCGGAGGTCGACGCCGCGAAGGCGGGCATCGTCGATAACGACTGGGTCGAGGCCTACAACGCGAACGGCGCCCTCACGGCCCGCGCGGTCGTCTCCCAGCGCATGAAGGAAGGCACGCTCTTCATGTATCACGCGCAGGAGAAGATCGTGAACACGCCCGGTTCCGAGAAGACGGGCAAGCGGGGCGGCATCCACAACTCCGTCACGCGCGCCGTCCTGAAGCCGACCCACATGATCGGCGGCTACGCCCAACAGAGCTACGGCTTCAACTACTACGGCACCGTCGGCTCCAACCGCGACGAGTTCGTCGTCGTCCGAAAGATGCGGAAGGTCGACTGGCTCGACCGTCCGGCCAGCAAACAGGAGGCCGCACAATGAGAATTCGTGCGCAGATCGGCAAAGTCCTGAATCTCGACAAGTGCATCGGCTGCCATACCTGCTCCGTCACCTGCAAGAACGTCTGGACCAGCCGCGACGGCGTCGAGTACGCGTGGTTCAACAACGTCGAGACGAAGCCCGGCATCGGCTATCCGAAGAACTGGGAAGACCAGAAAAAATGGAACGGCGGCTGGGAACGCACCGCGGCGGGGCGGCTGCAGCCGAAGCAGGGCGCGAAGTGGCGCATCCTCGCCAATATCTTCGCCAATCCGGACCTCCCGGAGATCGACGACTATTACGAGCCGTTTGACTTC
>MRWG01001931.1_pt1 | contig 11599 bp, 12 predicted proteins | sample 1013341 | NCBI WGS metagenome assembly MRWG01 (sample SAMN06117577, study PRJNA244670) | biofilm metagenome | biome: Water; feature: Cathode Biofilm; material: Biofilm; isolation source: microbial consortium enriched at the cathode of a solar microbial fuel cell | place: USA: District of Columbia ... | reverse complement strand
GCGCCCATCGGCCTGAAAGTGGGCCTAGTTCCGCGACTTGTCCACCAGGCGGTCGTTCTGAGCCCAATGCATCATGCCGCGCAGTTTCTCGCCGACTTCCTCGATGAGGTGGTCGTTCATGCGGGCACGCTTGGCGTGGAATCCGGGGGCGCCGGCCTGATTCTCGAGAACCCAGTTGCGCGCGAAGGTACCGTCCTGGATATCGGTCAGGATCTTCTTCATCTCGGCCTTGGTCTTGCCGGTGATGACGCGCGGCCCGGAGACATACTCACCGAACTCTGCCGTATTCGAGATCGAGTAGTTCATGTTCGCGATGCCGCCCTCATAGATGAGGTCGACGATGAGCTTGGTCTCGTGGAGGCATTCGAAATAGGCCATTTCCGGCGCATAGCCGGCCTCGACCAGCGTCTCGAAGCCCGCCTTGATCAGCTCGACAATGCCGCCGCAGAGCACGGCCTGCTCGCCGAAAAGATCGGTCTCGGTCTCTTCGCGGAAGCTCGTTTCAATCACGCCGGCGCGGGTGTTGCCGATCGCCTTGGAATAGGAGAGCGCGACATCCTTGGCGCTGCCGGTCGCGTCCTGATGGATGGCGACGAGGCCCGGCAGGCCGAAGCCCATCTGGTATTGCGCGCGCAGCGTGTGGCCCGGGCCTTTCGGCGCCGACAGCGACACGTCGACATTTGCGGACGGGCGGATCAGGTTGTAGTGGATGTTGAAGCCGTGGCCGAACATGATGTGCTGGCCATCGCGGACATTCGGCTCGATCTCATTGGCCCAGAGAACGGCCTGCTTCTCGTCCGGGATGAGGATCATCACGACATCAGCCCATTTGGTCGCTTCGGCCGGCGTCATGACCTTGAGGCCCTCGGCCTCGGCCTTCTTGCGCGAGCCGGAGCCCTCCTGCAGGCCGACAACAACCTCCTTCACGCCGCTGTCGCGCATGTTCAGCACATGCGCATGGCCCTGGCTGCCATAGCCGATGACGGCGACTTTCTTCTTCTGGATGAGGCTGAGGTCCGCATCCTGTTCGTAATAGACTTTCACTTCCTGCTACTCCTTGGAATGTCTGATGTTTTCTGGTCTCTGAGCGGCTAGCCCGCATCCTTCCCGCGGCGGATGGAGAGGACGCCCGTCCGGCTCACCTCGACGAGGCCGAGCGGCTCCATCAGTTCGGTGAACTGGTCGATCTTGTCCGACGCGCCGGTGATCTCGAAGATGAAGCTCTCATTCGTCGTATCGATGACGCGCGCGCGGAAGATCTCCGCAATGCGCAGTGCCTCGACGCGCTTCTCGCCCTTGCCGGCCACCTTGACCAGGGCGAGCTCTCGCTCGATGCCGCGCTTGGATTTGGTGATATCGATGACGGCAGCGACGGGCACAAGCCGCAAGAGCTGCGCCTCGATCTGCTCGAGCATGTGCGGCGTGCCAGTGGTCACGATGGTAATGCGCGAGCGGTGCTTGCCACGATCCACCTCTGCGACGGTCAGGCTCTCGATATTGTAGCCGCGCGCGGAGAAAAGGCCGACGACCCTGCCTAGAACGCCCGGTTCGTTGTCGACAAGGACCGCCAGGGTCCGGCGCTCTTCGGCCGACTCGACGTGGTCCATGTCATAGGCGCTTGCGGGGATCGGCTCCTGGCTCATGCGGCTTCCTGTTCGGGGTCTTCTTGCTGGGCTTCGATTTCGAGGTGCGGGCGGCGCGCCTTCAGGCGGTTCTTGATGGAGGCGGCGTGGCCGAGCGCTTCCTCGCGGTGGCTGCGGCGCTGCTTGTCATAGCGGCCTAGGATCATGTCGCGCCGGCGCGGATCGGTATGGGCCTGCAGTTCGGAGACCAGAAGACGGCGGCACTCCTCTATGAAAGCCGCGGAGTTCTCGCCCGTCGGGCCGTCGTCCCGGGTCATCGCTTCCAGCTCGTAGTATGCAAAGACGAGCGCATCGAGGATGGGCGGCCGCGAGCCGCGATAGGCCCCATGCTTCTCGGCGCCCTTCTTCTCCGGATCGATGTTCGGGAAGAACATCCGGCCCCGCTCAATCAACGAGGAAAGCTGCATCATCAGGTTGACCTTGTTGGTCTGGAAGGACTGCTCATTGGTCTGCTGGCGCCGCGTCTTGGCGAACATCACCATGCGCCCGAGCACGTCGATGGCGGCTGAGCCCCAGTCGAGGCTCGCCCCGTCGACATGCATGCGCAGCGTCTCGACGCGGATCTTCTCCTGACGCCGCGTCTCGAGATGCGAGGCAATCGCCCCGATAATCGCAAATATCGCCGAAACAACGGTCACGACGAGTGACCAGTTGTTCTGCATCGTATCCATCACGCTACTTGCTTCCATGGCCTGAATTCCTAGTGCTGGAGGGTCAGACCAGCTTACGGCCTTCTTCGTCAATTTCATCCCCGGAAATGCTGCCGAGCAGCATCTCGTTATGGGCTGCACCGGAAGGGATCATCGGGAAGCAGTTTTCCGCCTTTGTGACCAGGCAGTCGAAGATCACCGGCCCGTCATGGTCGATCATCTCCTGGATCTTCTGGTCAAGCTCGTTCGGATCGGAGCACTGGATGCCGTGGGCGCCATAGGCCTCGGCCAGCTTCACGAAGTCCGGCAGGCTTTCCGAATAGGAGTGGGAATAGCGCTCACCGTGCAGCAGCTCCTGCCACTGGCGGACCATGCCCATCCATTCATTGTTGAGAATGAACACCTTGATCGGCAGCCTGTGCTGCACGGCTGTCGAGACTTCCTGCATCACCATCTGCACGGAGGCTTCACCCGCAATATCAATCACCAGGCTATCGGGGTGCGCGGCCTGAATGCCGACTGCCGCCGGCAGGCCATAGCCCATCGTGCCGAGCCCGCCCGAGGTCATCCAGCGGTTCGGCTCCTCGAAATGGTAGTGCTGGGCCGCCCACATCTGGTGCTGGCCAACCTCGGTCGAAATATAGGTGTCACGGTCCTTGGTCAGCTCATAGAGGCGCTCAACGGCATATTGCGGGCGGATCGAGCCGTCATTGGCCGGATAGGAAAAGCAGTCGACTTCGCGCCAGCGCTCGATCTGGTCCTTCCACTCGGAGATATCAGGCGCTTTCGTGCGCGACTTCTTCCAGCCGTCGAGCAGCGCCTGCAGCGCCGCCTTGCAGTCGGCCACGATCGGCACGTCGACGCGGATGATCTTGTTGATCGAGGACGGGTCAATATCGATGTGGATCTTCTTCGAGCCCGGCGAGAAAGCCGAAATCTTGCCCGTCACGCGGTCATCGAAGCGCGCGCCGACGCAGATCATCAGGTCGCAGTCATGCATGGCATGGTTGGCTTCATAGGCCCCGTGCATGCCGACCATGCCGAGCCAGTCCTCATGGCTGGCCGGGAAGGCGCCGAGGCCCATCAGGGTCGAGGTGAGCGGGAAGCCGGTCGCCGCCTGCAGTTCGCGCAGCAGCTTCGAGGCTTCGGGGCCGGAGTTCACAACCCCGCCGCCCGTATAGAAGACAGGCCGGCGCGCCGCCTTCATCAGCGCCAGCGCATCGCGAATGGCGTGCTTGGACGGCTCGGTCTTCGGCTGGTAGGTCGGCTTGAAGACGCCTTCCTTGCCGATATAGGTGCCCGTCGAGAACTGCACATCCTTCGGAATGTCGATAACCACAGGGCCTGGACGGCCGGATGTGGCGATCAGGAAGGCCTCGTGGATCGTACGGGCGAGATCCTCGACATCGGTGACGAGGTAGTTGTGCTTGGCGCAGCAACGCGTGATGCCGACCGTATCGCACTCCTGGAAAGCATCAGTGCCGATCAGGTGCGTCGGCACCTGGCCGGTGATCACCACCATGGGGATGGAATCCATCATCGCGTCGGCAATCGGGGTGACCATGTTGGTCGCGCCCGGGCCGGAGGTCACCAGCGCAACGCCAGGCTTGCCGGTCGAGCGCGCATAGCCCTCGGCCGCGTGGCCGGCACCCTGCTCATGGCGCACCAGAACGTGCCGGATCTCGTCCTGCGAGTAGAGCGCATCATAGATCGGAAGGACAGCGCCACCCGGATAGCCGAACATCGTGTCGACCCCCTGCTCTCTCAGCGCAGCAATGACGATCTCGGCACCCGTCATCTTGCGGGTCTTCGTCGCTTTCTCCGTGAGTGTCTGGGTATCCATGGTCTCTGCTCTTCTAAAATGTCCTGTCCGTTTGGACGTTTTCTGCGCCCTGAAATGAAAAAGGGCCTCAAGTGAGACCCTTCCATACGCACCCGCGCCAGCATGTGATGATGCCGGTCACGGGTGACTAAGTACGACGACCTTCTGCTTACGCAAGGCTGTTTCCTCCAAATCGCGATTGGGGCATAACCTGCCTCAGCCTAGCGGTCAACCTCCTTGTAAAGGGCAGAAACAACCCTTAGCCGCGTTGCCGGGTCTGGTGACGGAATTCTGGGCCAGAAGGGAAATTGCCGCCCGATCCAGGTGAACTGGCGCTTGGCATAACGGCGCGTATCGCGCTTGGCATTGTCTGCGGCTGTCGCAGCGTCAATTTCACCCCGGATGAAGGCGGACAGCCAGGGCATGCCGTGGGCTTTCATCGCCGGCAATTCCGGATCGATGCCGAGGCTGACAAGCGCGCGGGCTTCTTCCATCGCACCTTCCATGAGCATGCCTTCGAAGCGGCGGTCGATACGGGCATAGAGCTTCGCGCGCGGCGGCGTCAGCGCGATCCCGAGCCATTCGTCGGGGTTCAGCACCGGATTGGAGCGCCGGTTCTGGAACCGCGAGAGCGGCGTACCGGTCGCCAGCCACACCTCATAGGCCCGGCCGAGGCGCTGGCGGTCATTGTCATCGATGCGCTTCGCCGCTTCAGGATCGACGACCTGCAAGCGGGTCTTCAGGCCGCGCACCCCGTCTGCCTTGGCAATTTCGAGCACTTCGTGGCGCACATCCTCCGGAACAGGCGGGATTTCCGACAGGCCTTCGGTCAGCGCGAGCAGGTAAAGCCCCGTTCCACCGACCACGACAGCGGTCTTCCCCCGCTTCTGGATATCCTCGATGACAGGCCGGGCCTGCTCCAGCCACTGACCGGTCGAATAGCGCTCACCCGCCGGAACGTGGCCGAACAGGTGATGCGGAATACCATCCATCTCGGCCTCGTCGGGGCGCGCGGAAATCACCTTCAATTCCTGATAGACCTGCATGGAGTCGGCGTTGACGATCTCACCATCCAGCTTGCGGGCAACGTCGATGGACAGTTGCGTCTTTCCGCTGGCAGTTGGTCCATGGATCAGGATTGCAGGGCGCATCTCTTAGCAAGTAAGAGGTTTGAGCCCGAAGGTTAAGTGAGGACCGCCCGGATGGATGAAAAAACGTCAGATTACAGCCATGTCGCGACAGTTGTGGCACCTGGCGGGGAAAGCCTGCAGCTGGTCGCCGACCGCCTGGAGACCACGCTGCGGGAGGCGGGCGTCACGGACTTTGGGCCGGTCCGCATGCTGAGCGGCGATGGCGCCTTCACCGCGATCGAGCAGGCGGTCAGCCCGGCCGACGCGCCGGCGCTGCGCAAGTCGCTCGAAGCGAGTTTCGCAGGCAAGGCCGATGTCTGCATCCTGCCCAGCACAGGCCGGCGCAAGAAGCTGCTCATTTCCGACATGGACTCGACCATCATCGAGCAGGAATGCCTCGACGAGCTGGCAGACTTTGCGGGCCTGAAGGCCGAGATCTCCGCCATCACCGAACGCGCCATGGCCGGCGAGCTGAATTTCGAGGAAGCCCTGCGCGAGCGCGTCGGCATGCTGGAAGGCCTTGGCATTGCCACGCTGGAGACCTGCTACCGCGAGCGGATCACGCTGATGCCGGGTGCGGAGACACTGGTTGCCACGATGAAGGCCGGCGGCGCGCGCTGCGTGCTGGTCTCGGGCGGCTTTACCTATTTCACCTCGCGCATTGCCGAGGCCGCCGGGTTCCATACCCATCAGGGCAATACGCTGCTCGATGACGGCAAGGCGCTGACCGGCAAGGTTCGCGAGCCCATTCTCGGGCGCGAAGCCAAGCTCGCCGCGCTGGAAAGCGAGCGCAAAGCGCTTGGTGTGGCGGCGGATGCGACGCTCGCCATGGGCGACGGCGCCAATGACCTTGCCATGATCGAAGCCTCAGGCCTCGGCGTTGCCTACCGCGCCAAGCCGGTTGTGGCGGCGGCGGCCGATTGCGGCGTGTCGGTCACCGATCTGACGGCGGTGCTGTATTTCCAGGGCTATTCCGACAGTGAGATTGTCTGGGCGGAGTAACCGCGTCCGGTCCGGCGGCTCTCTCCCCCCGGGCCGACACGCAGGGCCTACCGCGCTGAGCGATACCGCTCCGGATGCGCCGGGAAGACACCGATGATCTTCAGCGAGGTCGAGAAGAAGCCGAGTTCTTCCAGCGCCAGCTGCACATGCCGGTCATCCGGGTGGCCTTCGATCTCGGCATAGAACTGGGTCGCGGTGAAGGAGCCGTCGATCTGGTAGCTTTCCAGCTTGGTCATGTTGACGCCATTGGTCGCAAACCCGCCCATCGCCTTGTAAAGCGCGGCCGGGATGTTGCGCACCTGGAACAGGAAGGCCGTCACCGTGGGTCCGTCTTCAGCATCGTGTTCGACCGGCTCGCGCGCCATGATCACGAACCGCGTGGTATTGTGCTCGGCGTCCTCGATGTTGCGCGCAAGGATGTCGAGGCCGTAGACCTCTGCGGCCAGCTCCGGCGCAATGGCCGCGACAGAGGGGTCACCGGTCTCTGCAACGATGCGCGCAGCCCCGGCTGTATCGGCAGCGATTACGGCCTGGATACCATGCTGGCGCAGGAAGTCCCGGCACTGGCCAAGCGCCATGATGTGCGAATGCGCCGTCTTCACCTGTTCGAGGGGCGTGCCGGGCAGCGCCATCAGCTGAAAGCGAATCGGCATGAAGTGCTCAGCGATCATGTGCAGGCTGGTGCCTGGCAGCAGGTGGTGAATGTCGCCCACACGACCGGCAATCGTGTTTTCCACCGGAATCATGGCGAGGTCGGCTTCGCCGCGCTCGACCATGGACATGACGTCCTCAAACGTCTTGCAGGCGACGGGCTCAAGGTCGGGATAGGTGTCATTGCAGGCGATATGCGAGTTGGCGCCCGGTTCGCCCTGATAGGCGATCTTGCCTGTTTTGGTGTCGCTCATGGTCGTGCCGTCCTGCTGGAAGGGGCCTTGCGCCCGCAAATCAGCGCCTGCCATGCGCGAGGGCGCGGCGCATTTCAAGGGTCCATTCACCGAATCGGCTTTCCGGGCGATGTCAGGAAGTGCGCCGTTTCGCCGCTATATGCCCCCGCGCATCCTGTGTCGCATGCCGTTATATTGCCAGCGACTCGATAGCGTGCCAGAAGGCGCGCGTTGCAAGATAATCAAACAAGGATGATCCCGATGGGCGATCTCTTCTGGAACAAGGTCTTCGGCGCACTGCTCGCCGTCTTCCTCATCATCATGGGGCTCCAGACGCTGTCTGGCTCGCTTTTCTCGATGGGCGGCGAAGGCGGCCATCATGGCGATGAAGAGCAATCACTCAATGACTGGGCCCATAGCCGGTTTGCCTACTATACCGAGATCGCCGACAGCGGTGGATCCGGGCCGGTCGAGGAAGAGGTCTATGACCTTGGCGCCCTTCTCGCGAGTGCCGATGCCAGCAGCGGTGAGCGTGCCTTCAAGGCGAAATGCTCGACCTGCCACACCATTGAGCAAGGCGGCTCGAACGGTACCGGCCCGAACCTGTTCGGCATCATGACAAGCACGCATGCTCACAAGGAAGACTTCGGTTACTCCTCCGCCATGATGGCAACGGCTGGCGAGCCGTGGAACTACGAGAATATCGACCACTGGCTGGAAAATCCGAGCTCCTATATCCGCGGCACGTCGATGGCCTTTGCAGGCCTGCGCCGTGACGACGAGCGTGCTGACGTGATCGCCTATCTGGCCTCCATGACGCCGAACGCACCGGCCTTCCCGGAGCCGCTTCCGGAAGAAGAGCCCGCTGCCAATGAAGGTGAAGCCGGCGAAGGCGAAGCCGTCGAAACGTCGCTGGACGCAGAAACCGTCGAGACCTCGCCAGCCGAAGCGACGGGCGTGATCGAAACGGTCGATTCTGTCGACGGTGCCGAAGGCGACGATGGCAATACCGGAGAAGTCGAACTCGCGCCGGAAGAAACCGTTCCAGCTGAAACGGACGGCGAGGAGTAAGCGCGCCTAGGCCGGCGGCTTTAGCCAGTCCGGCTCGACGCCTCTCATTGCAGACACATCGATACGGCGGGCTCCTATGGGCTCGCCGTATATTTTTGCGATCCGCTCGACCGCACCAGCCAGCGGCTCTTTCTCGGCGGCCATGTGATAGGCATTGTCGTGCAGCAGCGTCTCGCCATCGAGCATGATGCCGACATGGCCTTTCCAGAACACAAGGTCGCCGCGCTTCAGGGCGCCGGGCATCTTCCAGTCGTTAATCGCCGTGCCGCACCAGGCAAACTGCATATCGCTGTCGCGCGGCAGGATCACGCCGCAGGCCAGGAAGGCGGCCCGCGTCAGGCCGGTACAATCAAGACCAAGGCTCTCGCAGCCACCCCAAAGGTAAGGTGTATGGAGGAAACGCTCGGCAACACCGGCCGGGTCGTCCTCATAGACGTCGATGGGCGAGACATGCTGCACCGGCACCCAGCCGGCCCGGTCAACCCGGACGAACTTGCCTTCCTGTCCGGTGACAGGCAGGCGGCTGCCCATGGAAACGAGGAAACGCGGCGCCGATTTCAGGTCGGGCTCCGAATAGACATAGGTGCGCACCACCGACACCTTGTGCGTGGCTTTCAGGACGGGCGCCGAGATCGCCTCGCTGAGCACCCAGCCGACATAGCGGTCGCGGTCGAGCTGGACGAGCGCAAAGTCTCCCTCTTCATGGAAGACCCGCAGTGTTTCACCATGCAGGGCCTGCGTCGTCATCTCCGCGTCGGCGCGCGCTTCGGCCCGCACGGCCGCGACGCCGGCGCTCACCTGCATGGGCGTACCGCTTTCCCCCGCTGGGGGCGTCAGTCTTGAATCGTCATAGTCTGGCATGATGGCCGCGAGATAATCACGCAGCGGCAGACTTGGCCACAGGCGCAGGCTGGCCGATATCCTTGCCGGCAGCGGCCGCGGCGATCAGGCCGGCAAAATCGCGCAGCCAGTCGAGACCATCCGGCGTACGCTCGATGAAAACGCTGCGAAGATCATTCTCGTCGCGGCGGCGGCGGACAAAGCCCGCCTTCTCCAGCGTATCGATGGCGCGCGTGACGGCCGGTTTGGCGAGGTTGAGGTCAGCGGCCAGACCGCGGACTGTGTGCGGACCAGCCTGCAGCGCGACCGTCATGAAGATAGCCTGCTGGCGGGCTGACAGGTCGAGTTCACAGGTGCGCACATAGGAGGATACGGCGCGACGCCAGAGGTCGAGGGACTGTCTCTCACTCATCGCCATTCGAGATTCTCCTGTCTTTGCGCAGATTCTGTTTGACTCAAGCGAATCAGAATCTGATTTGCGCAAAGCGTAAAGAGTCCCTTAATGCCAGCGATGTGGATAAGTTTTTAGCGCTTTGTTTCGATAGTGAAAAACATTGTCTGACCACCGCGCCAGACGCGTATGAGCAGATTTTCGCCGGGCGGTGTGGAGTCCGGTCCGAGGATTTCATAGGCGTCTTCGAGAGACGAAATCCGCTCAAAAGCCATCTCCGTGATGACGTCCCCCTTGCGCAGTTTTCCAAAGCTCGGCCCGTTCGCGGCAACCGAGTTGACGAGCACCCCGGCGACATCGCGCGCTATGCCATAGCGCCGGCGCGCATCGTCATCGATCTCGCGAAGTTCGGCGCCAATCGGGTTCTGCGCCAGCGCATTCTCGGGCAGCGGCTCACGCGCTTCCTCGGCCGTGTTCGACTCTAGCTCGCCAACGGTGAAGCTCACGGTTCGGCGCTTGCGGTCACGGACGATGTCGACGCTGACCTCGCTGCCAATTTCCGTCTCGGCGACGACGCGTGACAGGCCGCGCACATTCTCGACCATCTTGCCATCGAAGCTCAGGACAAGGTCACCGACTTCGAAGTCGGCCTTCGCAGCCGGACCGCCATCATCGATCGAGGTAATAATGACGCCCTTGGGCTCCTTCACGCCATAGGCGTCGGCAATGCCCTGGTCGATGCCCTGGACGTTGACGCCGAACCAGCCGCGCCGCGGATGGCCATATTCGAGAATCTGGCCGGCAACGGAGCTGACCAGATTTGACGGGATCGAGAAGCCGAGACCGACCGATCCGCCCGTCGGCGAAATGATCGCAGTGTTCACGCCGATAACCTCACCATTCAGGTTGAACAGCGGACCGCCGGAATTACCCCGATTGATCGCCGCGTCGGTCTGGATGAAATCGTCATAGCGGCCGGACTGGATGTCCCGGTTGCGCGCTGAAATGATACCGGCCGAGACCGACCCGCCGAAGCCGAACGGGTTGCCGATGGCCATCACCCAGTCGCCGACCTCGGCCGCATCGCTGTCAGCGAAATCGACAAAGGGCAGCGGGTCATCGCTGGTCACCTTGAGCACGGCGACATCGGTTTCAGGATCGGTGCCGACCAGTTCGGCCTTCAGCGTGCGGCCAGAATTGAAGACCACATTGATCTCGTCGGCATCCTCGATGACGTGATTGTTGGTGATGACGGTGCCATCGGCGGAAATAACGAAGCCGGAGCCGAGCGAACCTTCACGGCGGAACCCTTCCGGATCTCGCCCGAAAAACTCGTTGAAGCGCTCCAGCGGCGAGCCGTCCGGAAATTCCGGCAGACCTTCTGGCGCAACAGTCTGGCTGGTCGTGATATTCACAACGGCCGGCATCAGCCGCTTGGCAAGCCTTGAGAAGGATTCCGGCGCCTGCTTCTGGTCGATGACCGAGGAGGTATCCGACAGCGAGCTATCGGCCTGCGACAGGCGTTCGGACTGGGCGCTCGCTGGCAACCCCATCAGGAGACACCCTGCAGCACCTGCCAGAATGCTTGCCGCGTAGCGTTTCATTATCGCTCTCCGATTGTCGATCACGGATGAAGGTTCACACACAACTATGGCGCTTCGCGGGCAAAGCGCAACGCGTCAGAAAAGGCGGATTGCAGCATAGAAAAGGACAAGGCCGAGAATGGCCGACCAGATGCCCCCGCTTCTTACGCTTTCCGTCGGAAGGCGTGACAGCCACTCTGCCATGCGCCGCATCGTTTCCGGCGCGGCCGCGTAGAGGATGCCTTCCAGCGCGAACCAGAGGCCGATGGCGGCAAGGATGATCTGCCATGTCATGGCATGAGCTCCCTTGCCGCCAGAGGCTTACCGGTTCACCCGGCCATTCTCGCGCGCCTCGGTGATGAAGTCATTGCAGAGGCCCAGCTGGTCCGGGCCGACAACGATTCGCGTGCCTTCGGTGAAGGCCTGCTCGCAGGCGATCAGGGCCCGCTGGAAGCGGAAGAATTCCGGATCACGCTCATAGGCCTGGGCGTAGATCTCGTTCCGCTTGGCATCGCCTTCACCCCGAATTTCTTCAGATTGCTGGCGCGCCTCGGCGAGGATAACGGTCCGCTCGCGTTCAGCG
>MRWG01001930.1_pt1 | contig 11601 bp, 13 predicted proteins | sample 1013341 | NCBI WGS metagenome assembly MRWG01 (sample SAMN06117577, study PRJNA244670) | biofilm metagenome | biome: Water; feature: Cathode Biofilm; material: Biofilm; isolation source: microbial consortium enriched at the cathode of a solar microbial fuel cell | place: USA: District of Columbia ... | reverse complement strand
ACTGGGAGGGCTGGGCCGCCCTGACCGAGCGCCTGGGCGGCGAGGTCCAGCTGGTCGGCGACGACCTCTTCGTCACCAACCCGGTGCGCCTGCGCGAGGGCATCGAGAAGGGGGTGGCCAACTCCATCCTGGTGAAGGTCAACCAGATCGGCACCCTGAGCGAGACCCTGGAGGCGGTGGAGACCGCCCACTGCGCCGGCTACACGGCGGTGATGTCGCACCGCTCCGGCGAGACCGAGGACGCCACCATCGCCGACCTGGCGGTGGCCACCAACTGCGGCCAGATCAAGACCGGCTCGCTGTCGCGCTCCGACCGCCTGGCCAAGTACAATCAGCTGATCCGCATCGAGGAAGAACTGGACACCGCCGCGGTCTACGCCGGCGCCTCGATCCTGCGGGGCTAATAGCTACCTTTCCGATGTCGTCCCGGGGCTTGTCCCCGGGACCCATTGGCGTCAGCGCGGGGTCGGTACCGGCTTGAATTCCGCGCGGAGGTTCAATAGCCGACTCCGATTCTGAGTCCAAAACGCGAATTTCGGGGGTCCCGAGTCGTTTTTTGAATCTATTTGGAATCTTTGACTCTTTTTGCCTTGACCGAGCGAATCGGGATGTGATTCGCTCCGGGCATGAAGTTGCTTCGCGAAATAAAGTCAAGAGCCCGTCAGGCGGCGCCGCAGGTGCTGGCCGCCTGCATGGTCGCTTACTTCGCCTACCACGCCCTGCACGGCGACCGGGGCTTCTATGCCTGGATCATGCTGAAGCAGGAAAAGGTCCAGACGGAAGCGGCCGCCGAGCGCATCGCCGCCCAGCGCAGCGAGCTGGAGCACCGCGTCGGCCTGCTGCGCCGTGACCACCTGGATCCGGACTTGCTGGAAGAGCGCGCGCAAGCGATCTTGAACTACGGCCTGCCCAACGATCATATTATCTTTCTGGACGCAGACCTGAGGCGCTCCGGCGGCATGCCCTAAACAGAGCAGCTACCGGCGATAGCCGTGTTTAACTTATTTCCAGTTTATTCAATTTTTTGTCTTATAACTCAACGCATTAACCACGATTGAACAACTCCCGGCATTAGGTTAGAGTGCAGTTCGAGAGGCGGCCTCGAACCGCCTCCTTTTGCTTTGCGCGAAGGCTGGGAGTCTCCTGATGGCAAACACCAAATCGACGGGCACGCGTAGCGGCGGCAAACGTAAGGCGGCCGCGGCGCCGCTGAAGGCCAGCGTCGAGGATCTGCAACAGTACTACCGCGACATGCTGCTGATCCGGCGCTTCGAGGAGAAGGCCGGCCAGATGTACGGCATGGGCCTGATCGGTGGCTTCTGCCACCTCTACATCGGCCAGGAGGCCGTGGTCGTCGGCATCCAGGCGGCCATGGGCCCCAAGGACACGGTCCTGACCTCCTACCGCGACCACGCCCACATGCTGGCCTGCGGCATGGATCCCAAGGGGGTCATGGCGGAGCTGACCGGCCGCGAAGGCGGCTACTCCAAGGGCAAGGGCGGCTCCATGCACATGTTCAGCCACGACAAGCGCTTCTACGGCGGCCACGGCATCGTCGGCGCCCAGGTGCCGCTCGGCACCGGCTTCGCCTTCGCCCACCGCTACCTGGACGAAGACGCGGTCTCCATCACCTACCTGGGCGACGGTGCGCTGAACCAGGGCCAGGTCTACGAGTCCTTCAACATGGCCGCCCTCTGGTCGCTGCCCGCGGTCTACGTGATCGAGAACAACAAGTACGGCATGGGCACCTCCACCGAGCGCTCCTCGGCCAAGTCCACTGAGCTCTACCACCGCGGCCAGGCCTACGGCATTCCCGGCATCCAGGTCGACGGCATGGACGTGCTGGCGGTGCACGAGGCGGCGGAAAAGGCGCTGGCCCACGCGCGCTCCGGCAAGGGCCCCTACATCATGGAGATGCTGACCTACCGCTACCGCGGCCACTCCATGTCCGACCCGGCCAAGTACCGCTCCAAGGAAGAGGTGCAGAAGGTGCGCCAGGAGCGCGACCCCATCGAGCGCCTGCGCGGCATCATGATCGAGCGTAAGGTGATGGACGAGGCCAAGCTCAAGGAGCTGGACAAGGAAGTGAAGGCTATCGTTTCCGAGGCCGCCGACTTCGCCCAGACCAGCCCGGAGCCGGATGTGTCGGAACTCTACACGGATGTTTACGTCGGCGCCTGACGGCACCTGGGGCGTCTACGGCGGCGCCTGACGAAAGATGAGATCAGCCCGGGGCCTTGGCCCTGAATGAATTCCCGGAGGGGATATGCCAATCGAAGTTCTCATGCCGGCTCTCTCGCCCACGATGACCGAGGGCAAGCTGGCCAAGTGGCTGAAGCAGGAAGGCGACGAGGTATCGTCGGGTGACATCCTGGCCGAGATCGAAACCGACAAGGCGACCATGGAAGTGGAAGCCGTCGACGAAGGGGTGCTCGGCAAGATCATGGTGCCGGAAGGCACCGACGCGGTGCCGGTGAACCAGGTGATCGCCGTGCTGCTGGAGGACGGCGAGGACGCCTCGGCGATCTCCGAGGCGCCCAAGGCCGCCGCCGCGCCCGCCCCGGCTGCGGAAGCGCCCGCGCCGGCCCCGGCAGGCGCGCCGGCCCCGGCGCCTCAGGCCGCTGCGCCCGCGGCCGAGCCGGAGTGGACCGGCCCCACCGTCAAGCTGACGGTGCGCGAGGCCCTGCGCGACGCCATGGCCGAGGAGATGCGCGCCAACGAGCGGGTCTTCCTCATGGGCGAGGAGGTCGCCGAGTACCAGGGCGCCTACAAAGTCAGCCAGGGCCTGCTCGACGAGTTCGGCGCGCGGCGCGTGGTCGACACCCCGATCACCGAGCACGGCTTCGCCGGCCTGGGCGTCGGCGCGGCCATGTACGGCCTCAGGCCCATCGTCGAGTTCATGACCTTCAACTTCGCCATGCAGGCGATCGACCAGATCATCAACTCGGCCGCCAAGACCCACTACATGTCCGGCGGCCAGGTCTCTTCGCCGATGGTGTTCCGGGGTCCGAACGGCGCCGCGGCGCGGGTCGCGGCCCAGCACTCCCAGTGCTATGCCTCGTGGTATGCCCACGTGCCGGGCCTCAAGGTGGTTTCGCCCTATTCGGCGGCCGACGCCAAGGGGCTGCTGAAGTCTGCGATCCGCGACGACAACCCGGTGATCTTCCTGGAGCACGAGATCCTCTACGGCCAGAGCTTCGACGTGCCGGACAGCCCCGACTGGACCGTGCCGCTCGGCAAGGCGCGCATCGCCCGGCCCGGCAAGGACGTCACCATCGTCGCCTTCTCGATCATGGTGGGCAAGGCGCTGGCGGCGGCGGAGAAGCTGGCGGAGGAGGGCATCGACGCGGAGGTCATCGACCTGCGCAGCCTGCGCCCCCTGGACAGCGAGACCATCATCGCCTCGGTGCAGAAGACCAACCGCCTGGTGACCTGTGAAGAGGGCTGGGGCTACGCCGGCATCGGCTCCGAGGTCGCCTCGGTGGTCATGGAGCAGGCCTTCGACTGGCTCGACGCGCCGGTGAAGCGGGTCTGCGGTGTCGATGTGCCGATGCCCTACGCCGCCAACCTGGAAGCCCTGGCGCTGCCGCAGGCCGACACCATCGTCGCCGGCGCCAAAGAAGTCTGTTACCGCGGCTGAGCCCGGCGGGGGAGGAATAGCGACATGCCGATCAATATCCTGATGCCGGCGCTCTCGCCGACCATGACCGAGGGCACGCTGGCCAAGTGGCTGGTCAAGGAAGGCGACGAGGTCACCTCGGGCGATATCATCGCCGAGATCGAGACCGACAAGGCGACCATGGAAGTGGAAGCCGTCGACGAGGGCACCGTGGGCAAGATCATGGTCTCCGAAGGCACCGACGGGGTGCCGGTGAACCAGGTCATCGCCGTGCTGCTGGAAGAGGGCGAGGACGCCTCGGCCATTTCCGAAGCGCCGGAGGCCCCCGCGCCGGCCCCCAAGCCCGCGGAAGAAGAGTCGAAGCCGGCCAGTTCCGGCAACGGTGCAACGCCGCCGACGGTCAACCCCCAGGTCACCGACGCCGTGACCCAGGCTCCCGCGGCGCCCTCCGGTCCCGACGGCCGCATCTTCGCCAGCCCGCTGGCCCGGCGCATCGCCAAGGACAAGGGCGTCGACCTGACCGCCGTCAAGGGCAGTGGCCCGCACGGCCGCATCGTCAAGGCCGACGTCGAGGCGGCCCAACCGGGTGCCGCCGCACCGGCGGCCGCCGCGGCCCCGGCAGCAGCGCCTGCCGCTGTAGCCACCGCGGCTGCGGGCCCCCAAGCGACTGGACCGGGCGCCAAGGCGCTGGCCGACATGCTGGGCATGGCCTACATGCAGGAGCCGCTCAGCGGCATGCGCAAGACCATCGCCAAGCGCCTCACCGAGTCCAAGCAGCAGGTGCCGCACTTCTACCTGACGGTCGACTGCGAGCTGGACGAACTGCTGAAGGTGCGGAAGGAGCTGAACAGCCGCTCCGACGCCTACAAGATCTCGGTCAACGACTTCGTCATCCGCGCCGTGGCCCTGGCCCTGAAGCAGGTGCCGGCGGCCAACGCCTCCTACGACGAGTCCGGCCTGCTGTTTTATGAACACGCCGACGTCTCGGTGGCCGTAGCAACGCCGTCGGGCCTCATCACGCCGATCATCAAGGCCGCCGAGGGCAAGGGCCTGGCGACCATCGCCAACGAGATGAAGGATCTCGCCGGGCGTGCGCGCGACGGCAAGCTGAAGCCCGAGGAATACCAGGGCGGTACGTTCTCCGTCTCCAATCTCGGCATGTTCGGCATCAAGGAGTTCTCCGCCGTCATCAATCCGCCGCAGGGCTGTATCCTGGCGGTGGGCGCCGGCGAGCAGCGTCCGGTGGTGAAGGACGGCGCGCTGAGCGTGGCCACGGTGATGAGCTGCACCCTCTCGGTCGACCACCGCGTGGTGGACGGCGCGGTGGGGGCTCAGTTCCTGGCGGCCTTCAAGAAGCTGATCGAGGATCCGCTCTCCATGCTGCTGTAGCGGCAGCACACCCTAAAGGGGGATCGACCCATGCGAAGCCTGTCCGTCCTTCTGCTTGTTCTCTGCCTGGCTGCCCCGGCGGCTGCCGAACCGGTGGATGACGTCAAGGAGAGCTTCCTCACCTACAAGACGGCGATCCTGGAGGCGGACGGCGCCGCGGCGGCCAAGGTCGTGACGCAGAACTCCCGTGCGTACTTCCGCAGCCTGGCTGAGCAGGCCCTGACGCTGGACCGTGCAGGCCTGCATGAAATCCATCTGACCGACCGGCTCTACGCCATGCTGCTGCGCCACAATCTGGACCGCACCCAGCTGCAGCAGATGTCCGGCGGCCAGGTCGTCTCCTATGCGGTCGATCACGGCTGGATCGGCCGCAACGGGGTTTCGCAGCTACGGCTCGGCCACTATGAGGTCGAAGGCGACCATGCCAGCGGCACCATCCTCAGGCCCGACGGCCTGAAGAGTTCCTTCAAGATGGAGTTCGTCAAGGAAGGCGGCCGCTGGCTGCTGGATCTCGTCGCCCTGATGGACCTGACCCGCACGGCCTTCGAGTTCGCCGTTCAGCAGTCCGGCCTCAGCGAGGACGAGTTCGTCTTTCTGATGCTTGAGCAGGGCACCGGCCGCAAGCCGGGTCCGGAGATCTGGAACCCGCCGTCATGAGCCTGCGTCTCGTCATCGCTGCCCTTCTGTTGCTGGCTGCGGCGCCGGTCGAGGCCGCGCAGCAGGAGGAAGTATCCGCAACCTTCGAGGCTTACCAAGCCGCCCTGCAGGCTACCGACGGCGAAAAGGCGGCCGGAATCGTCACTCAGGGCTCGCGCGACCTCTACCGGCACTACGCCAACCAGGCACTGACCCTCGACCATGCAGCCCTCAACCGCGTGCACATCGCCGACCGCCTCACCATCATGCTGCTGCGCCATAGTCTTGAGCGCGAACGCCTGATGCAGATGAGCGGCGGCGAGATCATCGCCTATGCGGTGGAGCAGGGCTGGATCAGCAAGGAAGGCACCGCCGGCATCCGTCTCGGCAACTATCAGGTGGCGGGGGAGATGGCGACAGGGACGCTGCTGCGCACCGACGGGAGCGAGACCGACTTCACGGTCGAGTTCCTCAAGGAGGACGGCGACTGGCATCTGAATCTGAAGCAAATGCTTGAGTTCGCGCGCATTGGGATCGAGTACGCGGTTCAGCAGGCCGGCATGTCTGAGGACGAGTTCATCCTCACTTTGCTGGAATACAGCACCGGCCGCAGACCTGACCCGGGGATATGGAACCCGCCATCATGAGCCTGCGTCTCGCCATTGCTGCCCTGCTGATGCTGTTGGCCGCGCCGGCCATGGCGCAGTCGGACCCGGCCGCCGTGGCGCAGAGCTTTGCCGCTTACAAGCAGGCTCTCATCGACGGGGACGGGACCAAGGCCTCGGCGCTGACCTCCTCGGACACCCATGCCTACCTGAAGCAGACCCTGGACCGGGCGCTGACCATGGAAGCGGCCGAGGTTCAGGCGCTGCCGCTGCTCGACCAGATCTCGATCCTCATGCTCCGCCACAACATGAAGGCCGAGCAGCTGCGCGAAATGAAAGACGGCGATCCCGTCGCCTATGCAGTGGATCACAAGTCCTTCGACATGAACGAGGTTGAGAAACTGGAGGCCGCGGAGTTCACCGTCACCGGCAGTCAGGCCCAGGCGCCGATCTCCAACCTCAAGGGCTCGCCGATCCCGGTCAACGTATACTTCAAGGAGGAAGAGGGCACCTGGCGCTTCGACCTTCTGTCCTCCATCGCGCCTTTCCGCGCGGTCTTCGACGCCCAGGCCGGCATGCTCAGCGCCTTGAAGACCAAGGACGGCAACAGCGGCGCCGTGCCCTTGATCATCCATCTCATCACCGGCCGCGCGCCGGATGCCAATATCTGGAATCCGCCGGGCTGAAGGCCGGCGAAGGGGAGAATTTCTGTGGCTGATACCTCTTTCGATCTCATCGTCGTCGGCGGCGGGCCGGGCGGCTATGTGGCGGCGATCCGCGCCGCGCAGCTGAAGATGAAGGTCTGCGTGGTGGAGCGCGCGCACCTGGGCGGCATCTGCCTGAACTGGGGCTGCATCCCGACCAAGGCGCTGCTGCGCTCGGCGGAAATCTACCACTACATGCAGCACGCGGAGGCCTACGGGCTCTCGGCGGGCAACGTGGGCTTCGACCTCGCTAAGGTAGTGCAGCGCTCGCGCGGTGTCTCCAAGCAGCTGAACGGCGGCGTCGGGCACCTCTTGAAGAAGAACAAGGTGACGGTGGTCGACGGCGAGGCGAAGCTGAATGGCCCGGGTAAGCTGGTGGTCACCAAGGACGGCAAGAAGGTGAGTGACCTGACCGCCAAGCACATCATCCTGGCGACCGGCGCGCGCCCGCGCGCCCTGCCGGGCATCGAGCCGGACAAGAAGCTGATCTGGACCTACTTCGAGGCCATGGTGCCGGAGGACATGCCCAAGTCGCTGCTGGTCATCGGCTCGGGCGCCATCGGCATCGAATTCGCCTCCTTTTTCCACTCCATGGGCGCCGATGTGACGGTGGTCGAAGTACTGCCGCAGATCATGCCGGTGGAGGACGAGGAAATCTCCAAGCTCGCCCGCAAGCAGCTGGAGAAGCGCGGCCTCAAGATCATGACCGAGGCCAAGGTGACGGCCGTGAAGAAAGGCGCCAACAACGTCACCGCCACCATCGAGGACAAGGCCGGCAAGAAGAGCGAGATCACCGTCGACCGGGTCATCTCCGCCGTCGGCGTGCAGGGCAACATCGAGGACATCGGCCTGGAGACCACCAAGGTGAAGACCGACCGCGGCTGCATCGTCATCGACGAGTACGGCCGCACGGCGGAGCCGGGCATCTATGCCATCGGCGACGTGGCCGGGCCGCCCATGCTGGCCCACAAGGCCGAGCACGAGGGCGTCATCTGCGTCGAAAAGATCGCCGGCCTGAACGACGTCCACCCCATGAAGAAGGAACACATCCCCGGCTGCACCTATTGCCACCCCCAGGTGGCCAGCGTCGGCCTGACCGAGAAGAAGGCCAAGGATGCGGGCTACCAGGTGAAGGTCGGCCGCTTCCCCTTCATCGGCAACGGCAAGGCTATCGCGCTGGGCGAGCCCGACGGCATGGTGAAGACCGTCTTTGACGCCAAGACCGGGCAGCTGCTGGGTGCCCACATGGTGGGAGCGGAGGTCACCGAGCTGATCCAGGGCTACGTGGTGGCCATGGGCCTGGAGACCACCGAGGCGGAGCTGATGCACACGGTCTTCCCGCATCCGACCCTCTCCGAGATGATGCATGAGTCGGTGCTTGACGCCTACGGCCGCGTCATCCACATGTAGTCGGAAGAAAGGACAGTCGGGTCGCCGAATGGATGCAGCGCTCTATATACTTTTGGGCCTTGGCGGGATCGTTTTGGTCTACCTGCTGCACAGGCATCCGCAGCTGGCCGGCGCGGTCTTCCTGCTTTCGGTAACGGTGGGCGCCGCCGTCTATCTCCTGCAGTAAGGGCCGAGCGGGTTTGGGAACCAGGACGACACAATGAGTGGTAGCGAAACGACAACCGGGAAACCGCGCCTCCGCCATCCGGAGAAGGCCCACAAGCCGGATCAGGAGGTCAAGCGCAAGCCGGCCTGGATCCGGGTGAAGGCCCCGGTTTCCCGGGAATATCAGGCGACCCGCGCCGTGGTGAAGGAGAACAACCTCCACACGGTCTGCGAGGAGGCGGCCTGCCCGAACATCGGGGAGTGCTGGGCCCAGCGCCACGCCACCATGATGATCATGGGCGGGATCTGCACGCGCGCCTGCTCCTTCTGCAACGTGGCGACCGGCAAGCCGAACGCCCTCGACCCCTTCGAGCCCACCAACGTCGCGACCGCCGTCGCCAAGCTGGGCCTGAAGCATGTGGTCATCACCTCGGTCGACCGCGACGATCTGGCCGACGGCGGGGCCGAGCACTTCGCCCAGGTGATCCGGGCGATCCGCGAAGCGGCGCCGGAGACCACCATCGAAATCCTGACGCCGGACTTCCTGCGCAAGGAAGGCGCCCTGGAAGTCGTCGTGGCGGCCAAGCCCGACGTCTTCAACCACAACCTGGAGACCGTACCGCGGCTCTACACCGAGGTCCGGCCGGGCGCGCGCTACTTCCACTCGCTGCGCCTGCTGGACGAGGTCAAGCGCCTCGATCCCTCCCTGTTCACCAAGTCCGGCATCATGGTCGGCCTGGGCGAGAGCAAGTCCGAGGTGCTGCAGGTCATGGACGATCTGCGCTCGGCCGACGTCGACTTCCTCACCATCGGCCAGTACCTGCAGCCGACCCCCAAGCACCATGTGGTCGACCGCTTCGTGACGCCGGAGGAGTTCAAGCAGTACGAGGCCATGGCCTACAACAGGGGCTTCCTCATGGTCTCGGCGACGCCGCTGACCCGTTCGTCCTACCACGCGGGCGAGGACTTTGCCCGGCTGCGCGCCGCCCGCGAGGCCAAGCTGGCCGCAGCAGGTTAAAGGCTTGGCGCCGGTTAAGGCCCTGGCAAGCTAAGGTTCGTACTCTTCCGTTATGCCGATTCACAAAGAAAAGCGGGTGCTGCCCTACACCTCGGATCAGCTTTACCAGCTGGTGGTGGATATCGAGCGCTACCCGGAGTTCCTGCCCTGGTGCCTGGGCGCGCGCATCAAGACGCACCAGGAGAACCTGATCGTCGCCGACCTGATCATCGGCTTCAAAATGTTCCGCGAGCGCTTCACCAGCCGCGTGGTGCCCAACGCCGCCGCGCAACGCATCGACGTCACCTACGCCGAAGGCCCCTTCAAGTACCTGGAGAACCACTGGGTCTTCGTCGACCACCCTGAGGGCTGCGAGATCGACTTTTACGTCGACTTCGAGTTCCGCTCCAAGCTGCTGCAGAAGGTCATCGAGGGGCTGTTCCACGAAGCCGTGCGCCGCATGGTCGCCGCCTTCGAAATCCGCGCCCGCGACCTTTACGGCCTGCCCGAGGCGGCGCCCTCGTCGAGTTCCGCGAACTCCTAGTATCCAACCTGCAAAATCGCCGGCTGGTTGTGCTATTCTGCCGTACCTGGACGGCAGACAACGGCGCGCGATGTGAAGACTTCCTGTTTCGTTACGGTCGGCTGGGCCTACGGGCAGGCCGAAGCGGCCCTGGCCGTGGCTCTGCTCGGCAGCGCCGGGATCAGGGCCTTTCCCCATACCTGGTCTGTGGCCACGGTGCAGTGGCACTGGACCCACGCGCTCGGCGGCATCGCACTGCAGGTGCCGGCGGACCAGGCCGCCGACGCCGCAGAACTGCTGGCCGACAACCCGATCGTGCGGCGTCCACGCCACTGGCTGTGGCGCCTGCTGGTGGCGGCGGTTGCGGTGGCGGTGTTGTTCTGGGTGAGCATCCCGCCGCCTCCGTCGGGCTTCTTTCCGGCCGCGCTCCGTCCGGCTTCAGGGCGCCTTGGCGCAGCGGCAGGCGACACCGCCTGAGGGATTCTTGGCCGCGCTAGAACCCTTCGCCGATGGCGAGCCCGGCATAGAGGGAAATCGTCATGGTGCTGTTGAAGACGCCGTGCACCACCACTGAGGGCCAGAGCGAGCCGCTGCGCCAGGCGACGGTGGCGAGGATCAGGCCCATGACCGCCAGGGCCGGGATCAGGTGCGGCAAGCCGTGCGCCACGCTGAAGATCACCGCCGAGATCGGCGCCGCATAGATGAAGCGCAGGCGCTTCAGCAGCCAGCCCAGCAGCACCCCACGGAAGATCACTTCCTCGATGAAGGGCACCAGCACACCGACCAGGACCAGCATGAGGAGGAGGCTGGTCCAGCTGAAGCCCTCGGGCGCCAGGGCGCGCATCTGCGGGTTCTCTACGACCTCGCCCATCAGTATCTGGACCCCCAGGTTGATGCCGGAGATCAGCGGCATGCAGAGCAGGCCGAGGCCGACGGCGATACGGTACCAGCCGTTGTAGGTCGGGCGCAGGCCGATGTCGGCCAGGCCCAGGCCATGGCGCCGTAGGACGACCAGCCAGGTGAAGAACAGCATCAGCACCGACTGGCCGACCAGCAGGCCGACGGTCACCGGCAAGGCGGCGAAGTCGGTCTCAGGACGGAAGACTGTCAGGAGAAGGGGAATGGCAAAGACGCTGACCACCACCAGCACGGCCAGGAGGATCAGGTCGCCCAGGCGTACCGGCGACGGCGGCAGGGCAGGCAGGCGCGGGGGCAGCATTCTCAGTCCAAAGCCTCCGTGAAGAGTCTGAGGGCCTCGCGCACCGTCGCCAGGCGGACCGCCGCGCGGTCGCCGGGAAAGACCTGGTGCAGGGCCTGCGCCGGGCCGCCGCGCGACGCCCAGCCGAGATAGACCAGGCCGACCGGCTTGCTCTCCGTGGCGCCGCCGGGCCCGGCGATACCGGTGGCCGAGACAGTGACGTCGGCCTGGGAGGCGTGCAGCGCGCCCGTAGCCATGGCGACGGCCACCTCGGCGCTGACCGCGCCCGGGCCCGGGGGTTCCAGGAGAGACGCGGAGACGCCCAGCATCTCCACCTTGGCTTCGTTGGAGTAGGTGACGAAGCCGCGGTCGACGA
>MRWG01001929.1_pt1 | contig 11604 bp, 10 predicted proteins | sample 1013341 | NCBI WGS metagenome assembly MRWG01 (sample SAMN06117577, study PRJNA244670) | biofilm metagenome | biome: Water; feature: Cathode Biofilm; material: Biofilm; isolation source: microbial consortium enriched at the cathode of a solar microbial fuel cell | place: USA: District of Columbia ... | reverse complement strand
GATGCGTTTGAAGCCGATGGCCCGCATGACATCCGGGAAATCGTCGAGCGTCGCGCCGATCAGCGACAGCAGTTCCGGAGACGGCGGGAACGGACCGCCCTTGGCCGCGAGCCAGGCCTTCGAGGTCAGCCGCTCGGCCATGTCGATCCGGACTGCCAGCGGGCCCAGCGGCCGGTAGCCGCAGGCCTCGAGGAAATCCAGGTCGTCGCCTTTGCCGATCGGCACCGAAACCCGGCCCGGTGCCGGCAGGGGTGGTATCGCGTGATAGCGGCCGGCGAGCGCCCACAAAAGCGCGCGCCAGCGGACGGCCTCCGGTTTCAGGAGTGCCGGCATATAGGCCATGTCGCGGCCGATCCTGACGCCGAGGCCGCGAAGCTGTTTGCGGTCGCTTTTGCTGAGCGCCTCGATCTGTTGCGATGCTTTGCCGCGGCGGAGCGACCCGAGCCCTTCCAGCAACTGAAATCCGAGACCGCGCGCCGCGCCCTTCAGTTCGGTGCCCTGCGCCTTGTTGAGATCCGCGAATACCCGATCGACCTGTGCCTCGACCCACTTCCGTACACGCCGCTCGACGGCGGTACGTTCCGGCGCGTCCAGCAGGTCGCCGGCAAGCGCTTGCACCTCGGGCCTGAGTGTCGCTTTCCCCGGGATCATACGCGCCACTTCGACGTCTTCCCACATGATGCGGGGAAGGCGGTCATCGTCCGGGGATTCCAGTGCGAACGCCATGTCGTCCGATGCGGCGATGATGCGGGCCTTGCGCGCGACTTCGTGACGGACGGCGCGGTGCGCGGCATTGGCGACGGCGCGGCCGGCGTCGCCCTCGACCCCGTGATCGAAATAGAAGCGGAGGCCGTGCAGACGGCCGACCGGTTCGCCCTCGATCAGCACCTCGCCGTTGGCGCGCACGGCGGCGGTCAGGTCCGGATTATCCTTGAGCTTGTTGATCAGCACCGATGTCTTGCGGTCGACGAAGCGGTGCGTCAGCCGCTCATGAAGCGCATCCGACAGCCGGTCCTCAATGGCGCGGGTCCGCTCCTGCCAGTGCTCGGCATCCAGGACCCAGTCGTTCCGGAACGACACGTATGTCCAGGTGCGGATGCCGGCGATGCGGCCGATCAGGGTGTCGATGTCGCCGTCGGTGCGGTCCAGTCGCTTGACGTTGGCGGCGATCCAGTCGGGCGCCAGCCGTTCGGCGCCGGAGGTCAGGTGACGGTAGATGGCCATCGCCAGGTTGGCGTGCGCGTCGCTCATCACACCCCGGAAATCGGGGATCTGGCAGACATCCCACAGAAGCTCAACGCGCTTCCTACCTTTTGCGGCCGCGGTCACGTCCGGTTCCTTGCGCAACCGCTCGAAGATCATTTCATCGTCGGCGCGCCGGGTGCGCTGCAGTCCGGCGACCGTCGGGCGCTGGTTGAGGCTGGTTCTGAGCGCCGCCAGCGACGATGTGTCCAGGTCCGTGTTGCGCCAGTAGATATGTTCGAGCGCATCGAACCGGTGCTCCTCAATTCGTTCGGCGATTTCGTCCGAGAGCGTGCCGGCCTCGGCCGTGGTGCCGAAGGTGCCGTCGTTCATGTGCCGCCCGGCGCGGCCCGCCGCCTGCGCCAGTTCGGGCGCCGTCAGGTGGCGTACCTTGCGGCCGTCGAATTTCCTGAGCGCCGCGAAGGAGACGTGATCGACGTCCATGTTGAGGCCCATGCCGATGGCGTCGGTGGCAACGAGGTAGTCCACCTCGCCCGACTGGTACATGGCGACCTGGGCGTTACGGGTGCGCGGGCTGAGCGCGCCCAGCACCACGGCCGCGCCGCCACGCTGACGCCGGATCAGTTCGGCGATGGCATAGACGTTGGACGCGGTGAACGAGACGATGGCCGAGCGCGCCGGCAACCGGTTGATCTTGGCGGGGCCGACATGGGTCAGGACCGAGAACCGGGGCCGCGTCACGATCTCGGCCTCCGGCACCAGCCGTTTCAGCAGCGGGCGAATCGTCTCCGCGCCCATGAACATGGTTTCGGCGCGGCCGCGTGCGTGGAGAAGCCGGTCGGTGAAGATATGCCCCCGGTCCGGGTCTGCGCACATCTGGATCTCGTCGATGCCGACGAAGGCGAACGCACGGTCGACGGGCATCGATTCGACCGTACACATGAACCATCGCGCGTCTTTCGGCAGGATCTTCTCCTCGCCGGTGATGAGTGCGACCTGATCCTTGCCCTTGATGGAGACGGCGCGGTCATAGTTTTCACGGGCCAGAAGCCTGAGCGGAAAGCCGATCATGCCGGACGCGTGGCCCAGCATGCGTTCCATCGCGTAATGGGTTTTCCCGGTATTTGTCGGGCCCAGAACGGCGGTAATCCGTCCCGGTTCATCGAAAGCCGCAGCCATGCCTCGACACTGGCGTGATGCTAAACGGATTTCAAGTCTGTATGTCTGTTGTCAGGTTCGTGAAGCAGCATTGCGGCGAAGCGTGGGACCGCTAAGATGTTCGCGCTCTGGAGGGAATGAACGGCATGCGTATTCTTGTCGTTGACGACGATCATTTTTCGCTGCTGGCCGTGGCCCGGCCTTTGCGCCAGGCCGGGTACGAAGTGGTTGAAGCGATGCGCGCCGAGCAGGTGCTCGCCGCCGCCGAGAAGGGCGATTTCGGCGTCATCGTCATGGATATCTTCATGCCCGGCATGGGCGGGATCGAGGCGATTCAGCAGATCCGCGCCAGAAACCCCGATACGCACATCATTGCGATTTCGGCGGGTATGGGGAACATGCCTGCCGACGACGTGGTCCGCGCCGCGGTCAAGATCGGCGCGGACGAGGGTTACGCCAAACCGATCGATATCGACCGGTTGATTCAGGCTGTCCGCGAAATCGGTGCACCGCCCCCTGCCAAACAGGCATGAACCCCGGAATTTCGCCGTTTCAGGGGTTGCGGAGGCGAAAAATTCTCCACATATCCGGCATGGTTATGGTGCCGGCGGGGTCCGTCTGCGCCGTCTGACGACGTATACGGGGTGGAAACGAACATGAGCAAAGAAACCTATTCCTTTCAGGCCGAGGTCGGGAAGATTCTCGATATCGTGGCCCATTCCCTCTACAGCCAGAAGGAAGTTTTCCTGCGCGAATTGATCTCCAACGCGTCCGACGCCTGCGACAAGCTGCGTTATCGGATGCTGACCGAACCGGACCTGGTCGAGGGGTCGGGCGTTTTCGAGATCGCTATCGGCATCGATTCCAAGGCCAAGACGCTGACCGTCACGGATAACGGCATCGGCATGAGCAAGGACGACATGATCGATTCCCTCGGCACCATCGCCAAGTCCGGCACCCAGGCCTTCATGGAAAGCCTGAAGGAAGCCCAGGCTGGCGGCGACGACGCCAAGATGGCGCTGATCGGCCAGTTCGGCGTCGGCTTCTATTCGTCGTTCATGGTCGCCGACAAGGTCGAGGTGGTGAGCCGCAAGGCGGGTGAGGACACCGCCTGGCGCTGGATTTCCGACGGTCACGGTTCGTTCGAGATCGAGGACGCCGAGCGTGCCGGCCACGGCACCGACGTCATCGTGCATCTTAATAAGGACGCCAAGGAGTTCCTGGAAGCGGTCCGCGTCGAGAACGTGGTCAAAACGTACTCCGACCACATCGCCCAGCCGGTGGTGTTGAAGGCGGCCAAGGAAGGCGAGGAGGACAAGACCCTCAACAGCGCTTCCGCGCTCTGGACCCGCGACAAGAAGGACATCACCGACGAGCAGTACAACGAGTTCTATCACCACGTCGGTATGGCCTTCGACGAGCCGTGGATGGTGCTGCACAACAAGGCCGAAGGGGTCGTCAGCTACACCAACCTGCTGTTCATTCCGTCTTCGCGCCCGTTCGACCTGTTCCACCCGGAACGCAAGGGGCACCTGAAGCTCTATGTGAACCGGGTCTATATCACCGACGACTGCGACGCCCTGATCCCGGCCTACCTGCGGTTCGTGAAGGGCATCGTCGACAGCGAGGATATCGACCTCAACGTCAGCCGCGAGATGCTGCAGCACAACCCGGCGGTCGCCAAGATCAGCAAGGCGCTGGTCAAGCGCGTCCTGGGCGAACTCAAGAAAAAAGCCGACAAGAAGCCGGATGAATACGCCGAATTCTGGGACACCTTCGGCATGGTGCTCAAGGAAGGCATCCACGAGGATTTCGAGAACCGCGACCGGATACTGGAACTGGCGCGCTTCAAGTCCTCCGCCGTCGACGGCTGGACGTCGCTCAAGGAGTACATCGAGCGGATGAAGGAAGGCCAGGACGCGATTTACTACATCTCCGCCGAGGACGCCGAGCACGCGGCGAAAAGCCCGCAGCTCGAAGGCTTCCGTGCCAAGGGCATCGAGGTGCTGTTCATGACCGATCCGGTCGACGAGTTCTGGATGCCCGCCGTCGGCCAGTTCGAGGAAATGCCCTTCAAGTCCGCGACCCGTGGCGGCGTCGACCTGTCGAAAATCAAGGACGCGGACAAGAAGGACGACGCGGACGAGGGCAAGGACGAGCCGGCGGCCGGTATCGATGCGCTGACGGCTGCCTTCAAGCTGGCGCTCGGCGACAGGGTCAAGGACGTGCGGGCATCATCGCGCCTGACCGACAGCCCGGTGTGTCTGATCGCCGACGAGGGCGATATGGACATGCACCTGGAGAAGCTGCTGAAGGCGCACAACCAGCTCGATGCCGCGTCGCCGCGCGTGCTCGAGGTCAACCCGAAGCATGCGCTGATCCGGTACCTGGCAGGCGTCGCCGGGAAGGACGCGAACGACACGGCGATTAACGACGCGGCGTTCCTGCTGCTCGATCAGGCGCGTATCGTCGAGGGCGAGCCGGTGGACGACCCGCAGGCCTTCATCAAGCGGATGACGGCGGTGATGCAGAAGGGGCTGGCGGCGTAGCAAAGCGCCTCGCCCTTCGAGACGAACCTTCGGTTCTCCTCAGGGTGAGGCGGTTTGATTTTGTCCTCATCCTGAGGGCTTGCGAAGCGGGCGTCTCGAAGGATGAGGCTTGAGATCAGGCGAGCGACGCGCAGAACCGCTGAATGCGCGAGCACGCATCCTCCAGCACGTCCGTCGCCGTCGCATAGGAAATGCGGAAATGCGGGCTGAGGCCGAAGGCCTCGCCGTGCACGGCGGCGACGCCTTCCGCGTCCAGCAGTTCGACCACGAAATCCTCGTCGTTTTCGATGACCTTGCCGCCGGGCGTCTTCTTGCCGATGACGCCGGCGCAGGACGGATAGACGTAGAACGCGCCTTCCGGCGTCAGGCAACTCAGGCCCGGCGCCTGATTGAGCATGCTGACCACCAGGTCGCGGCGGTCGCGGAAGACCTTGTTGTTCTCCTCGATGAAATCGTGCGGGCCGTTCAGCGCCGCCACCGACGCCGCCTGCGAAACCGCCGCCGTGTGCGTGATCGACTGCGACTGGACCATGGTCATGGCCTTGATCAGTTCCTTCGGGCCGCCGGCGAAACCGACACGCCAGCCGGTCATGCAGTACGCCTTCGACATGCCGTTCATGGTCAGCGTCCGGGATTTCAGTTCCGGTGCGACCTGGGCGATGGTCTTGAATTTGAAGCCGTCGTAGACGAGATGCTCGTAGATGTCGTCGGTCAGGATCCATACCTGTTGGTGCTTCTTGAGCACGCCGGCGAGCGCCTTCAGATCGTCCTCGGTATAGCCGCTGCCGGTCGGGTTCGACGGCGAGTTCAGGATCAGCCACTTGGTCTTCGGCGTGATCGCGGCTTCGAGCTGTTCCGGGGTCAGCTTGAAATCCGCTTCCTTCGGGCAATCGACGATCACCGGCTTGCCGCCGAACAGCACCGCGACGTCCGGATAGCTGACCCAGTAAGGCGCGGGCACGATCACCTCGTCGCCCGGATCGAGCGACGCCATCATGGCGTTGAAGATCACCGGCTTACCGCCGCAACTGACGTGGATTTCATCGCGGCCGTAGTCGAGGCCGTTGTCGCGCTTGAATTTGGCGCTGATCGCGTCGAGAAGTTCCGGCGTGCCGTTGACGCCGGTGTAGCGCGTCATGCCGTCGTCCAGCGCCTTTTTCGCCGCTTCGATGACGTGCGCCGGGGTGTCGAAATCGGGCTCACCCGCGCTTAGCGAAATGATGTTGCGGCCCTCGGCGGCAAGATCGCGCGCTTTCTGGGTGATGGCGATGGTGGGGGACGGTTTGATGACGCTCAAACGGTCGGCGACGATGGACATCGGTGAACTCCGCGGATTGTATCTGGCTGGGTCGGTGTGAACCGGCGGAACTTTACGCCCGGTCTTCCCTTGCGGCAAGCCTTGCCCCGATTTCTTCTCATTTTCCACCTAATGACGCCAAAATGACGGTGTTCGATGTGTGCTCCGGTATTCTTCGGGAGCATCGAAGTCATGTACTGCGTCATTTCTCTTTGTCCATTCGGTGCCGGGCGCGCATGAAACGGCCGTCGCGCCGCCGCATGCGCGAGATCACCGGGATCGTTATGATCGCGGCGGGTCTGGTGCTGGCCGGGTACGGATTGTTCATACCGGCCAAGGCGGCGTTGGCACAGTTGCTGCTGGAACGCGCCTGGGCAGCGGCACCCGCGCACGGGACCGCGCCCCGTCCGTGGCCGTGGGCCGATACCCGGCCGGTGGCGCGGATATCTCTGCCCCGGCACCAGGTGTCGGTGATCGTGCTGGCGGACGCGCACGGCCGTTCCCTGCCGTTCGGCCCCGGGCATGTCGACGGCACCGCCCTGCCGGGCGGGCTGGGGCACAGCGTCGTCGCCGCGCACCGTGACACGCATTTCGCGTTTCTGAAGGACGTCCGCATCGGCGAGCGGATCGACGTCGAGCGTCCGGGCGGCCTGGAAACCGGCTACGTGGTGGTCGAGAAGAACGTTCTCGACATCCGCAAGCAGGATATCGTTCTCGATCCCGGCGCCGACGTGCTGACCCTCGTCACCTGCTATCCGTTCACGGACTGGAATCCCGGCGGGCCGCTGCGCTATGTCGTGACGGCGGTGGCGGCGCCTCCCGCCTAGCACCGGGCGCTTCGGTCCCCTATATTCGGGGCATGGATACACGCCCCATCTTCATCCCCGAAGCCCGCCCCGCCTTCAGCGAGGCCGCGGAGTACAAGCTGACGTCGCCGTTCGAGCCGTCGGGCGACCAGCCGCAGGCCATCGACGCGCTCACCGAAGGTCTGCACGCCGGCGAGCGCGAGCAGGTTCTGCTGGGCGTTACCGGGTCCGGCAAGACCTTCACCGTCGCGCACTGCCTGCAGAACCTGAAACGTCCGGCGCTGGTGCTGGCACCCAACAAGACACTGGCGGCGCAGCTCTATTCGGAAATGAAGGATTTCTTCCCGGATAACGCGGTCGAGTATTTCGTGTCGTATTACGACTACTACCAGCCGGAAGCCTACGTGCCGCGCACCGATACCTATATCGAGAAGGACGCGTCGATCAACGAGCAGATCGACCGCATGCGCCATGCCGCGACCCGCGCGCTGCTGGAGCGGCCGGACACCATCATCGTCGCTTCGGTGTCGTGCATTTACGGTATCGGCGCCGTCGAGACCTATTCGGAAATGACGGTGAAGCTGAAACCGGGCATGACCATCGAGCAGCGCGAGCTGATGAAAAACCTGGTCCAGCTCCAGTACCAGCGCAACGACCAGAACTTTTACCGCGGCGCGTTCCGGGTCCGGGGCGATTTGATCGAGCTGTTCCCGAGCCATATGGAGGACCGGGCGTGGCGGCTGTCGTTCTTCGGCGACGAACTGGAGGGGATCTGGGAGATCGACCCGCTCACCGGGGAGAAAACGGGTACCCTTTCCGAGATCACCGTCTATCCCAACAGCCACTACGTGACGCCGCGCCCGACGCTGATGCAGGCGATTCCGCTGATACAGGCGGAAATGAAGGAACGGCTGGAGGAACTCCGCGCCCAGGACAAGCTCCTGGAAGCGCAGCGGCTCGAGGAGCGCACGACCTTCGATATCGAGATGCTGGAAACCACCGGCCACTGCGCCGGCATCGAGAACTATTCCCGTTACCTGACCGGGCGCAATCCGGGCGACCCGCCGCCGACGCTGTTCGAATACCTGCCGGAGAACGCGGTGCTGATCGTCGACGAAAGCCACGTCACGGTGCCGCAGATCGGCGGCATGTACCGGGGCGACTACAACCGTAAATCGACGCTCGCCGAATACGGCTTCCGGCTGCCGAGCTGCGTCGACAACCGGCCCTTGAAGTTCGAGGAATGGGACGCCATGCGCCCGCAATCGATCTTCGTCTCGGCGACGCCGGGCCCGTGGGAGATGGAACGCACCGGCGGCGTGTTCGTCGAACAGGTGGTGCGCCCGACCGGCCTGATCGACCCGGAATGCATCGTGCGGCCGGTGGAAACCCAGGTCGACGACCTGCTGGGCGAATGCCGCGACGTCGCGGCCAAAGGGATGCGCGTGCTGGTCACGACGCTGACCAAGCGCATGGCCGAGGACCTAACGGAGTACCTGCACGAGCACGGGATCCGGGTGCGCTATATGCACTCCGACATCGACACCCTGGAACGCATCGAGATCATTCGCGATTTACGGCTGGGCGCGTTCGACGTGCTGGTCGGCATCAACCTGTTGCGCGAAGGGCTCGACATCCCCGAATGCGCGCTCGTCGCCATCCTCGATGCCGACAAGGAGGGCTTTCTGCGCTCCAAGACATCGCTGGTGCAGACCATCGGCCGCGCCGCGCGCAACGTCGACGGCCGGGTGATCCTCTATGCCGACAAGATGACGGACAGCCTGGAATACGCCATCGGTGAGACTAACCGCCGTCGCGAGAAACAGGAGGCCTTCAACAAAGAGCACGGCATCACGCCGGCGAGCATCAAGAAGAACATCTCCAACGCCATCGAAAGCGTCTACGAGAAGGACTACGTCACCGTCGACACCGGCGTTTCCGGTGAGACCCAGCATGTCGGCCACAACATCCAGAAGGTCATTGCCGATCTGAACGACCGCATGCAGGCGGCCGCCGCCAATCTGGAATTCGAGGAAGCGGCTAGGCTCCGCGACGAAATCCGCCGCCTCGAAGCGCACGAACTCGGCCTCGACCGGCCCGGCGTTTCCAACAAGGCCCGCGCCAGTTGGCAGCCGGAAGGGAAGAAGAAAAAGCGTCGGGGGCGGTAGGTCTTACTCACCGTTAATGTCTTCCGATAGGTCTGTAATTAAGGAAATGTCTTCGCCGGACGGTAGCTCAACGTTTTCGTCACGCGCTCGAGCTTTGGCAATTGTCTTCACCAGTTCTTTGACTTCTTTCAGAAGGGGCGCTGCATTCTCTCCAATCTTTCCGGCAGTCAAGGATGACTCCAGCAAAAAATTCATGAAACCCTCAGTTGATGTGCCTGCTTTATCTATCTCTGCAGCAAGTTTGTTTAAGTGTTTCAGGAGATCATTTCTCTTCCTATCGTCTAAGTTAGCTCCCTCAATTATCTCGCGGCACTTATTTAAATGCGTGTGAGCTTCTTGTTTTTCATCCGGAGAAAGGCGAGTGAACCCATAAGTGGGCTTTGACTGTCTGATCGCAGCGTCAATCTCTTCCTTGAACCGTTTTTGACGATCAATCTCGTTCAGTCTGTTGCGAAGGGACGATACTCGTCTGTTCAACTCGTTATAAGCTTCTTGGATCTTTCTTGGCGGTATTTCGTCCGTATTGAATACAAGCTCTTTTTGGTACTGTTCGAGGTCAACCGACTCTGAAACCCATTGTGAAACGGCACGAATATATAGTTCGTGGAGAACTTTTTGATCTTCTGCAGAACCATTAGAAATGTGATTAGTTACTCTGTCATGGAGTTCGAATAGCCCAAGCATCCCGTCTTCAGGTAGCTCGGATAAAATATCAAATGGTGAAATTGGCATAATGTGCCTCAAGTATTTTTATGAACCGTATTCTACTAATGTTAGAAGATAAAGATAGAATAACTCATCAAGAATGGTGAGAGAAACTTGGGGTAATGTACGCTCCCGTTATTCCTCCACCACCGCCGTCTTCCGATAAACCACCGACAGATTGTTGGCCGGCATCTCGACCGTCTCGATCAGGTCGAGCCCGCGGCGCCCGGCTTCCTCGGCAACCACGTCCAGGTCGCGGATGCCCCAGCTCGGGTCGCGCATCCTGAGAGACTGATCGAAAGACGCGTTCGACGGTGCGGTATGTGCGCCGCCGATCTTGTAGGGGCCGTACATGTAAAGGACGCCGCCCACGGGCAGCAGGCGCGCCGCGCCGTCGAAAAGGCCGAGGCACACCTCCCACGGCGCGATATGGATCATGTTCGCATTGACGATGGCGTCCGCGGCCACAACCGGCCACGGATCGGCCGTGACATCCAGATGAACAGGCGCCAGGAGGTTCGAAAGCCCGGCGTCCGCCCGCCATGCCTCGACCGACGCCCGGAGCTCCGGATCGATGTCGCTCGGCTGCCATTCCAGCGCCGGGAGCGCGGCGGCGAAATGCACCGCGTGTTGGCCGGTACCGCTGGCGATCTCGAGCACCCGTCCGCTCTCCGGCAGGACCCGTTCGAGGACGTCCAGGATCGGTCCCTTGTTGCGTTCCGATGCCGCCGAGATTTGCTTCAGGTATTCGTCCCGTTCCATGGCCCGGAGGGTGCCGCCCACGCCGCCGCCCGGCAAGCTAAAACCGCAGTTTAATCATGGTTGTTACGCTGAAAGCCCTGTGATACCCAACCGCATGCTTGCGAAAATAAAATCCTTTCTGAATGGGGATGAAGCGGCGCCCCAGACCGCCGCCGACGACACCGACGAACTGGCCGCCGCGGCGGTCGCGGTTCTGGTGGAATCGTCGCTGCTCGATGGCGACTTCGATCAGCGCGAGCGCGAAGCGATTCACGGCATACTGGTTGATCGTTTCGGCTTAACGGCGGAAGATGCGGAGCAGTTGATCGATACGGCGGTGGAACAGCACCACGACGCCAACCGGGTCTACGCGGCGACGCGCCTGATCCGCGACGCGTTTTCCGACGCCGAACGTATCGATATGATGGAAATGCTGTGGGAGGTCGCTTATGCGGATGGTGAGCTGCATGACTACGAAGCGAACCTCGTCAGACGGGTCGCCGGATTGCTCTATGTGCGCGACCGGGACAGCGGGATCGCCCGCAAAAGGGTAATAGAGCGCATGGGTTTGGATATTACCGAGTGAGGACACGCGTATGACGTATATCGTTACCGAAAATTGCATCAAGTGTAAGTATCAGGATTGTGTCGAGGTTTGCCCCGTCGACTGTTTTTACGAAGGCGAGAACTTCCTCGTCATTCATCCCGACGAATGTATCGATTGCGGTGTCTGCGAACCCGAATGCCCGGCCGAGGCGATTATTCCCGACACCGAACCCGGGGTCGAGGAATGGCTCGAGATCAACACCAAATTTGCTTCCATCTGGCCGAATATCACCCGAAAGGGCGATCCGCTGCCGGATTCCGAGGAATGGGACGGCAAGCCGGACAAAAAGGAAATGCTCAGCGAGAATCCGGGTAAGGGCGACTAACACACTATAAAATAAAGAGAATTTACAGGCGGGGCGGCCCAGGCG
>MRWG01001928.1_pt1 | contig 11607 bp, 8 predicted proteins | sample 1013341 | NCBI WGS metagenome assembly MRWG01 (sample SAMN06117577, study PRJNA244670) | biofilm metagenome | biome: Water; feature: Cathode Biofilm; material: Biofilm; isolation source: microbial consortium enriched at the cathode of a solar microbial fuel cell | place: USA: District of Columbia ... | reverse complement strand
ATCCAGAGGCGATGCTCGCGCGCGGGCGCACGGCGCTCGCCGAGCCTGAGGCGAAGGCGTTGTTGGCCGCCTTCGGCGTCGCCGTCCCCCGACGACGCGTTGCGGCGACGCCGGCGGCGCTCGGCGTCGCGGCGCAAGCCCTGACGCCGCCCTTCGCGGTCAAGCAGGTTTCGCTGGCGGGCGCCCACAAGAGCGACCAAGGCGGCGTCGCGCTCGGCCTGCCGGATGCGGCGGCGGTCGAAGCGGCCGCCCGCGCCATGCCGGCGGGCGACGCGGGCTATCTGGTCGAGGAGATGGCGACTGCCGGCGTCGAGATCGCGCTCGGCGGCTTTCGCCATCCCCGTTTCGGGCCGGTCCTGATGGCGGGGCTCGGCGGGGTCCTGGTCGAACTGCTGGGCGACGTCGCCTTCCGCGTCTGCCCGATCGACCGTGCGAGCGCGGAAGCCATGCTGGCGGAGCTCAGGGGCGCGCCGCTATTGCACGGCTATCGCGGTCGGCCGGCGGTCGATCGCGAGGCGTTGATCCAGGCCATGCTCGCGCTTGGCGGCGCAGACGGGCTGCTGCTGCGCCATGCCGACGCCATCGCGGAGTTCGACGTCAATCCGCTGATCGTCGGCGAGCATGGCGCCGTCGCGGTCGACGCGCGCGCGCGTCTCGAAGCGCAGCCTGCGCCGGCGGACCGGCCGCGGCCGCCCGATTTCGCACCGCTCTTTCAACCGAACGCCGTCGCGGTGGCGGGCGCGTCGGCGACGAAGCCGGCGCACGGCAATCTCTACATCCGTCAACTGAAGGCGTTCGGCTTTCCGGGTCCGATCCTGCCGATTCACCCGACGGCGCCGGAAATCGAAGGCCTCGCCGCTGTCCGGTCGCTCGCAGACCTGCCGGCGCCGATCGACTACGCCTATGTCGCCGTCGGCGTGGCGGCGGCGACGGAGATGCTGCGCGAGGCCGCCGGCAAGGTCCGGTTCGCGCAGGTGATGGCGAGCGGCTTCGACGCGCCGGCCAAGGCGGCGCTCAGGGCGGCGGGGCATGCGAGCGGCGCGCGCGTGCTCGGCCCGAACTGCCTGGGGACCCATGCGCCGGCGGGCCGGCTCAGCTTCATGGCCGGCGCGGACGCGGCGCCGGGCGGCGTCGCCGTCCTGGCTCAGAGCGGCGGCCTCTCACTCGACGTGCTGCGGCGGGGGGCGCGCAAGGGAATCGGCTTCCGCGCGGTCGTCACCATGGGCGACTGCGCCGACCTGGGGCCGGCCGATCTGCTGACTTGGCTGCTCGACGATCCGGCGACGGGCGTGATCGGCCTCTATCTGGAGGACGCGCCCGACGGACGCGCGCTCTTCGAGGCGCTGCGGCGCGCCGCGGGCCGAAAGCCCGTCGTCCTTTTGGTCGGCGGCCGGACAGGCGCGGGCGCGCGGGCGGCCGCCTCGCATACGGGCGCTCTCGCGAGCGACGGGCGGCTCTGGGACGCGATCGCCCGGCAGACGGGCGCTGCGCTGGTCGAGACACTCGATGGCTTCCTGGACGCGCTCCAGGCCTGTCAGCAGCTTGCGCCCCGCCACGGCGCGCCGACGCGGCGGGCCGTGCTGTTCGGCAATGGCGGCGGCGCGGGCGTGCTCGCCGCCGACGCCTTCGCCCGCGCCGGCCTTGATGTCGGACCGCTGCCGCCGGATGCGGCGGCGGCGCTGGAAGCCCTGAATCTCCCGGCGGGCGCCAGCGCCGCCAACCCCATCGACGTGCCGGGCAACGTGCTGCAGCGGGAAGACGGGCGTTTCGGCGTCAAGGTCGTGGAGGCGGCGCTTGCCGGCGGCGGCTGGGACGCCTTCGTCCTGCACATGAACGTGCCGGGCCTGCTCGCCTACGAGCATGTCGATATTCTGGGGTCTCTGATCGAGGCGGCGCTCACGGCGGCGCGGGCGGGCGCCGGCGGCCATGTCGTGCTGGCGCTACGGTCCGACGGCGAACCGGAGGTCGAGGCGAAGAAGCAGGCCTATGCGGCGGCCGCCCGCGCGGCCGGCTGCGCCGTGTTCGACGAATTGCCGGACGCCGCTGGAGCCCTGGCGGCGCTCGCCGCGATCGAGACTATGCCTGCCTGACGAGGCGCGCTGCGTAGAAGCCGTCCATGCCGCCAATGTCCGACCAAAACGAGGGCAGGGTGCGCAGGTCGCCAGCGTCCGTGACCGCTTCGGCCGGCAGGCCCGGCAGCTCTGCCGCCTCCACCGGGCGACGCGCGAATTCGGGCTGACGCTCCAGGAACGCCGCGACCTGCGCCTCGCCTTCCTCTGGCTGCAGCGAGCAACAGGCGTAAACGAGCGCGCCGCCTGGACGCAGCATATGAGCGGCATTGTCGAGCAGCGCCTGTTGAATCGGCAGCAGCGCCTTCACGTCGGCGGTCGATTTCGCCCAGGCGACATCGGGCCGGCGGCGGATCGTGCCGGTGGCGGAACAGGGAACGTCGAGCAGAACGGCGTCCGCCAGGGCGTCCGGGCGCCATTCGGCCCCGTCGGCGGCGACGGTCTCGGCGTCGAGGCCGAGCCGGGGGAGGTTCTCAGTAAGGCGGACGAGGCGGTCGGCGCTGGCGTCTACGGCCGTGACGCGTGCGCCCGCCGCGGCGAGCTGGGCGGTCTTGCCGCCGGGCGCCGCGCAGAGATCGACGACAACGGCGTCACGCACGTCGCCCAACAGGCGGGCCGGCAAGGCTGCGGCGGCGTCCTGGACGGACCAGGCGCCCTCGGCAAAGCCCACGAGTTCGGTCGGGTTGGCGCTGCCCGCGAGCCGCACGCCGCCGGTCGGCAGCAGGGAACCGCCAAGACGGCCGGCCCAGTCCTTTGCCTCGCCCTGGAAGACCGTCAGGTCGAGCGGCGGCGTCGCGAGATGCGCCTCGGCGATGGCGCGGGCGGCGTCGGGACCATAGGCGGCCCGCCAGCTTTCCCAGAGCCAGCCGGGCGTGTTCAGCCGCGCGGCGTCGGCGTCCTTGAGGGCGCCGCCGCCCGCCGTCGCGACGCGGCGCAGCACGGCGTTGACGAGGCCGCGATAGGTCGACGAGCGGCCGGTCGCGAGGCCGGTGGTCTCGCCGACGGCGGCATGGGCGGGCGTCTCGAAAAACAGCAGTTGCGCGGCGCCGAGGCGCAGGATGTTCCGGGCGGTCAGCGCCTTCGCCGGCAGCGGACGCTTCAGGAAGGGACGGACGGCCGCGTCGGCTTCGCCGAGCCGCCGCAGGGTCACCGCGGCGAGGGCGCGGGCGAAGGCGCGGTCCGGACCTTCCAGACGGTTGGCGGCGGCGGCCCGCTCGAAGGCGCGGTCGAGCGTCTGCCGGCCGGAAAGGGTCGCGTCGAGAACGGCGAGCGCGGCGCGGCGAGCCCCGCTCAACCCCAGGGACTCGGGGCGGCGGGGCGGGCGGCTGCCACGCCCATCTCGCGCGCCAGTTCTTGGAGGCGCGCGATCCGGTTCTCCATCGCCGGATGGGTCGAGAACAGCCCATCGACCGCGTGGCGATGCAGCGGATTGACGATGAACATATGCGCCGTCTGCGGATTGGCTTCCGCGCTCGGGTTGTCGATGGCGCTGGCGCCCCGATGCAAGTTGGCGAGCGCCGAGGCGAGCCAGAGCGGGTTGCCGCAGATCTCCGCGCCGATGCGGTCGGCCTCATATTCGCGCGCGCGGCTGATCGCCATCTGCACGACCGCCGCCGCCATAGGCGCCAGGATCATCATCAGGATCGCGCCGACGATGCCGAGCGGATTGTTGCGGCTGTCGCCGAAGAAGAGGGCGAAGTTGGCCAGCATGGAGATCGCGCCGGCGATCGTCGCCGTGATCGTCATGATCAGGGTGTCGCGGTTCTTGATGTGCGCCAACTCGTGCGCCAGCACGCCGGCCGTCTCCTCGTGGGAGAGGTTCTGCAAGAGGCCCGTGGTGGCGGCGACCGCGGCGTTCTCCGGGTTGCGTCCGGTCGCGAAGGCGTTCGGCTGCGGGTTGTCGATGATGTAGATCTTCGGCGTTGGGATGCCGGCTTTGGCCGAAAGGCTTTCGACCATGGAGTAGAGATTGGGCGCGGAAGCGCGATCGACCGGCCGGGCGCCGTGCATGCGCAGCGCCAGCTTGTCGGAATTCCAATAGGCGAAGACGTTCATCGCCAGGGCGATCAGGAGCGCGATCACCATGCCCTGGGCGCCGCCGATCATCAGGCCGATGACGCCGAACAGCGCGGTCATCGCCGCGATCAGCATGAACGTGCGGACGTAGCTCGTCATCCGGTCTTCCGGTCCCTATCCGTTTCCTGGGCAGGCCTGGAAGTGGCGTCGGCTACGGCCCGGTTCAAGAGCCAACCGCCGACGTCAGACGATGGCGACGCGCGGGGTCGGCAGCGGCTTGAAGTCCGCCGGAAGGACGCCCGCCTGCTCGATAAACTGACGGATGCTCTCCTTGCCGAGCGCCGGCTCGGTCGAGGAGATGTAGACGCGGTCGGTACGGGTCGGCTTGGGGCTCGGATAGGTCCTAACGCCATTCCCGTGCAGCGGATCGACGACGAAGTAGCGGCCGCAATCCCACATGCGGCCGATTTCCTCCTGCGTCGAAAGCTCCTCGTAGAGCTTCTCGCCGGGGCGCATGCCGACGGTGCGGATTTCGATGTCCTTGCCGTCGCGGCCGTAATAGGGCGCCATCATCTCGATCAGCACTTCCGCGACGTCGCAGATGCGCATGACCGGCATCTTGGTGATGAAGATCTCGCCGCCGGAGGCGTAGCGGATCGAATCGATGACCAGACTGCCCGCCTCCTCGACGGTCATCATGAAGCGCGTCATGTCCTGGTGCGTCAGGGTGACCGGTCCGCCCTTCGCGATCTGCTGGACGAAGAGCGGCAGCACGGACCCGCGGGAGCCGACGACGTTGCCGAAGCGCGTCGAGGCGAAGAGGGTCGGCCGGCGCGGGCTCACCGACTGCTGGGCGGCGGTAATCAGACGCTCGCCAAGCTGTTTGGTCGTGCCCATGACGCTGGTCGGGTTGACCGCCTTGTCGGACGACGTGAACAGCACTTTCTTGACGCCGCCCGCCTGCGAGGCGCGCACGACGTTCTCCAGGCCATGGACGTTGACCTTGACCGCCTCGAACGGGCTCGCCTCGCACAGCGGCACATGCTTCAACGCGGCGGCGTGGAAGACATAGTCCATGCCGTCGAGCAGGCGCATGAGGCCTTCTTCGCGGCTGATGTCGCAGAGATACGCGGCGAGCCGGCCCGGCGCGTCCATGTCGTGTTCAAGTTCGAACAGGCCGGTCTCGTTATTGTCGAGCGCCCTGACATGCGCTGTCGACGTCCCAAGGAGCTGACGGACCAGTTCCCGGCCGATCGTCCCCGCGGCGCCAGTAACGACTACGCTGGCACCTTCGAACGATTCAATCATTCTGGTCACCGTAACTCCTACAGCGAATCAGGACGGCGCGATCTGTACACACGACCGACACAGGAACGCGATCTGACTAGAACCACCGATTCGCAGTCCGGTCAACCGCATCGCCTGCTTTCCTTATACGATTTCACGGCCCGAAAGAGTTTCACGCGCAGCGGCGGCGTGGGCGTAGAGTCGCGCCCAGGCCCCGGCCATGGCCGCCGCGCCATGCTCCGTCAGGAAAACGGCCCGGGCGCGGGCGTAGCTCGGCTCGTGTTTGCGTTCCGCAAGGCGGCGCATCGCCGCCGAAACCGCCGCCGTGTCGCGTTCGTCGACCGCCTCGCCGATCCCGTAGTTCGCGACGGCTTCGCGCAGAGCTCGCGTCCGGCCGACGAGGATCGGCAGCCCGGCCTGGACCGCATAGAAAAGCTTGTTCGGCAGGGCGAAAACGTAGGAGGCGCAGCTCGGCGCCGCCATTGCGAGGGCGATGTCGCCGTCGGAAATGAACGCCGCCGCCTCGGCGGGCGGACGGGCGGCGCCGACATAGAGACGGTCGCGGATGCCCGCCGCGTCGATCAGGCGGCCATAGCGATCTTCCAGCTGCTCGGTCAGCGGGCCGACGATGGCGAGCCGCAGGCCCGGCGTCGCGCCCGCGCCGGCGATCGACGCCTCCAGGCCGCGGTCGGACGCGGCCGCGCCGACATAGACGGCGATCGGCGCGTCTCCACCGGCGGCGAACGCCCGCCGAAGGCCCGGGGCGCCGACCATGCGCGGCCCGACATTGTGGATCGTCATCGGCCGCCGGACGCCGTAGTCGCGGGCGAGCTGGCGGGCGATGTCCGCCGACACGGCGGCGCAGCCGTGGCAGCGCCGGATCCACCAGCGCTCCAGTCGGAGGCGCAGCCACTTGAAGGGCGGGAAATACCGCGCGTTCCGGCCGCATTCGAGCTCGATCGAGTCGTAAACCAGCCGCGCGCCATAGGCCGTCGCGAGCCGTCCCGCCCCCGGCAGGGCGGCAAGTCCGGAGCCGTGAGCCATGTCGAAGCGGCCCTGCCATTCTCGTTGGACGACCGCGTCGGCGGCGCCCGCCAGCGCGAAGAACTCCCAGGTAAGCGCCAGCAGTCGCGCCGCGCCGCGCCAGCCGATCAGGTCCGAGATGCGTCGCAGAAAGGCGATATAAGCGGCCAGCAGCCGTGTCGGCCAGCGGACGGCCCTTGCGGCGAACACCGGGGCCAGCGCATCGAAGTCGACGCGGATGAGCCGGGCGCCCGAAAGGTTTTCGCGCTCAGGCTCGCCCGGCGCGGCCCGGCAGACCAGGATGACGTCATGGCCGAGGTCGGCGAGCTGGGCGGCGGCGAACCGTGGCCGGGCGTCGTTCACGCATGGGGCCGCCGACAGCAAAAGAATCCGCATGCCTGCCGCCGCCCGCGGCCGATCAGAGCGCGATCACCGTGGCTGCGATGATCGCGACCCGGAACAGCACTTCGACGATATCGGTGGCGACCTGGAAATACTTCTGGTCGACAATCGGCAGGACGAGGATCTGGTCGCCGCGCCGGATCGTCGTATCCGGCCCGCGCAGGGCCTCGCCGCTCGCCCGGATGACGATGACCTTGTCGGGATCGGCCCGCTCGGCATAACCGCCGGCCCGCTCGACATAGTCCTCGACCGTCGCGCCTTCCTGGAAGGCCACCGACTGGGGCAGCGTCACCTCGCCCGAGATCAGCACGAGATCCGTCTTCTGCGGAATGACGATCTCGTCGCCCGGCTCTAGACGAATATTGGCGCGGCCCTGGTCCGTCGAGACGACGACCCGCCCGTCCGGCCGGACGTTCCGGGCGCGCTTGATGAACTCCAGAACGAGTTCGGCTTCCGCGGCGCGAATTTCCGCCTGACTGGACGTCTGGGAGAGGGCGGCCAGCGCCGTCCGCTCGAGTTCGTCGAGCGATCGGTCGAGCGCGCGCTTCTGGTCGCGGGCGACGCTCGCGCGGCGCAGATAGATGGCGTCGGTCGCGGCGACGTTCGGATCGACCGCGATCATGTCGAGCACGCCTTCGAGCTGCGCGCCGCGCGCGATCGCGAGCCGGGCCGCGCCCAGATGCTCGCCCTCCACGGAGACGAAGACCTCTTCCGCCCGAAGGTCGGACTGGAACATGACAAGATCGCCGTCCAGCAGCCGCGTCTCCAGGAAATCCTCGTAGCTCAGATAGGCGTTCACCGGCTGGCCGTTCCGGAAGCCGCTCAGCGCGACATGGGTGACGTCGGTCAGCGGCCGGGCGTAGGCGGCAAGTTGCCGCCCGATGACGGGAAAGCTGCCGAACTCGAACGCCGCCGGCGCCCTGACGTCGCCGTCGACAGCCACCGCGCCGCCGATCGGCCCGACCAGGATGACGTCGCCGTCGCGGAACTGCGGCGTCGGCAGCGATCCGTCGAGCAGGAAGTCGTAGAGGTCGGCCTCGGCGATCCGCTTGCCGCCGCGCTTGATCTGAACGTCGCGGAAGGAGCCGCGCGCGAGGTCGATGCCGCCCGCCTTGTCGATAAAGGTGAGCAGGGAATCGCTCGGCAGGCCGCTGTATCGGCCGGGGTTGACGACGGCGCCGGTGACGAACACGCCAAGCGTCTGGGCGCCGAGCAAATTGACGTAGACCTGGACGTTCTCCGTGAAGACCCGGCGCACCCGACCTTCGACCGCGCCCTGCAGCGCCCGGTTGGGCAGGCCGGCGACCTGGACGGGGCCGACTTCCGGGATGAACAGGTTCCCCTGGGCGTCGACCGGCACGACTTCGCTGAAGGTCTGTGCGCCGTAGAGATTGACGGCGACCTGGTCGCCCGGCGCGATCCGGTAGTTCGGGTTGAGACCGCTCGTCCGTTCGCGCGCGAACTGTCCGCCGAAAAGGCTCGCGCCGAACGGCACGGCGGAAGCTTCCGCCGCCTGGATCTTCCGCGTCTCGCGGGCCTCGGCGGCGACGCCGGCGGCTTCCTGGCCGAGTTCTGGCGTTTCGGTCGTGGACTGCACCGTCGTCCGGCGAGGCGGGCGTTGCCGGCCGACGGCGCTGGCGGCGGCGGAACCGACGGCGAAGCGCCGGATGCGGTCGAACTGGTCCTGGTCCTGCGCTGCGGCAGGCGCGGCGGCGACGGCGAACGCGGCGACGACGAACGCGCCGGCGAGAGCGGCGGCCGACCGGATGCTAAGCGCGGGCATGTTCGCGGATCGCTCCAATCATGAGGGCGCCGACGCCGAAGGCCAGGAGGCTGATGACGAAGGCCGACAATATCTTGTACATCCGCTTCGGCTCGACCGCCACATCCGGCAAAGAAGGCGGGGCATAGGCGACCAAATAGCTGCGGTCGTTCTGGGCCGCGAGCCGCGCCGCCTCGAGCGAGGCGAGCGCCGACCTGTAGGCCTGCTGCGCGAGTTCGAGCTGCATGCGTTCGGTCTCGAAGCCGCGCACGTCGTCGGCCAATGTATCGCGGCTGGCGTCGGCCAGACGACGGCGTTCCTCGCCGATCTGCCGCTTCAGGGCGGCGATCTTGCTGTTCAGCGCATTGACCTGCGGGCTGCCCGGCTTGAGGTAGCTCTGCAGTTCGGCGAGCCGGACACGGGAAGCGGCCAGTTCGGCCTCCAGTCCTCCGATGACGCTCTGGATCGCCTCGGCCGACCGGCGCGGGTCGAGGTCGCCGCTCTGCTTCTGGTATTCCGTCACCGCGTCGGCGGCGGCGATCATGCGGGCCTCGGCCGCCTGGACTTCGGTGCGCGCCGCTCGCATCGCGTCCGTCTGGGCGGCTTCCGACAGTCGATTGACCATATCCTCCGCGGCGGAGATCGCCGCGACGGCGACGGCGACGGCATCCTCGGCGGTGAAGGCCCGGACGGAAATGGTCAGCAGACCGGCGCCGTCGTCGGTCACCCGGAGCGCCTTTTTGAAATAGTCGTACATCTCCTCATTGCTGGCGTGCGGCTCCAGCCGAGAGAGGTAGTCGGCGTCGTAGGTCGCGAACCGTTCACGGAAGCCGATGTTTGCGTCGATGCGCGCCAGCACGTCGCGGCTGCGCAGATAGTCGGCGACCAATTGGGTCTCCGTCGCGCCGACGATGCCTTCCTGCGGCGCGACCAGCGCTTCGACCAGGGAAGCGGGCTGGATCTTCGAGGACCGGATCGTCACGCTCGATTCGGAAACGTAGAGCGGCGAGGCGATCAGGCCGAAATAGATGGCGGCAAGGATGGTCGGCAGCCCGACGATCCCGGCCATGGCCAGCAATATCTGCGTCGTGTTGCGGCGGCGGCGGCCGGGCGCGGTCGGCCGGATCGCGGGCGTGACGTGCGACGGCGGACGCGACGCGGGCCGCGTCGCCGGCGTCGACGTTCGACCGCGCGCCGGCTCGGTCAGGCGTTGGGCGAGGGCTTTGGCGTTCATGATCTAGTCCTCGTCCAAATAATAATCGATGGCGTCTTCGATGTCGTCGAAGATGATGATCTTGCCTTCCCTCAGCACAAGACCCGTATCGCAGAACTTCCGAATGGTTCCGGGATTATGCGACACGATCAGCAGGCCGGCCTCGGCGCGGATCCGCTCGAACTCCTGTTGCGCCTTCGCGCGGAACCAGTGGTCGCCGACGGAGACCAGCTCGTCGATCAGGTAGAAATCGAAGCGCATCGCAAGGCTGAGCCCGAACGCGAGGCGCGCGCGCATGCCGGCCGAAAGCGTCGAGATCGGCATGTCGAAATACTCGCCAAGCTCGGCGAAATCGTCGACGAAGGCTGTGACGTCCTGGATGTCGCAGTCGTAAACGCGCGAGATGAAGCGCAGGTTCTCCCGCCCGGTCAGCGCGGCGTGAAAGCCGCCCGTGAAGCCGAGCGGCCAGGAGACCCGGACATTGTGTCGGTCGATCCGACCGAAATCCGGCCGCTCCTCGCCCGACAGCATGCGCAGCAGAGTCGACTTGCCCGCGCCGTTCCGCCCGAGCACGCCGATATGCCGGTCGGTCGGCAGCGACAGCGAGACGTCGTCCAGCACGACCCGGTAGCCCGAATCCGTACGATACGACTTCGATACGCTGTCGAGGGTGATCATGACGCCGGTCCGGCTCGCTCTGGCAGTTCAGGATGGCGACCTGACGTTATGTGATAGACGCCTGGGACCAATACCAGCCCGACGCGGCGGCGCAGGCGACGCGGGCGCCGTAGCCGCCGGCGGCGGCGCGGATTGCCACCCGTTTGCAGCGCCTGCCGCTCGCCGCGTCGTATTCGCTCAGCACGTCCACCTCGACCGGTCCGCCGAGGGCGGGGTCGTCGACGTTCAGGCGCTCGCCCGGCGCGGCGCCCGCGACGGCCTGCAGCGCCGGTCCCGCGGGCGGGACGGCCGCGGTCCGATCGGCGGCCGGCGCGCTTTCGCCGCTCGTGAGAGCGGCGCAGCCGGAAAGCGCCGCGAGCGCTGCGGCCATCAAGGCCATTCGAGGAACAGAACGGATCATGGCATGCGGGTCGCACAAGCCCGCGGCGTCGTCAAGTGGCGCGACGGGGCGCTTGCCCGTCCGGCCCCTTATCTGCTACCGGCCATCGCCATGATGGACGGAAACGATTCCGACGTTCCGCGGCCGCTGGCGGTCGCGCGGGCGCTGCTCAGAACCGAAATCGAAGGGCTGGAGGCGCTCGGCCAAAATCTCGGCCCCGGTTTCGCGGTCGCCGTCGATCTGCTGGCGGGCCTGAAGGGGTACTGCATCGTCACCGGCGTCGGGAAGTCGGGCCATATCGGCTCCAAGATCGCGGCGACGTTCGCGTCGACCGGCACGCCGTCGTTCTTCGTCCATCCGACGGAGGCGAGCCACGGCGACCTCGGCATGTTGTCCGGGGCCGGCGCGCTGCTCGCGATCTCGAATTCGGGCGACAGCCGGGAGATGCGCGACATCCTGGTCTACGCCCGTCGGCGCGAACTGCCGATCCTGGGCGTCACCAAGCACCACAACAGCCTGATCGGCCGGATGTCGAACATCCTGCTGAAGCTGCCGGACGTGGCGGAAGCCTGCCCGAATGGCCTGGCGCCGACTACGTCGACGACGGCGACATTGGCGCTCGGCGACGCGCTTGCGGTCGCGGTCATGGACAAGCGCGGCTTCACCCGCGACGATTTCGGCGCCATGCATCCCGGCGGCAAGCTCGGCCTGCAGCTCCAGCAGGTGGCCGACTGGCTGCTCGACGCGCCGGCGCCGCCGATCGTCGCGCCGGATCTGC
>MRWG01001926.1_pt1 | contig 11619 bp, 9 predicted proteins | sample 1013341 | NCBI WGS metagenome assembly MRWG01 (sample SAMN06117577, study PRJNA244670) | biofilm metagenome | biome: Water; feature: Cathode Biofilm; material: Biofilm; isolation source: microbial consortium enriched at the cathode of a solar microbial fuel cell | place: USA: District of Columbia ... | reverse complement strand
TATATCGAACGCAGGTTCCAGATGCCCGTGCAGGCCTGGTCGGCGCTATACGCGATCGACAAATTTCCCGGCATTCGCGCCAAGGAGATACGCCACCTTTTTCCGCGCCCGCAAAACACGATCAGCCGCGCGGTCTCGCTGCTCGAGGCGCGGGGCTTCATCGTGCAGAACCCTTCCGATTCCGACGGCCGCGAGAAGCGCCTGTTTGCCACGGAGGCCGGCACTGCGGTGCTTGCCGACCTGATCGAGGTTTCGCGCCAGCGCCAGGAGGAACTGCTTGGGCCGCTATCGAGCGAGGAGAGGGCGGTGTTCTTCGAATTGGCGCGAAAGATCGCGACCGGGCCCGACCTGCTGCGTTCGGCGGTGATGCGGTCGTGAGGTTTTTCCGCGCGCGGGCCGTGCCGGGGTGCAGGGGCGAAAGCGCGGGCATTCTCGGCCCCGGGGCCTTCAGTCGGCGCGGGCCGGCCCGGTGCTATCGCTGACATGCATATTGCAGTCCAGATAGACGATCTGCGTGGACTGCCCCGGCGCCTCGATCCTGGCCGTCATGATCTCGAAAAGGCCTTGGCGCCGTCCTCGTGGGTTCCGCCGACCATGGTGAACCGGCCCAAAGGCTTGGTCGCGACGTCGGGGTGACCCAGTGACGGTCTTTCTACCCGGCCTACCCGGCCGCTCTTGCCGGGATTGCCTTGCCCGGGCCGAGCGCCCAGACCGAATGGGCGATCAGCGTCACCACCAGTATCGAACCGCCTATCAGCGAGGCGGTGGTGGGCACTTCGGCGAAGATCATCCACACCCATACCGGCGTGAGTACCGTTTCCAGCAGATAGAACATGGCCACTTCCGGACCGGAGATGTATTTCGGTCCGGTCGCGAGGCAGAAAAAAGAGAGCGGTACAACAACGGTGCCGGTGAGCACGACCCATAAGGGTTGCTCGACGTGGAATCCCACCTGGCTCACCATAACGAGACCCAACACGGCAGGCGCGGCGAATGCCACGAGCGCGGCAAAGCCCATGTCTTTGCCGGAAGCCCTGGTGACCGTGATCGCACTGGCTAGCAATACCGACGAGGCGACTGCGAAGAGGTCGCCGACGAGATTGCCGCGTCCGAGACTGTCGAGCACGATGATTGACACCCCGCCCAGCATGAATGCCATCGCGACCAGCGTGGCCAGGCGCGGTTTCTCACCGAGAAATAACCATCCCAGAAGTGTGGCGAAGACGGTGTTGAAGGCCAGAATGAAAACGAGATTGGCGGTGGACGTGTGGAAAACCGCCATGACGAACGTGATGGAGGCTGTGCCGTAAAGCGCGGCCACGAACAGGCCCGCGCGTCCGGGAACAAGGGTCGGGGGATTTTTGCGGATCAGAGCCCACGCCAGCCAGATTGCAATGGCGGCAAGAAAGGTCGTTCCGCTTCGCAGCAGCACGATCGACCATGGGTCTCCGTCGGCAAGCCGGATCAGCGGAATGTCGATGGTGAGGGCCATGCCGCCGATCGCGGTGATGAGCAGACCCTTGGCATGGTTTGCGTTCGTCTTGGACATCAAAGAACTCGCTGGTAGCGCAGTCCGTCTTTTCGGTTGCGCCGGTTGCTCGTGGTAGATCAGAAGGCCGGTAGCGGCCGGTAGCGGCGGTCCACGACTTCCTGGCGCACCTTGGCCGCGCCGGCGGTCGCTTCATCCCGCAGTCCCTGCATGTCGATCGTCGCGAAGTTGCCGCGATCGTAGAGTACGCGTCCGGCCACGACGGTCTGGAGAATCTCCGCGCGGCTGCCGTAGCGCACCAATTCGCTTGGAACGTCCTGGGTTGCCATGAAGTGCGGAGCGGTTCCGTCCATCACCAAAAAGTCGGCTGCTTTGCCGGGCTCCAAAGACCCGGTGATGTGGTCGATGCGCAGGCTCGATGCGGATTCGATGGTCGACATTTCGAGCAGTTCTCCGGCAGGGAGGAATTCCGGGTCGAAACGCTCCACGCCCCATCGCGCGCCGTGGATGAGCCAGGCCGCGCGCATGGTCGAAAACATGTCGTTGGCCTGATTGTCGCAGCCAAGGGCAACCCGAATGCCGGCCGCGCGGAAGCGAGGCAGGTTGGGGATGGCATTCATATTGGACACGCACTCGGTCGGTGAGTGTGCGAGCGCTGCCTTGCCCTTGGCGAGAATCTCGATTTCCCGTTCGCTGGCAAGGACGGCATGAACCGCGACAAGATGCTCGTCCACCACTCCGAGATCGAACAGGCGTTCGACAGGGCGGCGTTTCCACACGTCGAGGCAAAACTCGACCTCTTCGCGATCGCGCCCGATATGGACTTGGAGCGTGGTGTCAAACCGGCGGGCGAGGGCCGCGCCTTCGGTGAAATATCGGGGCGAGAATCCCAGGAGGGCGGACGCGTTCACCGCTGCGTGGATCAGCCCATCGCCCCGCGACGGGAAGCGCTGGAGAAGAGCCTCCGTGCGCAGCAGGTCGGCCTCGGCTTCCCCGTCTCTCGCCTTGACCCATGAACGATCGTTGATCTGGCTGTAGAGCGACGCGTGGTGGAAGTCCTGGTCAGCCCGGCCGCGGGCCAGGACGCTTCGAATGCCGACTTCCTCGAGCGTGTCGAGGATCGCGCTTTCATGGTCGGGATTGAGTGTCCCCTCGCACAGGGTGGTAACGCCCGCGCGTAGCATCTGGGCGCTTAGAAGCCGGACTGTCGATGCCGCTTCGGTTGCGGTCAGCACACGTTGCGCGGGATTATAGATGCGCGGGATCATTGGCAATTCGCCCGAGGTCAGGCCACGGACGAAGCACTGGGTGCAGTGGGTATGCGCGTCGATGAAGCCTGGCGTCAAAAGTGCATCCGCATCGCCGAGCATTTCTGCGGCGCGGAAGCGCCCGGCGATGTCGGCATGTGCGCCGACCGCGACGATGACCCCCTTGTCGATGGCGATGGCGCCGTCCTCAATGATACGGCGGGTCGGGTCCATCGTGATGATCCTCCCGCGCGCAATCATCTGCACGGGCTGCTGGGCGTCGGCGGTCATGGCGGTCCTCGATTAAGCGTTAGGTCCGGAACACGCTCAAGCCAAATTTCTCGGCGCGAACGACGTTCTCGTAAACTTCGATATTCGTTGCCATGTGCTCGCGCATGGCATTGTTGGCTGCGTTGGCATCGCGCGCGGCAATGGCTTCGATGATGCGTCGATGTTGTTCGGAAAAATGAGCGCGGCGCTCGGGCTTAAGCGTCGATCGACGCATCGTGTTCCACACGATCTGCTTGCGGATCTCGTTCACCGTCTCGAACATGGCCAGAAGAATCTTATTGCCAGCGGCGCGCGCGATCGCAGCGTGCAGCTTCTCATCCCACACCTCGTAGATTTCGATGTTCCGGGCCGCAGCGCATCTCCGGCCGATCAACTGAATCTCGGCGATTTGGGTCGAGTCCGCGCGTATCGCGGCCATCGCGGCAAGGGCCGGTTCGATCGTGTGCCGCGTTTCAACGATTTCCATCGGGTTGGAAGTATCGATGAGCAGGCGCAGCGCTTCGACTTCGACCGTGGGTCGCGGGCCAACGAAAGTACCCTTGCCGACATGGCGCCAGATCCGGCCCTGCTTTTCGAGGCTTTCGAGTGCCTGCCGCGTTTGCCATCGGCTCGCGCCAAGCCGTTCCGACAGCTCCCTTTCGGTGGGCAGGCGCCCTCCTTCGGGCAGTCGAGCCTCGTCAATCAGGTCCGAAATCGCTTTGGCGAGGGCGTCCAATTTTCTCTCCATTGCAACCAATTTTTGATTGCGTGAATATGGATATCAGAGAATATTCATGTTTGTCAATTATTTAAAAGAACTTCAAAAAGCGTATTGACTCCAAAATTGCAATAATCAAGGTATTGTGTGGAGAACCTGGAAATGCCGCGCCGCCCTGTTCGGACGGGTCAAGCGCATGTTGGTTTTGTGGAGGAGAACGCAATGAGAATTCATACAACGATAGCAACTTTAGCGCTTGGCCTGTGCGCGTCGGTGTCGATGGCGGGCGCGGAGACGATCACGGCGGTTCACAATGGCGGGACGGTCGGTGCCGCTCAGCACGAGGCCTTTTTCGTTCCGTTCGCGGAAACGCGCGGTCACACGGTTGTAGAGGACACCTTCAACCAGGAGCTCGCCAAGCTGCGCTCGCAGATCGAGACGGGTAACCTCATCTGGGACGTCGTCAGCGTGACGGCGATCAATGAGGCGACGGCTTGCGAAGAGGGGCTGCTGGAGCGGATCGACTGGGCGTCGATCCTCGATCCCGAGGATTTCAAGGGAGCTGGCGGCTTCGGTGAGTGCGGCGTGCCAAACAACCTGGTCTCCGGCGGACTTGTCTACGACGCCGACGTGATCGATCCTGCGGATGCGCCGCGTACATGGGCGGACTTCTGGAACGTGGAGAAATGGCCCGGCAAGCGTGGAATGCTCTATCGCGCCGAACAGACCCTCGAGGTGGCGCTCATGGCCGATGGGGTGCCTCCGCAGGATGTCATGAAGGTGCTCTCGTCGGACGGTGGCGTGGAGCGGGCATTTGCCAAGCTCGAAGAGCTCAAGCCCCACATCATGTGGTGGAAAAGCGGCGATGAATCCATGCAGAACATCCTGGCGGGCGAGGTTGTGATGACCTTTGCCTGGAACGGGCGCGTGGCCGCGGCCAATAAGTCGAACGATCGCAATCTGAAAATCGTGTTCGATGCCGGTCACGTCTCGGGAAGTCAGTACTTTGCGATCATGAAGGGAACGCCCAAGGCCGACCTGGCCAAGGAACTCATCGTGTTTTCGTCCTCGCCGAAGGCGCAGGCACAGTATTCGCGCCTGATCGACTATGCGCCTGCGAACGCGGAAGCCTTCGATCTGCTGAGCGAGGCTGAGCTCGCCACGCTGCCGCGCGACCATCTCGACAAGGCGTCGTTCCAGAACGGCCAGCTCTATCTCAACTTCTGGCTCGACAATGGCGACACGCTTCTGCAGCGCTTTCTGAGGTTCGCCGCACAGTAGGAGTCTTAACGCTCAAACTCTCGGGAGGAGTCCTATGGGCAGGAGAAAAACGGCATTGGCAACGGTTGCCGCGTTGTCGATCGCAGCATTGACGTCATATCAGGCGTCGGCCGAAAGCCTTACGGTCGTGAACCAGGGCGGCTCGCCGGGCGACGCACAGAAAACGGCGGTTTTCGATCCGTTTACGGCCGAAACCGGGATCGAGATCCTGGTCGACACCTACAATCAGGAACTGGCGAAGATCAGGGCGCAGGTCGAGACCGGCAACCTGATTTGGGATGTCGCCAGCGTGCATTCCCTCAACGATGCGATCGGCTGTGACGAGGGGCTCCTGGAGCGGATCGACTGGTCCGAACATATCGACGAGTCCAAGTTCGAGGCCGTGGGCGGTTTTACGGAATGCGGGGCGCCTTATCTCGTGTCGCCGGGTGCGCTGGTCTACGACGCGGACCGCTGGCAGGGTGACATGGTGCCGCGATCCTGGAGCGATTTCTGGAATGTCGAGAAATGGCCTGGCAAGCGTGCGCTTCCGTTCCAGCCGGACCAGGTCCTGGAGATCGCGCTGATGTCGGATGGCGTCGCCCCGCGCGACGTGCCGGAAGTGCTGGCTTCGCCGGGCGGCGTTGACCGCGCCTTCGCTCAGCTGGAGAAGATCAAGCCACATGTCCTGTGGTGGAAGAGCGGCGATGAATCGATGCAGCTCCTGCTCACCAACGAGGTGGTCATGGGGTATGGCTGGCAAGGGCGCGTGAACGTGGCCAACCGCTCCAGCGGCCGAAACCTGAAGATTGCCTGGGAGGCCGGGTACACCTCGGCGGTCATCTATCTGGCGGTGATGGCGGGTTCGCCCAAGCTCAAGGAAGCCATCGATCTTGTGAAGTACTCGCTTGAGGCGGAGTCGCAGGCTCGCTACGCCGAGATCATGGGCTATCCGCCGGCAAACGTGGATTCCTACGCAATGCTGTCGGACGAAAATCGCGCAAATCAGCCGACCGAATATCTGGATCGGGGCATGATGCAGGCAGGAGAGCTCTATATCAGCTTCTGGCGCGACAACGGCGATAGCATTCGCCAGCGCTTCTCCACGTTCACCGCGCGCTGAGACCGCAATCATGAGTACCACTGCGACCCTCGCCGACACGGCACAGGTTCCTCGGCGGCTTCGTGCGCTGGTACGCCGCGCCGAGCGCCAGCATTTCACGAGAATGCTGGCGCTGATGGCGCCGAGCGTGGTGTTCGTCGCTCTGTTCTTCGTCGTTCCGATAGCGCTGTTTCTTTTTCGCAGCGTCGACAATGTCGAGATCCCCAAATACTTGCCGCGCACCGTCGCCGAAATCGGGCAATGGCATGCCGGCGACCTGCCTCCCGAGCCTGTGTTTCGTGCTCTTGCAGAGGATCTGATCGCCCTTAAGGGGCAGCCGGAAGCCGCTGTTTTGGGCCGGCGTCTTAACTACGCGGTGCCGGGTTTTCGCGGGCTGGTCACACGAACGGTTCGCCGGCTGCCGGATACGGTTCCACATTCTGCCATGGACACTTTGGCAGACATCGATGCCAGGTGGCTGGATACGACCTACTGGGCGACGCTGAAGCAGCAGTCCGGACGTATTACGGATTTCTACCTGCTCTCGGCCATGGATCTGCAGCGCGGCACGGACGGCGCAATCACCACGGTCGACGAAACGCAAGCAATCTTCCTGTCGCTATATGGCCGCACGCTCTACACCAGCCTCGGCGTGACCGTGATCTGCCTGCTTATCGGCTATCCGGTCGCCGCGGTCATGGCGACGGCCGGACCGGCTGCTGCCAACTGGCTGCTCATGCTCGTTCTGGTCCCGTTCTGGACATCGCTGCTGGTGCGGACGACGGCATGGGTGGTCCTTCTTCAGACCGAAGGCCTCGTCAACAAGGTGCTGATCTATCTAGGCGTCATCACCGAGCCGCTCAGTCTGATGTTCAACACCGCAGGGGTGTTCATCGCGATGGTGCATGTCCTGCTGCCTTACATGATCTTGCCGCTCTACAGTGTGATGAAAGGCGTGTCGCTGGTCCATCTGCGGGCCGCATCCTCCCTCGGCGCGCCGCCGATCACGGTATTTCGAACCGTCTATCTGCCGCTTACCATTCCCGGTATCGCAGCCGGCTGCACCCTCGTATTCGTGCTTTCCGTCGGGTTTTACGTAACGCCTGCCCTCGTTGGCGGTCCCGGCGACCAGATGATCGGATATTTCATCGCCTACTTCACCAATTCGGCGGTGAACTGGGGACTGGCATCGGCGCTCGGAGCTTTGTTGATCCTTGTCATCGCCGCCATCTACTTGGTGCTCGGCAAGGTCGTCGGCTTCGACAAGCTTAAGGTACGATGATGCAGAAGCTTCGCCGGCGGGCACGACGTGGCAGCCTTTGGCAACTTGCGTTGCGGGGCTTCGTGGGGCTGATCCTGGCCTATCTGGTTCTGCCCATCCTGGTCGTTATTCCGTTGTCCTTCACGGCCGGGCAGCTTCTGGTCTTCCCGATCCCGGGCTATTCGCTGCAATGGTACGAGGACTTCTTCACCAATCCCCTGTGGACGGGGGCGCTGTGGAACAGCGTGCTGATCGGCGTGGCCACCACCATTCTGGCCACCATATTGGGAACGCTGGCGGCACTCGGGCTGCACGGTTCGCAGTTCCGGCTCAAGCCGGTCGTCGTAGCGCTCTTGATCACGCCGCTGGCAGCCCCGGTCGTCATCGTGGCGGTTGCCACGTTCTATTTCTTCGCTTCGATCAATCTCGTCGGCACCTATCTCGGCGTCATTCTGGCCCACACAGTGCTGGCGTTGCCGTTCGTCGTCATCACCGTCACGGCGACGTTGCAGAGCTTTGATCCCAACCTGACGCGCGCGGGTGCCAGCCTGGGCGGAACGCCGGTTCACGTTTTTCGGACCGTCACGCTGCCGATCATCGCTCCTGGCATCATATCGGGCGCGCTCTTTGCATTCGTGACGTCTTTCGACGAGATCGTCGTGGCGTTGTTCGTTGCGAGCCCACAACAGCGCACCCTTCCCAGACAGATATTCAGTGGCGTCAGCGAAAGTATCAGCCCGACGATCATGGCCGCTGCCGTGGTGCTTCTGGTGATTTCGCTCGGTCTCATGATCGTCATGGAAATCTTGCGCCGTCGCGGCGAACGCCTGGCGGGACGCGGACGCTAACAACAGTCTTGATGGAATCTGCAATGGCTTTGGAACACGATACGATCGCAATCAGCGGCGGCACGATCATCGCCCACAACGGAGACGGGCACCGTATGATCGAAGGCGGCGTCGTTGTCGTGCGCGACGACCGCATCGTCCATGTCGGACAGTCTTGGGACGGACAGGCCACCCGCACTATCGACGCACGGGGCAAGTTGGTTATTCCGGGGCAGGTCAGCACGCATGCGCATGTCGGCGCGCACGAGGCCCAGCGCGCGCTGGTGGATACCGGGCAGCGCGAATTCATCAGGTCTGGCTTTTTGCATTTCCTGCCGGCGCGCCGCTCGGGGCAACCTGGTGTCGCGTCGCAGCAGGATTTTCGCGCATCGCTGCGTTTCGGGTTCTCGGCCTTGCTTCGGCATGGCGTGACCACCGTTCTGGCGTTTGCGCCGGCAGGGCCGGATGAAGGCCGCACGATGCTCGAAGTGGCCGAGGAATCCGGCATCAGACTGTTCTGGGCGCCGATCGTGACGGGCGGACGATACTGGCTGGAGGATGACGGCAAGGTCACACGGGAGCTCGACGAGGACGAGGGCCTGGCCTCGCTGCGGCGCGCCGCGCAATTCATCGAGCGCCATGCAGGCGCGATGGGCGGACGGCTGAACGGCGTTATCGCCCTTGACGAATATTACGTCTCCACGCCGCGATTGCGGCGTGAAGCCAAGGCGGTGGCACGCTCGCTTGGCGTTCCGTTTACGATGCACTTCCTCGAGCAGCACAGGGAGTTCTTCGAGACGGTGTCGGACGGCGGGCGCACCCCGGTACAATGTCTTGCGGACGAAGGGGTACTCGATCCCTCAACGCTGCTGGCGCACTGCATCTATGTCGGATCGCACAGCCTGGTCGGATACCCGGTCGCAGACGATATTCGCATCCTCGGCGAACACGGGACCGCAGTCGCCCATTCGCCGGTGGCTTTTTCCAGGCGCGGCATGATGCTGGAGAGCTTCGACAGATATCGCCGTGCCGGCATCAATGTCGCGTTGGGAACCGACACCTATCCGCTGGATATGTTCGCGGAGATGCGGACGGCTTCCACGGCCTGCAAGGCGGCGGACCGGAATCACGAGGCGGCACCCGCGGGCGCGGTGTTCGAAGCCAGCAACGTTGCAGGCGCAAAGGCGCTGGGCAGCCCGGACATTGGGCGCATAGCGGCAGGTGCAAAGGCCGACATCGTGATTATGGATACCGAGAATCTCAGTTTCGGGGTCAATCCCGACCCCATTCGTGCGCTGGTGCATCTGGCCACCCCGGGGATGGTCGACACGGTCATCGTCGACGGTCGTGTGGTCGTCTCCGCCAAACGCCTCTTGGGGGTCGACGAGCAGGCTCTGCTTGAGGAGGTGCGTACGTCAAGCGAGCGAATGTGGCAGCACTACAGCCTCTATCATCCCAGCGGACAGACGCTCGCCGAGCGGTTTCCCGCCGCGCTACCTCAATGGACGGAGTGAACATTGAACGCGATCGCTTCCATATCCGGCAAGGACCGGACCGACGAACCAATCGTACGCTTTTCCGGAGTCCGGAAGAGCTATGACGGCGAGAGCCTGGTCGTACGCGACTTGAATCTCGACATTGTCAGGGGCGAATTCCTGACGCTGCTGGGACCGTCCGGTTCGGGCAAGACGACCAGTCTGATGATGCTCGCAGGGTTCGAGGCGCCGACGGAGGGAACGATTTCGATCGGCGGCAAGGATGTCACGGCGTTGCCACCCTATCGGCGTGGGATCGGTGTCGTCTTCCAGAACTATGCTCTGTTCCCGCATATGACGATAGGTCAGAATGTCGGTTACCCGCTGCGCGTTCGCGGAGCCGCCCAGGCCGACATCGACAAGCGGGTCGCGGAAGCGCTGGAAATGGTCGAGCTCGGCGCATTCGCCGACAGGCGTCCGGCGCAATTGTCCGGCGGACAGCAGCAACGTGCGGCACTGGCGCGGGCGCTGGTTTTCAGGCCGGAACTGGTTCTGCTTGATGAGCCGCTTGGTGCGCTCGACAAGCAGCTGCGCGAACAGATGCAGTATGAGCTCAAGCGCCTTCATGAGGAATTGAAGGTGACCATGGTCTATGTCACGCACGACCAGACCGAAGCACTGACGATGTCCGATCGTATCGCCGTGTTCAATGACGGCCGCATCCAGCAACTTGCCTGTCCGTCGGATCTTTATGAGAACCCGCAAAACGCGTTCGTTGCCGAGTTTGTGGGAGAGAACAACCGGCTGACCGGCACTGTGACCGGTGCCTCCCAGAACGGCGTCCATGTCGACGTCGGCGGCGGCGTCAGTGTGCTTGCCCGCCCCGTGGGCAGCTTTGCGCCGGGCGACAAGACGGTGTTGTCCCTGCGCCCGGAGCGCATCGCCGTTGCCAAGGACGGACAATGGGAAAACGACTTCACCATCGAGATCGACAAAGTCGTCTATCTCGGCGATGTCAATCGTCTCCTGCTGCGCTTTGCCGGCGGTAGCGAGTTCGCCGTGAGGGTCGCCAATCAGGGGGGCGGTCCGGTGTTTCAACGTGGCGACAGCGTGCGCGTTGCGTGGCGTCAGTCGGACTGTCTGGCGTTCCCGGCCGAGTGACGGCTGCACAGGCTTCGTTAGCGCCGAGATCTTTCGACGCTATCTTCCCCGTACTTGAGGCAAGGACGTGACCTGAGCCCCGGCTTCCTTAAGCCTTGCGCTGGGTGCGTCGGCTTGTTTAGTGCATATCCGGGTCTTCCGGGCCTTCACGACCCCCGGCCGGTCCCCTATCAGGCGCATACGGTGGCGGGTGGCATTCGGCTATAGCTGGCGAGGCGTCTGATGACCTCGCACAAAGCCCCGTCGTCCGGACCGGTGTCCGGTATCGGAACACGCGGCCGAGCGACCTGCAGCACCGCACTCGCCGGGTGTCACCATGTCTTGATGCGCCATCCTTCAAACGGCATTGCCGCCCATGGCCTCTGAAGTCGATTTCCTCGGCTTGCTGGCGTCGGACACGTCCATGCCGCCGAACCTGGCCTCGTACGTGCAGACGGTCGCTTGCGGGAGGCCGTAGATGCGACAGACATCCGCCGCCCTAGACCGGCATGCTGCTTGCGCAATATCCTGAAGATTTCGTCCCCGTGAACCGCGACCGCTTCATTCGTCCATCTCTTGATCGGGGTGGACCCTGCATGGATCCGGAGGAGGGTTCGGGGCTCATATCCTCTCCAAACTCGCTGATTCGGGCTTGTCGCGCCCGTTGCGAAAGGGCGTTACGTGTCGCTCGCGATCAACGGACAAAAGCCGCCGAAGCGGATTTCTTAAATTTTTTTGGGAGGGGCTGATGGTGGGCGTGACAGGGATTGAACCTGTGACCCCTACGATGTCAACGTAGTGCTCTCCCGCTGAGCTACACGCCCATCAGC
>MRWG01001925.1_pt1 | contig 11630 bp, 11 predicted proteins | sample 1013341 | NCBI WGS metagenome assembly MRWG01 (sample SAMN06117577, study PRJNA244670) | biofilm metagenome | biome: Water; feature: Cathode Biofilm; material: Biofilm; isolation source: microbial consortium enriched at the cathode of a solar microbial fuel cell | place: USA: District of Columbia ... | reverse complement strand
GAGCGGGGTTTTTGATTCCCGCCCCGCCCGGGCGTGGCAAGTCCAGCGCATCGGCAGGGTGCCTCCCGGGGCATTGCGGGGCCCCCTGCAACGGCTTTTTGGGTCGGCCCGGGGGGAAGCCGCCAACCCGTGGCAAATCCCGTAAAAAGCCTCCTGTGGCCGTAGCGGGAGGAAGGTTTATAGTAAGGGGGAATTATCCAAAGGAAGAAAAACCTGCTTTGTTTGACGCTTTTAAATAGCTACTTTTAAACGCCAACTAACGCGCACGCTGTTGAGTCTGTTCCAAAAACTTTTCAAGCAAACATTTATCTATGGCCTGGCCACGGTCCTGCCAAGGATGCTCTCGTTTATTTTGGTGCCCGTTTTTACCAGGGTCATGCCCCCGGGGGCCTACGGGGAGGTAACGCTTATCTATGCCTGGTTTGCTATCTTCAATGTGTTCCTGGCCTATGGTTTGGAGACCGCTTTTTTCCGGTTTTACAATAAAAACGAAAACAAGGAGAACGTTGTTTCCACGGCCCTGCTGTCTATCGTGTTTTCAACCTTTTCCTTTGTCCTGCTGGCCTTGCTGTTCCATAATACCTTGGCCGGCTACCTCAACATAGACCCCAGGTACATGGGCTATGTGGTGATTATCCTGGCGCTGGATGCCCTGGCGATTGTCCCTTTTGCCTGGCTCCGGGCTACCGAACGCCCCATGCGCTATGCCGTCGTAAAAATCGTGAACGTGGGGCTCAACCTGGGGCTGAATATCTATTTCCTGCTCCTGCTCCCCCAATGGCAGCAAGGCGGCACCCTGGCCTTTTTGCATTGGATGTACGTACCCGATTACGAAATCTCGTACATCCTGATCTCCAACCTGATCGCCAGTGGGATGACCCTGTTGATGATGGGCAGGGTCTACCTGCGGAAAAACTATGTTTTTGACAAGATCCTCTGGAAACGAATGATGCGTTACGGGCTTCCCGTCATGATTGCCGGTTTCGCCTATACCATCAACGAGGTCTTTGACCGCTACCTCCTTACCGAATTGCTCCCGGCAGAAATAGCCAAAAGTGAGATGGGAAAGTATTCTGCCTGCTATAAACTGGCCCTTTTCATGACCTTGTTCGCCACGGCCTTCCGCCTTGGGATAGAACCCTTCTTTTTCAGCCATTCTTCCACAGAACAGCCCCAGAGGGCCTATGCGCAGATCACCAATTACTTTGTGATCCTTGGGAGTATCATTTTGTTGGGGGTGGTGGTCTTTGCCGATGTGCTGAAACTGATATTCATCCAAAACGAAGCCTATTGGGAAGCCATGGCGATAGTGCCCCTCATTGTCCTGGCCAGTTTCTGCCTGGGGATCTACCACAACCTCTCGGTTTGGTACAAGGTAACAGACAGGACGCGTTTTGGGGCCTATTTCTCTATCGCGGGAGCCCTGATCACCGTTGCGGTCAACTATTTTTTTATCCCCAGCATTGGCTATTACGCTTCTGCCATCGCCACCCTCGCGGCCTACGGGACCATGATGTGCCTGTCGTATTACTACGGGAGGAAATACTACCCTATCCCGTACAATTTCAGGAAGATCACCTTCTATCTCGGGATCTCCATCCTGCTGTCGGCCCTTTCCTTTTATACATTTAACAGAAATTTGGTGATAGGGAGCCTCTTTCTTTTAGTATTTTTATTCCTGGTCTACAGGATGGAGAAGGAACGCCTAAAGAAAATATTTTTAAACCGTACATGATGAAGATTAAAATTGTAAACCGATCGGCCTATGACCTTCCTTCCTATGAAACCAGGGCTTCTGCGGGAATGGACCTCCGGGCCAATATTTCTGAACCCCTTACGTTACAATCCTTAGAGCGGGCCATCGTTCCTACGGGTTTGTTTATCGAGCTTCCCGAGGGGTTCGAGGCACAGGTGCGGCCCCGGAGCGGACTAGCCGCCAAAAAGGGGGTCACCGTATTGAACAGTCCCGGTACCATTGATGCCGACTACAGGGGTGAGATTGGCGTGATTTTGGTAAACCTTTCGGCGGAGGCCTTTGCGCTGCAACCCGGGGAACGGGTGGCACAGCTGGTCATCGCAAAACATGAAAGGGCCGAATGGCTGGAGGCAGATTCCCTTTCGGTGACCGAACGCGGAACCGGGGGCTTTGGAAGTACCGGGCGGTCCTGATACAGGGTGGCCCCTCCTAGCGGCCACCAAAATTCTTGTACACTATGAAACTACTGGCATGCATATTGCTGTTTTTCCTGGGGATATCGGCTTCCGGGAACCTTTATGGCCAGGAAGAAGAGAGCGCCGCCGTTTCATTGGAAGCCAATACGGATGAGTTTCAGGAGTGTTTTTTCGAGGCGCTGAAACAGAAAGGAATAGAGAATTATGACAAGGCGATCAACCAGTTGCTCGAGTGCAAAGGGCTGGACCCCTCCAACACGGTCGTAGACCATGAACTGGCCAAGGCGTACCTGGCCAGTGAACAACCGCTACAGGCCCTGGAGTATGGGATTGCGGCCCTGCAGGCCGACCCCGCCAACCTTTGGTACCTGGAAACCCTGGTGACCGCTGCCTTGCGACAGGGAAATACTTTGGAGATGCTGAAAGGGCGTATCCCATATGGCAATACCCGGCTCAGGGAGAACCTGGCCAGGGTTTTTTATTTCAAAAATGACTACCAGGCGGCCCTGGAGGTATTGAAAGACCTGGAACGATCCCGTTTCTCGGAACAGCTCAGGGCCCTGGTCAGGGATTCGTTGGAGCGAAATCAGGCGGAGGCCATGCCCATGGAAAAGGAGGAAAACCCCCTGGAGGCCTACCGCAGCAGCCTTCAGGAATTACTGGAAAAGCAGGATTACGGCGCGTTGGAAGAATTGTCCCTGGAAGCCCTGGAGCAGTTTCCCTCCTATCCGTATTTCTATTATGCACGAGGGCTGGTACTGAACCACGGGGCCCGGTATGCACTTGCCGCATCCGTGATGGAGGAAGGCCTGGATTACCTCCTGGACGACCCCGCGCTTGCCGCGGAGATGTACAGGGCCCTCGCCGCGGCCTACACCGGCCTGGGCAATATTTCAAAGGCAAATATGTATCTTAGCAAAATAAAATCAGGTTCTTAAAGCTATGAAGGGACGTACAACATTATGGCGGCCATGGCTGCTCCTCGGGATCCTGACGACCCTGCTGCTCTCCTGTAAATCTGCCAGCCTGCTGACTGTGGGGGAGGTAGATGCCAAACTCACCGCAAAGACCATCATCAAAAACCACTATAGGAGCCAGGCAGACTTTAAAACCCTGAGTGGCCGGATGAAAATCGAATATTCCGATGGAGAATCGGCCCATTCCTTCAGTGTCAGCCTCCGCATGGAAAAGGACAAGGCCATCTGGATCAGCGCTCCCCTGGGGGTGGTAAAGGCTTTTATTACCCCAACACGGGTATCGTTCTACAACAAACTGCAAAACGAATATTTTGACGGTGATTTTTCCTATCTCAGCGGTTTCCTGGGGACCGACCTGAATTTTGAAAAGGTGCAGAACCTGTTGCTAGGACAGGCGCTCTTTGATTTAAGGGATGGAAAGTACAATGCCGGGGTGCACGGGGACACCTATGAGCTCAAACCCCGGCAGGACCTGGACCTGTTTAAGATATTTTACCTGATCGAACCCGGGAATTTTAAATTGAGTACCCAGCAATTGTCGCAACCCCAGAAGAAAAGGCTGCTGGAGATACGGTACAAGGACTATCAACAAAAGGGGAAGCTCCTTATCCCGAATGAAATAGGCATTACGGCGATAGACACCAACAAACGGAACATTATCGCCCTGGCCTACAGGAATGTAGAACTGGACCGGCCTTTGAACTTCCCCTATGAGATTCCCAAGGGCTACGATGAGATTGTTCTGAAATAAGATGGGTTTAAGGAACACATATTATATCGGACTGCTGCTGGTGTCCATGATGGTACCCGTTTCTTCGGCCTGGGCACAGACCGATGAACAAAAGGCCCTGGAAGCCAAGCGGGAACAGCTGCAAAAGGAAATAGCCGAGATAAACCGCCTGCTTTTCGCGGAGCGTAAGGAAAAGGGAAGTATCCTGGACCAGATGGAGGTGCTCGACCAACGGATCAACGTACGGCAGCAACTCATCAGGGTCACCAACCAGCAATCCAACCTGTTAAACCGGCAGATAAATGCCAACATCCGCAACATTTCGCAACTGCGGGAAGACCTGGAACTCCTTAAGGAGGAATACGCCCGAATGATCCGGAAGTCTTACCAAAACCGGGCGCAACAGAGCCGGTTGATGTTCCTTTTGTCTTCCGAAAATTTCTTCCAGGCTTTTAAGCGGTTACAGTATATGAAACAGTATACGGAATACCGCAAGGAACAGGGCAGGCAGATCGTACTCAAAACCGAGGAGCTCACCCAATTGAACCGGGATTTGACGGCACAGCGAAAAGCCAAGGACCAACTGGTAGCCGAAAACATGAAAGCCAAGGATGAACTGCTGAAAGAGGTGCAGGATCAAAAAGAACTGCTTAAATCCATCCGCCAGAATGAAAGCAGGTACGCCACCGCCATCGAGAACAAAAGGAGGGAGGCCAGGAGGATTGATGAACAGATAGAGCGTCTGATCCGCTCCGCGATCGCTGCCTCCAACAAGGATGCGGGCAGCAGGAGTACAGACAACAGCAAGTTTGTGCTGACCCCCGAGGCCACCCTGGTAGCCAATAACTTTTCGGCCAATAAGGGCAAACTTATCTGGCCGGTGGAAAAGGGCATCAAAAGGCAGGGGTTCGGGGTCTACAGGGACGCGGTCTATCCCGGGATTAAACACCAAAGTAACGGGGTGATCATCGCCACGGACGAAGGGGCCAGGGCCCGGGCCGTTTTTGAAGGCGAGGTGATCGCCATCCTGGCGGTGCCCGGGGGCAACAAGGGGGTGCAGATAAAGCACGGGAATTACATCAGCACCTATTATAACCTGTCCAGTTTATATGTAAAAAAAGGTGATAAGGTAGGCGTCAAAGAGGAGCTTGGGGAGATATATACCAATCGGTTTAATGGCCTGACCCAGTTAAAATTCTACTTGTATAAAGATGCCACCCGCCTTAACCCGGAGGAGTGGATCTATCGTTTATAAAAAAGAAAAGATGGCAAAGATCACAGACATACAGGGTACCTTTAAGTTGCACAACGGGGTACACATGCCCTACTTTGGATTGGGCGTGTACCTGTCTGAGGACGGTAAGGAGGTAATCAATGCCGTGCAATGGGCCCTGGAGGCTGGCTACCGCCATATTGATACGGCCTCTATCTACAAAAATGAGGCGGGGGTAGGCCAGGGTATCCGGAAGAGCCCCATCCACAGGGAAGAGGTTTTCCTGGTGAGCAAGGTGTGGAATTCAGACCAGGGCTTTGATACGACTTTACAGGCTTTTGAGGACAGCCTGGAACGGCTGGGGACGGACTACCTGGACCTGTACCTGATCCACTGGCCCGTAAAGGGGAAGTACAAAGACAGCTGGAAGGCCCTGGAACAGCTATACCGGGAGAAACGGGTACGGGCCATTGGGGTGAGCAACTTCCTGCAGCACCACCTGGAAGACCTGCTCGCTACCGCAGAAGTGGTCCCTATGGTCAACCAAATGGAATTTCACCCTTACCTGGTACAACAGCCCCTGCTGGAATTCTGCCAGTCCCATAAGATAAAGTACGAGGCCTGGTCCCCCCTGATGCAGGGCAATATCTTTGAACTGCCGGTATTGCAGGAATTGGCACAGAAGTACGATAAGACGGTCGCCCAGATCGTCCTGCGCTGGGACCTTCAGAAAGGGGTGGTAACCATCCCCAAATCGAGCAAGAAGGAACGGATCATCGCCAATGCGGACCTTTTTGGTTTTGCACTATCCCAGGAGGACGTCAACCTGCTCGATAGCATGGACAGGGGCCAGCGATTTGGTCCGGACCCCGATACTTTCGATTTCTGACACGGCCCGGGGCACTTTCAGTTACCGGGGTTTCTCTATAAACAGGGCCTTGAGTTCCGTGGCATCAGCCGGCTTCATCTTGCCTGCCAGCACCAGGCTCAGTTGTTTCCTCCGGAGCGCCGCCTCATAGCGTTGTTTTTCAAGCACGGTTTCCGGCACCAGGGGGGGTACTTCGGTGGGTTTGCCGGTTTCGTCCACGGCCACAAAGGTATAGATGGCCTCATTGGCCTTGGTGCGTTCCCCGCTAAAGCGGTCTTCCATCCAAACATCGATAAAGACCTCCATGGAGGTCCGGAACGTGCGTGAAATAGCCGCTTCTACCGTGACCACGCTACCCAGGGGCACCGAACGGTTGAAGGCCACATGATTCACGGAGGCTGTCACGGTGATCCTGCGGCTGTGGCGCCTGGCGGCGATACTTGCCGCACGGTCCATTCGGGCCAGCAGTTCGCCCCCAAACAAGTTGTTGAGCGGGTTGGTCTCGCTGGGAAGGACCATATCGGTCATGATAGTCCTGGATTCGCTGGGTGTTTTTGACTGCATTCCAAAAAGTTTGATGCAAAGATAGGCGCAAATACCGATTCCGGCTTATGGCGGTATTTTATTTTAGGCGGAGGGGGTGGGTGGTGCTAGCGCGCTGATAAGAGCCAGGCATCGGCAGACACCGTGTTTTTGATATGCCTCAGGTACTGCAGCGCTTCCCCGGCTTCTTCAAAACTCGCGAAGGTTACCTGGTGCAGGCCGTACGCATTCTCGCCGATATAGGCGGCATCATAGCCCTTGTCCCGGAGTTCCCGTACTTTTTTGTCGGCGTTTTCCTGTACCCTAAAGGCACCGGCGATCACGTGGTGGATACCGCGGGGCTTTATTTTTACGTCAAGGCTCAGGGCGGGCAGTTCCAGGGGCCTGGCATTAAAAAAGGTGGCTTCCTGAATGTTCCGTGTAACCACTTCCTGGGCCTCTTCCTGCGCCATTTGGGTAATGGTCAACCCATTCTGGTAGACCCTGAAACCGGTTAAGCCCGTCGCAACGGCCAGCAACAGGATGGCTGCATACTTGAGGTAGGGCCTGAACGACCTCCGGTTCCGCGTTTCGGGGGTGATCATAAATGGGATTTTCTCCTCCAGTTGCACTACTTCTTCCTTAAGGATTTCCCTGGACACCCGGGATGAGACCACGGGGCTGAGCCCAAAAGAGGCGGTGAGGTAATTGATCTGTTGTTGCGGCTGGAATTGTATTTTGCCTTCGCGGTTGAGCCACAATTCCCCTACATTTTCCAACTCCAGGCGCTTGCCTTCTTTGAGTTGTTTTTTCCAGTCGCCCACCTGTTCATGGACGCGCGCCAGCATTTTTTCATAAGAGCTGTTTTCAGCGCTGGCCATGTAGGAAACCAGCAGGCCGTCGTTGGAAGCGAGTTGCTGGTTAAAGGACACCACCTTGGTCGGTGGGTCAAAGGTATGGGTAGCCTTATGCAGGATGGCAGGCCTTCGCTGTGAGAGGAAGGCACCAAATTCTGGTACCACCACACAATTGTAGCGGTAAAGCAATTCCTGGATGTATTTCGCTGTTCCCATATGTACAAAGATCAAAAAATTTCGGCGGGCAGGAAACCCGGGTTCGTAACTTTTTATTAACATGGAAAAACAGGTACTTTGTGAACAACTCTCAAAAACTTCTTAAATGACTAAAAAAGAGCTACTTGCGGCCTTGCGTTTACAGCATGTCCCCAATATAGGGGATACCACGGCTAAAAAGCTCATTGCCCACTGTGGCAGTCCAGCCGCCGTTTTTGCCGATAAAGTGCGGCAATTGTTAAGGATCGAAGGGGTTGGGGCCTATACGCTGAGCGAGTTGCACCGGGCAGAACACCTGGAAGCGGCGGAACGGGAACTGGCCTTTATGGAGGCGCAGCAGATCCAATATACCTACTTTACAGACCCGGGGTATCCGAAGTACCTGAAACATTGTGTGGATGGTCCTGTGCTGATGTTTCAGCGGGGGAACATCCGGTTGGGGGACCAAAGGGTCATAAGCGTGGTGGGCACCCGCAGCATCACACCTTATGGCCGGGCATTTTGCGAACGGTTTATTGAGGAGATTGCCCCGTTGGAGCCGGTGATCGTCAGCGGGTTTGCCTATGGGGTGGACATCTGTGTACAACGTGCCGCCATGGCCCACAATTTACAGACCATTGGTTGCCTGGCCCATGGGCTCAACCAGATATATCCGCCTGTGCACCAACGCTTTGTGCCTGCCGTCGAAGAAAATGGCGGGTTTTACACGGAATTCTGGTCGACCAGCCACCCGGAACGGGAGAACTTCCTGAAAAGGAACAGGATCATCGCCGGGATGAGCGAGGCCACCGTAGTGGTAGAATCAGCCGAAAAGGGCGGGAGCCTGGTGACGGCTGACCTAGCCATGGGATACCACCGCGATGTGTTTGCGGTACCCGGGCGGGTGGGGGACGTTTACAGCAGCGGCTGCAACAACCTGATCAGGCACCACAAGGCGCAGTTGATCACCAGCGCGGCCGACCTCATCTACCTGATGGGGTGGGACCTTGAGGAAAAGGAGGCCCCCGCCGTACAACGCCAACTGTTCGTGGAGATGGATGAGGCAGAAGAGGCCATCTACCACTACCTGCAGCAGCATGGGAAACAACTGTTGGACGCCATTGCCCTGCAATGTGGCATGCCTGTTTTCAAGGCGACGTCTACCCTGCTGAATATGGAAATGAAAGGAGTCATAAGGCCGCTTCCCGGAAAATTATTTGAAGCCATTTAGGTTGCTTCCCTGCCCCTGGTTCAGTAGCCCAGTTTGGCCCGCACGCGTTTGAGGACGGCATCGGCTACCACGCCCGCCTTTCCGGCCCCCACGCTCAGGGCCTGCTCTACCTCTTCTGGGTGTTCCATAAAGTAATGGAATTTCTCCCGGGCTTCTCCAAAGCGTTCCAGGATACAGTCGTAAAGGGCCTGCTTGGCGTGCCCGTACCCATAGTTGCCTCCCAGGTAATTGGCCCGCATTCCTTCGGTTTGGGCGGGGGTGGCCAGGATGCGGTAGAGAGCGAAAACGGTATCTGTGTCGGGGTTTTTGGGGGCTTCCATGGGCGTACTGTCCGTGACAATGCCCATGATTTGTTTTCGGAGTTTTTTATCGGGGAGGAAGATATCGATCAGGTTCCCCCGGCTTTTGCTCATTTTTTCCCCGTCGGTGCCCGGGATGTACATGGTGTCCTCCTGCACCCGGGCTTCGGGCAGCACAAAGGTCTCGCCCATTTGCGCATGGAAGCGCGAAGCGACGTCACGGGTCATTTCCAGGTGTTGTAGCTGGTCTTTTCCCACGGGGACGTAGTGGGCGTCGTACAGCAGGATGTCTGCCGCCATGAGCATGGGATAGGTGAACAAACCGGCATTTACGTCTTCGAGCCGGTCGGCTTTGTCTTTGAACGAGTGGGCCAGGGTAAGGCGCTGGTAGGGGAAGAAACAGCTGAGGTACCAGGCCAGTTCGGTGACCTGGGGGACATCGCTTTGGCGGTAGAAAACGGTTTGGTCCACATCAAGGCCAAAAGCCAGCCAGGTCGCGGCAATGGCCAGGGTATTGTTCTTCAGGGTCTCGCTGTCTTTTACCTGGGTGAGCGAATGCATGTCGGCGATAAAAAGGAACGATTCGGTATTGGGGTTAGAGGCCATGGAGATGGCCGGGATAATGGCTCCCATTATATTTCCAAGATGCGGTCTTCCCGTACTTTGTATCCCAGTAAGTATCCTTGTCATTGTCCCGAAATTAAAGAAACACAAAAGTAAAAGAAATACCATAACGCGGCCAAAATTGTTACTTTTGATTTTATGCGTTCCCTGCTGGTAAAAATTGGGCAATCCCTATATCGCTTCTGGTTTTATGTGTTGGTAACCCTGCCAATTGTCTTGTTTTTCCCTGTTTTGTTGGCAGTGACGCTTTCTGAGCGGACCTATCCGCAGTTTTTTTGGCTGGCGCGCAATATATGGGCCAATGTAATCCTGTATGGGATGGGTTGCCCGCCGCGCATCACCTATGATGAGCCGCTCCTACGGGGAAAAAGCTATATGCTGGTGGCCAACCACACCAGTATGCTCGACATCATGCTCATGTTGCGGGTAAGCCAGAACCCTTTTGTCTTTGTCGGCAAGAAGGAGCTGGTGAACATCCCGATTTTCGGCTTCTTTTACAAGCGGGTATGCATCATGGTGGACCGCCAGGACAGCAAGAGCCGGACCGGGGTTTACCGCAGGGCGCAGCGGAGGCTGCACCGGGGGTTGAGTATTTGCATCTTTCCCGAAGGGGGGGTACCCGAGGAACACATCCTGCTCGATGAGTTCAAGGACGGGGCATTTAAAATGGCGATTGCCCATCAGATAGAGGTAGTGCCCATTACCTTTTACGACAACAAGAAACGCTTTTCCTTTACCTTTTTCAGCGGGGGGCCGGGACCGCTGCGGGTAAAAGTACACGCCTTTATCAAGACCGACCAGTTGAGGGAGGCCCAGAAAACAAGCTTGAGGAACGAGGTACGGGAATTGATGCTGGAGGATTTAAAGCAGGACGCCCCCATCCCCCGGGGACGTGCCTGAAGGCCATAGCTAGAACTTGAAGTTAAGCCCGCTGTAAACCCCGACGGAATACGGGTTAAACGTGCCATCGGTACCTGAAAAGGTATTCAACTGGTATTTAAATACCGGCTCCAGGCTGAGTTGTATCCTGGGGGCTACCTCATATTGCAAACCGACCCCCAGATTGGTACTGAAGTTTACGGCGTTCAGGTTATTGGCTTCCCCCATTTCCGTCGCCGAGCCATTGGATTCCAGGGTCACGGAGTTGTCTACCAGGAAAAGGGAGCTGAGGCCACCGATGAGGTGCAGGCCGAGTTTGCGGTCTATCAGTGCCAGGTTGAGTTCCAGGGGCACTTCTACATAACCAAACTGCTGTACCATCCGGCCATCGCGGGAGGGGAATTCAGCAGCTACCTCTGCAGACAGGGCATCCTGGGCTGCTTTGGCCTGGGAAGCGTTGCGCACCACCAGGTTGCGCGAGCTAAGGGCGTAATCGATATTGTTGATCTGCTGGCCCGATGCCGCCGCTATGGACGCGGAGAAGGAAATGTCGTTGGTGTCATAGCCGTAATCCACTTTGTGGACCCCTGAACGGAGGCTCAGTTTTGGCGAGATTTGGTAGGATAGCGTAAGCCCGTAGCTCAGGTTGACGTTCCCTGATTTTGAATTGGAGACAAAACTGGAATGTATGGGGGATCCCTGTCCGAAGGAATTAAAATAGACAGGAGCGATCCTGGGCCCCGCAGACCAGCGGGGTGATGTGGCTGCCGCCAGGGCGTCTTCTTCTTCCTGTGATTTGGCGATCTCTTCAAACAGTGATTTCTTGCCGCTGGGTGCTTCCTCCCCACCGGCTACTTCCTCCGCAGCCTGAGGTAATGGGCCATCCCCCGTTGGCGGGGCGGTGGGTGCCTCTTTCCTGGTATCCTGGGGGGTAACGGCAATCGCGTTGGGATGGGGCAGGCCGGAAGGCTGGTCATTGCCAGCCACTTGCACGGCTTCCTTCCCGGGCAGGGCCGGGGGGGTGATATCCATTTCCCGGGCCTGGATGGCCCGGTCCCGGGCG
>MRWG01001923.1_pt1 | contig 11644 bp, 9 predicted proteins | sample 1013341 | NCBI WGS metagenome assembly MRWG01 (sample SAMN06117577, study PRJNA244670) | biofilm metagenome | biome: Water; feature: Cathode Biofilm; material: Biofilm; isolation source: microbial consortium enriched at the cathode of a solar microbial fuel cell | place: USA: District of Columbia ... | reverse complement strand
TGTGTGTAGTAATCAAGCCCGCGCACCAGCCTGGGGTTGAGCTTGTAGGAGATACCTAGGGCTGTGATTCCCGTGAGAACTTGAGCGAAAAAATCCTGGCTCTCCTGATTCAGGAAGTCCCCGAACAAAGGCGCACCCTCCACCAACCGGCGGTCGCCTTCATCCTTGGAATCGAGGATACGCAGAGGATTTCGGCCCAAACGATCGCGGCTATCCTCCGAAAGTTGGTCGAGGTGCGCGCTGAAGTACTCCACCAAAGCCGCCCGGTAGGCCTTACGGCTTTCAGGATCGCCCAACGTATTGATTTCCAAGGTCGTGCGCCCTTGCAACCCCAAGGTATCGAGAATCGCCTGTCCTGTCGCAATCACCTCAACATCGGCGAGCGGTTCGGGAACGCCGATCAATTCCACGCCGATTTGATGAAACTGCCGGTAACGGCCCTTTTGCGGACGCTCGTGACGAAACATCGGCCCTGCGTAGAAGTATTTGAGCGGCAAGTCCTGGCGCAATCCGTTGGAAAGTACCGCGCGTACGACGCCGGCGGTGTTTTCAGGCCGCAGCGTGATCTCTTCGCCATCCTTCATTGAGAAGGTGTACATCTCCTTGGTAACGATGTCGGAGGTGTCGCCCAGCGTGCGCTTGAAGACCGTTGTGTCCTCGAAAATCGGCGTCGCCATTTCCAGAAAACCATAGCGCTCAGCCATCTCCTGAGCGCGATCAACCACCGCACGGTGTCTGCGCATGTCCTCGGGCAAAAGATCGCGAGTCCCCCGGATCGGTTGCAACACGGCGGTGATCTCCCCTCTGCTTACGGCTAGGATGCAGCTACGCGGGGGGCATCGCCGGCCGATCCCTCGGCCTCTTTGCTCGCTCGCTGCGCTTCTATCTCGGCGGCCTTCTGCTCTACCATCTCCACCAGATGGTCGACAATATCTCCATCTTTCAAACGGTGATCGGGCAGACCGGCCACATAAACCTGATGGGTTCCACGTCCGCCTCCGGTAAAACCGATATCGGTCATGGTGGCTTCACCTGGACCGTTCACCACGCAGCCGATCACGGAAAGCGTCATTGGTGTGGTGATGTGCGCCAAGCGCTTTTCAAGAACCTCAACGGTCTTGATCACATCGAACTGCTGGCGCGCGCAAGACGGACAGGAAATCACATTGACGCCGCGGTGGCGCAACCCCAGTGCCTTGAGAATATCGAAGCCGACCTTGACCTCTTCCACCGGATCAGCCGAGAGGGACACGCGGATCGTATCGCCAATGCCCGCCCACAGCAGATTACCAAGTCCGATCGAGGACTTTACGGTGCCGCTGCGTAGCCCGCCAGCCTCGGTAATACCAATATGGAGCGGGTAATCGCAGGCGTCGGCCAACTGCTGGTACGCCGCAACCGCCAGGAACACATCCGAGGCCTTGCAGGAAATCTTGATCTCCTGAAAGTCATTGTCTTCCAGGATCCGGATGTGATTGAGCGCGCTTTCAACCATGGCTTCCGGACAGGGTTCGCCAAATCGCTCAAGCAAATCGCGCTCCAAGGAACCGGCGTTGACCCCAATGCGGATCGAGCAGCCATGGTCCTTGGCCGCGCTCACCACCTCGCGCACCCGTGCCGCCGAACCAATATTGCCTGGATTGATGCGCAGGCAGGCAGCACCTGCCTCCGCCGCTTCTATCGCGCGTTTATAGTGAAAATGAATGTCCGCGACGATGGGGACCGTTACCTCGTCCACAATGCTCCGCAAGGCCTTGGTCGAGGCTTCGTCGGGGCAGGACACTCGAACGATATCCGCGCCCGCGACCTCAAGCGCGCGAATTTGCGCAATGGTCGCCCCCGCATCGGCCGTTAGCGTATTAGTCATGGATTGCACGGTGATCGGCGCATCGCCGCCCACCGGCACCTTGCCGACGTAAACCTGCCGCGACTTGCGGCGTTCAATGTGACGGTAAGGGCGATGGTTCATCGTCAACTCTTGACGCTTCTCTTCTACAAAGGAAACTCGTGCCGCAGATGTGTGTCCGCTTGCACCCGGAACATGCGCCGAAGCGGCGGGAGTTTCAAGGCTGTGCTGCTCTTTCCTACTGTGCGAGACGGTCTCGCAAGGCTTCGGGGTCGAGTGAAATCTTGCGCAGCACGCGTCCCAGATCGCCCAGTGACGACAGGGTGGTGCCGTCCAACTCTACGGTCACCCCACCGGCATTGCCGACATCCAGCAGCAAACCGGGGCGATCAGGCACCCGGTAACGATCACCTGCTTGCAAAATGCGTGTCATTAACAGAGAGCCGTCGGCTTCTCGAATTTGCACCCAAGCCTCGCTGCTCGCCACCAACACAACGCGGCTAGCGACATCCGTCGCCCCAAGGGTGCGACCCTCGCTTTCTGCCGTGGTGGTCTGAAGGCTTTGTGTCGGTATCGGGGGCGGCGGCACTGCCACTTCCGATGACGGTTCCGGGACAGGCGATGGGTCAAGCGGCAAAGTCGCTCCCGTGGCTGAAGTCTCCGCGGTCGCGCCCTCTGCGGGTTGCTCCGTCGTCGCCGGCAAGGCGTCTTGCGATACTTCTTCCGGCACACCGGCAGGCGTGGGCAATTCATCCAGCGACGGCACCTCGGGCGTCATCGCCGGTTCGGCTACAGGCTGTTGTTCAAGACGCAGCCCTGCATTGGGCTCAACCCTCATTTGGTCTTGTGATTGGGTATTTACCGTGGGGTCGCTTTGCACCTCCGGCACAGGCTCGACCAATGGTTTAAGTTCCTCGGGAACGGCTTCCACGCTATCGGCGAAGCTGCGCTCCTCCTGGCCAAAGTAACTCCATGCGCCATACCCCAAGGCAATCAGGACCAAGGCAACAAGGATCAAGGCCCCGCCGGGGATATGACCTTCTCGTGGCGGCGTTGGGAATCGTAGTGACCGGCGTTCCAAACCGGCAAATTCGGCCTTGAAACGCTTCACGACCTCCGCACTGTCCAGCCTCAGGTAGTCCGCATAGGTTCGCACAAAACCGATTGCGTAGGCCTCGCCGGGCAAATGGTCGTAGCGACCTTCCTCCATCGCGGCGACATAAACGGAACGGATTCGAAGCGCTCCGGCCACATCCTGCAGGTCCAATTCGTAGGATTCCCGTGTTTGGCGGAGCAACCGTCCTACCGTGGGGCGCACCTCGGGCAAGGCTTCATCGTCCAACTGATGCTGCTCGAATTCGTCATCATGGTTCGACATGGGAATGAAAAGCTTCCTTCAAGGCAGTGGACCGACTTGGCCGACTACTTCTTCCTGTTTCTAGCAAAGCGATTGGGCTTACGGCAAACTTCTTAAAAGCTTTTGCGGCCTGCCGGCGCGGATGCAGGGAAACCCGCAGCCAAATCAGAAGGGTATGCCGCGATCCAACGCATAGGCACGCAAGACACCACGTACGCTTCGCGTCCGCAAGCCTGCAAGGTGCTGCACCAGATCCGTCACCTCGGCGACATTCAATGCGCGGACGGTCTGCTTAACAGGTGCGATTGAGCCCGCGCTCATCGACAGACGCCGGATTCCGCAACCGATCAAAGCCAAGGCCTCCAAGGGGTGCCCTGCCATTTCGCCGCAAAGCGTCACTGGCACGGCCGCCGCGTTTGCTTGTGCGGTCAGGTCGCTCAGTAGCCTGAGCATCGGCGGAGAAAGGCTATCGAAGCGCCGGGTCAAACGCGGGTTTCCCCGGTCGGCCGCAAACACAAACTGGAAGAGATCATTGCTGCCGATGGACAGGAAATCGATCGAAGGCAACAGCTTGTCCAGTTGCCACAGCAGCGCAGGAACCTCCAGCATCGCGCCGAGCTTAATCTCGCTTGGCGCCACCGTGCCGCGCGCGATTTCGCGCACCAATTCCCGCTCGACCATTCCGCGCGCGGCATCGAACTCCGAAATATCGGTGACCATCGGGAACATGATCCGCAGTTCCCGGCCATTGGCAGCACGAATCAACGCCTGCAGTTGGAGCCTTAGCATCACCGGCCGGTCGAGTGTCATGCGCAGGGCGCGCCATCCCATGGCCGGGTTCTCCTCCTTCTCCATGGTCAGATAGGGCAAGGGTTTGTCACCCCCGACATCAAGCGTGCGGAATGTCACCGGCCGCGGCCCCGTATGTTCGAACACCTTGCTGTAGAGGGCCTGTTGATCCTCCACGCCTGGAAAAGCATCGCGAACCATGAACGGAATCTCGGTGCGGTAGAGACCGATACCAGCGGCACCGCACTCGTTCAGGTGCGGCAAATCGATCAGCAGCCCGGCATTCATCAATAGTTCAACCGTCACCGAATCCTGGCTGACGGCTGGCAGGTCGCGCACCGCCGCCATTTCCACTTTGCGCTTTTCCTGCAAGGCCAGCGATGCTTTGAAAGTTTGTTTGATACCCTGGTTGGGGCGGGCAAACACTTGGCCGTTCTGTCCATCGACGATCACCGAGTCTCCGGCCCGGATACGGCTTAGAGCCCCTTCACATCGGCCGATCGTAGGCAAGCCAAGTGCGCGTGCAACGATCGCGACATGCGCGGTTTTGCTTCCCTCCTCCAAGACCACCGCGCGCAAACGCTTGCGGTCATAATCCAGCAGTTCGGCTGGCCCCAGGGTGCGAGCAATCAGAATCGTTTCATCCGGCAGGTTCCGCGAAGACCCTTCCGTACCGGACAAGTGCTGAAGCAATCGGTAAGCAAGGTCCTCTAAATCGGCGAGGCGCTCACGAATATAAGGGTCACGCACCTTCATCATGCGTTGATGCGTATCGTTCTTGATCCGCTCCACCGCCGCCTCGGCCGTCAAACCGCTGTTGATCACGTCACGGATGCGTTCCAACCAACCGCGATCATGCGCGAACATGCGATAGCTCTCCAAAACCTCGCCCTGCTCGTCGTCGAGATTCTTGTCCATCCGCGCCAGCATGCGATCCACGGCGCGGCGCATGTCCCCCACGGCTTCATCGAGGCGCGCAATTTCGGTCTCGGGGTCCTCGGCCACGACCTGATTGATCACGATGCCCCATTGGTGCAGGACGGCCCGCCCCATGGCCATGCCTTCGTTCAGCACCAAACCGCCGATCCGAACAGGGAGCAAGGCGGAGCCCTCTACGCTGCGGCCTTCTTCCAAGGTGATGACCTCGCCGCTCCCGAGCAGCTCGGCCAGGACCATGGCCACCGTTTCCAGCGTTTCTATCTCTTCCTCGCCATAGCTTCGCTGGGTTCGGTTCTGCACAACCAGAACACCCAAAACACGCGCGCCGAGTTGAATCGGCACGCCGCAGAATGAGTGGTAAAGCTCTTCCCCGGTTTCCGGGCGATAGGCGAAGTTCGCATGCTGCTGGGCGTCGGAAAGAGCCAGAGGTTCGGCGGTCAGGGCGATCTGGCCGACAAGACCTTCACCCAATCGCAACCGGGTGCTGTGAACGGCTTCAGGCCGCAGTCCTTCGGTGGCGTAGAGTTCAAGAACCTCACCGGCGCGCATGGCGTAAATCGAGCAAACCTCGGCGACCATGTTCGCGGCAATCAGCTTTACAACCCGGTCCAGGCGAGACTGGACCAGCCCGCCGCTTTTCATCGCGTCACGCAGAAGGCGAAGCAAGCGCCTGGAGCCGGCCCAGTCCAGGGACTGTGGCGCGCTCCTTGGGGGTTCCGGGGGGGTCATCGCCCGATCAGGCCGCGTCCAGTCCGTAGGCCGTATGAAGGCTTCGAAGGGCGAGTTCGGTGTATTCTTCCGCGACCAGGACACTAACCTTGATCTCGGAAGTCGAAATCACCTGGATGTTGATACCCTTTTCAGCCAAGGCCTTGAACATTGTCTGAGCAACACCGGCATGGCTGCGCATGCCGACGCCGATTACCGAAACTTTGACCACGTCGCGGTCCGCCAGCAGATCACTGTAGCCAATGGTTTGGCTCTGGCTGCGCAGCACTTCGACGGCGCGGTTCAGGTCGGTCTTATTGACGGTGAAGGTGAGATCGGTTTTCTCGCCTGTCGCCGAGATATTTTGGACGATCATGTCCACGTTGATCGATGCATCGGTCAGCGGCCCGAAAATCGACGCCGCTATACCCGGGCGATCCGGCACTTCCCGCAAAGTGATCTTTGCCTCATCCCGGCTGTAGGCAATGCCGCTTACCATTTCCTGTTCCACGATTTCGTCCTCATCCACCACCAGGGTGCCAGGCGTGTCCTTGAAGCTGGAAAGCACCTGGACGCGCACGCCTTCCTTCATGGCCAATTCGACAGAGCGGGTCTGCAAGACCTTGGCGCCCTGGGAGGCCATCTCCAGCATTTCTTCATAAGTAATCTTATCGAGCTTACGAGCCCTGGCAACGATTCGCGGATCCGTCGTGTAGACCCCATCGACATCGGTATAAATATCGCAGCGATCGGCCTTGAGGGCAGCGGCCAGCGCCACCGCCGAAGTGTCCGAGCCGCCACGACCAAGGGTCGTGATCCGGCCCTGCGGGTCGACGCCTTGGAAACCTGCAACGACAGCCACCTGACCCTCGCCGAACCGCCGGATCATGTCCTGTGTATCGATCGATTGAATGCGCGCGCTGCCGTGGGCCATGTCGGTGCGCAGCGGTATCTGCCAACCAAGCCAGGACCGCGCCGATACACCCATCGACTGCAAGGTGATGGCAAGCAATCCAACCGTTACCTGCTCGCCGGTCGAAACCACGACGTCGTATTCCCGAAGATCGAAAAGACTGGAAGCGGTTTCGCACAGATTGACCAGGCGGTTCGTTTCGCCTGCCATAGCCGATACGACCACTGCGACCTCGTTGCCGGAATCAACCTCGCGTTTGACGCGTTGCGCCACGTTGGCGATTCGATCAAGATCCGCCACCGAGGTACCGCCGAATTTCATGACAATCCGGGCCATGACCTACTGTCCTGCTCTGCCGTCATTGGAGCCTTGCAACTTTGCCGCACCATGACAGGCTTCGCTTGTCGGCGCACGCGGGGGTATCCATACTCAATGGAGCGGCTAAAATGCAAGGCCGCCCGGACTTTAGCAGGGAATTATTTCCCCATGACGACAACAAAATCCGCCGCCAGCGTCGATACGCAAGAAATCGAAAAGTTTGCGGCGCAGGCTGAAGCCTGGTGGGATCCCAAAGGGAGCTTCCGACCTTTGCATCGTTTGAACCCGACGCGCTTGGAGTTCATCCGTGACCGACTCGCCGCACATTTCGACCGGGCGCCCCTCACCTCCAAACCCCTAAGCGGGTTAAGGCTGCTTGATCTCGGTTGCGGAGGTGGGCTGATATCCGAACCCTTGGCCAGAATGGGCGCTTCCGTGACGGCCATCGATGCCGCCGCCGACGGAATTCAAGCCGCAAGGGTGCACGCAGCCGCCGGAGGGTTATCTATCGACTACCAGGTAACTACCGCAGAAGCGCTACTGGCCGACGGTGCCCAATTCGATGCCGTGGTATCCATGGAGGTGGTTGAGCATGTGCAGGATGTCGGCGCCTTCCTCGGAGCCGCCGCCGGGTTGACGAAACCGGGCGGCGCTTTGTTGCTTTCAACGCTCAACAGGACTCCGAAGTCGTTCATGATGGCCATTGTCGGGGCTGAGTACCTGCTGCGATGGGTTCCTCGCGGCACGCACGACTGGCGGCGTTTTCTCAAACCCTCAGAATTGGCGGAATACTTGCGCCCGAATGGCGTGGAAATCAGGGAAGTGACTGGACTGGTTTACAACCCCTTGAGCGATGCCTGGCGTCTGGACCGTAGCGATCTGGACGTCAACTACTTGCTTTATTCGGTGCGTGAGGACTGATCCCTCAATTCTCGGGAGCGATCCAGGGTATCGCCTGAACATCGATACCCTCTTCCACCAAATCCTCCGCTTCCTCCAACGAAGCCTCGCCGTAAATATTCCGCTGATCGGCCTCGCCATAAAAAATCTTGCGGGCTTCTTCGGAAAACTGAGGTCCGACGTAGTCGCAGTTCTTCTGAACGGCCTCCTGAAGCTTCTGCAACGCCTGGCGCACAGCCTGGTGCGCGGTCTGCTGCTTGGTCTTATCGTCGCCGCGGCGTTCCTGTCCAACCGATGCGCCAAGACTTGGAGCCATCAGGGCTTTGCCGATTTCCCGCGACCCACAGGTCGGACAGGCGACAGCACCCGCCTTGCGCTGTTCTTCATAAGCAGCGCTGGAGGAGAACCACGCCTCGAAGACGTGCTCGTCTGGACAGGTCAGGTCAAATACAATCATGGTCCTATTTGTCCTGTAGGTGCCATCCAAGGCGACGTGATGTCGCCTCGGAGGTGCCTAGCCTCTTGCAATCAAACTGCAATACCTGAGAAATGGGCGATGCTGCGCCGAAAGGCAAGCAAGAAAAAGCAAGGGAAACAGAAAGATGCGGGCACCAGACGTCCCAACAGCAAGCACCGCGCCTGACATCGCACCCTCTCCCTGGATTTGCCGTTTCGCGAACTTAATCGAACCGGGGGGCAGTGTTCTCGACCTTGCCTGCGGCAGTGGACGCCATAGCAAGCTGATGCTAGAGCGAGGGCACGGCGTTGTCGCCTTGGACATCGATCCTGCCAAGCTTGGCGAGCTTGCGGCACATCCTGGACTGGAAGCTGTCGGCGCTGACCTGGAGGACGGCGCCCCCTGGCCGTTAGGTAGGCGGCAGTTTTCAGCCGTTATCGTGACGAACTATTTGTATCGGCCCGTGATGCCGGCAATTGTCGCCGCGGTGAAACCCGAGGGTTTGCTTCTTTACGAAACCTTTGCCCAAGGCAACGAGAAATACGGACGTCCGGCCAACCCAGATTACCTTCTGCGCCCCGGCGAGCTGCTGCAATTGGCAGCGAATGCGGGCATGCGAGTCCTGGCCTACGAAGATTTGGAGGAATCCACGCCACGTCCGGGCTGTCGGCAGCGATTGGCAGCTAGAAAAGCGACCAGCCAGAAAGCTTAACCCCAAAAAGTAAGATCACTCGCCCGCAGCGCGGGTTTCCTCGGGAAGTTTGAAAGTGCGGTCGTGCTCAAGCGCCGGAATCATGCGGCGGGCGTCCCGAACCCGCTGCATATCGATATCAGCATAGATAATGCCTGGTGCTTCCCCGGCATCGGCCAGAACTTCGCCCCAAGGCGCAACGATCAGGGAATGGCCGTAGGTACGGCGACCCCCTGCATGTTCCCCCGTCTGGGCCGGTGCAAGAACGAAGCAGCCGGTTTCGATGGCCCGCGCGCGGAGCAAAATGTGCCAGTGCGCTTTACCGGTAAACTGGGTAAAGGCTGCCGGTACCGTCAGAATACCCGCGCCGGCTTTGGCCAGTGCTCGGTACAGATAGGCAAAACGCAGATCATAGCAGATCGTCATGCCAAGCTTGCCCCAAGGCAAATCGGCAACCACGCCTTGTTCGCCTGGCCTGAAATTAGCCGATTCCCGATAGGTTTGCCCGTCAGGTACATCGACATCGAACATGTGAATCTTGTCATATCGGGCGGCGATGTTGCCGTCGGGCGCAAAGAGAAACGACCGGTTGGCCGCGCGCCCGTCATCCAAGGCCATCGACATTGATCCGATCACAAGCCAGATTCCGCGCTCTCGCGCCAAATCAGAAAAGGCAGCGATCGCCGGGTGATCGGCTTCTTTCGGTGTTTTGGCGCGCTGTGCTTCTTTGTCTGGCTCTATCATCGTCGTATTTTCGGGCGTCACGATGAGTTCCGCGCCTTCGTCGGCGGCCTGACGGATCAAGTCGGATGTCGTCTCGATATTAGGCGCGATCTCACGCCCGGCATTGATCTGAATACAGGCTGCCTTGAATGGCATTGCTCACGCGCTCCCGCTCAACAACGGATCCAGTTCGCCCTTTCGATCCAGGGCATAGATATCATCGCAACCGCCCACGTGCTTTCCGTCAATGAAAATCTGCGGAACCGAGGTGCGCCCTCCCGCACGTTCGGTCATGGCTTGGCGCGCGCTGGGTTTCAGGAAAACATCAATTTCCTCAAAGTCTGCGCCCTTGGCCTTCAGCAATTGCTTTGCCCGGTGGCAGTAGGGACACAACATGCTGGAATAAATCTCAATCTTCGGCATCACTTCCTCTTGCTGGTTCACCACGCCCTGTTGAGGCGTCTGTTACAAAAATCTGCCTCATTAAATAGGAAGGGAAAACAAGCTTGTCACCTCACCACGCGTGCCATCACAAGAACGTCAACTCGACCGGCCCCAACCCGGATTAAAGAGTTGGTGCAGACCTCCAGCGTGGCCCCGGTCGTCATTACGTCATCCACCAACAGAACCCGCGCGCCCTTAATGGTTACCGCATAGCGCTTCTTGAGTGCAAAGGCACCCGCAACGTTGCGCCGGCGTCCGCTACGCGACAGATGACCCTGTGACGCCGTGGCCCGTGTCCGAACCAACAGATCCGGCACAAAAGGCACCCCAGCCTGCGCGGCCAGGGCTTGTGCCAACAGCGCAGCCTGATTGTACCGTCGACGCCATAAACGCCGCCAGTGCAATGGTACCGGGGCAACTAGATCGCAATCTGCCAGAAGTTCAGGCGCGGCACGTGCCATCCAGGCCGCAAAATGCGGTGCTGCTGCCGTCCGGTCCGCGTGCTTGAAAGGCAGCAACAGCCGCCGCGCCGCAGCGTCATAGCGCAGCAATGCCCTTGCCCGGTGGAAGCTAGGCGGTTGTGCCAGACAGGCGGCACAACGGGTTTCTGGACCGAGGTCATAATCAAAGGGTAGGCCGCAGGAGAAACACTGCGGATCAGTGACAAAATTTAGCTCCGACCAGCAGTGATGACACAACAAACCCTGTTGCGTTACCAGAACGCCACAGGAAAAACAGCGAGGCGGCAGCAAGAGGTTAACCGCGCAACCTGCCACCTCGATACTCTTCCTTATCCCCTGCCGAAACAGGGTGACGGCTTGTTCAGTCATACGCGATTGGGCCCTTGCGCCAAAAGGTTGCTCTGCCATATTGCCGCTGATGGATGAAACCTTGAAGCCTTTCGATCGAAATCTCCTGCGCCTGCATCGCGATAGGGCGGCGGCAGGTCTGTCAGGCTACGACTTTCTACTCCAGGAAGTTGGTGAGCGGCTGTTGGAGCGGCTTGAAGATATTCGCAGGGAGTTTCCCATCGCTTTGGACCTTGGATGCCGCAATGGCCTGCTCGGACAAAGGCTACAGGGACGCGGCGGCGTGCAGTGGCTGGCTCAAGGCGACCTTTCCTGGGCAATGGTCGAGCGCGCAACCGCGCCGCAGCGGCCCGGTGTGGTGCTCGATGAGGAGTTTTTGCCCTTCGACCGCAGCAGTTTCGACCTGGTCCTCAGTCTGATGAATCTGCACTGGGTCAACGACCTGCCCGGCTGTCTGATGCAGATTCGCCATAGCTTGAAACCGGATGGACTTTTTCTGGCGGCTTTGCTGGGCGGCGACACGCTGCAGGAACTGCGACACAGTCTGATGGAAGCCGAGATGCAAATCGAAGGTGGCCTTAGCCCCCGGCTGTCGCCACAACTCGATCTGGCGGATGCCGCGGCCTTGCTGCAACGGGCCGGTTTTGCGTTGCCTGTTGCCGATCAGGAAACAATCGTCGTCGACTATCCACACGCCCTGAAGCTGATGGACGACCTGCGCGGCATGGGGGAGAGTAATGCCGTGATGCT
>MRWG01001922.1_pt1 | contig 11647 bp, 12 predicted proteins | sample 1013341 | NCBI WGS metagenome assembly MRWG01 (sample SAMN06117577, study PRJNA244670) | biofilm metagenome | biome: Water; feature: Cathode Biofilm; material: Biofilm; isolation source: microbial consortium enriched at the cathode of a solar microbial fuel cell | place: USA: District of Columbia ... | reverse complement strand
CGCCACGGCGAGATCGCCCGTGCCCGCCTGGTGGTGACCCGCGCCGGCGACAGCGATGTCATGACCCTAAGGTGCGAAGTGAAGAACGACGGCGAAGGCCTTGCAAACGCCATCGCCGCCAGCCTGCAGGACGCCTGCAAGCTGAAAGGGGCGGTGGAGCTGGTCGCGCCGGGCAGCCTGCCCAACGACGGCAAGGTCATCGACGACCAGCGCAGCTACGACTAGCCGGGCTGTGGCCGGCGGGTTTCGGGCGGCGGCGCCGGAAATCACAAAGTCGCCGCATTTGCAGCAAGTTCCCGACACCTTCGGTTCCTAGCTTCATACTCACGGAGACTTCCCCTCTCTGTTGAGGAGCCCCAGCCCTCCTCTAAAGATGCCCCAAACTGGCTGGCACTAAGAGGGGGCGGCCATCTGCCCCGACCAAGCGTGGCCGCCCCTGACTTTCTATCCGAAAGCTCCAACTACGGGCGGCCGCGTTCCCCAAGCCAATCGCGGGGCCGCCCGCACTTTTTGTGCGCCATACGTGGCTGGCGGCTGTCGTTCGGAATCCAACCTGTAGGAAATTCGGCTCAGCCGGCCGCGCGCTGGGGCGCCGCGCTGTGCGAGCTGCCTTTGGCGACCATGCGATGGGCCGGCAGGCGCAGGGTGACGGTGGTGCCGTCGCCCGGCTCGCTCTGCAGGTCCAGCGTGCCGCCGTGCAGCTCGGCCAGGGCTTTTGCCAGGGGCAGGCCGAGACCGGTGCCCTGGGCCTGCCTCTCGCTGTCGCCGCCGACCTGACCGAAGACCGAGAGGGCGACGGGAATATCCTCGCGCGCGATTCCGATGCCGGTATCTATGGCCTGCAGCACCAAGCCGCTGCCTTCGGTGGCCCAGCAACGCAGTGTCACCGTGCCGCCCTGCGGCGTGAACTTCACACCGTTGGAAAGCAGGTTTACCAGGATCTGCGTCAGGCGCCGCTTGTCGGCGCGAATGTCTGGGATGCCGTCGGCGATATCGAAGACCAGTTCCACCCCGGCATCGCGTGCGCGCCCCTCGACAAGGACTCTGACCCCGGTGACCAGCGCCTCGAAAGTCATCTCCTGCTCCTGCAGGGTCTCCTTGCCCGACTCCACCTTGGAGAGGTCGAGGATGTCGTTGATGATGCCGAGCAGGTGCTGCCCGGACTCGCGGATGTCGACGGCGTAGTCGCGGTACTTGATGTTGCCGATCGGCCCCATGGCCTGCTGCTCGATCATCTCGGCAAAGCCGATGATCGCGCTCAGCGGTGTGCGCAGCTCATGGCTCATCATGGCCAGGAAGGCGGATTTCGCCTGGTTGGCGCGGTCGGCCCGGTCGGCCTTGTCGCGCGCTTCACGCAGGCGGGTCAGCGCCTCGCCGAGCTGAATGCGCAGCGCCTGAGTGGCTTCGTGCGTGTTGTGCGCGTCGCGCTCCAGGCTGTCGCCGGCTTCGGTCAGCTGTGCGGCAAGCTGCGAGAAACGTCCGCTCTGGCGTAGATGGTGGAGGAAGTGCGCGGCGGTGAGGCCGGCGATCAGAAGTCCGAGCCCCCCGCTTGCAATCGCAAGCCAGAGCGGCAGGACGATCGCCTGGGCCGGGCCCATTAGTCGACCTCTTCCTCGAAACGGGCGGTCATGCGGCTCAGCTCTGGCAGCCCGACTTTCGGGGCGTCGCCGCGGCCGCGAACCCAGCCCTGCTGGAACTGGCTCTGGGTCACGATGCGCTCGTAGTTGTCGAGCATCGCATCGACCTCCTTGCGGTCGACGAAGCCCGTCTTGTAGATGAGATTGCGCAGGAAGCGGTTGAAACGGCCCTCGCCATCCGGTTCCACGCAGGTGGTCACCAGACCGACGACATAACCAAAGCGCATCAGCAGCGAATCATCATCGCCGAATGAGGACATGTTCGCGGTGATGAACTCGGCAAGCTGATTGACCGCAACCTGGTCGCCGCAGATCTCTTCCGTCACCGATGCGCTGCCGGCAACTCTCTCATTGGCCGAGAGCGACTCGAGCTCCTTGATCGCCTTCATGCGGCGCTCGGAGCTCTCCTCGGACGAGCCCTTGCGTGACCAGAACTGCACGCGCTCGACAACTTCGGTCAGCGGAGCCGACTTCACCAGATAGTCGTCGCCCCCGGCGCGCAGGCATTCCAAAATGGTGTCGGGATTATCCAGGGCGGTGAGGAACAGGATCGGGCAAGGCCGCAGGCCCTGCATCTTGCGCACCCGGGTGCAGGTTTCGATACCGTCCATGCGCGGCATCATGACGTCGAGGATGATGAGTTGCGGGTTGACGATCTTGTGCAAAAGGCCGATGGCTTTTTCGCCGTCGCTGGCACCCATCACGTTGAAGCCTGCGGCTTCCAGCATGTCTGAGTACATTCGCCGAAGCTTGTCGTTATCCTCGGCCAGAATGATGGGTCTTATGGACATGGCGTGCGTTCTCGCGGCGTGGCGGCTGTCTCGGGGGGGTCAAAACGCTTAAGTAGATTGATGCAACAGGGTTAACATTCGGTTTCAACTGGCAGAAGAAAGTCGAGGAATGGGCCTTGCGGCAGAGGTGTGGCGCCTCTGGCCAACTGGCGCGCGGGCCGGGCGATCTGCTATACCGCCAGCCGCCCTTCCCCGATCCTGCGGTCCCCGCCGCGCTGTCTCGACGGTCCAGTTCTAGCTTATGGCGCATTTCCAAGGCCGATCCCTGCACTGCCGCCGCGGCGGGCGCGACGTTTTCGCCGGGCTCTCCTTCGAGTTGCCGCCGGGCGGCGCGCTGCTGCTGACGGGCCCCAACGGCTCCGGCAAGTCGAGCCTGCTGCGCCTCATGGCCGGGCTGCTGAAGCCGGCCGGCGGGGAACTGCTTTGGGAGGGCCGTCCTATCGCGCAGGAGCCGGAGGCCCATGCCGCCCGGCTGCACTATCTGGGCCACCTCGATGCCGTGAAGCCGGTGCTCAGCGTGGCGGAAAACCTGAGCTTCTGGGCCGCCCTCCGCGGCTCCGGGGGGCGCCCCCCGGCGGCGGCCTTTGCCGCCGCTCTCGACAGTTTCGGCCTTACCGAACTGGCGGCGGTGCCCGGACGCCTGCTCTCCGCCGGACAGCGCCGGCGTCTGGCCCTGGCCCGCCTGGTTGCCGCGCCGGCCGAGCTTTGGCTGCTGGACGAGCCCTCGGTCGGTCTCGACCACGCCTCGGTCGGCCGCCTCGCCGCCGCCATTGCCCGCCACCGCGCCGGCGGTGGCCGCGTCGTGGTGGCGACCCACACCGCCCTCGATCTCGGGGAGCCGCAGCGCCTGTCGCTCGATTCCCTGGCGCCGCCGCCCCTCCCCGAGATGGTCTGGTGACCGGAGATGGGCCGGTGAAGGGTTTCCTGCTGTTGGTGGGCCGCGACCTGCGCCTGGCCCTGCGCCAGCGCGCCGAGGCCTGGCTGGCGGTGCTCTTCTTCGTGCTGACCGCGGCACTTTTCCCTTTCGGCGTCGGGCCGGAGCCGAACCTGCTCGCCCGCATCGCGCCCGGCATCATCTGGGTGGTCGCCCTGCTCGCCGTGCTGCTGTCGCTGGAGCGGCTCTTCCTCGCCGATTTCGAGGATGGCAGCCTGGAGCAGCTGCTGCTTTCCACCCTGCCGCTGGAGCTGGCGGTGCTCGCCAAGGTGCTGGCTCACTGGCTGACCACCGGACTGCCGCTGATCGCCGCGGCACCGCTGCTGGCGATCCTCTTCAACATGGATCTCGCCGGCCTCGGCGTGCTGCTGCTGGCCATGGCGCTGGGCACGCCGACGCTCAGCCTCGTCGGGGCCGTCGGTGCGGCGTTGACCCTCGGGGCGCGGCGTGGCGGGGTGCTGATCCCGCTGCTGGTGCTGCCGCTCTACGTGCCCGCCCTGATCTTCGGGGTCGGCGCCACCGATGCCGCAATTCAGGGTTTCGCGGCGCGCCCGCACCTGCTGCTGCTGGCAGCGGTGCTGCTGGTCATGCTGGTGATAACGCCGCTGGCCGGTGCTGCCGCCCTGCGGCAGGCCCTGGAGTAAATTAGGACTAGCATCCCAAAATCCGTTCCGGCGGCACTTCGGACTCCACACGCCGGGCGGGCGCTGGCATGACCTGGGTCAAGGCACTAAATTGTCGGAGAGTCTAAGGATCAGGCCAGTATGCATCGCTTCGCAAATCCGGCGCGCTTCACCCGCATCGCCGACCGCGTCCTGCCCTTCGCTGCGGCCGGCACCGTGCTGGCGCTGGCGGTCGGTTTCTATCTGGCGCTTTTCGTGGCGCCCGCCGACTACCAGCAAGGCGAGAGCGTCAGGATCATGTACGTCCACGTGCCCTCGGCCTGGATGGCCCTGTTCGTCTATGTGGCGATCGCCCTTGCCAGCGCGGCGGCGCTGATCTGGCGCCATCCCCTGGCCGATCTTGCGGCCAAGGCCGCCTCGCCGATCGGCGCCGGCTTCGCCTTCCTCACTCTGGTCACCGGCTCGCTCTGGGGCCGCCCGATGTGGGGGACCTGGTGGGAATGGGACGGGCGTCTTACCTCGATGCTGATCCTTTTCTTTCTTTATCTCGGGCACATGGCGCTGATGAACGCTTTCGAGGACAGCCAGCGCGGTTATCGCGCGGCGGCGATCCTCGCCCTGGTCGGGGTGGTGAACATTCCGATCATCAAGTTCTCGGTCGACTGGTGGTCCACGCTGCACCAGCCCGCCAGCGTGCTGCGGATGGGCGGTCCGACCATTCATCCCTCGATGCTCTGGCCGCTGCTGATCATTGCGCTGGGCTTCAAGCTCTATTTTCTCACCGTCGTGTTGCTGCGCATCAAGAGCGAGCTGGTCGCGGCGCGCCTGCGCGCGCTCGACCTGGCGATGGTGAAGGGCTCCTGAGTGCGTGGAAAGCCGGCAAAAGAGGGCTGCGCAATTCGGTCGCACTCACGCGATTGTCACTGACTCGCCGGGTCCGGGCGCCTAGATTTGCGCCGATAGAACAAGGCCCGCAACAGGGTCAGTGGAGAGGGGCCGTGGGCCTCTCGGGAGAGAGATGGACGACGTGACGGCTTTCTTTCAGATGGGTGGCTACGCCGCCTTCGTCTGGCCTGCGCTGGGCCTGACGGTGGCGATCATGGCCGGCCTGCTCATCGCAACCCTGCGCCAGCTGCGTGGGCGGCAACGCCGCCTTGCCGAACTGGAGGCCGCCGGCGCCCAGCGCCGCCGCCGCGCGGTGCCGGCCGGCACAGCCGAGGCGCGGCCCGGGGCGCAGGAGGTACGGCCATGACCCGCAAGCGACGCCGCCTCTATATCGTGGTCGCCGCGCTGCTGGTCTTCGGCAGCGCCACCGCCCTTGTGCTGGCTGCCCTCGACGACAGCCTCGACCTCTTCCAGAGCCCGAGCCAGCTGATGGCCTCGCCGCCGCCGCCGGAGCGCGGCATCCGCCTGGGCGGCCTGGTCGAGGAAGGCACGGTGCTGCGCTCGACCGACGGCCTTACCATAACCTTCCGCATCACCGACGGCGCCCAATCGGTGCCGGTCACCTACCAGGGCATCCTGCCGGACCTTTTCCGCGAGGGGCAGGGCGTCATCACCGTCGGCAACATGTCTGCCGGCGGCACCTTCGTCGCCCGCGAGGTGCTCGCCAAGCACGATGAGAACTACCTGCCGCGCGAGGTGGTCGACGCGCTCAAGGAGTCCGGCCAGTGGCAGGGTGAGGGCAAGCAGTGATCATCGAGCTGGGTCACTTCGCTTTGATTCTCGCGCTGGTCGCTGCGCTGGTCCAGGGCAGCTTGCCGATGATCGGTGCCGCACGCGGCGATGCCGCCTGGATGGCGCTGGCGCGACCGGCCGCTTTTGCGCAACTCTTGCTCGTCGTCTTTGCCTTCTGTGCGCTGACCCACGCCTATGTGACCTCCGACTTCTCGGTCGCCAACGTGGTCGCCAATTCGCACTCCGCGAAACCGCTGCTCTATAAGATCACCGGCGTGTGGGGCAATCACGAGGGCTCGATGCTGCTGTGGATCCTCATCCTGGCGCTTTTCGGCTCGGCAGTGGCGGCCTTCGGCGGCAATCTGCCGCCCAGCCTGCGCGCCAGGGTGCTCGGCGTGCAGGCCTGGATCGGCACCGGTTTCCTCGCCTTCACGCTGTTCACCTCCAACCCCTTCCTGCGCGTCTTTCCGGCGCCCTTCGACGGCGAAGACCTGAACCCGCTGCTGCAGGATCCCGGCCTCGCCTTCCACCCGCCCATGCTCTATGCCGGTTACGTCGGCTTCTCCATGGCCTTCTCCTTCGCCATCGCCGCGCTGATCGAGGGCAAGGTGGATGCCGCCTGGGCGCGCTGGGTGCGGCCCTGGACGCTGCTCGCCTGGGCCTTCCTCACCGGCGGCATCGCACTGGGTTCCTGGTGGGCCTACTACGAGCTCGGCTGGGGTGGCTGGTGGTTCTGGGATCCGGTGGAGAACGTGTCTTTCATGCCCTGGCTGCTGGGCACCGCGCTGTTGCACTCGGCCATCGTGGTGGAGAAGCGCAACGCGCTGAAGACCTGGACCATCCTGCTCGCCATTCTCACTTTCTCGCTGTCGCTCATCGGCACTTTCATCGTGCGCTCCGGCGTGCTCACCTCGGTGCACGCCTTCGCAACGGATCCGGAGCGCGGCTTCTTCATTCTCGTGCTGCTGGCGATCGCCATCGGCGGTTCGCTCACCCTCTTCGCCGTCCGTGCGCCGTCACTGAAGGCCGGCGGCCTCTTCGCACCGATCAGCCGCGAAGGCGCCATGGTGATCAACAATCTTTTCCTTGCCGCCGCCTGCGCCGCCGTGCTCCTCGGAACGCTCTATCCGCTGTTTCTGGAACTGCTGACCAATGGCGAGCAGAAGGTCTCCGTCGGTCCGCCGTTCTTCAACGCCACCTTCGTGCCGCTCATGGTGCCACTGGTCTTCCTCATGGCGATCGGCCCGCTGCTGCCGTGGAAGCGCGCCGATCTCGCCGGCGCCCTCGCGCGCCTGAAGCTTGCCGCGCTGGCCGCCGTCGCGGCCGGCCTCATCGCCTGGTACGTCAGCGCCGGCGGGCCCATCCTGGCCGTTGCCGCCATGGGGCTCGCGGCGTGGCTCTTTGTCGGCGCACTGGTCGAATGGACGGACCGCGTGAAGCTCTTCCGCGTTGCGCCGGTCGAGACCTGGCGTCGTGCGCGCAGTCTGCCGCGCGCCGCCCACGGGATGACGCTTGCCCATGCAGGTCTCGCCGTCGTCATGGCCGGGGCCATCGGCTCTTCTGTCTGGAAGAGCGAGGTGGTCACCAACCTCAGGCCCGGCGAGACGGTGGAGATCGCCGGCTACAGCCTGCTTTTCGAGGGTGTCGGTAGGCTTGAGGGGCCGAACTACAGTGCGGAGCGCGCGCGCTTCACGGTGACGCGCGACGGCGAAGAAGTCGCCTTGATGTTCCCGGAAAAGCGCATCTACGCCGTGCGCGCCATGCCGACCACCGAGGCGGCGATCCGTACCACCCTGCTCGCCGACCTCTACACGGTCATCGGTGACGCCGACGGCCAGGGCGGCTGGACCGTGCGCGTCTACTACGAACCCCTGGTGCCCTGGATCTGGATCGGCTGCCTCCTCATGGTCGCCGGCGGTCTCACCTCGCTCAGCGATCGCCGTCTCCGGGTCGGCGCGCCGCACCGCCGGGATGCCGCAACAGCCGGCTCGCGGCCGGTGGCGGCGTGACTCCGGTCGAATAGGAAACTCCATGCTGCGGCGTCTGCTGTTCCTTCTGCCCGTCATCATCTTTGTGGTGATCGCCGGCTACTTTCTCTGGGGCCTCTCGCCCGAGCGCGATCCCGGCAACGTGCCGACGGCGATGATCGACAAGCCGACCCCGGATTTCGACCTCGCTGCCGTGCCCGGTCTGGGCGTGCCCGGGCTTGCCACCGCCGACCTTGCCGGCGGCGAAGTGGTGATGGTGAATTTCTTCGCTTCCTGGTGCGTGCCCTGCCGCGCCGAGCATGCCTACCTCACCGCCTTCAGCGAGGAGAGCGGCGTGCCGCTGTACGGCATCAACCACCGGGACAAGCCGGAGGATGCCATCGCCTGGCTGGCCGAGCTCGGCAACCCCTACCGGCGCATCGGCGCCGATCCCGGCCGCGCCGCCGTCGAGTGGGGCGTCACCGGCGTGCCGGAGACTTTCGTCATCGACGGTGTGGGTCGCATCCGCTGGCATCACCGCGGCCCCCTGGTGCCGGAAGTGATCGAGCGTGATCTCAAGCCGCTCATCGCGGCACTGCAGCCATGACGCGGTTGCTTTTCGCCGCTCTCCTGCTGCTCGCCGCGGCTGTTCCGGCTTTCGCGGTCGAGCCCGACGAGATGCTCGACGATCCGGTTTTGGAACAGCGCGCGCGCGATCTCTCCGCCGAGATTCGCTGCGTCGTCTGTCAGAACGAGTCGATCGACTCCTCCAATGCGGAGATCGCGCGCGAGCTGCGCGTGCTGGTGCGCGAGCGACTGATGGCCGGCGACAGCGACCAGCAGGTGTTCGACTATCTCGTGGCGCGTTACGGCGACTTCGTGCTGCTGCGTCCGCCGATGAAGCCGACCACCTATCTGCTGTGGTTCGGCCCCTTCCTGGTTCTGCTCATTGGTGCCGTCTCAGTCTTCGTCTACTTCCGCCAGCTGCGTCGCGCCCCCGCCATGCCGCCGGCGCTGAGCGCCGAGGAAGAGGCACGACTTGCCCGCCTGCTCGATGCGGAAGCCGGTGACGCCGTAGTGGACGATGGCGGGGAAGCGAAGCAGCCATGATCTTCTGGGTTCTCGCCGCGCTCATAGCGGCGCTGCTGGTGCTGGCGCTGCTGTGGCCTCTGCTGCGCCGGCGGGAAGCGGCGCCTGAGGCAGCCGACTACGACCGCGCCGTCTACCGTGACCAGCTCGCCGAGCTGGAGCAGGACCGCCATCGCGGACTTCTCGACGACGCCGAAGCCGAGGCCGCGCGGCGCGAGATCGTCCGGCGCCTCTTGCGCACCGAAGAGTCGAAGACGGCCGGCACCGCGAGCCGCAGCCCCTGGCCGCGCCGCCTCGCCCTGGCGCTGGTCGTGGCGCTGCCCCCGGCGGTGGGGCTCGGCCTCTACCTGCAGCTCGGCACGCCCGACCTGCCGGGCCTGCCGCTGGCCGGCCGCGACCCCGGCGGAGCGGCCGAGATGGCGCTGCTCGCCGAACGATTGGAGGTGCGTGCCGCCGACAACCCGGACGACATTGAAGTCCGCCTCGTGCTGGCCCAGGTTTACGAGCGCAGCGGGCGCTTCGCCGAGGCGGCTAAACTCTACCGCGCCGCCATCGACCTGATCGCCCGGCACGGCCCGGTACCGGGCCCGCTGCACGCGGCGCTGGGTGAGACCCTGGTGGCCGCGGCCGACGGTCGGGTCGAGCGCGACGCGCGGCTCGCCTTCGCCGCCGCCATTGAGGCCGATCCCGGCAACGTCCGGGCCCGCTACTACGCCGGCCTTGCCATGGCGCAGGACGGCCGCCTGGAGGAGGCCATCGGGGTCTGGACCGAGTTGGCCGCGGACTCGCCACCGGGCTCGCCCTGGGTCGGCCTGCTGCGCCAGCAGGTCGCCCGCGCCGCGGCGGAACTCGGCATCGAGCCGCCGGTGATCGCGCAGCCGGAAACTCCGGGCGAGGGGCCGAGGGGGCCCTCTGCGGGAGATGTCGAGGCGGCCCAGCAGATGTCGCCGGAGGACCGCCAGGCCTTCGTCCGCTCCATGGTCGAACAACTCGCCGGCCGCCTCGAGGCGGCGCCGGCCGATCCCGACGGCTGGCTGCGCCTCGCGCGCGCCTACGTGGTGCTGGGCGAGGCCGACAAGGCCCGCGAGGCCCTGGCCGCCGCTGAGACGCAGATCGCCGCCCTGGATGCGGATGCGCCGGAGCGCGCCGAACTGACTCGCCGCCTGGAGGCGCTGCGCAGCGAGCTGCCCTAGCTCCCGGGCCTATGGGGCGGCTCAGTCCGATGCTCTCAAACGCCTGGAATCGTTCCAATTCAAAGGCAATTCGGCCGGGCACGGTTTTGCTTGGCTTCCCCCGGAGGCTGCCTTACCGTCGACATCAAAGCGTCAAATAAGACGCAAGAAGGCTCACAGGGAGTCACGAGCTTTTGGCTTTGGCGGAGACGGGAACCGCGACAGCCGCAGCCGCTGCGGCGCTTGTCGCTGAAGATATCCATAAATCCTTCGGTGACCTGGAAGTCCTGAAGGGCGTGTCACTGACGGCGCGCGAGGGCGATGTCATCGCCATGCTGGGCTCCAGCGGCTCCGGCAAGAGCACCTTCCTGCGCTGCATGAACCTGCTGGAGCGGCCGAACGCCGGCCGCATCACCGTGGCGGGCGAAACCCTGCGCCTGAAGCCGGCCAGGCACGGCGGCGGGCTGGTGGCCGAGGACGCCGAGCAGATCCGCCGCATCCGCGCCCGCCTCGCCATGGTCTTCCAGAGCTTCAATCTCTGGTCTCACATGACGGTAATGCAGAACGTCATCGAGGCGCCGGTTCACGTCCTCAAGCGTCCCAAGGCCGATGCGGTGGAGTACGCCGGCGAGATCCTGCAGAAAGTCGGGCTCTACGACCGCCGCGATTACTATCCCGCGCATCTCTCCGGCGGCCAGCAGCAACGTGTCGCCATCGCCCGGGCACTGGCGATGGACCCGGCGGTGCTGCTGTTCGACGAACCGACCTCGGCGCTCGACCCGGAACTGGTGGGCGAGGTGTTGCGGGTCATCAGGCGACTCGCTGAAGAGGGCCGCACCATGATCGTGGTGACCCACGAGATGGGCTTCGCCCGCGAGGTCTCCAGCGAGACGGTGTTCCTGCACCAGGGCCGCGTCGAAGAGCAGGGACCGCCCAGCCAGGTGTTCAGCAACCCGCGCTCACAGCGATTCAGACAGTTTTTGGAGGGCAACCTGAAGTGATCGGGACCTCTCCGCCGTCCCCTTGCCTAACGGCTTTCGGGGACAACAGCACAGCAAACCCAAATGGAGGCAACTCGTGAAGAAACTCATTTCCGCGGTCTTCGTCGCCGCCCTGGCATTGGGCGCCGTCCAGGCAGATGCCAAGGAGTGGAAGAAGGTGCGCATCGGCGTCGAAGGCGCCTATCCCCCGTTCAGTGAAGTCACCGCCGACGGCAAGCTGGTCGGCTTCGACATCGACATCGCCAATGCGCTCTGTGCCGAGATGAAGGTCGAGTGTGAACTGGTGACCCAGGACTGGGACGGCATCATCCCGGCCCTGCAGGCGCGCAAGTACGACGCCATCGTCGCCTCGATGTCGATCACCGAGGAGCGCAAGCAGAAGGTCGACTTCACCGCGAAGTACTACAACACCCCGGCGAAGTTCGTGCGCAAGAAGGGCTCGGGCATCGAGATCACCGAGGAAGGCCTGAAGGGCAAGGCGGTCGGCGTGCAGCGCGCCACCATCCATGACAACTTCGTCACCGAAGTCTATGGCGACTCCGCCGAGGTGAAGCGCTACGGCACGCAGGACGAGGCCTACCTTGACATGGTCGCCGGCCGCGTCGATCTGCTGCTCGCCGACTCCGTGGCGCTGCAGGGCGGCTTCCTCGAGACCGACGCCGGCAAGGACTACGAGTTCGTCGGCCCCGACTTCAGCGATCCGAAGTATTTCGGTGACGGCGCCGGCATTGCCCTGCGCAAGGGCGAGGAAGATCT
>MRWG01001920.1_pt1 | contig 11653 bp, 9 predicted proteins | sample 1013341 | NCBI WGS metagenome assembly MRWG01 (sample SAMN06117577, study PRJNA244670) | biofilm metagenome | biome: Water; feature: Cathode Biofilm; material: Biofilm; isolation source: microbial consortium enriched at the cathode of a solar microbial fuel cell | place: USA: District of Columbia ... | reverse complement strand
CCGCTCGTCGCAGAAGCGCGTCGTCTTCGCGGAGGGGGAGGAGGAACGGACGATTCGCGCCGCCATCGCCTTCAAGGATCAGGGGCTCGGTCTCCCCGTCCTGATCGGCCGGGAAGAGCAGGTCCGCGCGGCGATGGCCGCGGCCGGCCGCGAAGATCCGGCAATCGAAATTCACAACGCCGCCCGCTCGGAGCGTAACCAGCATTACACGGACTACCTCTACAAGCGGCTGCAGCGAAAAGGCTACCTGCGCCGGGACTGTCAGCGCCTCGTGAATCAGAACCGCAACACCTTCGCCGCCTGCATGGTCGCCACCGGCGACGCGGACGCCATGCTGACCGGTCTGACGCGGAGCTTTTCCGTCTCCTTCCAGGAGCTGACGGCGGTGCTGCCGACAAAGGAAGGCGAGACCCCGTTCGGTCTGACGACGATCGTCGCCCGCGACCGGACCGTGCTGATGGCGGATACGCATGTGCACGAAGTGCCGTCGTCGGAGGAATTGGCGGACATCGCCTGTTCCGCGGCGGCCGCGGCGAAGCAACTCGGCTACGAGCCGCGCGTCGCGCTGTTGTCCTACTCGAACTTCGGCAACCCAAGTTGGGAGTCGGCCCAGCGCATCCGCGGCGCCGTCGAACTCCTCGACCAGCGCACGGTCGACTTCGAGTACGAAGGCGAGATGAACGCCGACGTCGCGTTCGACAACGAGCTGCGCAACCGGCTCTACCCCTTCGCGCGCCTGACCGGACCGGCGAACGTGCTCGTCTTCCCGGCGCTGCATTCGGCCAATATCTCCGCCAAGCTGCTCAAGGTGCTGGGCGGCGCCAATGTCATCGGGCCGTCGCTGATGGGTCTCTCCAAGTCGGCGCAGATCATCCCGATGGGCGCCACCGTGTCGGAGATCGTCAACCTCGCCGCGCTCGCCGCCCACGCGGCGGACGCCTGATCATGGGAAAGGGCGATGGCGGCTGAGAAGGGCGATCGGGCCTATCTCGTCGGCGTCGCCCTCGCGGCCGCGGCGTCCGGTTTCGCGGTCGCTGCGGTCGGTTGGGCGTTCGATGCGCTGCATTGGGCGGAATTCCTGATTGGCGTCGCGATCGCGCTCGCCGTGGGGTTCGTCGTCGCGACGCCTTGGGCCGCCGACATGCGCGCCCTGATCGCGCGGGCGCGTGCGATCGGCGCAGACGAACTCGAAGCGCAACCGACGGCGCGCCGCACGCCGATCGGCGCGGACCTGGCCCGCGCGCTCATCGAAACCCGGCGCCGCGTGAACGGCATCCAGCGCGCACTCGAGGAGCGCTCGCGCACGAGCGAAGGCGTCTTGGACGCCGCGCCGGAGCCGCTGATCGTAATCGACCTTCGCCAAGGCGTCCGTCATGCGAACCGGGCGGCGGAGCATGCGTTCGGCGGACCGCTGATCGGCCGGTCCCTGGTCGACGTGATCCGCAGCCCGGGCGTCTTGGACGCGGCGGAGGCCGTGGTCAGCGGCGCGTCCGCGGAGGAGACGGTCGATTTTTCGATGAGCGACGGACCTGGCCGGTCCTACCGCGCGATCATCGGGCGGCTGGAACGCATCGGCGGCGGCGGTGAGGCGGCGGTCATCGCGCTGCAGGATCTGACGGCGATCCGGCGGGTCGAGGCGATGCGGGCGGACTTTGTCGCGAACGCCAGCCATGAGCTTCGGACGCCGCTCGCAAGCCTTGTCGGCTTCATCGAGACGCTGGAGGGACCGGCCAAGGACGACCCGGCGGCGCGTGCGCGGTTCCTCGCGATCATGCGCGAGCAGGCGTCGCGGATGACCCGCGTCGTCGAGGACCTGCTGTCGCTCTCAAAGATCGAGATGGACGAACACGCGCCGCCCGGTCGGACAGACGATGTCGCCGGTCTGCTGACGGCGGTCGTCGAGCAGATGGGGCCGATCGCGGCGGCGCGGGGCGTACGGATCGGCCTGACGACGCCCGATGCGACGTTCGCCGCAGCGGGCGAGCCGGACCTGCTGGAGCAAGTGTTCCGGAACCTCCTGGAGAACGCGGTCAAGTATGGCCGCGAGGGTGGCGAGGTCCGAATCGAGGCCGCGGTCGTCGATGGGCAGGCGCGCATCCGGTTCGCCGACGACGGCGAGGGCATCCGCGCCGAACATATTCCGCGCCTTACGGAACGGTTCTATCGCGTCGACGTCGCCCGCTCGCGCACGCTGGGCGGCACCGGCCTCGGCCTCGCCATCGTCAAGCACATCCTGATTCGGTGCCGCGGCCGGCTTTCGATCGAGAGCGCGATCGGCAAGGGCAGCGTCTTCACGGTCTGGCTGCCGCCGCCGCTGGATTGATCGCAAGCCGCTCGCGCGCGCCGCCGATCCTGTGGGCTGTCACATAACCGAAACATAAGGGTCATACGACCTACGCACGGCGCGCCTATCACCATACGCGCCAGCGCGGACAAGCGCTGTATTTGTCCACAACCCGGGCTCAAATGGAGGGCCACTTGCTGAATAAACTCCTCGCCGCTACGGCCATCGCCGTCGTCGCGTCCGCCGGCTTCGCCGGCGCTGCCGTGGCTCGCGACCAGATCCGCATCGTCGGGTCCTCGACCGTCTTCCCGTTCTCGACCGCCGTCGCCGAGAATTTCGGCAAGACCACCAGCTTCAAGACCCCAGTCGTCGAATCGACGGGCTCGGGCGGCGGCCTGAAGCTCTTCTGCTCCGGCGTCGGCGTCGGCCATCCGGACATCACCAACGCGTCCCGCCGGATCAAGAAGTCCGAAATCGAGACCTGCGCCAAGAACGGCGTGAACGAGATCGTCGAAGTGAAGATCGGCTATGACGGCATCGCAATGGGCCAGTCGAAAGCCGGCCCCGACATGAAGCTGACCAAGAAGCAGATCTTCATGGCGCTCGCCAAGGATGTGCCGGTCGACGGCAAAATGGCGCCGAACCCCTATACGATGTGGAGCGAGATCAGCCAGGATCTGCCGAACGTCAAGATCGAGGTCCTCGGCCCGCCGCCGACCTCCGGCACGCGCGACGCGTTCGTCGAACTCGTGATGGAAGAGGGCTGCGAAGCCTTCGAGACCATCGAGAAGATGGAAAAAGCCGCGAAGAAGGCCGCCTGCCACACCATGCGCGAGGACGGCGCCTTCATCGAAGCGGGCGAGAACGACAACCTGATCGTTCAGAAGCTCGAGGCCAACCCGGACGCGGTGGGCATCTTCGGCTTTTCCTTCCTCGACCAGAACGCCGACAAGATTAAGGGCGCTGAGGTCGAAGGCGTGAAGCCGACGTTCGAAGCGATCGCCGACGGTTCCTACGGCGTTTCCCGCTCGCTCTACTTCTATGTGAAGAAGGCGCATGTCGGCGTGGTTCCGGGCATCAAGGAATACGTCGCCGAGTTCACCAGCGAGAGGGCCGCCGGCGACGAGGGTTACCTCGCCGACAAGGGCCTGATCCCGCTGCCGGAAGACGATCGCAAGGCCATGCGCGACTCCGCCAACGGCATGTCGCCGCTGTCGATGTAGGCGCACGTTTCGGGCTGTGTCCCGGCGTCGCGACAGGCGCCGCCGGGACATCCCGATCCGAACAGACTGCTACGGAGCCGGCGATCGCAGTCGCCGTTACGCGAAAGCTGATCTCCGATGTCGATTTGGGTTTTCATTCTTCTGTTGCTGGCGCTGATCGCGTTCGGCGTGTACCGCGGCCGCCAGCGCGCGTTCGCCGTCGCCGGGGCCAGTCCTTCCAATCTGCACTCCCTGCCGGGCTACCACGGCGCGTATGTCGCGCTCTGCGCCGCGCTGCCCGCGATCGCTGCTTTTCTGATCTGGACGTTCGCCGAGAACTCGATCATTCAAAGCCTTGTGCTAGCGGGGCTTTCGGAAGAAACGCAGGCGCTGCCGGCCGACCGGCTTTCCCTCGTCCTGAACGACATCCGAAATATCGCGTTCGGCGATATCGCGAGCAGCAATCCGACGCCCGAGATCCAACAGGCCGCGGCGCGCTACGAAAGCCTTTCGCAGATTTCCTCCCTCGCGATGATCGCGATCTGCTGTGGGATCGCGGCGCTCGGCCTCTGGTTCGCGCAACGGCGATTGACCCTCGAATTCCGCGCCCGCAACCGGGTCGAGCGGATCGTCACCTGGATCATGATCGGCGCATCGGCCATCGCGATCCTGACGACCGTCGGCATCGTGCTCTCGCTTCTGTTCGAGGCGTGGCGCTTCTTTCTGCGCGTGCCGTTCTGGGAGTTCCTGTTTGGCCTGAACTGGAGCCCGCAGACCGCGATCCGCGCGGACCAGGTCGGCGCGAGCGGCAGTTTCGGCGCGATCCCGATCTTCGCCGGCACCATGCTGATCACGCTGATCGCGATGCTGGTCGCCGTGCCGCTTGGCCTGATGTCGGCGATCTATATGTCGGAATACGCCACCCCGCGCATTCGCGCGATTGCGAAACCGCTGCTTGAGGTCCTGGCCGGCGTTCCGACCGTGGTCTACGGCTTTTTCGCGGCCCTGACCGTGGCGCCGTTCTTCCGCGGCATCGGCGAGTCGGTCGGCCTCGACGTCAGTTCGGAGTCGGCGCTTGCCGCCGGCGTGATCATGGGCGTCATGATCATTCCGTTCGTGTCGTCGCTTTCCGACGACGTCATGAATGCGGTGCCCCAGTCTTTGCGCGATGGCTCCTATGGTCTTGGCGCGACCAAGTCGGAGACGATCCGCCAGGTCGTTCTGCCGGCGGCGCTGCCGGGCATCGTCGGCGCGGTGATGCTCGCCATCAGCCGCGCCATCGGCGAAACCATGATCGTCGTCATGGCCGCGGGCCTCGCGGCCAACCTGACGGCCAACCCCTTCGAAGCGGTCACGACCGTGACGGTGCAGATCGTCACGCTGCTCGTCGGCGACCAGGAGTTCGACAGCTCCAAGACGCTGGCGGCGTTCGCCCTCGGCCTCGTGCTGTTCTTCGTAACGCTGACCCTGAACGTCATCGCGCTCCGGGTCGTCCGCAAGTATCGAGAGAAATATGACTGAGCCCGTGAAATCGCCCGATGTCGGCGGCAGCGCGGCTGCGGCGGCCGTCGCCGGCATACAGGTCAGCGAGGCCGAGGCTGCGCACGTCCGTCGCCGCTACCGGGCCGAAAGCCGGTTCAAGATGTACGGCGCGGCCGCGATCCTTGCCGCCCTCGGCATGCTGGCCTTGCTGCTCGTCTCGATCGTGTCGCAAGGCTGGTCCGCGTTCTACCAGCACAACATCGCGTTGGAGATCTACTTCGATCCGGCGGAAATCGACCCGAACGGAACCCGCGATCCGGAGACGTTCGCCCGGGCGAACTACACGGCGCTGGCGCGTGATGCGCTGAAGGACATCTTCCCCGACGTGTCCGGCCGTCGCGACCGCCGCGCGCTTTACGGCTTGCTCAGCAACGGCGTCGATACGCAGCTTCTGAACATCGTTCGCGACGACCCGAGCGTGATCGGTCAGCGCCGGACGGTCGATCTCTATGCCTCCGACGACGTCGACAGCTTCCTCAAGGGCTTCATCGACCGCGACCTGCCGGAAAGCGACCGGCGCGTGAAGGACCAGGAGATCGCCTGGCTCGACAAGCTCGAGGAGATGGGCGCGATCAAGTCGGCGATGAACCTGCTGTTCTGGACGTCAGGCGACAGTCGCGAGCCAGAGCTCGCCGGGTTCTGGGGCGCCATGGTCGGCTCGTTCTTCACGCTGCTGGTCACGCTGGCGCTCAGCTTCCCGATCGGCGTGCTCGCGGCCACATATCTGGAAGAGTTCGCGCCGAAGAACCGGCTGACCGATCTGATCGAGGTCAACATCAACAACCTGGCCGCGGTGCCGTCGATTGTCTTCGGCCTGCTCGGCCTCGCGGTCTTCCTGAACTTCTTCGGCCTGCCGCGCTCCGCGCCGCTGGTCGGCGGGATGGTGCTGGCGCTGATGACGCTGCCGACGATCATCATCGCGTCGCGCGCGGCCCTGAAGGCGGTTCCGCCGTCAATCCGCGAGGCGGCGCTCGGCGTCGGCGCGTCGAGGCTGCAAGTGGTGACGCACCATGTGCTGCCGCTCGCCATGCCGGGCATCCTGACTGGCACGATCATCGGCATGGCCCAGGCGCTCGGCGAAACCGCGCCGCTGCTGATGATCGGCATGGTCGCCTTCATCGTCGACGTCCCGGGCGGCGTCACCGATCCGGCGACCGTCATGCCGGTCCAGATTTACCTCTGGGCGGACAGCCCGGAGCGGGCGTTCGTCGCCCGCACCAGCGCCGGGATCATGGCGCTGCTCGGTTTCCTTATTCTCATGAACGCATTGGCTGTCCTGTTGCGCAAACGCTTCGAACGGCGTTGGTAGGGGGTTTGAGAGATGCCTGACGGCGAGAGGTTCGATATGCAAGCGGCGGAAGCCAAGGTGGTCGCACGCGACGTGTGCGTCTTCTACGGGGAGAAGCAGGCGCTGTTCGACGTCGATCTGGACATCGGCCGAAACCAGGTGACGGCGCTGATCGGCCCATCGGGCTGCGGCAAGTCGACGTTCCTGCGCTGCCTGAACCGGATGAACGACGTCATCGACGGCTGCAAGGTGACCGGCTCCGTCTCCGTCGACGGCACGGAGATTCTGTCCGACCGGATCGACGTGGTGCAACTGCGCCGCCGGGTCGGCATGGTCTTCCAGAAGCCCAACCCGTTCCCGAAGTCGATCTACGACAACATCGCCTATGGCCCGCGCATCCACGGCCTGGTTTCGAACAAGGACCAGCTCGACGAACTCGTGCAGTCGAGCCTGGAGCGCGCCGGTCTTTGGGAAGAGGTGAAGGACCGGCTGCACCAGCCGGGGACCGGCCTGTCGGGCGGCCAGCAGCAACGCTTGTGCATCGCCCGCGCCGTCGCCGTGCGTCCGGACGTCATCCTGATGGACGAGCCCTGTTCGGCGCTCGACCCGATCGCGACCGCGCGCGTCGAGGAACTGATCGACGAGCTGAAGGAGTCCTACAGCATCGTCATCGTCACCCATTCGATGCAGCAGGCCGGCCGCGTGTCGCAGCGGACCGCGTTCTTCCATCTCGGCGTGCTGGTCGAGGTCGGGGATACGGAGCAGATCTTCACCAATCCCCGCGATGAGCGGACCCAGGGCTACATCACCGGCCGCTTCGGCTGAAGCGCATTCAGGGGGCACGGCAATGCCGAGTTCGGAAAACCACATCGTCCGTTCCTTCACGGAGGAGATCAACACGCTCTCGACCCAGATCGGGCGCATGGGCGGGCACGCGGAATCGATCCTGACGGACTCGATCCAGGCGCTGCTCAGGCGCGACAACGACCTGGCGCTCCGTGCGATCGAGTCCGACCGCCGGGTCGACGGGCTCGACGCCGAGATCGAGGCGGAAGTCGTTCGCCTCTTGGCGTTGCGCCAGCCGGTCGCCAACGACCTGCGCACCGTGATTTCGGCGCTCAAGATCGCGCAGTCGCTGGAGCGGATCGCCGACCATGCCAAGAATGGCGCGAAACGGGCGCTGATCATCAATCAGGCGCCGCAGATGGAGCAGACCCGCAGTATTCTCCGCCTCTACGAAGTGGCGCATGAAATGCTGCGCGGCGTCCTGGACGCATATGCGAATGCCGATGCGGCGGCGGCGCTGGCCGTGCGCGAGCGCGACGAGGATCTGGACATCCTCTATGACGGCTACTTCCGCGAATGCCTGACCTACATGATGGAGGACTCGCGCAACATCACGCCGACGACGCACCTTCTGTTCATCGCCAAGAACCTGGAGCGGATCGGCGACCACTGCACGAACATCTCCGAGAACGTCTATTACATGCGCACCGGCGAGCGATTGGGGCCGGCCCGGCCGCGCGCCGACGATCTCGATCCGAAGCGGCGGGAAACGGCGTAGATGCAGCCCTACGTGCTGATCGTCGAGGACGAACCCGGCATCGTCGAACTGCTCGACTACAATCTGAAGTCGGCCGGGTTCGAGACGGCCGTCGCCCAGGACGGCGACGAGGCCGAGATCGCGCTGGCCGAGCGGGCGCCCGACGCCGTGCTGCTCGACTGGATGCTGCCGGGCGTCTCCGGCATCGAACTCTGCCGCCGCATTCGCAAGCGGCCCGCGACGCGCACGCTGCCGATCATCATGCTGACGGCCAGGGGCGAGGAGGCCGACCGGCTGCGCGGGCTGGATTCCGGGGCGGACGACTATGTGACCAAGCCGTTTTCCCCGGCCGAGGTCGTCGCCCGCGTCCGCGCCGTACTGCGCCGCAGCCGCCCGGCGACAGCGGAGGATCAGTTGAATTTCGCCGACCTGACGCTCGACCTCGTCGCGCACAAGGTCGAGCGATCGGGCCGGCGCATTCATCTCGGCCCGACGGAATTCCGCCTGCTGCGCCATTTCATGGAGCGGCCAGGCCGCGTCTTTTCCCGCGAACAATTGCTGGACGCCGTCTGGGGCCAGGACATTTATGTCGAGAGCCGCACCGTCGACGTTCACATCCGCCGGCTTCGCAAGGCTCTCAACGAGGGCGGGGAGACGGACCTGATCCGCACCGTGCGGTCGGCGGGTTACGCCCTCGACCAGCCCGAGGCGGGCTGACAGCCGGCCGGCGGCGGGTTACAACGGCGGCGTCCAATCAGTGGAGCCAGCCGCCATGGCCGAGCGCGCAGAGCAGTCCCCCGCCGCCGACGTCGCGAGCCTGAGTTTCGAGGAGGCGCTCGCCGAACTCGAAGCCATCGTGCAGCGGCTGGAACAGGGCCGGGGCGCGCTCGACGAGGCGATCGACGCCTATGAACGCGGCTCGGCGCTCCGCCGCCATTGCGAGGCGAAGCTGGCCAACGCCAAGGAGCGCGTCGAGCGCATCGCCGCGGCCGACGGCAAGGTCGAGACCCAACCTTTCGACGTCGACTGACTTCCGGACGATGACCGATCTTCTGCAAGCGGCGCTTGCCAAGGCGGCCGACGAAACGGACGCGTTGCTGAACGCCCTGCTGCCCGCCGCCGATGCGCTCGGCGACGAGGCGAAGCTGGCGGCGGCGATGCGCTACGCCGTTTTGGGTCCGGGCAAGCGCTTCCGGCCGTTTCTGGTCGCCGCGGCGACGGCGGCGTGCAACGGCGAACGGGACCAGGCGCTGCATGTCGCGGCGGCGATCGAATGCCTGCACGCCTACAGCCTCGTCCACGACGATTTGCCCGCGATGGACGACGACGATCTGCGGCGCGGCCGGCCGACCACGCACAAGGCGTTCGACGAGGCGACCGCGATCCTCGCGGGCGATGCGCTGCAAGCCGAAGCTTTCCGCATTCTCGCCATGCCGGCGACGCATCCCGACGCCAGGGTCCGGATCGAACTGGTTCAGGGTCTCGCCACGGCCGTCGGCCTTTCCGGCATGTGCGGCGGTCAGGCCCTCGACCTCGCGGCAGGCGAGGCGGACCGCGATATGGGATGGGTCGTCCGCATGCAGCGACTGAAGACGGGCGCGCTGATCGCGTTCTCCTGCGAGGCAGGCGCGATCCTCGCCGCCGGCGACCGGCGCGCGCGCGCCGCGCTCTACAGCTATGGCCTCGACATCGGCCTCGCGTTCCAGATCGCCGACGATTTGCTCGACATCGAGGGCGACGAAGCGGCCGTCGGCAAGCGCCTCGCGAAGGACGCGGATCAGGGGAAGGCGGTATTGCCGTCGGTCATGGGCGTCGCCGAGGCGCGGGATTACGCCGAGACGCTGGTCCGCCAGGCGGTCGCGAAGCTTGACGGTTTCGGCCAAAGCGCCAACTTGCTGAGAGACGCCGCGCGCTTTGCGCTACAGCGTCGCAACTGATAAGGCGCAAGGGATGTCTCGCCACCCGACACCGCTGCTTGATCGCATCCGCGATCCGGCCGATCTACGCCAGCTTCCGGAAAGCGATCTCGTCCGGCTCGCCGACGAATTGCGCTGGGACACGATCGAGACCGTCGCGGCGACCGGCGGTCATCTCGGCGCGTCGCTGGGCGTCGTCGAACTGACCGTCGCCTTGCACTACGTGTTCGACACGCCGCACGACCGACTGGTCTGGGATGTCGGCCACCAGTGCTACCCTCACAAGATCCTGACCGGCCGGCGCGACCGCATGTCGACGTTGCGCCAGGGCGGCGGTCTTTCCGGATTCACCAAGCGGAGCGAGAGCCCCTACGATCCGTTCGGCGCCGCGCATTCCTCGACTTCGATCTCCGCCGCGCTCGGCATGGCCACGGCGTTCCACCTGACCGGCCGCAACGATCGCGCGATCGCCGTCATCGGCGACGGCGCCATGACCGCCGGAATGGCCTATGAGGCCATGAACAACGCGGGTGCGTCCGGCCTGCCGCTGATCGTCATCCTGAACGACAACGACATGTCGATCGCCCCGCCGGTCGGCGCGTTATCCAGCTATCTGTCGCGGCTCGCCGCCTCGCGGCCTTATTCCAGCCTGCGCAGCATCGCGCGGGACGTCGCGCGCCTGTTTCCGAAGCCGTTCGAGGAAGCGGCGCGGCGGGCGGAGGAACTGGCGCGCGGCATCGTCGGCGGCGGCGAACTCTTCCAGGCGTTGGGCTTCTACTATGTCGGGCCGATCGATGGGCATTCCTTGCCCGACCTTCTGCCGATCCTCCAGCACCTGAAGCATCACGCGCAGGACGACCGGCCAGTCTTGCTCCACGTCGTGACGGAGAAGGGCAAGGGCTACCGTCCGGCCGAATCCTCGGCGGATAAATATCACGGCGTCTCCGCGTTCGACGTCGAGACCGGAACGCAGGCGAAAGGCAAGCCGGCCGCGCCGAGCTACACCGGCGTCTTCGCCGATACGCTGATCGGCATCAAGGAACGCGATCCGCGCGTCGTCTCGATCACCGCCGCGATGCCGTCCGGCACCGGCCTTGACAAGGTGGCGAAGCGCTTTCCGGGCCGCACCTTCGATGTCGGCATCGCTGAGCAGCACGCCGTCACTTTCGCCGCCGGCATGGCGACGGAAGGCATGCGGCCGTTCGTTGCGATCTACTCCACGTTCCTGCAACGCGCGTATGACCAGATCGTCCACGACGTGGCGATCCAGAAGCTACCGGTCCGCTTCGCGCTCGACCGCGCGGGCTATGTCGGGGCCGACGGCCAGACCCATTGCGGCGCCTTCGACATCGCCTATCTCGGCTGCCTGCCGGACTTCGTGCTCTCGGCCGCGGCCGACGAGGCAGAATTGGTCGCCATGGTCCAGACGATGGCGGAGATCGACGACCGTCCGTCGGCCGTGCGCTTCCCACGTGGCGAGGGCATCGGCGTCGACCTGCCGGGGCCTGATACGACGCTTGAAATCGGCAAGGGCCGAATCGTCCGAGAAGGCAACGCGCTCGCGATCCTGAGTTACGGCGCCAGGCTGGCGGACGCGCTTGCGGCGGCGGAGATGCTGGCGGAGCGCGGCCTTCAGGCGACGGTCGCCGACGCGCGCTTTGCGAAGCCGCTCGACGGCGAACTCGTCGGCCGGTTGGCGCGCGAACATCCCGCGTTGATTACGGTCGAGGAAGGCTCGACCGGCGGCTTCGGCGCGCTGGTGCTGCACAAGCTCGCCGCCGACGGCCTGCTCGACCGTGGCCTCGCCGTCCGCACGCTGACCATGCCCGACGCCTTCCTCGACCAGGACAAACCGGCCGCACAGGTCAAGCAAGCGGG
>MRWG01001919.1_pt1 | contig 11655 bp, 10 predicted proteins | sample 1013341 | NCBI WGS metagenome assembly MRWG01 (sample SAMN06117577, study PRJNA244670) | biofilm metagenome | biome: Water; feature: Cathode Biofilm; material: Biofilm; isolation source: microbial consortium enriched at the cathode of a solar microbial fuel cell | place: USA: District of Columbia ... | reverse complement strand
CGTCGAGTTCGCGGTCCAGCGCCGCCCAGGCTTCCCGGTCGTCGCTCACGCGGCGGCCCGCTTCAGCTGGGCGATGAGGTGGCGCGCGGTCTCCTCGGCGCCGTCGAAGCGGAACGGCGGCTTGCCGCCGGTGCCGCCCTGGCGCAGCGCGCGGGCGATGCCGTCGGCCAGGCTGGCGGGCGCCAGGGTCTCCTCGTCGACCACGGTGATCAGGCCGGCCCCGGCGAGCCCCTGGGCGCGCTGGGTCTGCTCGGTCTCCCTGCCGCCGGCGAAGGGGACCACCACGCCCGGCAGCCCGGCGGCCATGACCTCCATCAGGGTGTTGTAGCCGGCCTGGCTGATCGACAGGCGGGCGCGGGTCAGGAGCGCGACGAAATCGCGGCGCGCAGGCTCGACCGTGACGCCGGGCGGTGCCTGGGCGATGAGGGCGCGGAACTCCGCCTCCGGCATGTGCGGCCCGGCCAGCAGGCGCCAGGGGGCCTCGGCCAGGGGCGACAGCGGCCGCGCGGCCAGGGCGCAGCGCAACAGGGCGCCGCCCACCGCGCCGCCGCCGGCCGAGACGATGACCTCGCCCCGGCCGTCCGGGCAGCCGCTGTCCTGGCGCGCGGCCGCCACCGTCTCGTCCGCATCGGTCACGTAGCCGGTGTAGTGCAGGCGCCGCGCCACCGCCGCGCTCTCCGGGAAGCTGTCCTCCAGGCGGAAGAAGCGCGGGTCGCCGTGCACGTAGAGCAGGTCGTAGAGCCGCGTGAAGCGGTCGACCATCCAGGCGGTCTTCTCGCTGCTCTCCGGCCGGTTGACGATGTCGCGCAGCGAGCAGGCGATGAGGGCCGGCGGGTTCGCGGCGCGCGCCGCCTCGATCAGCGGCTCCAGCTCGAAGCGCATCTTGCGGCGGCCGAAGGGAAACAGTTCGGTCAGCACGACGCGCGGGCGGTGGCGGCGGTAGACCGCCAGCAGCTGGTCGCGGCGGCGCGCCTTCCAGGCCTCGTCGATCGGGCGGTCGGTTTCGTCCAGGATCACCCTGAAGCTGTCGTCGCGGCTGCGCGCCGGCGGCAGCTGCACCACTTCGATACCGCCGGGGGCGTCGGCAAGGCCGAGGCCGCCGACCGGCAGCCCGCCGGTCACGAAGACCACCTTCAGGCCGGCGCGCTGGAAGGCGCGGGCCAGCGCGGCGGCGCGGCGGATGTGGCCGATGCCGAGCAGGTGCTGCACGTAGAGCAGGACATCGGCCCGGGAGGTCTCGGCGCGCGGGCTCATGAGTCCTGGCAGGCCGGCGCGAGCTGCAGGTTCAGCGCCGCGACCTGCGGCACGCCCTGGGGATCGAGCGCGAAGATGTGGGCGCAGCCGTCGCGCAGCTTGACCGGCGGTTTGCCGGTGAGGTCCCAGCCGCTGGCCAGCGCGTAGGCGGCGCGGATGACGCCCTTGTGGGTGACCGCCACGACGTCCGCCCCGGCCAGGGCCAGCGCCGCCAGCAGCGGGCGCAGCCGGCGCTGCACCTCGCGCGGGCTCTCGCCGCCGGGCGGGCGGAAGTCGAGGCCGCGCGCCTCGTTGGCGGCCATTTCGGCACCGAAATCATCGCGCAGCTCGGCCAGCCGGCGGCCTTCCCAGGCGCCCCAGTCCATCTCGGCGAGCCGCGGCTCGTCGACCAGGGGACCTGCGTGCAGCAGCGCAGCGGTCTCGCGGGCACGCCGCAGCGGGCTGCAGATCCAGCGCGCCTCGGCACTCCAGGCGGGCAGCGTCCAGCGCGCCACGGCGGCGCGCCCGGCGGGCGACAGCCCCGGGTCGCTGCGCCCCTGGATGCGCCCGGCCGCGTTCCAGGCGGTGGCGCCGTGGCGCAGCAGCAGCAGGCGGCTCACCGCGCGCGTCCCTTGCTGCGGCTGGCTTCCTCCAGGATGGCGTTGAGGCGCCGCGCGGCGGCCAGCAGGCTGTGCTGCTCGGCGATCACCTGGGGGGCGGCGGCGCCCATGGCCAGGCGGCTCGCCTTCTGGGACAGCATCTCGCGCACGCTGGCCGCGAAGGTGGCGAGCCCGGGGTCGGCGAGATAGCCGGTGACACCCTCGGCGACCACGTTTTCGACCCCGGGACTGCGCCCGGCGACCACGGGGATGCCGGCGGCCTGGGCCTCCAGCAGGCACATGCCGAAGGCCTCGTTGACGGCGGGCCAGACCAGCAGGTCGCAGGAGGCATAGAGCGCCGGCATGGTCTCCGGCTGCACCAGGCCGAGAAAGCGCACCCGCCCCGGCATCGCCCAGGTGAAGGCCTGCATCACCGCGTCGTAGGCCTGGCCCTCGCCGGCGATGACCAGCTGCCAGGGGATGTCCGGGATGGCGCGCAGGGCCTGGGCGAGAATCTGGAACGACTTCAGCTTGTCGCCCGGGCGCATCATGGCGGCGGCGAGCAGCCAGGGCACGTCGGGGTCGAGCTGCTGTTCGCTGGCGAGGACCGCGCGGTAGTCGTCGCGCAGCGGCCGCACCGCGTCGTAGGGCGCGGTGTCGAGGAAGGGCTTCAGCGGCCGCACCTTGTCGGGGTCGGGGATCAGCCTGGCGTCGAGCGGGTTGAGGGTGATCACCGCCGCGGCCTGCTCCAGTGCCGCCAGCACCTGGCGGTGGCTCGCCGCCCAGGGGCCGGTGGCCCGCTTGTAGGCCACCGAAGCCTCGGCCACCACATAGGGGATCCGCAGGGCCTTGGCGACCTTGGGGCCGATCCAGTCCGGCGCCTTGTAGTAGAGGTGGTAGGTCAGCCACAGCTGCGGGCGGCGCCGCGCCGGCAGCGCCTGATAGCGGCGGATCAGCCGCTCCGCCAGTTTGTCGCCGAGCCGCTGCAGGCGCTGCAGGCGGCGCTCGTTGCCGGTGGCCTCGCGGCTGCGCAGGCGGCTCGCCAGCTCGACCTGGTGGCCGGCAGTCTCCAGCGCCTGCATGAGCATGCGCGCCATCTGGCGGTCCCCGGAGGGGTTGCGATGGGTCGGCGGCTTCAGCGGGGCATAGAATGCAATGCGCATCGGGCTTCGGGCGAGGGCTGACGGGGCGGGCTTACTCGGCGGCTTTGCCGGCCGGGATCCGGTCGAGGGCCCTCGGTTCGGAGGCCGGATCGGCCGGATCGCCACCCAGCAGGCGCACCAGGGTATCGATCCCGCCCTTCATATCAAAATCCGCCCGGATGCGCTGCTGTCCAGCAGCACCCAGGCGCCGGCGTTCGGCCGGGTCGGCGATCAGCCGGGCCAGGGCCCCGGCCAGGGCTTCCGGGTCCCCGGCCGCGACCAGGACGCCGTTCTCGCCGTCGGTGATCAGCTCGGGGATCGCCGCGATGCGGGTCGACAGGCAGGCCAGGCCCTGGCTCTGCGCCTCCATCAGCACATTGGGCAGGCCGTCGCGGTCGCCGTCGCCGGCGATGCGGCTGGCCAGCACGAAGAGGTCGGCCGCGCGGTAGTGGCGCAGCACCTCGGCCTGGGCCTGGGCGCCGCGCCAGTCGATGCGCGCCGCCAGCCCGAGGTCTCGGGCCTGGCGCTCCAGGGCCGGGCGCAGCGGCCCGCCGCCGATATGGGTGAGCCGCCAGTTGAGGCCGGCGGGCAGCGCGGCGAGGGCGCGCAGCAGGATGTCGTAGCCCTTCTTCTCGACGGCGCGGCCGACCGACAGCAGGCGCACCGGCTGCTCGGCGGCGCTGCCGTCGGGGGAGGTGTCGCCGGACGTGTCGCCGGACGGGGCGGCGGCGAAGCGGTCGAGGTCGAGTCCGTGATAGAGCAGCTTCACCCGTTCCGGCTCCGGCGCCAGGGCGCGCAGATGATCGGCGCCGGCGGCGGTGCAGGTCACCAGCCAGTCGGCGGCCGCCAGCTTCTCACGCTTCTCCCAGTCCGGAATGGTCCAGATGTCCTTGGCGTGGGCCGAAACGCTCCACGGCAGCCCGGTCATCAGCGCGGTGTAGCGCGCCACCGAGGCCGGCGTGTGCAGAAAGTGGGCGTAGAGACGGGTCACCGTGGCGGGCAGCTCGGCGGCGAGCACGCAGGCCTGGCCGAAGCGCCTGATGCGGTTCGGCGTCAGGTCGCGGCGCAGGTCGGCGAAGAAGGCGCGCCGGGCGCCGGCATAGCCGGGCAGGCGCCGCGCCCGCCACCAGCCGCGCAGCACCCTGAGCGGCTCCTGGTAGAGATACTCGGGCAGGTAGCAGACCGGCGCGCTGATCTCGTCATGCACCGGGTGGCGCCGGCTGTCGGTGGGATGGCGCAGGGAAATCAGCCGCAGCGCGAAGCCGCGCTGCTGGAGGGCCAGGATTTCCTGGGCGATGAAGGTCTCCGAGAGACGCGGATAGCCCTTCAGCACTACTCCGGTTACGCCAGCCTGCGTCACTGGCGTCCCTTGTTGTGCTTGCCGGCGACGCTCAACTTGCTGGAGCCGTGCTTCAGCCAGTAGTCCGCCAGGCGCACCACATTGGCCGGACCGTCGAGCAGGCCGGGCACCACCACCTCCGAAGGCCGGCGCTGCTGCGGCAGATTGCGCAGGGCGGTGGCCATCAGCTGGGCGTCGCGGCGGCCGTCGTCGCGCAGCATGCGCACCAGGCCCAGATCCTGCGCCCTGGAGGCGCGGATGTGCTGTTCCATGCGTGGCACGGTGCGCGGAATCACCAGGGCCCGCTTGTCGAAAGACAGCACCTCGCAGAAGGTGTTGTAGCCGCCCATGCAGACCACGCCGACGGCACGGTCCATCAAAGTCTCGAGGTGGGTCTCGAAGGTGACCGTCTCGACGTTGGCAAGCTGTGAGGCGCGGGACTGGAAGTCCCCCTGGGCCTCGCTGTTCATGAAGGGGCCGAGCACCAGCAGCGCCGGATAGGGCAGCTTGGGGTCGCTCTCGTAGGCGCGCAGCACCCAGTCGATGATGGCCTCGCCGTCGCCACCGCCGCCGACGGTGACCAGCAGGAAGGGGTCGTCGATCTTCTCCAGGCTGACGTGCTGGTTCACCTTCGGCAGGCTGCGCTTCAGATAGCCGGTGTAGGTCATCTTCTTGCGCACGGAATCCGGCAGTTCGATGCCCTCCAGGGGATCGCAGATCTGCGGCAGGCCGTAGACCCAGATGTCGTCGAAGTAGCGCTGCAGCGCCGGCACCACCTGCTTGCGCTCCCATTCCGGCGCCAGCAGGCCGGGCTCGTCCATGACGTCGCGCAGGCCCAGCACGCAAGGCGTGCCGCGCTCGCGCAGCAGGGCCAGGGTGGACTCCACCTCGCCACGCAGGCCCAACGGCTCCTTGTCGACGATGAAGAGGTGGGGGTCGAAGGCTTCGGCGGTGTGTTCGATGATCGAGGCGCGCATCGCCATGGTCTGCTCGACGTCGATATGCAGCGCCAGCGAGGTGTAGTCGCCGTTGCGCAGCTTGATGACCCCGGGCACACGAACGAAATCGACCCGGGCCCGGAAGTCGAAGGACCCGATGATGGGGGAACCTGAGAGAATCAGGACCGACAGCGATTTGTGGGCATCGGCCAGGGTATGGGCGATCTCGCGGCAACGCCGAAGGTGACCCAGGCCGAAGCTGTCATGGCTGTATATGAGGACACGCTTGGCTTTGAGGCCCGGCGACATGCCACCTTACTCCTTCTGCGCGGATGGCCGGGCGACTATGGCACAGCCCGCCCCAGGCCGGAAAGGGGCTCTGTCCGCGGCCCGGCCGGCGGCGGCCCGCCCTGCGCCTGCCGGGCGGCCGCGCTTTCGCAATATTCATTTCCCGGCGATCATGTTCTAAGTTGCGGCAGGCGTGAAGGGTTGCCGCGCTCCCGTATGCTGCCGTCGCAGGGCGCCGTTGCAGGGCGGGGCGGCAGCGGTGCCCCACGCCGCAGAGGATGTATGGAACCGAATATCTTCAAATATGTCTGGCACCACAGCCGGGCCGAGCAGCTCGTCATCCTGGCGCTCGTGCTGGCGTCGCTGCCGTTCTATTACCTCTCTCTCAATCTTCCTAAGCAGATCGTCAATCAAGGCATCCAGGGCCAGGGTTTCGAGCAGCCGGGGGCGACCCAGCCCTTCCTTCAGTTCGAGCTGCCCTACGGCGAGGAGATCTTCGGCCATCCGGTGACGGTCTTCGACGGTTTCCAGCTGGTCCAGCCGGACATGCTGCTGGCGCTGAGCTTCGGCTTCCTGGCGCTGGTCATCGTCAACGGCATGTTCAAGCTGGTGATCAACACCCGCAAGGGCCGCATGGGCGAGCGCCTGCTGCGCCGCCTGCGCTTCGAACTCGCCGACCGCATCCTGCGCTTCCCGCTGCCGCAGCTGCGCCGGGTGAAGCCGTCCGAGATGGCGACCATGATCAAGGACGAGGTGGAGCCGCTGGGCGGCTTCATCGGCGATGCCTTCGCGACGCCGCTGTTCCTCGGCGGCCAGGCGGCAACGGCGCTGCTGTTCATCATGGTGCAGTCGTTCTGGCTCGGCCTTGTCGCGGCGGGCGTGGTGATGTTCCAGTCTTACCTGATTCCGCGTCTGCGCCGGCGCATCCTGGAACTCGGGCGCGCGCGGCAGCTGACCGCGCGCCAGCTGGCCGGGCGTATCGGCGAGATCATCGACGGCGGCATCGAAGTGCAGGCGCACGACACGACGAATTTCGAACGTGCCGATCTTGCCGCGCGTCTCGGGCGGATCTTCAATATCCGCTACGAGATCTATCAGCGGAAGTTCTTCGTAAAGTTCGTGAACAACCTGCTGGCCCAGCTGACGCCCTTTGTCTTCTATGCCGGCGGCGGGCTGCTGGCGATCTCCGGCCATCTCGACATTGGCGCCCTGGTCGCCGTCATTGCCGCCTACAAGGACCTGCCGTCACCGATCAAGGAGCTGATCGACTGGGACCAGCAGCGCCTCGACGTGCAGATCAAGTACGAGCAGGTGATCGACCAGTTCCAGCCGCCGCAGCTCATCGAGCCCGGCCGTCAGGCGGTCGACAACGATCCGGGGCCGCCGCTGAAGGGCGAGATCAGCGCGTCGGCGCTGACCCTGCTCGACGAAAGCGATCAGCCGCTGGTGCGCGCGGTGAATTTCAACATCGGTGTCACGCAGCACGTCGCCATCGTCGGCTCCAGCGGCAGCGGTATGGACTATCTCAGCTATATGCTCGCCGGCCTGGTGGCGCCGAGTTCCGGCACCCTCAGGGTCGACGGCCGCGACATCGACCGCCTGCCCTCGGCGGTCACCGGGCGCCGCTTCGCCTATGTCGGACAGAACGCTTATCACTTCGCCGGATCGCTGCGCGAAAACCTGGTCTACGGTTTGAAGCATCGCCCGTTGCGGCCGGCCGAAGCGGATCGCGCGGCGACCGCCATCGAGCTGGCCGAGGCGCGCCGTTCCGGCAACCCCGACCTGGACATCAATGCGGACTGGATCGACTACGAAGCGGCCGGGGCGACCGGAGCCGAGGACATCACCGAACGCCTGATCGAAATGCTGGCGACGGTCGAACTGAAGATGGATGTCTACCGTTTCGGGTTGACCGGCACCATCGATCCGGCACGGCGGCCCGATCTTGCCGATGGCATCCTGCGCGCGCGCAGCGCCCTCATCGAACGCCTGCAGGACAGCGGCAACGACGATCTCGTCGTCCGTTTCGCCGAGGAAAACTACAACCACAACGCCAGCGTGGCCGAGAACCTGCTGTTCGGCACGCCGCGCACACCGGAGTTCGCCTCCAGCGCCCTGGCGAAGAACCCCGTGGTGGCAAAGGTGCTGGCGGAACAGGGACTCATCGACGGCTTCGTCGGCATGGGTGTGACCATCGCCAAGACCATGGTCGAAATCTTCGCCGACCTGCCGCCGGGCCATCCTTTCTTCGAACAGTTCAGCTTCATCGGTGATGACGACCTGCCGGAGTTCCGCACCATCGTCACCCGGGTGGACAATGCCGGCGTCACCGCGCTGGATGCCGCCGCCCGCCAGCTGCTGCTCGGCCTGCCGTTCAACTACGTCGAAGCGCGCCACCGTCTCGGTCTGATCGACGAGGACATGGCGGCGCAGATGGTGGAGGCACGGCACCATCTGGCCGAACGCCTGGAGCGGGATTCTCCGGAGGCGGTGGAGTTCTACCGCGCCGATGCCTACAACGCCGCGGCCTCGCTGCAGGACAACATTCTGTTCGGCCGCCTGGCCTACGGGCAGGCCGGTGCGGAGCAGATCATCGGCGATGTGCTCGCCGAGCTGCTCGACGATCTGGGGCTGCGGGAATCCGTCATCGAGGTCGGCCTGGACTACAATGTCGGCCTCGGCGGCGTCCGCTTGAACAGCGTGCAGCGGCAGAAGCTGGCCCTGGCACGCGCCCTACTGAAGCGGCCCGACATTCTGGTCGTGAACGAGGCCGTCTCGGTGCTCGACGGCGCCGGGCAGAACCGCCTGGTCGAGCGCATTCTCGATCTGCGCAGCGGCCGGGGCGTGATCTGGACCCTGCAGCGCCCGGAGATGGCCGTGCTCTTTGACAGTATTCTCGTGATGCGCGACGGTCGGCTGGTGGAGCAAGGCAGCTACGATGAACTGACCCAGCGCGAGTCCGCCTTCAAGGGCCTGGTGGCGGCGGAATAGGCGCCGCGGGTCAGGCATAAGAGGGAAAGCAGGAAGGAAGAGGCAATGAGCATCGATCAGGAGGTGGAAATCCTGCGGCGCATCCCGATCTTCGCGAAGATCGAGCCGGCCAAGCTGAAGCTCATGGCTTTTGCCAGTGAGAGGGTGACCTACAAACCGGGCCAGGTCCTGTTCCGCCAGGGCGAGCGGGGCGATGCCGCCTTCATCGTGCTCAAAGGCAGTGCCGACGTCCTGATCAACGGCAGCGACGGGCCGCTGCGGGTGGCCACCCTGTCGGAGAACGAGATCATCGGCGAGATCGCCATCCTCTGCGACATCCCGCGGACCGCCACGGTGCAGGCCGAGACCGAGTTGACCACCCTGAAAATCACGACGGATCTGTTCTTCCGCATGCTGATGGATTTTCCCGAGATGGGCGTCGAAGTGATGCGGGTGCTGGCCCACCGCCTGGAGCAGACCACCACCCAGCTGCGCCAGGCGCAAAGCGCCCGGTGATCCTGCCGCGCGGACAGGCGCCGCGGCCGGGCCCGGCATGAGCCGTCTCGACAGCTTCCTGCGGCGCCTGATCGCCCAGCGCGACTGCCTCAACCTGGCGGCGGAGCTGATCCACGGCCTGCCGGGCCCGGTGTTCGAACTCGGGCTGGGCAACGGCCGCACCTACGACCACCTGCGGGAAATCTGCCCGGAGCGCGAGATCTTCGTCTTCGAGCGGCGGGTCTCGGCGCATCCCGATTGCATTCCGGATCCGGAACATCTTTTCGAAGGACTGCTGGAAGATCGCCTGAGCGAGCTGCAGGTCCGCTTTGCCGGCCGTGTCGCCCTGGTGCATGCCGACCTCGGCAGCGGCCATCCGGACCAGGACGCCCGCACGGCGGCCATGATTTCCGCGGGATTGCCGCCCTTCATGTGCGCCGGCGGCGTGATCGTTTCGGACCAGGAACTAACTCTTCCGGCGGCGGAAACCGTACCCCTGCCGGCGGCCGTGCAGCCGGGCCGCTACTTCCTCTATCGCTGGCCCCGGGTGCCGGCGGCGGCCTAGATCATTTCAGGTCCAGAACGACCGGGACGTGGTCCGAGGGCCGCTGCCAGGTTCTGGTCTCGCGGACGATCTCCAGGGATTTCACGCGCTTCATCAGGGGTTCGGTGACCAGCACGTGGTCCAGGCGCCAGCCGTAGTTCTTTTCGACGGACTGCGCGAAGCGGTAGCCCCACCAGGTGTAGAGAGGTTCCGGCTCCGGAACGAAATGGCGCGGCACGTCGACCAGGCCGCCGGCCCGCCACAGCCGGGCCATATGCTCGGCCTCCACCGGCGTGTGCCCGACGCTGCGGCGCAGGCGCTTGTGGTTCCAGACATCGTGCTCCAGCGGCGCCACGTTGAGGTCGCCGACGATGACCGCCTTGCGCTCGGCCAGTTTTTCCTTCTTCGCCCAGGCCGCCATCTCGGTGAGGAACTGGAGCTTGTGGGCGAACTTGTCATTTTGTTCCGGATCCGGAATGTCGCCGCCGGCCGGCACATAGAAGTTGTGCAGCTCCACCCCGCCGACGCTGGCCGCGGCATGACGGCAGTCGTCGCGGTCGCACCAGGTCTCCTTGCGCGGCGCCGTCAGGCGGCGGCGCGACAGGATCGCCACCCCGTTGTAGCCCTTCTGGCCGTGGACCACCGCGTGGGGGTAGCCGAAGTCCTTCATCGCCTCGAGCGGGAAGCTGTCGCTGGCGACCTTGATCTCCTGCAGGCAGACCACGTCGGGGGCATAGGCGGCGCAGAAGCGTTCGAGGTGCTCCAGGCGCTGGCGCACGGAGTTTACGTTCCAGGTGGCGATGCGGAGGGGCATGGGGTTCCGAGAAGGGCAGACGGGATCGTTCCGGAATCAGAACGACGTATTCTCCGGCTTATTCCGAAGGCGGAATGAAAGTCGGTGGGGCCGCCAAACTACTGGGATTCGGAAGGGAAATGAAGGGCCGGGCCGCCAAAAAGGGGCCCCACAGAGAGGAACGCCCGGTCGGGGGGGATCCGGGCGCTCCATTTCTCCGCGGAGAAGCGAAAGGAAGGCAGGGGAATGCATCCTTCCGCCAGGGCCGGTGTCTTTGCGGCACCGGCTGTTAAGTTCTAATTTAGGATCGTTCCCCGGCTTTACAATCTCACATCTGCGTGCTTGGCGAGAATCTGTTCTGCGCCCTTTGCAGGGCTGGGCGGGGCCTTCAGGCCTGCCCCAGGGCCGCCAGCGGGAACACGCCCTCGCCGGCGCGCGCCGCCGCGCGGGCCCGGGTGGCCGCGCCGAAGGCCTCGAAAAGCTGCCGCGAAAAGGGGTTCTCCCAGGCCTTGTACTCGGGGTGCCACTGGACGCCGAGGGCGAAGCCGGGGCTGCCCTCTACGCTCACCGCCTCGGGCGTGCCGTCCTCGGCCTCGGCCTCGACGGCGAGCCGCTCGCCCAGCCGGTCCAGCCCCTGCCAGTGCAGCGAGTTCACCATCAGCGGGCCCTCGATGCCCGCCGCCGCGGCCAGCGCCGCCATCTGCCCGCCCGGCCGCAGGGTCACCGGATGGGCGGGCCCGTACTGCACGTCCAGTTCCGGGTGCTGCGGGCGGCGGTGATCGCGGCGCCCCGGCAACTCGTGGACGCGGGCGTGTAGGGTGCCGCCCAGGGCAACGTTCAGCTCCTGATAGCCGCGGCAGATCGCCAGCAGCGGCACGCCCTCGGCCAGGGCGAGGCGGATCAGCGCCAGCGAGGTGGCGTCGCGCGCCCGGTCGAAGGGCTCGGCCTCCGGCGTCTCCGGCAGGCCGTAGTGGCTCGGGTGCACGTTGGAGGGGCTGCCCGTCATCATCAGGCCGTCGAGGCCGTCCAGCAGGCGGCGCAGATCGACCACGTCCTCGCCGAGCGACGGAATCATCAGCGGCGCCACGCCGGCGCAGATCGCCAGGGCGCGGACATACTTGTCGCCCACGGTGTGGAAGGGCTGGCCGTCGACGTCGCGCACGCAGGCGGGCACGCCGACCAGAGGCAGGGGAGAGGTCTTGCTCATGGCCTTCTAAGTAGACCCGCCCCGCGAGGCTGACAAGCGCCCAGCGCGCAGGGCCGGGTTGCAGGCCGCAGGCCCTCGGCCCCCAAGGCTCGCGGCCCAAGGCTCGC
>MRWG01001918.1_pt1 | contig 11662 bp, 8 predicted proteins | sample 1013341 | NCBI WGS metagenome assembly MRWG01 (sample SAMN06117577, study PRJNA244670) | biofilm metagenome | biome: Water; feature: Cathode Biofilm; material: Biofilm; isolation source: microbial consortium enriched at the cathode of a solar microbial fuel cell | place: USA: District of Columbia ... | reverse complement strand
CAGCTTCAGCAGCTCTCCCGGGCGCTGGGCGAAAGCGCCTCGGACATGCTGGATCTCAAGGAGACGCTGCTGTTCAAGGCCCGGGAAGCCGAGACGCTGCTGCTGCAGCAGGCCCGGGTGAACACCGAGCTGCAGGAAGGCCTGATGCGCAGCCGCATGGTGCCGTTCAGCCGGCTCGTGCCGCGCCTCAAGCGTACCGTGCGTCAGGTGGCCAAGGAGCTCGGCAAGGACGTCGAGCTGCACGCCTTCAACATCGAGGGGGAGCTCGACCGGAGCCTGCTCGAGCGCATGGTGCCGCCGCTGGAACACATGCTGCGCAACGCCGTGGACCACGGCATCGAGCAGCCGGACCGGCGCCGGGCGGTGGGCAAGTCCGAGTCCGGCCGGATCGACCTGCGGCTGTCCCGGGAGGGCGGCGACGTGGTGATCGAGATCAGCGACGACGGCGCCGGCATCGATGTCGAGCGGGTGCGGCAGAAGGCCGTCGAACGCGGGCTGATGCGGGCGGACGCCGAGCTGCGGGACGACGAGATCAGCCAGTTCGTGCTGGCCCCCGGGTTCTCCACTGCCGCCTCGGTGACCCAGATCTCGGGGCGCGGCGTCGGCATGGACGTGGTGCACAGCGAGGTGAAACAGCTCGGCGGCAGCATCAGCATCTTCTCCGAGCCCGGCCGGGGAACCCGGTTCACCCTGCGGGTGCCGTTCACCGTGTCGGTCAACCGGGCGCTGATGGTGTCGGTGGGCGAGGATCTCTACGCCATCCCGCTGAACACCATCGAGGGTATCGTGCTGCTGTCGCCGGAAGAGCTCGAGCGCCTCTACGCGCCGGACGGCAATACCTTCGAGTACGCGGGTGTGCCCTATCGGGTGCAGTACCTCGGCAGTTTCCTGGGCAGGGAGTACCACGCCCAGCCCATGGGCGGCAGCGTGCCGGTGGTGCTGGTGCGCTCCGGTGAGCATGCGGTGGCGGTGCACGTCGACGGTGTGCAGGGCAGCCGCGAGATCGTGGTGAAGTCCCTCGGCCCGCAGTTCGCCGGCGTCGGCGGTATCTCGGGCGCCACCATCCTCGGCGACGGCAGCGTCGTGGTGATTCTCGATCTGCTCGCTCTGATCCGCAGCCAGCGCGGGCCCAGCATCCCCTCGGGCAGGCGGATCCGCGGCGGCGCGGCCCGGACCACCACGGTGATGGTGGTGGACGACTCGGTGACGGTGCGCAAGGTCACCTCACGGCTGCTCGAGCGCCAGGGCATGGACGTGATCGTGGCCAAGGACGGTGTCGAGGCCGTGTCGCTGCTCCAGGAGCAGCGCCCGGACGTGATGCTGCTGGACATCGAGATGCCCCGCATGGACGGCTTCGAGGTGCTGCGGCAGGTGCGTCACGACGACCGGCTGAAGGACCTGCCCATCGTCATGATCAGCTCGCGCACCGGTGCCAAGCACCAGGAGCGCGCTGCCGGACTCGGCGTGAACCGGTTCCTCGGCAAGCCGTTCCAGGAGAACGAGCTGCTGTCGACCATCGACGAGCTGGTACGCTGAAGGAGGCGAACCATGGATTGTGAATCGAACCCATGACGACGGCGGCGCAAGTGGCACAGGAACCTTCCGAACTGACCTGCGTGCTCATTCCTCTACGGGGCGGCCAGCTTCTCCTGCCCAGCGTGTGCATCGCCGAGATCATGCCGTGGCGGCGGATCAAGGTGCTCGAGGGTCTGCCGGACTGGTGTCTCGGGCTGCTCGGCTGGCGCGGTGAGACGGTGCCGGTGGTCCGCTTCGAACGGCTCAACCAGCCCCGTGCCGAAGGCCCGGCGCCCGGACGCTGCCTGGTGGTGATGAACCGCACCGGCGGCAGCGGCGTGCCGTTCTACGCCATGGCTGCGGAAGGCCTGCCGCGTCTGGTGCAGCTGTCCGAGGGCGATCTGAACGAGCAGGACGACCGGCTCGGTCGCGCCGAGGCGCGGATCGTCAAGCTCGGGGCCGAAACCGCCAGCATTCCGAATCTGCACTTCCTGGAGGAGCAGGTGGCCGGGGTTCGCGCCTAGCGCAGTGCGTCGCACCTCACGGCGGCTTCCGTCAGCGCCATCCCCAGCCGTGCCGCAACGCGGCCAGCGCCGCCAGGGGCGCGGTCTCGCCGCGTAGAATCCTGCTGCCGAGCCCGTGTTCTCTCGCCCCGGCCGCCACGGCTGCTGCCCTTTCCTCGTCCGTCCAACCGCCTTCGGGGCCGACCAGCAGCGCCAGATCGACGGCCGCCAGGTCGGTGGGCAGCACCGGTGCGCCGGGGTGCAGCAGAATGCAGCTCGCCGGCGGCTCCGCCAGCCAGGCGTCCAGCGTGCGGACCGCGTGCAGTCGGGGCAGGTGCAGCGCGCCGCACTGCTCGGCGGCGTTCTCGATCACACGCTGCCAGTGCTCGACCTTGCGTGCCAGGCGCTCGGGATCCAGGGGTACGTTGCTGCGGGCGGCGATCACCGGATGAATGTCGCTGGCGCCGAGCTCGGTGGCCTTCTGCATCACCAGGTCCATGGACGCGCCTTTCAGCAGCGCCTGCACCAGGTGCAGCCGCTGCGCCGGTTCCGGGGCTTCCTCGACGATCTCCAGCAGGCGCAGGGTGGCCGATCGCGGCCCGGCATCGTCGAGGGTCGCCTTGACCGCGCGCCCGGCGCCGTCGAAGCACACCAGGGCTTCGCCGCGTCGCAGCCTGAGCACGCGGGTGAGATAGTGGGCGCGCTCCCGGCCGAGGATCAGCGACTGGCCGGGCTCCAGGGGGGGCGGGTGAAAGAACCGGTGTTTCATGACCTCATTGTAGGCGGGCGCTGGGTCTGCTCGCGTTCCGGCAGGGCCGCTGCCGGGTCGGACTGATCCGGCTTGCGTCCGCGGTGGCTCAGGAGGCGCGGTCGGCGGCGATCTGTCGGTCCAGCCCCAGGTTGCGGCAGATGGCCAGGCTCGCCCCCCAGCGATTCAGCGTGTAGAAATGCAGGCCCGGGGCGCCGGCGGCGAGCAGATCGTCGCACAGACGGGTCACCACCTCGACCCCGAAGTTCTTCAACGCCTTGTCGTCGTCCTTCAGCGATTCCATGCGCCGGCGCAGCCAGCGCGGCACGTCGGCGCCGCATTTTTCCGAGAAGCGGATGATGCCGTCGTAGTTGGTGATGGGCATGATCCCCGGCACGATGGGCACCTCGATGCCGGCGGCAGCGCAGCGCTCGACGAAATCGTAGTAGGCGTAGGGGCTGTAGAAGTACTGGGTGATGGCCGAGTCGGCGCCGGCCGCGACCTTGGCGCCGAAGAAGGCGAGGTCGTCCTCGGCGTCCCGCGCGTCCGGATGCACCTCGGGATAGGCAGCCACCTCCAGGTGGAAATGGTCGCCGGAATGCTCGCGGATCCAGCGCACCAGGGTCTCGGCGTTGTGCACGAAACGGCTGCGGCCGGAGCCCGAGGGCACGTCGCCCCGCAACGCCACGATGCGCTGCACGCCCATGTTCCGGTAGTCGTCCAGCATGGCGAACACCCGGTCCTGGTCGTCCGCGCCGATGGACAGGTGCGGCGCGGCCGGGAGGCCCAGGTCCAGAAGCTGACGGATCGTCTCCCGGGTGCCGTCCCGGGTGGAGCCGCCGGCCCCGTAGGTGCAGGAGAAGAAGTCCGGGGCGAGCTCGGCGAGCCGGCCGGCCACCCGGGACAGGCTGTCGGCGCCGCTGGCCGAGCGCGGTGGAAAGAACTCGAAGGAGAGCCGCGGGCGGCTGGAGCTGGAGTCGTTCATCGCATTCCGTTCAATGGCTGGTGATCGGTGGCCGTACCGGAGCGTCCGACCGGATCGCGCAGCCCGCCCGGGGCGCCGTTCACAGGGCGGCGGCCAGGGCCTCCGCCTTGTCGGTCCGCTCCCAGGTGAACGCGTCTTCGGTCCGGCCGAAGTGCCCGTAGGCGGCCGTGGCCCGGTAGATCGGGCGCTTGAGGTCCAGCATGTCGATGAGCCCCTTCGGCCGCAAATCGAAATGCTCACGTACCAGTTGAACGATTTTCTCTTCCGACAGCCTGCCGGTGCCGAAGGTGTGCACGCTGATGGAGGTGGGCTCGGCCACCCCGATGGCATAGCTCACCTGGATCTCGCATTTGTCCGCAATGCCGGCGGCCACCAGATTCTTGGCCACGTAGCGGCCGGCGTAGGCGGCGGAGCGGTCCACCTTCGAAGGGTCCTTGCCGGAGAAGGCGCCGCCGCCGTGGCGCGCCATGCCGCCGTAGGTGTCGACGATGATCTTGCGGCCGGTGAGCCCGCAGTCGCCCACCGGGCCGCCGATGATGAACTGACCGGTGGGATTGATGAACACCTTGGTCTTCCCGGACATCCAGTTGCTCGGCAGCACCGGCTTGATGATCTCCTCCATCACCGCCTCGCGCAGAGCCGCCTGGGAGATGTCCGGGTCGTGCTGGGTGGACAGCACCACGGCGTCGATGCCGACGGGCTGGCCGGCGTCGTCGTAGACGAAGGAAAGCTGGCTCTTGGCGTCCGGACGCAGGAAGGTCAGCTTGCTGCGGCGCACCTCGGCCTGGCGCTTCACCAGCCGGTGGGCGTACGTGACCGGCGCCGGCATCAGCACGTCAGTCTCGTTGCTGGCATAGCCGAACATCAGGCCCTGGTCGCCGGCGCCCTGCTCCTTGTCGTCGGCCTCGTCCACCCCCATGGCGATGTCGGCGGACTGGCGGCCCATGGCGTTGATCACCGCACAGTCCTCGGGATCGAAGCCGAGTTCCAGCGCCGAGTAGCCGATGTCGCGGATCACCTGGCGCACCAGCGCGTCCAGGTTGATCTCGGCGCGGGAGCGGAACTCGCCGGCGATCACGACGATGCCGGTCTTGATGAGCGTTTCGCAGGCGACCCGGGACTCCGGGTCCTGCTCGAGCATGGCGTCGAGCACGGCGTCGGAGATCTGGTCCGCCATCTTGTCCGGGTGCCCTTCCGAGACCGACTCGGAGGTGAACAGGCTGTAATCGGTCATGGGTGATCCTTGGTCGCTGGTCTGGCGTGGCCTTAGGCCGGGATGGCGCGGATTGTAACCCACCGGCTGCCGAGGAATATGGCCGGAAATGTAGCCCGCCGTGCCGGGTGCCGGGCCCCGCAGCGCAGTGCAGCGGTGGCGCCACCGGTCCCCGGTCCCCGGTCGAATTGCAGCGGCTGGGCCGACCGGGGACAATAGCCGCCCCGCGAAATCACCGGCTAGCCGAAGAGACCCTATGTCGAGCAGAACTGACCGAGCGAACGCCATTCGTGCGCTCGCCATGGACGCGGTGCAGGCCGCCAATTCCGGCCATCCGGGTGCGCCGATGGGGCTCGCCGACGTGGCCGAGGTGTTGTGGCGGGAGGTGCTGCGCCACAACCCGGCCGATCCCCACTGGGTCGATCGCGACCGGTTCGTGCTGTCCAACGGCCACGCCTCCATGCTGCTCTACGGGGTGCTGCATCTGACCGGTTACGACGTCTCCATCGACGACATCAAGGCGTTCCGTCAGCTCCACTCGCCCACCGCCGGCCACCCCGAGTTCGGCGAGTGTCCCGGCATCGAGACCACCACCGGGCCCCTGGGCCAGGGTTTCGCCAATGCGGTCGGGATGGCGCTGGCCGAGCGGGTGCTCGCCGAGACGTTCAATCGGGACGGCTTCCCGGTGGTGGATCACCGCACCTGGGTGATCGCCGGGGACGGCTGCCTGATGGAAGGCGTCTCCCACGAGGCGGCATCGCTGGCCGGTACCCTCGGGCTCGGCAAGCTGATCTGCATCTACGACGACAACGGCATCTCCATCGACGGCGACGTGAAGGCCTGGTTCACCGAGGACGTGCCGGCACGATTCGAAGCCTACGGCTGGCGCGTGCTGCGTGACGTCGACGGCCACGACGGTGACGCCGTGGCGCGGGCCCTGGCGGACGCCGCCGCCCAGGACGAACGGCCGACGCTGATCTGTGCCCGCACCGTCATCGGCCGGGGCGCGCCCAACAAGGAAGGCAGCGCCGACGTCCACGGCGCGGCACTCGGCGAGGACGAGGTGGCGGCCGCCCGGCAGCGGCTCAACTGGGGCTCGCCGCCGTTCGAGATTCCCGCGCACCTGAAGCAGGAATGGGATTGCCGGGCCGCCGGCGCCGCCCGCCAGCAGGACTGGCAGGCGCTGTTCGACCGCTACCGGGCCGAGCATCCGGAGCTGGCTGCCGAGTTCGAGCGGCGTATGGCGGGGCAGCTGCCGGCGGACTGGTCCGGTCCCATCGACGCCCTCGCCCGGCGGGCTCAGGACGAGATGGCGCCGCTGGAGACCCGCAAGTCCTCTCAGCAGTGTCTGGGCGCGCTGGCCGAGACCCTGCCGGAGCTGTTCGGCGGCTCCGCCGATCTCACCGGCTCCAACGGCACCCGCTGGAAGGGCGCGACGGACCGGCAGTACCTGAGCTTCGGCGTGCGGGAGTTCGCGATGACCGCCATGGTCAACGGCATGGTGCTGCACGGCGGGCTGCGGCCCTTCGCCGGCACCTTCCTGGTGTTCATGGAGTACGCCCGCAACGCGGTTCGGCTGGCGGCGCTGATGAAGATCCCCAGCGTGTTCGTCTATACCCACGACTCCGTCGCCCTCGGCGAGGACGGACCCACCCACCAGCCCGTCGAGCAGCTCACCAACCTGCGCACGACGCCCAACCTGTCGGTATGGCGTCCCTGCGACACGGTGGAGAGCGCGGTGGCCTGGCGTTCGGCCATCGAGCGGCGGGACGGGCCGTCGGCGCTGGTGTTCACCCGCCAGAAGACGGACTGCCAGCCACGGGACGGGGCGGCATTCGAAGGCATCGCCCGGGGCGGCTACGTGCTGCGCGCCGAGCGGCGCTCCGGCGCCCCGGACGCCGTGGTGATCGCCACGGGCTCCGAGGTGGGTCTGGCCATGGCGGCGGCCGAAGCGCTGGCCGACGATCTCGACGTGCGGGTGGTGTCGATGCCCTGCGTCGACGTCTTTCTCGCCCAGGACGCGGCGTATCGCGATGGGGTGCTGCCGCCGGATCTGCGTGCCCGGGTCGCCGTGGAGGCCGGCCACCCCGACTACTGGTGCAAGTTCGTCGGCCTCGACGGTGAGGTCGTGGGCATCGACCGCTTCGGGCTTTCGGCCCCCGGCAGCGTGGCGATGGAGACCCTGGGCATGACGGTGGACAACGTGGTGGCCGCGGTGCGGCGCACGGTGCAAGGCAATTCCTGAGGAGCCCGATCGATGGCAGCGAAGCGCACGCCGCGCAAGCAGATGAGCGATGTCGCCCTGGACGGCAAGCGGGTGCTGATCCGGGAGGACCTGAACGTGCCCATCAAGGACGGGCGGATCACCAGCGACAGCCGCATACGTGCGGCCCTGCCGACGCTCCGCGCGGCGCTCGACGCCAACGCGGCCGTGATCGTCATGTCTCACCTCGGCCGGCCGGAAGAAGGCCGCTACGACGAAGCTTTTTCCCTCGCGCCGGTGGCGGCCCGCCTCGGCGAGCTGCTCGGCCGGGACGTGCCGCTGATCCGCGACTGGCGCAGCACCGGCGCCGGCGTCAATCCGGGCGAGATCGCGCTGCTCGAGAACGTCCGCTTTCTGGAAGGCGAGAAGAAGGACGACGATGCTCTGGCGCAGCAGCTCGCGGGGATGTGCGACGTGTTCGTCATGGACGCCTTCGCCACCGCTCACCGGGCGCAGGCCTCGACCCATGGCGTGGCCCGTTTCGCGCCGGAAGCCTGCGCCGGACCGCTGCTGGCCGCAGAGCTCGACGCTCTGGAGCAGGCGCTGGCCGACCCGCGCCGCCCGCTGGTGGCCATCGTCGGCGGCGCCAAGGTGTCCACCAAGCTCGAGGTGCTGGATGCGCTGGCCGACCTGGCCGACCGGATCATCGTCGGCGGCGGCATCGCCAACACCTTCATCGCCGCCGCGGGCAAGCCGGTCGGGCAGTCGCTGCACGAGGCGGACCTGATCGAGTCGGCACGCCGCATCGCCGCCAAGGTCGACGTCCCGCTGCCGGTGGACGTGATGGTGGGCAAACGGTTCGCCGAGGACGAGCCGGCGGTGGTGAAGACCCTCGACGAGGTCGCCGCCGACGACATGATCTTCGACATCGGCCCCGAGACGGCCCGGCAGTGGGCGGCGGGGTTGCAGGACGCCGGTACCGTGCTGTGGAACGGCCCCGTCGGGGTCTTCGAGTTCGATCAGTTCGGTGAGGGCACCCGGGTGCTGGCCGAGGCCATCGCGGCGAGCGACGCCTTCTCCATCGCCGGCGGCGGCGACACCCTGGCGGCCATCGACAAGTATGGCGTGGCCGACGGCATCTCCTACATCTCCACCGGCGGCGGCGCGTTTCTCGAGTTCGTCGAGGGCAAGACGCTGCCCGCGGTGGCCGTGCTGGCGAGCCGGGCGGAAGGGTGAACCTGCCGATGCTGCGCCCGGATTGCCGTAGGCAAACCGCCAAACCGGCGCGTAGCGGCGGCCGATCGCGGCCGGGAGGCCGCTCCTACAGGCTCAGGTCATGGACTTCGATCCGGATTCGCTGCGCGAGGGCCTGAGGCCGCTGGTTCCCGGCGAGCCGGTGATCCTGACGCCGGAGGAGGACGCTTATCTGCGTCACTACGGCATTCACTTCAGCGAGGATGTTCCCGCCCTCGCCCACCATTTCGGCGCCGTGGAGTCGGACGAGCACCGCCTCGCCGCGCACCTGTGGATGCCGGCCGAGCCCCGGGGCACGGCGGTGGTGATTCACGGCTATTACGACCACACCGGCCTGTACGGCCACCTGATCCGCCATCTGATCGACCGGGGCCTGGCGGTGGTGTCATTCGATCTGCCCGGCCACGGCCTGTCCACCGGCGCCCAGGCGACCATCGACACCTTCGATCACTACGTGGACGCTTTCGAGGCCACCATGCGGGCGCTCGAGCACCACATTCCCCAGCCCTGGTTTCTGCTCGGCCAGAGCACCGGTGGCGCCGTGGCCATGGAATGGCTGCTCGGGCGCGGCGTGACCCGGGACGACAACCCCTTCGAGCGGGTGGTGCTGCTCGCGCCGCTGGTGCGGCCCCACCGCTGGCCGGTGAACCGGGTGTTCTACGAGATCGCGCGGCGTTTCGTGTCGCGGCGGCCGCGTTCTTTCCGCGCCAACGCCGAGAACCCGGAATTCCTCGAGTTTCTGCGGGACCGGGACCCGCTGCAGGCGCGCATTCTGCCGGTGCAGTGGGTCACCGCCATGATGGCCTGGCGGCGACGCTTCGAAGCCTACGCGCCGACGGACATCGCGCCGCTGGTGATCCAGGGGCAGGCGGACACCACCGTGGACTGGCGCTACAACATGCGGGTGATCGAGCGGCTGTTCGAGCCGAGAATCTTCTACATTCCCCAGGCCAGACACCATCTGGTCAACGAATCTCCGGAGATCCGCGCCCAGATCCTCAAGGCCGTGGAGGGCGAGCTCGGTATCTGAGCCCGTGCGCCGTGCTCAGAACAGCACCCGGGCCTTGATGGTCGCCGGTATCGCCCGCAGCGCCTCGAGCACCGGCTGGGAGTAATCCGCTTCGACGTCGACCACCACGTAGCCGATGTGCGGATTGGTCTGCAGATACTGGCCGGCGACGTTCACCTGTTGATCCGAGAGGACCTGGTTGATGGCCGACATCACGCCGGGCACGTTGCGGTGAATGTGCAGCAGCCGGTGCTGGCCCGGATGCTCCGGCAGCGCCACTTCCGGGAAATTCACCGCGGACAGGGTGGAGCCGTTGTCGCTGTAGCGGACCAGCTTCTCGGACACTTCCAGACCGATGTTCTCCTGGGCTTCCTGGGTGCTGCCGCCCACGTGAGGGGTGAGGATCACGTTCGACAGGCCGCGCAGGGGCGACTCGAAGGGCTCGTCGTTGGATTTCGGCTCGCTGGGAAAAACGTCGATGGCGGCACCGAGCAGCTCGCCGGCCCGGAGGCGTTCGGCCAGGGCGTCGAGGTCGATGACGTGGCCCCGGGAGGCGTTGATCAGCACGGCGTCGCGCTTCATCAGCGACAGCGCGCGGGCACCGATCATGTTGCGGGTCTGGGGCGTGGCCGGCACGTGCAGGGTCACCACGTCCGCCTGGCGCAGCAGATCGTCGAGACTGTCCATCTGGCGGGCATTGCCCATGTTCAGCTTCTTGACCACGTCGTAGAACACGACGTTCATGCCGAGGCCCTCGGCCAGCACGCCGAGCTGGGCGCCGATGTTGCCGTAGCCGACCACGCCCAGGGTCTTGCCGCGTACCTCGAAGCTCGACTTGGCGGTCTTGCGCCACTCGCCGGCGTGCATGCGCGTGCTCTTGTCCGGCACCCCGCGCAGCAGCAGGATCGCTTCCGCCAGCACCAGCTCGGCGACGCTGCGGGTGTTGGAGAACGGCGCGTTGAACACCGGCACCCCGGCGACGGTGGCCGCGTCGAGGTCCACCTGGTTGGTGCCGATGCAGAAGCAGCCCACCGCGATCAGGCGTCGGGCCGAGGCCAGCGCCTCGGCGTCGAGCTGGGTGCGGGAGCGGATGCCCACCATGTGGACGTCCGCGATCGCCTTCGCCAGGTCCTCGCCCTGGAGCGCCCCGCCCAGCGCCGTCACGTTACGGTACCCGGCCCGCTCGAGGTTCTCGACCGCCGAAGGATGCACGCCCTCCAGCAGCAGAATGCGGATCTTGTCTCTGTCGAAGGAGGTGGTGCGCACCGGGTCTGGGTCCGTGGCCGAAAGGGCGCCTATACTACCAGCCCTCATGAAACCCAAGGCGAAAATGTCCCACGTGCTCGATGAAACCCTTTCACCGCGGCAGGTCCGGCGGGATGCCGAGAGCCTGGCCAACTGGGGCCGGGACTGGACCCGCAGCTTCGACGTGGCACCCAGCGCGGTGGTGTTTCCGGAGTCGGTGGACGACGTGGTGGCGCTGGTGCGGCTGGCCAACGAGGCGGGCCTGGCGCTGGTGCCCTCGGGCGGGCGCACCGGTCTGTCGGGCGGTGCCGTGGCCGGCAACGGCGAGGTGGTGGTGTCCTTCGACCGGATGAACGCCATCCTCGATTTCGAGCCCGCCGACCGGCTGGTGACCTGTCAGCCGGGTGTGGTCACCCAGACCCTGCAGGAATTCGCCCGGGAACGGGGGCTGTTCTACCCGGTGGACTTCGCCTCCGCCGGCTCCTCCCAGATCGGCGGCAACATCGCCACCAACGCCGGCGGCATCAAGGTCATCCGCTACGGCCTGACCCGGGACTGGATTGCCGGTCTCACGGTGGTCACCGGCGCCGGGGAGGTGCTGGAGCTGAACCGTGGTCTGGTGAAGAACGCCACCGGCTACGATCTGCGGCACCTGTTCATCGGCTCCGAGGGAACGCTCGGCTTCGTCGTGGCGGCCGACGTGCTGCTGACGGCGCTGCCGGAGCCTCAGCTCGTGATGGTGCTGGGGGTCGAGCGGTTCCGGGATCTGCTGAGCGTGCTCGGCCAGTTCCAGAACGCGCTGACCCTGTCCGCCTTCGAGTTCTTCTCGGAGCTCGCGCTGCAGAAGGTCACCGCCCACCGGGAGCTGGCCCGGCCGCTGGCTGGCGCGGCGCCCTTCTACGCGCTGCTGGAGTTCGACGAGAGCGCCCTCGACGCCGCGACCGGCGCGTTCGAGCGGTGCGTGGCGGAAGGCTGGGTGTCCGACGG
>MRWG01001917.1_pt1 | contig 11665 bp, 8 predicted proteins | sample 1013341 | NCBI WGS metagenome assembly MRWG01 (sample SAMN06117577, study PRJNA244670) | biofilm metagenome | biome: Water; feature: Cathode Biofilm; material: Biofilm; isolation source: microbial consortium enriched at the cathode of a solar microbial fuel cell | place: USA: District of Columbia ... | reverse complement strand
CGCCACCGAGGAAATGGGCGTAGGCGTACCAGGGCAGCGTCATCAGCCGCCGGTGAAAGTCCGGATTGGCCTCGGGGGCGAATGGGAATGTCAGCCCGTAGAGGGCGATCGGCACCGACAGCAGCACGAGCAGCACGGCGGGCCAGACGGCAGTGCCGGGCCGCGCGGGCGGAACGGCCGGCGGAGCGAGATGGTCGGTCATGGGCGTATCCCTACCGGGGTGAGCGGGATGCGGCGAGAGCGCCGCGGGTAGCGCCGTCGAGCCGTCGTGCCAGGCGAGCCTTCCAGGGCGCCCGGACGTCGGCCTCGCGGGCGAGCCGGCAGGCGCGATGCGCCTCGGCCCGGTCCATCAGCCGGTCCCGCAGGTCGGCATCGGGGGACGCGACAGAGCGGAACGACTCGTCCCGCGTGAGGGGCGGCGGGCAGGCGGCCAGCAGCGCTTCGTGCGCCGGGGCGCGGCCGCCCAGAGCATGACGCTCGGACCAGTCGAGCCAGGCATCGCCGGCGGCCGGGTCGAGCAGCCTCGCCCGCTGCGTCTCCGGGATATCGAGGGCCGCGAAGTAGTCCCCGAGCGACTGGCCGTCGCCGAGGCCGTGGCGTCCCAGGCGCCCCTCGTTGGCGTGACGGGTGGCACCGCCCAGCCAGACGAGCAGGCAGGCACCCGTGCACTCGGCCTCCACCAGATCCGGCTCACAGCCGGACAACCGGTCATCGCCGTCGAGACAGACCACCTCGCCGCTGCGGGCATAGTCCAGCACGCCGTCGGGACGGCGGGCATAGCGGTAGGTCACTTCGGTGGTGGCGAGCGTGTCCCGCAGAAAGCGGCCGATGCGCATGGCTTCGTCGAGGTCGCCGCCGGGGCTGTCGAGCTCCACGGTCCACAGCACGTCCGGATCCTGCACCGCCGGCTGGTCGTCGCCGGCCACGTGGCGGGCCATGAAATCCAGGAACCGCTCGTAGTCGCCGGGCTCGATGGGCCCGCGGATCAGAGCCTGACGGCCGTTGCACTCGTCCTCGACGGGCAGGAACGCCGCGCCCTGGACCGCCGTCGCGATCAGACCGAGCACCAGACCCAGAAGCAGGTGGATACGTTTCACAGGCTGAATCGTGCCACACCTCGGGGGAACCGTCTCGCCACGGGATTCGTCTAACATGGCGGCCATGTCAACGAGCCGGACCCGTTCATGCATACCGTCCTGAAAGCGGCCGCCATCGCCGCTGCCGTGGTGGTCGCGCTGTTCGCCGCGCTGATCGTCGCCGTCACGGTGCTGGTGGAGCCCAACGACTACCGGCCGTACATCGTCGATGCGGTGGAGGATGCCACCGGCCGGACGTTCACCCTGGAGGGCGACCTGGGCCTGAAGCTGCTGCCCTGCTGCAGCGTGTCACTGGGCGAGGCTGCGCTGGCGGCGCCGGACGGGTTCCCCGAGGCCGGCTTCGCCCGGCTCGAGTCGGCGGCCCTGTCGGTCAAGCTCTGGCCGCTGCTGACACGCCGGGAGGTGCAGATCGGCACAGTGACGCTCACCGGCCTCTCCCTGGACCTGCTGCGCACCGCCGACGGCGTCGACAACTGGACGCTGGTCGTCCCGGAGGACGCTGCGGCCGACACGCCGGCGGACGAAGGCGGCGCCCCCATCGGGCTGAGCGTGGACGGCATCGTGCTGCGCGACGGCCGGGTCCGCTACCGGGACCTGGGCAGCGACCTCGACTACACGATGTCCGACATCGCCTTCGAGTCCGGCCTGGCCATGTCCGGCGACCGGCTCACCATATCCCGGCCGACCCTGTCCCTGACCGTGACCGGCAGCGATCTGCCCGGCCAGGTCGCCGCCGACGCCGACGTTCAGACCGTGGTCGCCGACCTGGCGGCCGGCAGAGCCACCGTGGACCGGTTGTCGCTGGCGCTGGTCACCGACGACGCGCGACTGCGCATCAGCGGCAGCGGCAGTGCCGGCGGCCATGCCGGCGGCCATGCCGGCGGCGACACCGTCGACCTGCAGGGCGACTTCGCCCTGGCCGAGACGGCGCTGTCCGACCTGCTCGCCCGGATCGGCCCCGACGCCTATCGACCCGCGGACCCGGACGCGCTGCGCCGCGTCTCCGCCCAGGGGCGCTGGTCCCTGAGCACGTCGTCGGTGCACCTGACCGGACTGACCGTTCAGCTCGACGACACCCGCGTGACCGGAACCGCAGGCATCGACGACTTCGACACCCTCGCCAGCCGCTTCGACCTGTCCGTCGGCGCGCTGAACCTGGACGGCTATCTGCCGGCGGAAACGGCGGCTCCGGCAGCGCCGGCCGACCCGGCCGAACCCACCCGCATCCCCTTGAGCGAGCTCGCCGGGATGCCGCTGGAAGGCCGTCTGCGGATCGACGCGCTGACCGCGTCGGGGGTCACGCTGGAGGCCGTGGACCTGACGCTCGACGCCCGGGACGGCAACGTCTCCACCGCCCTGTCGGCGCGGGGCCTCGGTGGCACGCTGGGTCTCGAGGGCGGCGGCCGGGTCGCCGGGGAATCGCCGGCGCTGAGCGGCACCCTGACGGTCGACGGCCTGGCCCCGCGCACGCTGCTGGCGGCGCTGGACGCCGAGGTGGAGACGGCGGACCCCAACGTGCTGCAACGCTTCGCCGGCCGGGCGGACTGGCGCCTGACCCCGACCGCTGCTGCCCTGACCGACATGCGCTGGCAGCTCGACGACACCACCCTCACCGGCACCGCCGGTATCGACGATCTCGACAGTGCCACGGCCCGCTTCGACCTCGCCGTCGACCGGCTGAACCTGGATGCCTATCTGCCCGCGGAGTCCGAGGCGGCGGCCGAATCCGAGGAGACGGAGCTGATTCCGGTGGATGCGATCCGCGATCTGGCCCTGGACGGCCGGCTGCGCGCCGGTCAGCTGGTTGTGTCCGGATTGACCCTCGCCAACGTCGACGCCCGGGTGTCGGCGCGCGATGGCGTGCTGCGCCTGGCACCGCTGACCGCGTCGCTGTACGGCGGTGACTATCGGGGAACCATCACCGTGGACGCCACCGGCGCCACCCCGGCTCTGACCCTGGACCAGTCCCTGTCCGCGGTACAGATCGGCGAGGTGCTCGACAGCTTCTTCGCCACCGACCTGGTGAGCGGCGCCCTGTCCCTGAAGCTCGCCGGCACCGGCACGGGCAACACCTTCACGGATCTGCTGCGCGGGCTGGCCGCCGACGTGTCCCTGGACCTGAGCGACGGCGTCTACCGGGGTGCCAACCTGACCTGGCAGCTCGAACGCGCCCGCGCGCTGCTGCGCAACGAGGCCGCCCCGCCCCCGCCGGAGTCCGACACCACACCGATCCGCGCGCTGGCCGCTACCGGCCGCATGGTGGACGGCGTCCTGCAGACCAGCGATCTGACGGCCCGCACCGACGCGCTGCAGCTCCTCGGCAGCGGCGGCATCAATCTGCTGGAGCTGGCGCTGGACTACGACCTGAAGGCGCGGGTGATCGAAGGCACGCCGGCCGCCGGCCGGCTCGGCGATCTCGCCGGCCTGAGCATCCCCCTGTCTCTGTCCGGCCCTCTGCGGGGGCCGAAAGTGGGCGTCGATCTGCGGGGGCTGCTGACCAGCACCCTGCGCGACACGGTGCGCGACCGTGCCCGGGACGCCCTGCTCGACAGGCTCGGCGGCAGCGAGAGCGGAGAAGCCACGGCACCGGCCCCCGACGGCACCACCCCGGCCGACGATACCGCCCCCGCACCGAAGTCGGAGCCGCCGAGCGCGAAAGACCTGCTCAAACGCGGTCTGCGGGATCTGCTGACGCCGAAACCGGCGCCCGACGCGGAACCGTCGCCGGACTAGTACACGGCGCCGGATTCGTGACCGCCGGCACGGAAATCCCCCGCCGGGCGGCGCACCGTCGACCCTCGAGCCTGCCTGGAGTGCATGACATGGCCGCCATGCCCCGACCACAGCCCCACGCCGGGCGCGACCCGGTCCCCAGCGACCTGGGCTCAGACTGTCGCGCCTACGCTGCCGGCAATCCGGTGGATTGCGGCAGCCTGCTGGCCTCGCTGAACGCGCTGCAGGCCGCGCTCACCGACTGGCGCTGCGCGACCCTGCTGGCCCACGCCCGTGATCCGCGCCGGACGGTGCCCCCGCACCTGCCCGTCGGCGAGGTGGTCCGGCGCTGCGCCGCCTGGCTGGAGGCCCACCCGGAACGCACCAACGAGCCGTCGGACTGGATGCTCCAGGCCGTGCTGGACGGGCTGGAACAGGCTCAGTCGTCTTCGCCGACCAGCGCCCGCAGATGATCGAGCAGCGCCTGCTGGTTGCGGTGCAGCTTCTCCGCAGCCACGGCCAGCGGCACCCAGGCCGCCCGGTCGACCTCGGGAAAGCGCTGCCGCCGTCCTGACCGGGGCGGCCATTCGAGCTCGAAATCGTTGCTGACGAGGCGCCCGGGATCCGGTCCGCCCCCGGCCGGGCACGCGACGGCGAAGGCGTGAATGGTCTTGCCGCCGCGCCGCACCGCCGGCAACGCCACCGCCGAGGCTGCCATCGCGTCATCGACGGTCTGGCCCGTTTCCTCCCGGAACTCACGACGAGCGACCGCCAGCAGATCCCCGTCGCCCGCACCCACCTCGCCCTTGGGGATGGACCAGCCGTGGGCGTCCCTGTTCTTCCAGAACGGTCCGCCGGGATGCACCAGGAACAGCTCGACGCCGTCCGCTCCGCGACGCCAGGCGAGAATGCCGGCGCTGTCGGTCACGGCAGCGCGAAGGCCACGAGATAGTCACCGAGCGTGGTGCCCGCGCCGCCGTGGCCGCCGGCGGCGATCACCACGTACTGGCGCCCGTCCCGCAGATAGGTCATCGGCGTCGCCTGGCCGCCGGCCGGCAGCCGGCCGCGCCACAGCTCGGCACCCGTATCGACGTCGAAGGCGCGCAGGAAGTCATCGGTGGTGGCGCCGATGAACACCAGCCCGCCGGCAGTGACCACGGAACCACCCATGTTGGGCACGCCGTCGATGAACCACAGCGGCCAGGGCGCGAGATCCCGGGTGGTGCCCAGCGGTATCTGCCAGGCGATCTCGCCACGGGCGAGATCCACGGCCGTCAGCCGGCCCCAGGGCGGCGCCGTGCAGGGCACCCCCAGGGGCGAGGCGATGAGCTCCCGCCGCATGCCGTAGGGCGTGCCGGTCTGCCGGGCGAACTCCGAGTCCGGATAGTCGCCGGACCGGTAACGGGCCTCCAGCTCCGCCCGGGGAACGAGCTGCACCACGAACGGCAGATGGTTGGTGTTGGCGATCACGAGCTGGCGCTGCGGGTCGACGGATACGCTGCCCCAGTTCGAGCCGCCGGAGTAGCCGGGCCACATCACCGTGCCTTCCAGGGACGGCGGCGTATAGATGCCCTCGGAGCGGTAGCGCTCGAACTGCTCGGCACAGTGCCCGCGGTCCCAGAACGTGAAGCCCCAGGCGTCCTCGGCAGTGAGCGGGCCGTGATCGGCCAGCGGCGGCAGGGTCGAGAACGGCTGGGTGGGCGACAGTACCTCGCCCGCCACGCCGCCCTGGGGCACCGGACGCTCCTCCACGTCGAACAGCGGCGCGCCGGTCTCCCGGTGGAACACGTAGAGCTGACCGGTCTTGGTGGCCTGGACCACGGCCGGAATCTCACGGCCCTGCCGGACCAGAGAGGTCAGTACCGGCTGTGCCGGCACGTCGTAATCCCAGACGTCGTGGTGGACGAGCTGCTGCGCCCAGACCACCTGCCCGGATGCCGCATCCAGCGCCACCACGGAGTTGGCGTGGCGGTTGTCGCCGGGCCGCTCGCCACCGTAGAAATCGGGACTCGCCGAGCCCACCGGCACGAACACCAGCCCGCGCTCGACGTCCACGGACAGCACCGACCAGGCGTTGGCGGCGCCGGTCTGGCGGGCCGCCGTCTCACCCCATTGGGCGTAATGGGGCTGATCGGGCCGGCGCGGAATCGGGTCCCAGGACCACACCAGCGCGCCGCTGCGGGCGTCGAAGGCGCGGACGATGCCGAGTTCCACGTCCACCGCCCGGTTGTCGCCGACGGCGGAGCCGGTGATCACCAGATCCCGCCACAGCACCGGCGGCGAGGACACCAGATAGTCGCCGGGATCCCGGGGCCGGACGCCCTCGTCGAGGTCCACGGCGCCGTCCACGCCGAAGCTCGGGCAGGGAACGCCGGTGGCGGCATCGAGGGCGATGAGCCGGGCGTCCAGGGTGCCGAACAGGATTCTCAACGCGCAGGCCTCACCCGGTCGCGCCGCCGGGTCACGCCAGGCGCTCACGCCCCGGGAGGTGTTCTCCGAGTAGTGCCGGTCCCGGGGCAGACCGGCGTCGTAGCGCCACAGCCCGTCGCCGCTGGCGGCGTCCACGGCATGGACCTGACCGTAGGGCGTACTCAGGTAGAGCACGCCGTCCAGCAGGATGGGCGTCGCCTCGAAGGCCCGGCGCTGACAGCTCGGGAAGCCCTCGCCGTGGTCGCCGGTGCGGTAGGTCCAGGCCACCTCCAGAGCATCGACGTTGCCGCGGTCGATCTGGTCGAGGGGGGCGTAGCGGCTGCCTCCGGGGTCGTTGCCCCAGCTGGGCCACTCGGTATCGCCTGCCGCGTCGGCCGAGGCCGGCAGGCCGCCCAGGGCTGCCAGCAGCAGCATGAACACCGCCCGGTCGAAGAAGGCCCTGCGTGGTTCCATGGCGCCGCGCTCCTGAGGGTGGACGCTCTACTCTACGGCGCCGCCGGCGCCCCGCAAGCGAATCGGGGCGAGCGGCGCCCCGGCGGGACGAGCGGCGCTGCCGGGGGACCAGCGGGCGGCGCATTCGCCTGCCACCCGACGACAGGGTAGACGCCCGCCGACCGGATCGAGGGCTCCTGAGCGCTGCCCTCGGGCCACGCTCGGGTGGCGTTGGCCATGTGGTTCTGGCTCGCCTGGGAACTCCGGCGACCGTGCATGGGGCTCGGTCGCGCGGCGAATCAGCGGAGTCCGGGTTCGAACCAGGCCTGGCGATCGTCGAGATACGCCCCCGTCAACGTCGCGAGGTTACGCTCGAAACGCAGCACGACAGGATCATCGCAGGCGAACCGCTCCGGCATCGCCGCCAGCCCGGCCATAGTGAGTTCGGCGCCGTGATGCCCGAGATGGTTGACGATCCAGCGGCTGGTACGCCCCCCGAAATGGTCGCAGATGCGTTCGCAAAGCGGCATCAGCGAGGGCTTGACCCGATAGTGCGCGGTGTACACCTCGCCGCCACCCTGGCCCATGTACATGCCGTACTGGCTGTACAGATCGTAGGTCTCGAGCCGCAGCCGGGACTCGACGTCGATGAGCCCGTCGGGACACGAGTTCGCGTAACCCGACTGATAGGCATGGAGGTAGGTGTCCGACAGTGCGACCAGCAGCGAAAAGCGCGCTCTCGCTTCCTCACCCGTGAGCGCCTCGGTCAGGCTCGCGAAGGCGTCGACGTAACGCCGCTGAATGTGCGCATTGACGCTGGTGTCGAAGCCCCGCAGCGTCTCCACGTCGGCATCGTAGACGGCCTGCAGATAGACGCCGCCCGGCAGATCGCAGAACGGCCCGTCGCACGCAGCGCCGCCCCAGGCGAGGCGGGCGGCCTGCTCCTCGAAGTCGTCGATGCGCGCCTGGGCGCCGGGCCCCGGGATGCGCTCGCTGACGCCGAAGCGATAGGTCGGGGAGATGCCGGCGACCTCCACCTGGCGAAACCGAAGCGCATCCCAGTGCTCCGTCTCACCCTCGCGGAACAGGTAGACGGTCACATCGGGCCAGCATTTCTGCGCCTTCACCAGCGGCTCGATGACCGTGGTACCGAGATCACCGTATTGCTCGAGAAACAGCTCGCCCCGCTCGGCGTGGGGGACGCGGTAGACGAGGTTCAGACCGCCGCCCTTCGCCGGAGCCCGGCCGCGGATCTCGGTGCACCAGGTCGCCTCCCGCGGGTACACGGCAATGCTGTCGTCCTCATAGATCGCCGCCAGCTCATCATGCGCCGGCTCGGACGCCGCGCCAGGCGCCAATGCCGCGCGCTGGGCATCCGACCAGGCCCGCAGGGCCCCGCCTGCCCGGTATTCGACGTAGCGCGGCGCCGCGCCGGCCACGTCGAACACCATGACATCGAACAGCGACGGCCGCCCGCGGACGTGGTCGGTAGCGCGGAACATCAGCAGCCAGACGGTCTCGAATTCCACGTCGCAGTTGGCCCGGATCAACGGCAGCGCCCGGTCCCGGACGAAGCCTTCGTAGCTGCCCAGCCGCTCGAGCCGGTCTTCATGGGGAACGTCGTAGACCGCCGCGATCCGGACGATGCCGCTGCCATAGCCGATGTTCCGGCACCAGTCGTGATGGGTCGTCGCCGGGGCCATGATGGTGAGGCCGGGCTCCTCGACCAGATTCATGTGACCGACGAACTCGACCGCGTGGGCGAAAGAGGTGATACAGCCCAGCATCAGCACAAGGATCGCTAACCGGCGGCGGGGCAGGCGGGAGAGACGGGTCATGGGCGGGAGCCTCGGCGTATCCAATTGGGGGAGCCGGGCAAGTTACCACGACGCGCGCCGGCGTCGCTCGCGGCCGGCATCGAGCCCGGTCACGGGCGAACGCCTGCCAGGCTTACTGAGACCCGCGCTGCTGGCTCGGCGCCATGCGCTGGCGCAGGTTGTCCCGGTAGCGGCGCGACAGGTTCAGCAGGGTGCCGTCGGTGAGCACCAGCCGCTGATCGCCGTGAAACCAGGGCTGCACTTCCTTCACCGCGTCCAGGTTGACCAGGTGTGATCGGTGCACGCGCACGAAATCCCAGGGAACGAGTTCCCGCTCCATGGCGGACAGGGTTTCCCGCAGCTTCAACTCGCCCACGGCGGTGTGCAGCACCACGTAGTTGCCGGCCGCCTCCACCCAGGCGATGTCGGAAACGTTGACGATCACGTCCCGGGCGCCCCGGCGGGCCAGAAAGCGGCGCGGATGGGTCACGGCATCTGCTGCCGGCGGCGGGCCGGCTGGCTCTTCCGCATCGGGCGTCACACGCTGGTGGGCGTCGGGCATGTCGAGCAGCCGCCGGAGCTGCACGTAATGGCGGAAACCGTACAGGGCGATCAGCACGATGACGTAGCCGATCGCGGACTTGCGGTACTCGTAGAGCAACCCGAAGCCGATGTCGCCGATCACGTACTCGGCGTCGAACAGCGGATAGACCAGCTTGCGCACCGCCACGAACAGCGCGATGTGAATCAGCGCCAGGGGAAAGCTGAACAGCGCATGTGCGGGAAGTGCCACGGCCCAGGTGTCGCCACGGATCGGAAACAGGCCGTCGAACCAGCGGATCAGCGGCAGCAGAGCGGCGAGCATCAGCGTGCCGCTGAGCTCGTTGACCAGGGGAAACCAGAGCGGGACGGCTATGCCGTCCTGATCGGCTTCCATCAGAATGCTGCTGGCTTCGACCAGCCCGAAGAGCAGGGCGAAGGCGACGACGGCGGCGTAGAACCGCCGCCACCAGCGCGCCTCGATCGGATCCGGCGGGGGCACGACGTCAGTCGAAGTGCCGGCGCGCCTTCTCCCAGGCTCTGGTCATCTCGTCCATGGCGGACTCGGCGCCGCGACGCAGCTCCTGCCAGGCCGCCTCGCCGGACGAGCGCATGTCGTCGAGCTGTTCGCGCAGGCGCTCGCGCTGCTGCGCCATGTCGGCCAGCGCACGCTGATAATCGATCTTCGCATCCGCCCGGGCTTCACGGGCCTTCGCCTCCAGCCTGGACATCTCCGCATTCCACTCGTCGAGGCGGGCCTTCAGCTTCTCCACATAGGCATCGCGGTCAGTCATCGCTGTCTCCTCCGTCGGGGGACGTGTCGTCGCCGAACCCGGCCGGCAGCCCCAGGCCGAGATGTCTGGCCAGGAACGCCCAGCGGTCGGCGTACTCGTCGATGATCATCCCGGTGGGCTTGCCGGCTCCGTGCCCGGCGCGGGTCTCCACCCGGATGAGAATCGGATTGTCGCAGCCCTGAGCTGCCTGCAGCCTCGCAATGTACTTGAAGCTGTGCCCCGGAATCACCCGGTCGTCGGTGTCGGCCGTGGTCGCCAGCACCGGCGGATAACACTTCCCCGGCTCGATGTTGTGGTACGGCGAGTAGGCGTAGAGGGCCTCGAACTCCTCCGGATTCTCGGCAGAGCCGTAGTCGTCGGTCCAGAAGCGGCCGGCGGTGAACCGATGGAACCGCAGCATGTCCATGACCCCCACGGCGGGCACCGCGGCGCCGAACAGCTCCGGACGCTGATTGGTGACGGCCCCCACCAGCAGCCCGCCGTTGGAACCACCGAAGATGCCAAGGCGCCCGCTCGTGGTGTAGCCCTGCTCGATCAGGTATTCGGCCGCGGCAATGAAGTCGTCGAACACGTTCTGCTTGTCGGGGCCGGTGCCGGCTTCGTGCCAGGCCTCACCGTATTCGCCGCCGCCGCGCAGGTTCGCCACCGCGTAGACGCCGCCCATCTCGAGCCACGCCAGCCGGGTCACCGAAAAGTCCGGGGTCAGGGACACGTTGAAGCCGCCGTAGCCGTAGAGCAGGGTCGGATGGCTGCCGTCGAGCGCGATGCCACGGCGATGGGTCACGAACATCGGCACGCGGGTGCCGTCCTTCGAGGTGTAGAACACCTGCTCCACGACGTAGTCGTCGGGATCGACGTCGGCGTCGATGCGCCGGAACCGCGTGCGCTCTCCCGTCACCACGTCGTAGCGCCAGATCTCGCCGGGGTTGTTGAAGCTCTCGAAGGAGAAGTAGGTCTCGGACCGGTCGGGCGTGCCGGCGAATCCGTCGACCGAACCGACGCCGGGCAGCGCCAGGCTGCGCAGAAGCTCGCCCTCGAGATCGAACACGGACACCGCGGAGCGGGCGTCTTCCAGGTACTGGGCGATGAGGCGGCCGCCGACCAGGCTCGCCTTCTCCAGCACGTGGCCGGACTCGGGAACGACCTCGTGCCAGCCCGCGTTTGCTCCCGGCGCACGCGCCACGATGCGGCCGTTGGGAGCGTCGGCGTTGGTGAGAAAATACAGCGTGCCGTCCATGGCGCCGATGAACGTGTAGCCCGCCTCGAAGCCCGACACGAGCAGGTCCGGCTGCGCGGCGGGATCGGACAGATCCTGGTGGACCACCTGGTTGCGGTCGTCGGTGCCGTGCCAGACCTCGATCACCAGATGCCGTCCGTCGTGGGACACCGTCGGGGAAAACCCCCACTCGGGATGATCGGGCCGGGCATAGACAGGACGGTCCTCCGCCTGCCCGGTGCCCAGGGTGTGGAGCCACACCGACTGGCCGGTGTTCAGGCCGGTGTACTTGTCGTCATCGTCGGGCCGCGGATAGCGGCTGTAGAAGAAGCCGTCGCCGGTCCAGGCGATGGACGTGAATTTCAGCCAGTCCAGGGTCTCGTCCAGTCTCTGCCCGCTGGCCACGTCGACGATGCGCGCCGAGCGCCAGTCCGAGCCGCCGTCCTGGACGGTATAGGCGAGGAAACGGCCGTCGGGACTGGGATACGCTTCCGCCAGCGCCACCGTGCCGTCGTCGGACCAGCCATTCGGGTCGAGCAGCACCCGGGGCGGGCCGTCGGGCCCGTCCTGAACGTACAGCACGGCCTGATCCTGAAGACCGTCGTTGCGGCGGAAGAAGATGCGCTC
>MRWG01001916.1_pt1 | contig 11678 bp, 9 predicted proteins | sample 1013341 | NCBI WGS metagenome assembly MRWG01 (sample SAMN06117577, study PRJNA244670) | biofilm metagenome | biome: Water; feature: Cathode Biofilm; material: Biofilm; isolation source: microbial consortium enriched at the cathode of a solar microbial fuel cell | place: USA: District of Columbia ... | reverse complement strand
GCAGGTTTCGGTGCCCGGGATGTAGAAGAAGCCTGCGCCGTAGACGTCGCAAACGCGAACGTATTCCATCGGCTCCGGCTCGGGAACGACGATCGGGTCGGCTGCTTTTGCGCCGGTGGCAGCAGCTGCGAGAGCTGCGGAGCCGATGAGAAGGCTCTTGAGTTTCATGTGTGACCTCCAAAGTCAAACTTACAAACGAAAGCGAAGAGCCTGTAACTCAGACCCCCGTGAAAAGACGTGTGATTCACCCCTCTTTCCGGGAGCATTAATCATCCCGTTCTAGAGATAGGCAAGCGCGTAGAGGCGAATTTGACGCCAGTTTGGTGGGTATGTGGCAAGGGCGTGGCAAAAATGCTACACAAGTGCTGGTCATGTTAATCTTCTGTTTACGCATTGATCCCCGCCGAAAATCAAATCCATGTGGACCGGAGAACTTCCTTCTGTTTAATTGCGGTTCTCGATCTCCAGTCGAGAGTTGCCCTCAGTCAACGGCTCCAATTCCTGCGGGGCTGCTGGCTGGGTGGCGCTGCCGACATAATGTGGGCGTCTTCTCCGATAACGCGTTGTCTCTTGTTGGTGCGGCGCTGTGGGCTAAATAATTTCCTACCTTGCAAAACTTGGGGTGAAACCTCCGTTGCTTCGCAATCGCTTCGTAGGTGAGAGCTCCTACTCATCACAATGCAGCGCTCGCAGGTCGCAGCTGCTCACGATTGTGCCTGGATGAAAGAAGTGAAGCCGTCACGCCGTTCTAGGCACGTCCAAGAAGTGGTTTGAGAGTTTTCGGGCGCTCTGAGTCGGTTCCGGGGTCGTCTAAAATGTTCGCAGTCTAGGCTATTCGCAATTCACCGACGCAATGCTGGATGGCGGTAGTGTCTGATTTGAGCAATCGTTCAGTGACCAATTCAAGGGGCCGGTTCGTCTGAGGTTGGTCAGGGCGCGGTTGCTGAATATGGCGGCAGAGAAGCTTGGTCACCTGTTCGGAGTGAGTGAGTCTCGTCAGCCTGACGCGACGTGCGCGTATTAATGGCCAATCAGAATGTCGACACTTCACGCAATGATCTTCGGTTCGAAGAGGGCGAATCTATGTTGCGTCCATGTCGCGTGGAGTAACCGGGTGTCGACGGAAGCCCTTGGAAATCAAGGATCGTCAGTTGCAACTCGATGCAACATGGTTCTAGGAGCTTGGTTTGGCTAAGGTGTTGAATTTATTGGCGATCCCGACAGGATTCGAACCTGTGACCCTCAGATTAGGAATCTGATGCTCTATCCTGCTGAGCTACGGGACCGCTGACGCCTCTCATAACGCGATGAGGCCGCTTCGCCAAGAATGAAATGGCATGATCCCCCTGTGGCAGGCATTGCCTGCCACTGCCTTTATGGGCATGCGCTTCTCAGGAGCTTCAGGCCGCGAGCGCCTTTTCGGCAAGGCGCACCCAATAGCTCACGCCATGGGGGATCACTTCGTCGTTGAAGTCGTAGCGCGTGTTGTGAAGCGCCGCGCTGTCGCCGTTTCCGATGAAGATGAATGCGCCGGGGCGCGCCTCCAGCATGTAGGAAAAATCCTCGCCGCCCATGGTCGGGGTGACATTGGTGTCGACCTGCGCCGCACCCGCCACGTCGCTGGCGACGCCGCTGGCGAAAACCGTTTCCTCGGCATGGTTGAAGGTCACGGGATAGTTGGAATCATAATACACATCCACCTCCGCGCCATGGGCGGCGGCAACGCCTTCGCAGATGGTGCGCATGCGCTTTTCGGCGTCCGCGTTCACCTCTTTCTTGAGGGTGCGTACGGTGCCGGCAAGCTCCACCGTGTCGGGGATGACGTTCAGCGCATCGCCGGCATGGAACTTCGTCACCGACACGACGACCGAATCAAGCGGATGCACATTGCGCGATGCGATGCTCTGCAGCGCCGTCACGATCTGGCTGGCCGCCAGGATCGGGTCGACGACCATGTGCGGCATGGCGGCATGTCCGCCGCGCCCTTTCACCGTGATCACGAACTCGGCCGTCGCCGCCATGATCGGGCCGGGGCAGATGGCGAACTCGCCGACCGGCAGGCCCGGCAGATTGTGCATGCCGAACACGCGCTCGATGGCGAAACGGTCCATCATCCCGTCCTTCACCATCTCGTTGCCGCCGCCGCCGCCTTCTTCGGCGGGCTGGAAGATCACCGCCACGCGGCCTTTGAAATTGCGCGTCTCGCTCAGATATTTTGCTGCGCCCAGAAGCATGGCCGTGTGCCCGTCATGGCCGCAGGCATGCATCTTGCCGGGCACGGTGGAAGCCCAGGGCTTGCCCGTCATCTCGGTCATCGGCAGGGCATCCATGTCGGCGCGCATGCCGATGGTGGGGCCTTCGCCGAGATTGCCCTGAATGATGCCGACCACGCCCGTCTGGCCGAGCCCGGTCACCACTTCATCGCAGCCGAATTCCGCAAGCTTCTCCGCCACGAAGGCGGCGGTGCGATGCACATCGAAGAGAAGTTCGGGATTGCGATGGAGATCGCGCCGCCATTCGGCGATTTCCGGCTGCAATTCGGCAGAACGGTTCAAAATGGGCATGACTTGCGGTTCCCTTCAAAATTTTGCCTGCATTCGGATTTCATTGTCGGCCGATTGTGGTCGTTCCGTTGGAATGCCGCATGGCGGGCTTTGCGGTGGCGTGGTTGTCGGATGGCGGCGCGCCCTGCCGGGACGTCTTTCCGAGATCGGGAATAGGTAAGATGTGGCGATGCCTGATTGCAAGCCGATCCGTTTGGACCAGACGGGGCTTTGCGTATTCGGGTATCACGGGCGGGTATCGCAGGCATCGGCATTTCGGGCGACGGGATGCACGGTTTTTTGCTATAAGCTTCAGCTTCGCGTTAAATGGCCGGGCTGATCTGGACAGGCCGGACAGGATTGACGCCGCCCGTCGAAAAAGTGTCATCGGCACGTAGGACAACGAGAGCGCCTGACGATGCAGGCGGATATGAAATTCGGATAAAGCGCATGTGTTTCTCAAGGGTGGTCACGCCGATCGTGGCCGGGACTGTGGCCGGGGCAGTTATGGGGATGGTGGCGGCAGTCGCACCGGCATCCGCCGGGCCGACGATCGTGATCGACGTCAACAGTGGCAGGGTTCTGTCGCATGAAGATGCGTTCCAGCGCTGGTACCCGGCTTCCATTACCAAGCTGATGACGGCCTATGTGGCTTTCGAAGCGGTGCAGAAGGGCGAGCTGCAGTTCAACTCGCCGATCACCATCAGCAAGAAAGCCACCCGCGAGCCCCCGAGCAAGATGGGCTATCCGGCGGGCTCTGTTCTGACCCTCGACAACGCCATCAAGCTGATCATGGTGAAGTCCGCCAACGACGTTTCGACGGCGATTGCCGAGAATGTCGGCGGATCGGTGGGCGCGTTTGCCGAGCGCATGAACGCCGCCGCCCGCAAGCTGGGCATGACCGGCACGAATTATGTGAACCCGCACGGCCTGTTCTCCACCGAGCAATACACGACGGCGCGTGATCTCGCCCTTCTGGTGCGCGCCATTCGCACCGAGTTTCCGCAGCATGCGCATTATTTCTCGATGGAAGCCGTGCGCGCTGGCGACAAGATTCTGCCGAACTACAACTGGCTGGTTGGCCGTTTCCCCGGCGCTGACGGCATGAAGACGGGCTATATCTGCTCGTCCGGGTTCAATCTGGCAGCCACGGCCACGCGCAACGGGCGCACACTGGCGACCATCGTTCTTGGCGCGCCCTCCCAGGTGGAGCGCGGCGAGGAGGCTGCACGCCTTCTGGCTGAAGGGTTCCAGTTTCAGGGCGCGGTTGCGCCCTCGCTTCAGAATTTCGCACCCTATGGCAATGGCCGGAACGTCGCTGTCGACCTGCGTCCGCAGATCTGTTCGGAAGCTGCGGTGAAGGCCCGTTATGAGCGCGGTGATGATGACGGCATGCTTGTGCAGCGTTCGCCCTATCTCACGGCGATGGATCATGAGCCGCGCGCCGTGACGATCGGCCTGGGCGGAGCGACCGGCCCTGCGCCTTCGGTGCCGCGCTTTGCAGATGTGCCCATCCCCACGCCACGGCCCGATTACCCGTTCAAGAGCGCCACGGCCGAAACGGGGCAGGGTGGCTGAGGCGATGGCCGCAAAAATAGCGCTCACGCTGGTCACCGGCTTTCTCGGGGCCGGCAAGACGACCCTGATCAACCGGTTGCTGCGCGATCCGGCTCTTTCCGATACTGCCGTGATCGTCAATGAATTCGGCGCAGTCGGCATCGATCACCTGCTGGTGGAAGAAGCGTCCGACGGTGTCATCGAACTCTCCGATGGATGTCTGTGCTGCACCGTGCGCGGGGCGCTGGTGGACACGCTTCTCGGGCTTGATGAGCGCCTGTCGGACGGGCGCGCGGATGCGTTGAAGCGCGTGGTGATCGAGACCACCGGCCTTGCCGATCCGGTGCCTGTGCTGCAGGCGCTGGCGGCGCATCCGGCGTTGGCCGCGCGCTTCCGGCTGGATGGCGTCGTGACGCTGGTTGATGCGGTGCATGGGCTGGAAACCCTGAAAGCGCATGAAGAGGCCCGTCATCAGGTGGCGGTGGCTGACAGGCTGCTCCTGACAAAGGTGGATATGGCCGATGCCGCGACCCTGTCTCGCCTGAAGGCGCAGCTCGCCACGCTTGCGCCCGGGCTCGAACCGCTCATTGCCGCCGAGCTGGAGCCGGTGGCGGTCATCGATTGCAGCGCGCTGGATATCGGTGCGCGCGCCGCCGAGGCGATGCAACATCATCATACCCATGAGCACCATCACCATGGCCATGATCATCACGACCACGACCACGACCACGACCACGCGCACAGCGCGGCGTTCGATACGATCCTGCTCACGCATGACCGGCCTATCGGCGGCGCGGCGCTTGAAGGTTTTCTCGACCTGCTGCGCAGCCAGTGCGGGGCGCAGATCCTGCGGCTGAAAGGACTTGTCGAGCTGGTTGAAAATCCGGAAAGGCCGCTCGTGGTGCAGGGCGTTCGTCAGGTGCTGCACGAGCCGCGTTGGCTGCCTGCCTGGCCCGACGAGACACGCGGCGTGCGCCTGGTGATCATCGGAGCCGGACTGGACGAGCGCTATATACGCGGGCTGTTCTCAGCCTTTGTGGGCGAGGCAAGGGTGGATACGCCCGACAGGGCCGCGCTGGAAGACAACCCTCTCGCCATCGCCGGTTTCCGGCGCTGACAGGCGGGGCCGGCCTCCGGTGCTCCATCAAACGCTGCTCGTCCCCTGTGGGGCTGAAGATGGTATGCGATAAGCGATACGGTGATGCCGTGCGTGGTTCGACAGGCTCACCATGAGGGAAGGCATTGGATGAGGGATGGCGCTGGTTGTGAAACCTGCGGCGACGCCTCTGGTTGAGACGCTCTGTCAGGCTCTCCTTCCCTCATGGTGAGCCTGTCGAACCACGCACGGCGATCTAGAGCAATTTCAGAAAAAGTGGGAACCGGTTTTCCGTCCAGAATTGCGCAAAAACAACAAATCAGAGCGTTTTCGCAATTCCAGCAAAAGCGGAAACGCTCTAGCCCCGCTCGACGAGAAAGCGATGCCCGTCCGGCGTCGCTTCGCTCTCCACCAGCAGGTGCCCGCTCTCATTGCAAAAGGCGGGAATGTCGATCACGGCCAGCGGGTCGGTGGTTTCAAGCCACAGCTGTTCGCCCGTCGCCATGCCGGCAAGGCGCTTCCTGGCGCGGAGCACCGGCAAGGGGCAATTCAGCCCCTTGAGGTCGTATGTTTCGGCGATGACCGTCACGCTCAGCGGCTGAACAGGTTCTGGATGCGCCGGCGCAGCGAGGTCCCTTGGCTGCCCGCTTCGGGAGCCGGCACGGAGGCCGTGCGTTCGGGGCTGGTGTTCGGCCGTGGTGCGGGGCTTGGAACCGTGCCCGCAGCCGGCGTCTCGGTAGCAGCGGTCGTCGTCTCTTCCTGCTGCTCTCCTGCCACGGCTTCCAAAGCCGTCTGAAGCCGCGAGGTGGGCTCGGCCGTGTAGGCAGAGGCCGTTGCGGCAACGGCTGGTGTGGGCGCTGCTTCCGGTGCTTCGGCAACGGCGGTTGGCGAAGGAATGTTCGGCGGCAGGCGCGAAACCTTCTCGCCACGCGCGCGGCGCTTGCTCCAGTCAGCCACGAGGCGCGCCTCGCTGTGTCCGGCAATCGTCTCCGACTGCTTGGACGAGGACTGCTTCTTGAGCGCTGCATTGAAGGCGAAGTCGTATTTTGCCTGATGATGCTTGTAGGCGGTCAGAAGCGATTCCGGCTGGCTCATCGGCGGGCAGGATGCCGCCGGCGAGAACTTGCCGCCATTTGCGGGCTCGCTGTTGAACACGTAGCGCTTGCCGCAGACATCCACCTTTGGCGGAACCTTGGTCAGCTCGAAATGGTCGTAGCCGACCTTGAGCATCTTCCAGAAATCGTAATTCGGGTCGTTGCGGTAGCGCGCCATGTTTTCCGCCGTCATGCGGAAGGGAAACGCCTGAACCTGAAACTCCCGCTGCCCGCCCTTGAAGGAATCGCGGGCAAACGCATAAATCTCGGAAATCTGTTCGTCGGTCATCGAATAGCAGCCGGCTGAAGAGCAGGCGCCATGCACCATCAGATGCTTGCCGGTGCGGCCGTTCGCCTGGTCATAGGCGTTCGGGAAGCCGATGTTGAAGGCGAGGTAATAGCTGGACTTCGGATTCATCTGCCCCGGACGGACGGTGTAGAAACCTTCCGGCGCCTGGCGGTCACCCTCGGTGAATTTCGGCCCGAGCTGGCCCGACCATTTGCAGATGTCATAGCTGGCGATGACGTCGTAGCGGCCATTCTGCTTGGCCTTCCAGACTTCCAGCTTTCCCTCTTCCTTGAAGATGCGCATCATCACGGGAGAGGTCTTGCTCATCCCCTTGGCCTTCATCGTCTGAACGACGCGAGACGGCAGCTGCCGCTCGGCCTTGGGCGCGATGTCTTCAAGCGTTTCGTTGCAGGCGGTCAGCGCAATCGCTGCCGACATGAGAAAGGCATATTTGATCAGGCGTGTCATGGGTATTTCGTGTCCCGCCTATTGGCCCCCGCGCGGAGAACTTAGATTGGCATTCTGCTTATAGAAAATGAAGCCTTATGCTTTCTAAAAGATTACCGATCGCACCATGCAATGAAGCCATGCTGTGACCATTTCGCGGCATTTTGTCTGTATTTATGGCCTTTTCGCGGCTTTTAGGCGAGGAAAGGCCTCCGTGCAAGCCTTGTCGTTAGCCGACGGTTGTGCGGAAGCCCGGTTGTCTGCGGGTTTGCGTCGCTATTCTGACGTTGAAAATATGCTCATCGCTCCGCGTGTGACTGGGTGTGTTTTTCTCCATTTTGAAGCTTTCGACAAAATTTTTGCTTTCTGATTTCGCTGTATCGGCGACCCATAGAAAAATCTTCTCCAATCCCTATTTTCCCGGCACTCATCAATCGGATTGGCGCGCAACGCGCCCTGGAGAACTCAATGCGTAAACTGGCATTTGCAGCAGCCGTCCTCGCCGCCGCCGTTTCGGCGTCTCATGCCGAGACGATCCGCGTCGGCATGTCCGGCGGCTATTTCCCCTTCACCTTCGTCAAGCAGGACAAGCTTCAGGGTTTCGAGGTCGATGTCCTGAACGCCGTCGCCGAGGAAACGGGCGATGAAGTTGAATTCGTCACGATGAGCTTTTCGGGGCTGATCGGCGCGCTCGAATCCAACCGGATCGACACCATCGCCAATCAGATCACCATCACGCCGGAGCGCGAGGCCAGGTTTGCCTTCTCGCAGCCCTATGTGATCGACGGTGCGCAGGTGGTGGTGAAGAAGGGCAACGAGACCGAGATCACCGGACCGGAAAGCCTGAAGGGGCGCACCGTGGCCGTCAACCTGGGCTCCAATTTCGAGGCGCTTCTGCGCGAGCTGCCTTATGCCGACGAGATCGACATCAAGACCTATGAGAGCAATCTCGAGCAGGAGACGGCGCTTGGCCGTGTCGACGCTTTCGTCATGGACCGGGTCAGCGCCACCCAGGTGATCAAGGAAACGCCGCTGCCGCTGGCGCTCGCCGGCAAGCCCTTCTCCGAACTGCGCAACGCGCTTCCTTTCCGCAATGACGATGAGGGCAAGGCCCTGCGCGACCGCGTGAATGCGGCCATCGCCACGCTGAAGGAGAACGGCAAGCTCACCGAGATTTCGCAAAAGTGGTTTGCCGCCGACATCACCCGATAGGCGATCAAGCCTGTCTATAGAGCATGAGAGGCGGGGACCATGAGGCCGCTTGATCTCGAATATATGCTGGGGCTTGTCCCCGTGCTTCTCAAATATGTGCCGCTGACGCTTGCCATGGCGTCGGTGGCCATGATCCTCGCGCTGGTGCTTGCCTCGCTCATGGCCGTTGTCCGCGTCGTGCGTGTGCCGCTGCTCGATGGTTTCGTGCAGTTCTTCATCAGCTTCTTTCGCGGCACGCCGTTACTGGTGCAGCTGTTCCTGTTCTATTACGGCCTGCCGCAGGTCTTCTCGTCGCTGACCGCGATCAATGGCGTGACGGCTGCGATCATGGGCATCACGCTGCATTTCGCCGCCTACATGGCCGAGAGCATCCGCGCCGCCATTCTCGGCGTCGACCGCTCCCAGTGGGAAGCCTCTCTGTCCGTGGGCATGACCACGCCGCAGATGATGCGCCGCATCGTGTTGCCGCAGGCCGCGCGCATCGCCGCGCCCACGCTGGTCAATTACTTCGTCGATATCATCAAGAGCACATCGCTTGCCTTCACGCTGGGCGTGACGGAGCTGATGGGCGCGGCGCAGAAAGAGGCCGCCGGCAGCTTTCTCTATTTCGAGGCCTTCATCCTGGTGGCGCTCATCTACTGGGTGATTGTAGAGGCTCTGACGATCGTTCAGCGGCAGCTTGAGGCGCGGCTCGGAAAGGCGGTGGCGCGATGATTTCGGTCAAGGGGCTCACCAAGCGTTTCGGCGAGAACACCGTTCTCGATGGCATCGATCTCGATATCCAGGCGGGTGAACGGGTTGCCATCATCGGCCCGTCCGGCACCGGCAAGTCCACCCTGCTGCGCTCGCTGAATTTTCTTGAAACGCCCGATGCGGGAACGATCACGGTGGGGCCGGTCACGGTGGATGCGGCCAGCGCAAAACCTGCCGACAGGCTCGCCCTCAGGCGGCAGACATCCTTCGTGTTCCAGAACTACGCGCTGTTTGCCAACAAGACCGCGCGCGACAACATCGCCGAAGGGCTGATCACGGTTCGCGGCTGGGAAAAGGCGAGGGCCTATGCCCGCGCCGAAGAAATCCTCGCGACCATCGGTCTTGCCGACAAGGCGCAGAGCTATCCGGCCTCCCTGTCAGGCGGCCAGCAGCAGCGCGTCGGCATCGGCCGCGCCATGGCGGCGGAAGCCGAGATCATGCTGATCGATGAACCCACATCGGCGCTTGATCCGGAGTGGGTGGACGAAGTTCTTCAGCTTCTGAAACGCGTCGCGGATGCGCGCCAGACCATGCTGATCGTCACGCATGAGATGCAGTTTGCCCGCGACATTGCAGACCGCATTCTGTTCATGGATGGCGGGCGGATCGTCGAGCAGGGGCCGCCCGAGGCGATCTTCAGCAATCCGAAAGACCCGCGCACCCGCGCATTCCTGCGCAAGGTTTTGCGATAGCCTCGATCCCGAAACCAGAACGGGCCGCGTTTCCATGAAACGCGGCCCGTTCTGTCATTTTCGTATTCACGGGGGGCGGCAGGTGAGGTCGCCTGACCGCCGGGTGTCTTAGAGCGTGCGGCCGATGGCGAGGAACTTCTCGCGGCGGTGCTCGCGGTAGTCCATCTCTTTGCCCGAAAGCTCGGCGAAGCCCTTCTCGATCTGGGCAGCCGTCGCCTCGAGCACCTTCTCCGGTCCGCGATGCGCGCCGCCGATGGGCTCGGGGATGATCCCGTCGATCACCTTCAGGTTCATGAGATCCTGCGCAGTGATCTTCATGTTGGTCGCCGCATCCTTGGCGCGCGATGCATCGCGCCACAGGATCGAGGCCGCGCCCTCGGGCGAGATCACCGAATAGATCGAATGCTCAAGCATGTAGACCTGGTTGGCGGTGGCGATGGCAATCGCGCCACCCGAGCCGCCTTCGCCGATGACGACGGCAATGTTCGGAACCTTGAGGCCAAGGGACCTGGAGGTCGACTGGGCGATGGCTTCGGCCTGGCCGCGCTCTTCCGCGCCAATGCCGGGATAAGCGCCGGTCGTGTCCACGATGCTGATCAGCGGAATGCCGAAGCGGTCGGCCAGGTCCATCACGCGCACCGCCTTGCGGTAGCCTTCGGGACGGGCCATGCCGAAATTGTGCTTCAGGCGGCTCTGCGTGTCATTGCCCTTTTCCTGACCGAGCACCGCAACGGACTCGCCGTTGAACCGGGCAAAGCCGGCGATGACGGCATTGTCTTCGCCATAGGCGCGGTCACCGGCCAGCGGCGTGAAATCGGTGAACAGGCCGCGCACATAGTCGAGGCAATGCGGCCGGTCGGGATGGCGCGCCACCTGGGCCTTCTGCCACGGCGTCAGGGAGCGGTAGATTTCTATGAGCGCATCCTTGGAGCGCTTCTCAAGGCGTGCGATCTCGTCGGCAACGTCCACCGCTTCACCGCTTTCGGCGAGCTTTTTCAGTTCGAGGATCTGTCCTTCGAGATCGGCAACGGGCTTTTCAAAATCGAGATAGTTGTACATTCACTCGCCAAATCGAACACGAGACACTGCGATAAAGGCATCTCTAGGTTGAACACGGCCTGCCGCCGGTAATGTGACGCTCCACATAACGTTGATGAAGCTAATCGGCAAGCGGATGGTGCTTTTGAACCAGCTCGGCAAGGCGTTTTTCAAGCACATGCGTATAGATTTGCGTCGTTGATATGTCCGAATGGCCGAGCAATTCCTGTACTGCGCGCAGATCTGCGCCATTCTGCAGGAGATGGCTTGCAAAGGCGTGACGCAACACATGCGGAGAGATTTTGGAGGTCTCTATGCCTGCGCGCGCGGCGACTTTCTTCAACTCCCGCGCAAAGACCTGGCGCGGCAGATACCCGCTTTCCGAGCTTGCCGGAAACAGCCAGGTGCTTTCCGCACAGGCCGGTTTTTCAGCCCTTACGGAAAGCCAGGCCTGCATTGCGGTGCGGGCCTTTCCCGAAAGGGGCACGATGCGCTCCTTGCCGCCCTTGCCGCGCACGGCGAAGAAACGCTCGTCGCGCAGCGCAACGGTTACCGGCAGGCTCACCAGCTCTGAGACACGCAGACCCGAGGCATAGAGCACTTCCAGAAGCGCATGCAGCCTGACGGCGGCAAGATGCTCCGGCGCGCCTTTCGCGGCTTCGCGCGCTTCGGTCTCGGCCTGTTCGAGCAGGCGGCCGGTCTCTTCCTCGCTCAGCGTCTTTGGCAGGCCGCGCCCCTTTTTCGGGCTGTCCAGAACGCCCGTCGGGTCGTCGCCGCGCAGACCTTCCGCATAGAGGAACTGAAAGAACTGCCTGAGCGCGGAGAGCTTTCGCGTCTGCGTCGTGGCGGCAAACCCCTGTGCCGAAAGCGCGCCCAGAAAATCGCGCAGTTCGTCCGCGCCCGCATCCTGAAGGGCGTTTCCGCCGGCGGCGATGTGCAGGGCGGCGTCTTCCAGAT
>MRWG01001915.1_pt1 | contig 11684 bp, 13 predicted proteins | sample 1013341 | NCBI WGS metagenome assembly MRWG01 (sample SAMN06117577, study PRJNA244670) | biofilm metagenome | biome: Water; feature: Cathode Biofilm; material: Biofilm; isolation source: microbial consortium enriched at the cathode of a solar microbial fuel cell | place: USA: District of Columbia ... | reverse complement strand
CCAAAGCCGCTTCAGCCCGCCCCAAGCGTTGGGCTAACTTGCGTTTGCCGCCAAGGCGGAATGTCTGCTCAAGCGCGAGCGTGGTTTCGTAGGCATCGAAGCCCCGGAGCTGTCCTGTGCCCGCGAAATTCTCGGTCTCCAGCGAGATTGACGGGTTCAGTGGCTGTCCCGCCTGGTCGGCATCGGCCGACGCGGCACGTGCCTCAAGCGCCGATAGCATGACTTCGGGAGCCTGCCTGCTGGCGCGACCGACTGCATCGTCCAGCGTCAGTGGTACATTCGGGTCCTGATTGACTTGCGTTGTGGGCCTTGGTCCACAACCGTCGGCATAGACTGGTCCTGTCAACACAGGCACAGCCAAAGCGGCGACCACGCCGCAAATTGCATGTTTCATTGTGAGCGAGTGTCCTCGTCCAGATTCAACGATGGTGCAGGCGAAGCTGCACCCAGCTAAGACTGTCGTTGATCTAGGCTCTGGGAGGACGGTAGAGGCCGTCCGGGGAGAGACTCACTGCCACCGCGTTTGAAAACGCATGGCGCTTGCTGGACGTCGCAAGTTCAAGTGAAGCAGGGAAGTATCCGCCCCCGATGATATGGACATGGCACGTTCCGCAGTGATGCGAAGTATGGGCGTGCCCTTCATGGTTTGGCGCTTCTGCAGGATCGTCTGTGCTGCCCTGGGCATCCGCACAGATCGCTGCCTCCTTGTCCGTGGCATGGGCCAATTCAGCTGAGGCGCTTGCCGGCGCAATCAGAAAGGCTGCCGCCATAATAATGACGAGCAATGCGCGCAGATGCATGATGAAACGCGGTCCCTGCATAATTCCCCGATAGCAGACTTGGGTTGAAAGCTCACTAACGTTTTCCAGTTAAATCTGGCACCTATAGCCGCTAGAGGGTCAAGCCTTTAGTGATGGAGGACTGGCAAGAACCTCTGCGCCTGCATGATCGTCTGCCAGACAAGTCTCATGGTCGCCGAGCGATGCCAGGACAGAACACGTCCCAATCCGGCCGCCTTCACACGCTGACACCATACGCTTCAATTCAGCTTCAAGAGCTTCGAGCTGTGTCAGTCGCCGCCGCACTTCGCCGAGCTGGCGGCGGGCGATTTGGTCGACCACTGCACAGTCCCGATCGGGCTCCACCTGTAGCGAAATCAGTTCCCTGACCGTCTCCACCGAGAACCCCAGATCGCGGGCGTGCCGAATAAAGGCAAGACGCTCAACGGCATTCTGATCATAGAGTCTTTGGCCGCTTTCGCTCCTGTCAGGTTCTGGGAGTAGATCAGTGGATTCATAATAGCGGATGGTTGTGACCTTCACACCTGTGGCGCTCGCCAGTTTTCCGATCGTCATCATGTCCACAACAAATACCTCTTGTGTCTACAGTTACTGTAGACTGTAGGACCTTAAGGCGAAGCACAAGTAGCGAATTGCGTGAAACATCATGACGTTCAATGAAATCATTCAATTGGTCGGGGTCGTCGCGGGCAGCGGGTTTGTGATCATCCTTCTCTGGTCGGCGCTCTTTCCCTCTCACAGAATCTGGCCACCGCAGCACTATTCTCCTGTCACGGCCGTCGTCACATGGGTTGGGACACTGGCAATCTTCGGACCAGCGCTGTGGCTTGGCTTAACAGGCTGGGGCAGCCTGGGGCTACCGGACTGGCTTCGGTTTGGCCCGGGACTTTTGGCCGTGCTTTTAGCCAACGCGCTTGTCTGGCCAGCGGCCTTCCGCTTCGGATTCAATCAAACATCCGGAGAGACAGGCCAGCTCATGACGACGGGTCTCTATCGCTATTCCCGTCACCCCCAATACGTTGCCGATATGCTGATGCTGACAGGTTGGGCGGTGCTGACTGCCTCCGGTTCCGCCCTTCCAGTGATAACGGCTGGAATTGCGGCACTGGCCGCCGCTCCTTTTGCGGAGGAGCCATGGCTACGAGAAACTTATGGCGCTCAGTACGACGCCTATTGCAAGCGCACGCTGCGTTTCTTCGGCGTGCCAAGGGAGACAGGCTCATGAGCAACTGCTGTGATCAGAAAACCTTCGATGGAACGTCGACGGCCTACCGGCGCGCGCTGCTGGCGGTCACAGCCATCAACGCCATCATGTTCATTATCGAAATATCTGCAGGCTACCTCGCGAGATCGCAGGCGCTCAAAGCCGACGCGCTCGATTTTGGCGGGGATGCTGCCACCTACGCCATCAGCCTTGCCGTCATCGGGATGAGTGCCACGGTGCGCGCGAGGGCGGCGTTGTTCAAGGCCGGAACGCTAGCGTTGATCGCCATCTTCATTCTGGTCTCGACCGGCGCGCGCATATTTTCTGACGGCACGCCAGAGACCGTCACGATGAGCCTGATCGGCGGTCTCGCCTTCCTGGCCAATATGCTCAGCGTCCTGATCCTTTTGCGCTGGCGCGACGGCGACAGCAATGTCCGCTCCGTCTGGCTCTGCTCACGCAATGACGCGATCGGCAATGTTGGTGTGATTCTGGCCGCAGCGCTCGTAGCGGTGACCGGCACGGCGTGGCCGGATATCGTGGTTGCAGGCATTCTTGCGAGCCTTTTCCTGCGTTCTTCCTGGTCAATTACCTTACAGGCGCTCGACGAGCTAAGGAATGAAGCGAAGGACACACGGCCCGCACGGGAAGCGAGCCATTGACCTTGAGAATTCCTCCTGTGCTGCAGCTTGCCGGCTTCCTGATCGCCGCGTGGCTTGCCGACTGGTTCTTGCCTGGTCTCGACTATGAGATCGGACTGGTGGGGCTCTTGCTCGTGGTCACGCTTGTCTCCACCGCCAGTCTGATCATACTTGCCGCCTTGGGCGCGTTCAGGATAGCGAAAACGACCGTAAATCCGGTTCACCCCGATGCGGCAGCGCAGCTCGTGACGGGCGGGATTTTCCGTCTTTCCCGCAATCCCATGTATCTCGGCTTCGCAATGCTCCTTGCGGCTGGTGCCCTAGCGCTCGGGAATATAGCCGCATTGGCTATGCCCGCCCTGTTCATCGCCGCCATCACCTACCTCCAGATCATACCCGAAGAGGCAACATTGCGCGCGAAGTTTGGCGCTGCTTACGAACAGTACTGCGCGAGGACACGGCGGTGGCTTTAGGCAGCGTTTTGCAGGTGGCGTCCCCTTCCGGGATCAAGCCGCAATGCGGTCCGGCCCAAGCTGCGAGCCAAGCAGCTCCATTAAATACCCACCGTCTCGCAGGCCTTCCGCTTTCCTGATCAGGTAGCGGAGACTGTCCTTCATATTCGAAGTCCCAGCTGACCAACCGTCCTCAACCGCTTCTACACCGTAGAGCACGCGCGCAATTTCCTTCCGGCTAAACCCGAGCGCCTGGCAGTCCAGCGCGACAAGTCCATCCCGAAGCATCTGAGTCCGTTTGGTCCAGAGCGGTTCCTGCGTATCGGGCGCCGGCCCATAGATGGCGAGCGCTTCCTTGTACGCCTTGAGCTGGCGCTCATAGGCATCGACATCGGAGAGCTGAAGCTTCATACGCACCGGCTCAAGGCTCAGCAGCGACAGGCCCGAGCAACGGATCTGAACCACGCAGCCATTCCCCCGGAGCAAGAGAAACTCCCGGCCTTGGCGGTCAGTAAAAAGCGTCACCCTGCAGATCGGAACTGTCCGCTCGAAAATATCGCAAAGCTCATCTGGTGCACGCGGACTGACATGGACTTCGAACTGATCGGGAAAAACGTCACGCTGCCAGACCACGTCAGCGTCGATGGCATTGGCTTTCGGATCCGGCATCAGAGCCAAGCCCCAGCGGTGGGCAAGGTTTTGAGGCACGCGCGGTTTGATAATCCGCGTGTTATTACAGGCATCGCGCTCAGACACATCGTCGGCCGACCAGGATTCAGCGTCCTCGAGAAAGTCATCATTGCGGCGCAGATATTCCCAGGCCCAGCGGTCTGCCGATAGGCGCCAGAGATAGTCATAGTGCTTCAGCACCCCATCGCTTTTCAGAGCATAAGTCTTCATCATCAACTCCCCAGTCAGGGGAATTCGCGCAAGGCGTGTGCCAGAGCCGGCAAAACCTCAGGGACAAAAATTTCAATAAAATCGGTGTATTGGCTCCTCACCCGACCTGGAATTTGATCCCTGTGGTAGAGAAAATGGACATCTACGCTCCATCAGAACGTCAATAATGATCGGGGATTTCGCCTGTGAGGCGACTGGCAGGCACATGTGTGCGCCTCGCTTTGCACTCAGCTGAATCACCCTGAATCTGATTGGCCCAAATGGCCCCGTGTCCAACTCTTACGCTCCCCATTCCTGAGTCAGTCTCAGCGCAGACCAAGAAGCGCAGGGACAGGGCCAGTGACCCAGACCGGAACACATCAGGAAACACGGGCGAGGCAGGTCGCCATGCTGCGCACGGCGTTCAGCCCGGACATTCGCGAAGCTCTCGACGCCAGCGACGTCATTGAAGTCCTCGTCAATCCCGATGGCCGGCTCTGGCTCGAACGCGCCGGACAAGGCCTGATCGCGACGGACACGATTCTCTCAGCCGCCGACCGTGAACGCGTGATCCGCATTGTTGCCTCGAGTGTCGGCGACGCGTCACAGTCAGTGTATAGTATCATTTCGGCGGAGCTTCCGGAGACGGGCGAGCGGTTTGAAGGGCTCCTCCCCCCGATTGCCGTTGCGCCCTGTTTTGCAATCCGGAAGCCTTCCGCCACACCATATACACTTTCCGACTATGTCAGCGCCGGAACGCTACCTGCCGCTGTGGCTGCTGCGCTTCGCGCCGCCATAGAAACCCGCGCCAATATTCTGATCGCAGGCGGAACCTCGTCCGGCAAGACGACCTTCGCAAATGCCCTCCTCGCCGAACCTGGTTTCTCCGAAGACCGGCTCGTCATTCTTGAAGACACGCGGGAATTACGAGCCGCCGGACCTGACCAGGTCGCGCTCAGAACGCACAAAAATGGTGCCGGCCTCACTGATCTCGTGCGATCAACCCTGCGGCTACGTCCAGACCGGATCATCGTTGGCGAGGTTCGAGGCCCTGAAGCCCTGGATCTCCTCAAGGCCTGGAATACTGGCCATCCGGGCGGGCTCACAACGCTGCATGCCAATTCCGCGCATGGCGCGCTCACCCGGCTGGAACAGCTGATCGGCGAAGCGACCCAGACCATCCCGCGCGGGCTCATCGCCGAGGCCGTAGACATCATCGTCTACCTGTCACGCGCCAGCGGCACACGCCGGGTCGAAGAGGCGATCCGCATCACCGGTTTTGACGGAGAGGGCTACACGACCGAGCCCCTCGCCGCGCCCAGACTTTCCATCGTCCAGCAAGGAGCCCAGCAATGACGAGATTTAAACAACCCATTTTCCGGAAGACGCTGCCCATAGCGACGGGCCTTGGCGTGGCCCTCGTCGCGGCAGGACCTGCCTATGCAGCGGGGTCAGGCATGCCCTGGGAGGGACCGCTCGACCAGATCCTCGCCTCGATCGAAGGCCCGGTCGCCCGTATCGTGTCGGTGATCATCATCACACTGACCGGTCTCGCGCTTGCCTTTGGCGAGACCTCGGGCGGGATGCGCAAGCTCATCCAGATCGTGTTCGGCCTGTCGATCGCTTTTGCTGCGACGAGCTTTTTCCTGACCTTCTTCTCATTCGGTGGTGGAGCGACCTTCTGATGGCCGAGGGCTATGAAATCCCCCTGCACCGCTCGCTGACCGAGCCGATCCTGATGGCGGGTGCGCCGCGCTCCGCCGCCATCGCCATTGGCACGCTGGCGGCCGCCTTCGCGCTCGGCCTGAGGCTCTGGCTGCCAGGTCTCATCCTCTGGATCGTCGGCCATAGCGCGGCGGTCATGATGGCGCGCCAGGACCCGGATTTCATGGCTGTCGCCAGCCGCTCGGCCCGCCATGCGGAGCATCTCTCATGTTGAACCTTTCCGAATACCGCCCCCGCGCAAAACACCTTGCCGATTACCTCCCCTGGGCCTGCCTCGTGGCGCCCGGCGTGGTGCTCAATAAGGATGGGAGCTTCCAGACCAGCTTCCGCTATCGCGGCCCCGACCTCGAAAGCTCAACCGAGGAAGAGCTCGTCGCGGTGACCGCGCGCGTCAACAATGTGCTGCGCCGGTTCGGGGCCGGCTGGGCGCTTTTCTTCGAGGCCGTCAGGCGTCCACAATCAGACTACGCCATCTCGGAATTCCCCGATGCCGCTTCCTGGCTTGTCGATGAAGAGCGCGCGCTTGCAGCCGAACAGTCCGGCACAAGGTTCGAAAGCGAATACTTTCTCACCCTCCTCTGGCTGCCACCCGCCGATGCGGTTGGCCGCGCCGAAAAGGCCCTAATCGAACGGGCCGAAGCCGAAGGCATGACGGATTGGCGGGCAAGGCTGGCCGCCTTCGAAAGGCAGGCCGAACGCACACATGATTTGCTCGTAACCTGCCTCACCGAGATCGAACGGCTGAGTGATGAAGAGACGCTCACCTATCTCCACGCCACCATCTCCAAGAAACACCATCCCGTCGCCGTCCCGGAACTTCCCGTCTTTCTTGATGCCGTGCTTGCCGATAGCCCGTTCAGCGGTGGCCTCGAGCCGAAGCTCGGAGACGCACATATCCGTACACTGACCATATTGGGTTTCCCGGCATCAACCCTGCCCGGCATTCTCGACGAGCTCAATCGACAGGGCTTTTCCTATCGCTGGACGACGCGTTTCATCGCGATGGACAAGACTGAGGCGGAAAAGCTGCTCGGCAAGAAGCGCCGTCACTGGTTCGCCAAGCGCAAATCGATCGGCGCGGTCCTCCGCGAAACCATGTTCAATGAGCAGGCCGCGCTCGTCGACAATGATGCCGACAACAAGGCGGCAGATGCCGATGCCGCGCTCCAGGAACTCGGGAGCGATCTTGTCTCCTATGGCTATGTCACGACCAGCCTGACCGTCTGGGACGAGGACCTCACCCATGTCGAGGAAAAGCTCCGCGTCGCCGAGCGGGTCATCACCGGCCGCGGTTTCACCGCTATTCGCGAGACACTAAATGCCGTCGATGCCTGGCTCGGCAGCCTGCCCGGCCATGCTTACGCCAATGTCCGCCAGCCCATCCTGCACACGCTGAACCTCGCCCATCTCGTGCCGATTTCAGCGGTCTGGGCTGGAGAAGCTGAGAACCGACACCTCAGCGCCCCTGCCCTCATCGATGCGCAGACCGATGGCACCACGCCCTTCCGTCTCAACCTCCACCATGGCGATGTCGGTCACACGCTCGTGGTCGGCCCGACAGGCGCCGGCAAGTCCGTCCTTCTCTCACTGATTGCCATGCAGTGGCGCCGCTATGAGGGCGCCCAGGTCTTCATCTTCGACAAGGGCCGCTCGGCCCGCGCAGCAACGCTCGCCATGGGCGGCGCCCACATCGAACTCGGCGGGAAAGCCCAACCCAGCCTGCAGCCCCTGCGCGATATCAACCATGACCAAGATGCGCGCTTTGCCGCGGACTGGCTCGCAGGCCTTGCCGAAGCAGAAGGCCTGCCTCTCAGCCCGGATCTCAAGGCGCGCCTCTGGGAAGCGATCCAGTCGCTGGCCAGTGCGCCGTCTGAAGAACGCACGCTCACCGGGCTCAGCCTCCTTCTCCAGGACGATACGCTCCGATCAGCTCTGCATCCTTTCACACTGGAAGGCCCACATGGCGCCTTGCTCGATGGCGACCACGACGCGCTGTCCCTGTCAGATCTCGCCTGTTTCGAGATGGAAGAGCTGATGGCAAGCCCACAGGCCGCCCCGCCGGTCCTCTCCTATCTTTTTCACCGGCTGGAAGCCCGGTTCACCGGCGCGCCAACCCTGGTCATTCTGGATGAAGCCTGGCTCTTCCTCGATCATCCGCTCTTTGCAAGGCGCATGCGCGAATGGCTGAAGACGCTTCGCAAGAAGAATGTCGCGGTGATCTTCGCCACACAGAGCCTCGCAGATATCGAGCGCTCCAGTATCGCCCCCGCGCTCATCGAAAGCTGCCCGACCCGCATCTTCCTGCCGAATGAACGCGCACGAGAGCCGCTCCAGAAACAGGTCTATGAACGGTTCGGTCTCAATCACCGGCAGATCGACATCATCGCCGAGGCAACCCCGAAGCGGGACTATTATTTCCAGTCTCCGGAAGGCGCCCGCGTGTTCGATCTCGGGCTCGGCCCAATCGGCCTTGCCTTCTGCGCCTCCGCCGATCCTGAAAGCCAGATGATGATCGAAAAGCTGATCGAAGAGCGCGAGCCGGAGGAATTCGCGTCTGCGTTTCTGGATAGAAAGGGGCTCGGCTGGGCGACCCGTTTGCTCGGACATTGGCAGAATCAGAATGCCGCGCTTCCGCTGGCAGCGGAGTAGCGGGTCCATTACGCTGATCAGACCGTGAGGGAACGCTCGATGGACTGGCGCGCGCCCTCTGAGCGGTTCAGGCTGCTTTCAATCAGCGTTCGCCAGCGAGGCCCCCGCGCTTCAGCGTCACGATAGGCTTCAGCAAGGTCAGCCGGCCGATCTTCGCTCAAGATGTCGAGCAGGATCTCCGCCTGGAGCAGGTCTTTTCTCGCCTTCAGACTATCAGGCCCTGCCTGACGCCGGCTGGAAACAATCAACTTGTGGATAGCAAAGCGTTCCGGCCGGGGAATTCGCACAAGGACGCCCTCCCGATAGATGGCGGCGGCATGAATGGGCTCTGCGATCAGGTAATTCAGATGGTGGAGGGCCTGCGCACTCACACCGAGCGCTGGCAGGTCCCGAATCCCTTCCTCCTCTTCGAATGAGGGCGTCAGGAATTCGATCAGCGTTTCGGAAGCGGACTGGCGCCACCGCCAGACACGGTCCCTGTCGATGGTCGGAACAGGATCAAAATCGAGGTCGCCGAGCACATCCTGGATCGAAGGTTCGACTGTGTCGCCGATGGCGAGTGAGAGACGTTCAAAACTTGCAATATCGACATCATTGGTCATGGCTGTCTGATCGAAAGACAGACGTAGCCCGAGCTCACCTTCATAGAGCCTGAAAGCCGTCGTTCCGACGAGCACGCCGCCGAGCCTGAAGGTGCCGGTCCTCGCCAGCGCCGCAATCAGGCTGCCGGTGGCCCCATCCAGCCCGAGATAGCGCTCGCTTCGAAGAAGCCGGACCAGCCTCGCACGCTCCTTTCGCCTGTTCGACCGCTCAGCGCTGAGTGCTTCATATGTCTCAAGGCGCGTCAGGAGCTCAGGGCTCTCCTCTCCGAGATAGCGCTCCTTGATATCGCCGCCGAGCCGGTAGCGATCGTACCAGTAGGTCCGGCCATTTATCTCTCGCGGCGTGAGGGCGCCCTGAATATCGGTCACCGTCTCGTCCAGCAGGAGGGACACAAGATCTCCATAGGCCGCCTGGGCCACCTGGCTATGTCTGCGAAATGCCATCCAAGACCTCCAGGTCCGCTTTTACCACACAGAAAGAGTACCGTGTGATAAGACCTAACACTCCGATTTACCACACAAATATATTATTGTGTGGTAAATTTGCCGATCATCGTCCCCGCGCCAGGCTGAAGGTTGCGAGGCCGGATCTCGAACTGACTTTTGCCCGCAAGCCGATACATGCCTTGTCCTGTACCGATTGGGACAGCGTCGAACTGTTCCAGACACCAGCGCCACACAAGAATGTGGGTGAACGGGCTCTGGCCCATTCCGATTGCGCATAAGAGGTGCCGCCATGAAATCAGTTCTGCAGATCGTGCTGCTCGCATGTGTGCTCGTCTTCTCCGCGCCCCAAAGGGCGAACGCACAGTTTGGCGGGGTCGTCTACGATCCAGCCAATCACGCCCAGAACATCCTCCAGGCCGTTCGCGCCCTTCAGGAAATCCAGAACCAGGTCCAGCAGCTCACCCATGAAATCGAGATGCTGGAGAATATGGCCCGCAACCTCGAAACGCTGCCCATTAATGTTGCCGAAGCGCTGATCCGCGACCGGATCACCCAGATTGAAGCGGCGATCGCAAAGGCCGAAGGTGTGAGCCAGGAGGTTGGCGAAGTCGAACGCGACTATAATGAGCTCTATCCGGAGAGCTACGGAACGACGCCTCCGCCAAATGCAGAGCTTGTCGAAGAAGCCCGCGATCAGTGGCGCCAGTCGAAAAGCGCCTATCGCCAGACATTGAGCGTCTCGGCGGCAGCCCTTGAAGACAATGAGACCAAGGCCGAGGCAATCACAAGGCTTGTCGCAGAAAGCCAGGGCGCCGCCGGCAGCCTTCAGGCCGCCCAGGCCGGCAACCAGCTCGACGCCCTTCAGGTCGAACAGCTGATCCAGATCGAGTCCATGATGGCCGCCTATTACCGGGCTGAGGCACTCGACCGGGCGCGCGAGCTCCAGGAAGAGGAACGCGCAAAGGCGCGGCACTCGCGCTTCTTCGGACGAGTGGAATAGCGTCCGATGGAAGAGATGGACATCATCGACCGGTTCCTTGCGACTTTCATCGCCTATGTGGATTCAGGATTCGGGTTGCTGGCCGGCGATGTCGGCTATCTGACCTCGACCCTCATCGTGATCGACATCACGCTGGCAGGCCTCTTCTGGGCGCTTGCCCAGAACCATGACCTCATGGCGTCCCTGATCAAGAAGGTTCTCTATGTCGGGGCCTTCGCCTTCATCATCGGCAATTTCGCATTCCTGTCGAACATCATCTTCGAGAGCTTTGCAGGCCTCGGCGTGAAGGCGACGGGCGGGGAGATCGAAGCGGGCGATCTTATGCGGCCCGGCTTTGTCGCGGGGATTGGGTTCGAAGCCGCCCAGCCGCTCCTCGAAGAGATCGGCGACCTCACAGGCCCGATCCGCTTCTTTCACAATTTCATCCTGATCGTCGTCCTGTTCCTGGGCTGGGTCGTGATCCTCGCCGCCTTCTTCATCCTCGCCATCCAGCTCTTCGTCACCATTATCGAGTTCAAGCTCACGACACTCGCGGGCTTTGTGCTGGTGCCCTTTGCCCTCTGGAACAAGACAAGCTTCCTCGCTGAGCGCGTCCTCGGTCATGTCATTACTTCTGGCATCAAACTGATGGTGCTCGCCATCGTGATCGGGATCGGATCGACTCTCTTCTCCGCGATCACAGATGCCTTTGCGACGCCAGACCGGATCACGCTTGCCGATGTGATGGGTACGATGCTTGGCGCACTCGTCTTCCTTTGGATGGGGATCTTTGCACCGGGTATGGCGTCCGGTCTCATCACCGGCGCACCGCAACTCGGCGCCGGATCAGTGGTCGGGACCACGGCCGGCGTTGCCGCCGGCGGCTATGTGGCCGCCGCGGGCGCAGGCGCCGCCGCGCGCGGCGCGGCGTCGACGACAATGAGCGCGGTCCGGGCCGGCGCCTCGGTCACGGGCAGCGCGCGCACCTCCTATTCCATGGGCCGCGTCGCCTCAGGCCAGTCCGGCATCCGGGGCGCAGCTGCCGGCATGGGCGGCGTTGCCATGGCCGCCGGCGGCGCCATGAAGCGGGCCGCGAGCGCCCCCTTCCGATCGATTGGCGAGGCCCACCAACGCGGCGCAGATCGCGCCTGGCGCGCCAGTGGCGGACACCGGACAGCGCCGGCAAGCGACACGCCTTCATCAACCGATAGCAGCCAGGCCTGGGCGCGGGCAGAGCCGATCCGCTCATCCCAGACTTGGGCTGCTTTCTGGTAGGGCGTGACCGGTTCGGGGCTTTGGCCATAAT
>MRWG01001913.1_pt1 | contig 11687 bp, 10 predicted proteins | sample 1013341 | NCBI WGS metagenome assembly MRWG01 (sample SAMN06117577, study PRJNA244670) | biofilm metagenome | biome: Water; feature: Cathode Biofilm; material: Biofilm; isolation source: microbial consortium enriched at the cathode of a solar microbial fuel cell | place: USA: District of Columbia ... | reverse complement strand
TTTCACCGTCGGTCTGGGTGTTCGGCCTGATCTGGCTCGGAGTCGGCGCGTGTCTTGGCGGTTGCCTCTACGAAACCTGCTTCGCGCTGATCACCCGGACGCGCGGCGACCGGGCACGCCGCGACATCACGCTGGTGACGCTGGTGGCGGGGTTGGCCGGTACCGTTTCGTTCCCGCTTTCCAACACCATCGCCGACACCTTTGGCTGGCATGCGGCGACCTGGACTATGGCAGGCCTGGTAATCTTCGTCGGCGCGCCGCTGGTATGGACGGCGGCCCGGTTTCTGGAAGGCGAATACCGGAAGGAAAACGCAGCCGAGATTGCCGCCGCGGCGGATTCGTCCAAGCCCGCCTTCAGCGTGCGGACCGTCCTCAAGAAACCGGCGTTCTGGCTGCTTGCCATCGGCTTCGCGATCCTCGGCGGCAACCACGGCGTCATCATCAACCATATCCTGCCGATCCTTACCGACCGCGGTCTTTCCGGCGACGCCGCGGTGCTGGCGGCTTCCATGATCGGGCCGATGCAGGTCGCCGGCCGGCTCGCCATGATGGCGGCCGAGCGGCGTGTCAGCAGCCACGGGATTACCACCGCGTGCTTTGTCGGCGTCGCCTGCGCCGGTACCGCGCTTTATTTTTCGGCCGTCACGCCGGCGCTGGTGGTTGCATTCGTGATCCTGCAGGGGAGCGGCCACGGCGTCACCAGCATCATGCGCCCGGTCATCACGCGGGAAATCCTCGGCTCCACGAACTTCGGCGCTATCAGCGGCGCGGTTGCGGTGCCGTATCTGTTGGCGTGGGCGCTGGCGCCGGTGGCGGGCTCGCTGTTGTGGGAAGCGGGCGGTTACGACCTGGCGATCATGGTGGTGGTCGGGCTGGCGCTGGTGGGGCTCGTTTTCTATCGCGCGGCGGTTCGGCTCGCGCCCTAATCCTGAGCTTTGCGCCGCGCGCGTGGGTGCGCGGCGGCGTGGATATCGAGAAGCCGCTCGCCGTCGACCGCCGTGTAACGTTGCGTCGTCGACAGCGAGGCGTGCCCCAGCAGTTCCTGAATGGTCCGAAGATCACCGCCGCCCGACAGCAGATGCGTCGCAAAGCTGTGGCGGAGCGCATGCGGCGTCGCCGTTTCCGTGAGACCGAGCACGGCCCGGACCCCGCGCATGGCGCGCTGCGCCAGTGCCGGGTTGAGCCGCTTGCCGCGCGCGCCGACGAACAGCGCACCGTCAGCGCCGGTATCGAAGGGGCACGCCGTGAGATAGGCTTCGAGTTCCCTCGCCACCATCCGCAGCATCGGCACGACGCGTTGCTTGTTCCCTTTGCCGGTAATCACGATCCGCTCCAGCCCGGCGACGTCTCGGCGGTTGAGCGCGATCGCCTCGCCGATGCGCAGCCCGCAGCCGTAAAGGAGCGCGAACAGCGCCCGGTCGCGCTTGCCGTGCCATGGCTCGCGGGCGATATCCTCGGCGGCATCCAGCGTTTCGAAGGCTTCCTCGACGCTCATCGGTTTCGGCACCGATTTCGGCAGTTTCGGCATCTCGGCGTTGGTGACCGCAACGTTTGTGCAGATGCCGCGCTTGTCGAAAAAAGTGTATAGGCTCTTGAGCGCGCTGAGCCCCCGCGCCATGGAGGTCGGTATCAGCCCTTCGGCCTGGCGGTCGGCCTGGTAGGCCCAAAGCTCGCTCCGGCTCATGTCGGCGAGATCGTCGATGCCCGGCGCATAACCCAGGTGGCGGTCGAGAAACCGCATGAAGACGGCGACGTCGTGGCTGTAGCTTTCGACGGTCTTTTCGGACAGGCGGCGTTCGTGACGAAGCCAGGAAATCCAGTCTTCGAGGGCGGAGGCGACGGCGGGCTGGACAGGCAGGCCGATCAAGGCCGCTCGCCGGAAAGGCGCATGACGGAGGCTTCGACGACCCGTGCCAGGAACGAGAACAGCTCCGTTCCCTGACCGGGGGCGAAAGTGTTGTCGCGTGCGCCCAGCGCGATCAGGCCGTTCGGCATGGCGACGCCCGGCTTGATGCGGGAGATGGCTGCGGACTTCACGAGGCCGGCCGCGCCGCCGAACACGACACCGTCGTCCCAGAACTCACGGTAGAGCTGGACGTCTTGGTCGGCGCCGACGATCTGATCCACTGTGCCGGGCGGCAGGGTGCGCAGATGTTCGCTGAGAATCGTCACGTTGGCGCTGGTGGCCGGTTCGAATCCGACCACGGCGACATCGACGTCGAGCAGGATCGGCAGATCGTCGGAAACGATGCGGTAAAGCTGTTCCAGGGTGGTCGCATGCAGCAGCGCCAGGATCGAGGCATGGGTCCGTGTCTGGATCGACATGTTGGAGCGGCTGGTTTCGATCACGTCCTGGGCCGTGGTGCGCAGTTCGTCGATCTCGCTTTCGCGGCGCTGAAGCTGGTAGCGCTGAAAATCCACCACGCCACCGGCCTTGAAGCGGTCGGGAAACTCGACGTAGTCCAGCACGTCCGGGTGATCCGCAAAGAATGTCGGATTCTGCATCAGGAATACGGCGACGTCGTCGGCGCTCAGCGCCACCGTGTCACGTTCATCCGGATCCAGGGCGTCGGAAAGTTCTCCACTCATGGCCTTCTCCCAGTGAAAGCTCTTGTATGCGAATCGTTTCATTATAACGGCTTTCGCCTTAATACATAAGAAATGCACGATGAACGTTTCGCAGAAGTTAATGGAGAGACGGCACCGTCCCGGTTCGCGGCGGGAGACCGGGTCGCGGTCCTGCTGCCGCTGCCGCTGGCCGGACCCTATGACTACCTGGTCGGCGCGGACGCCGCATATGAGATCGGCGACGTCGTCGATGTGCCGCTCGGGAACCGCCGCGCGACCGGCGTCGTCTGGGGGGCGGCGACGGGCGAGGTGGACGCCGGTAAGCTCCGCGAAATTCACGGGCCCCGGGACGTGCCGGCGCTGCCGCCGGCGCTGCTCAGGCTGGTCGACTGGGTTTCGCGCTACACGCTCTATCCGCAGGGCGCTGTCCTCAGGATGGTACTCAGCGTTCCCGATGCGCTCGATCCGCCGAAGCCGCAGACGGCCTATACCCTGACCGCCGATCCGCCGGACATTCGCAGCACGAAAGCGCGTGAGAGGGTTATTGCGTTTCTGAAGGATAACCCGCCGCTGCCGGGTGCCGACATCGCGCGCGAGGCGGGTTGCACCGCTTCAGTGGTGAAGGGCCTCGCGGATGCGGGCGTGCTGGCATCGGTAAAAGTACAGCCCGATACCGACTGGCCGCAGCCGGACCCGGCGCGTGAAGGCGTCGCGCTTTCGGATGTGCAGCGCACCGCCGCCGAACACCTGTGCGCCGGCGTGGGCAAGGGCTTCGCCGTCACGCTTGTCGACGGCGTGCCGGGCTCGGGCAAGACAGAGGTCTATTTCGAGGCCGTGGCGAAAGCGCTCGCCGACGGCAGGCAGGTGCTGGTGATGTTGCCCGAAATCGCGCTCGGCGCGCAGTGGCTGGCGCGGTTCAGGGACCGTTTCGGCACCGAACCCGCGATGTGGCATTCGGAGCTGACGGGCGCCCGGCGCCGCGATACCTGGCGCGCCGTTGCCGAGGGCAAGGTGCGCGTCGTGGTCGGTGCGCGTTCGGCGCTGTTCCTGCCGTTTCGCGAACTTGGCCTGATCGTCATTGACGAGGAACACGACGGCTCGTTCAAGCAGGAGGACGGCGTCGTCTACCACGCCCGTGATATGGCGGTGGTGCGTGCGCAGCTCGAGGGTATCCCGGCGGTGCTCGTCTCCGCGACCCCGTCGCTGGAAAGCGTCACCAACGTCCGGCGCGGACGCTATGAGGAAGTGACCCTGCCGGCACGGCACGGCGGTGCCGACCTCGCCGGCGTCACCGTGATCGACATGCGCAGGGAAGGCCCGGCGCGCGGTCACTGGCTGTCGCCGAAACTCGCCGAGGCGCTCGCCGACACGTTCGAGGCCGGCGATCAGGCGATGCTGTTTCTGAACCGCCGCGGGTACGCGCCGCTGACGCTCTGCCGGACCTGCGGTCACCGCCTGCAATGCCCGCGTTGCACGGCATGGCTGGTCGAGCATCGGCTGGTCGGACGGCTGCAATGCCATCACTGCGGCTTTCAGACCAAGCCGCCGGAACAGTGCCCGAACTGCGAGGACAAGGACTCCATGGTGCCGTGCGGCCCCGGCGTCGAACGGCTCGCCGAGGAGATCCAGCTTCTGTTTCCGGAGGCCCGCACCGTCATCGCCGCCAGTGACATGGTGCACGGACCGAAACAGGCCGCCGAACTGGTGCGCCTGATCGAGGAAAAGGAGATCGACCTCGTCATCGGCACGCAGATCGTCGCCAAGGGCTATCACTTCCCGGGCCTGACGCTGGTCGGCGTGGTCGATGCCGATCTGGGGCTGTCCGGCGGCGAATTCCGGGCTGCCGAGAAAACCTTCCAGCTTCTCTATCAGGTCGCCGGCCGGGCCGGCCGTGGCGACCGGCCGGGGCGGGTATTCCTGCAGACCTACATGCCGGATCACGGCGTCATGAAGGCGCTCGCCGCCGGCGACAGGGATGCCTTTCTCGACGCCGAAAGCCAGGCCCGCGAACAGGCGTCGATGCCGCCGTTCGGCAGGCTGGTGGCGCTGATCGTGTCAGGGCGGGACGAGGCGGCCGTCGACGGCGTGGCGGCGGGGCTCGCCAGGGCAGCGCCTCGTGGCGACGGAATCCGCGTCCTGGGTCCGGCGCCCGCGCCCATGGCCCTGTTGCGCGGCCGCCACCGCCGGCGACTTTTACTGACCGCGCCGAAGGGCGTCGCGCCACAGCGCGTGGTCCGGGCCTGGATCGAACGGGCGCCGATCGCCAAGAAGGTGCGCGTGCAGGTCGACGTCGATCCCGTCTCGTTCTTTTGAGGGGGATTGCGGGCTTTTTCACAAGGGTCCGTGAGTAATCCGGAACACCTGTGGAATTGAACCGGTAAATCACTGAAATAAATGGGGGTTTTGCGCTGCAAAAAACCGTCTCAAGCCGGGTTGCGCAGCCCTAATCAGTATGATACCTGTTCCCGGCTTTCGCGGGGTAACCCTGCGGGACAGGGATGTCGTGGGATTGGTGCAAGCCGGGCTCATGGCGCGTCAGAAGCACTAAAACAACTGGCCATAAGGCCTAACGAGAGGGATTTCCCAGGTGGCAGCGGATAGTTCGGGCGCGACCGGGTTGGCAGGTCGGTATGCGACGGCGCTCTTTGAGTTGGCCGAGTACGACAAGCAACTCGATGAAGTCGCCAATGACCTCCAGCAATTGGGGGCGATGATCGCAGATAGCGAAGATCTCTCCCGTCTCATCAGGTCGCCGGTCATTTCGCGCGACGATCAGGTGAAAGCCATGGACGCCGTTTCCGAAGCGGCCGGCTTCTCTACTCTTACCAGGAATTTTGTCGGCGTTGTGGCGGAGAACCGCCGTCTTTTCGCGCTCGCCGGCATGATCAAGGCGTATCAGACCCTGCTCGCCACGAGCCGGGGCGAAGTGAATGCCGAGGTGGTTTCCGCCAAGGCGCTGAGCGACAAGCAACTCGCCGCTATCGAGGATGCGCTGAAACAGGCGATCGGCTCCAAGGTCCAGGTGGACCAGCGCGTCGACGAAACGCTGCTGGGCGGCCTCGTCGTCCGGGTCGGGTCGCGGATGATCGACAACTCACTGAAAACGAAACTGCAGAAAATGCGCCTCGCCATGAAAGGGATTGGCTGATGGAAATCAAAGCCGCAGAAATTTCCAATATCCTCAAGAAACAGATCAAGGACTTCGGGAACGAAGCCGAGGTCGCCGAAGTCGGTCAGGTGCTGACCGTCGGTGACGGCATCGCCCGCGTCTACGGTCTCGATAAAGTGCAGGCCGGTGAACTCGTCGAGTTCCCGGGCGGCATCAAGGGGATGGCCCTGAACCTGGAAACCGACAACGTCGGTATCGTTATTTTCGGCGATGACCGGACCATCAAGGAAGGCGACACCGTCAAGCGGACCGGCGACATCGTCGACGTGCCGGTCGGCAAGGAACTGCTGGGCCGCGTCGTCGACGCGCTCGGCAATCCGATCGACGGCAAGGGCGACATCGGTGCCAAGGAACGCGCGCTGGTCGAAGTCAAGGCGCCGGGCATCATCCCGCGTAAGTCGGTGCACGAGCCGATGCAGACCGGCCTCAAGGCCATCGATTCACTGATTCCCGTCGGCCGCGGTCAGCGCGAGCTGATCATCGGTGACCGCCAGACCGGCAAGACCGCTGTCATCATCGACACCATCCTTAACCAGAAGTTCGTCAACGATAACACTGACGACGAATCGAAGAAGCTGTACTGCATCTACGTCGCCGTCGGCCAGAAGCGCTCCACCGTCGCGCAACTGGTCAAGACGCTGGCCGACTACGGTGCGCTCGAATACTCGATCGTCGTGGCGGCTACTGCGTCCGATCCGGCGCCGCTGCAGTTCCTGGCGCCCTATGCCGGTTGCGCCATGGGCGAATACTTCCGCGACAACGGCATGCACGCCGTTATCTTCTACGACGACCTTTCCAAGCAGGCGGTCGCCTATCGTCAGATGTCGCTGCTGCTTCGCCGTCCGCCGGGACGTGAAGCCTATCCGGGTGACGTCTTCTATCTTCACTCGCGTCTCTTGGAGCGTGCGGCGAAGATGGGCGATGCGGCCGGCGCCGGTTCGTTGACGGCGCTGCCGGTCATCGAAACCCAGGCCGGTGACGTGTCGGCATACATTCCGACCAACGTCATCTCGATCACCGACGGTCAGATCTTCCTGGAAACCGACCTGTTCTTCAAAGGCATCCGCCCGGCGGTGAACGTCGGTCTCTCGGTGTCGCGCGTCGGTTCCGCGGCGCAGATCAAGGCGATGAAACAGGTCGCCGGCTCGATCAAGCTGGAACTGGCCCAGTACCGTGAAATGGAAGCCTTCGCGCAGTTCGCCTCCGATCTGGATGCGTCGACGCAGAAGCTGCTGGCCCGCGGTTCGCGCCTGACCGAGCTTCTGAAACAGGCCCAGTATCAGCCGCTGCCGGTCGAAGAGCAGGTGGTGGCGATCTTCGCCGGCGTCGAAGGCTACCTCGACGGCATCAAGCTCAATCAGGTCACCGACTTCGAGAAGCGCTGGCTCGACGAGGTCCGCGACAAGGGCAAGGATCTTCTCAAGACGATCCGCGAAGAGGGCGCGCTTTCCGACGATACCAAGGAAAAGCTGACCAAGATGCTCGACGAGTTCACGAAGAACTTCTCGTAAGTCGCAGTTAAGGACCGGGTAGACGCCACATGGCTAATCTGAAGGACCTGAAAGGCCGGATCTCGAGCGTTAAGAAGACGCAGAAGATCACGAGCGCGATGAAAATGGTCGCGGCGGCGAAGCTGCGCCGGGCGCAGGAGGGGGCCGAACAGGCACGCCCCTACGCCGAGCGCATGCACCGCATGCTGACATCCATCGCCAAGAGCGTGGGCGACACCGAAGGCGCGCCGAAAATGCTCGTCGGCACCGGCGGCAACCGCCAGCTCTACGTGGTCTGCGCGTCGGACCGCGGTCTCTGCGGTGGTTTCAACAGCTCGATCGTGCGTGAAACGCGCCGCCGTCTGCGTGACTGCGCGCAAAAGGGCATCGAGTTCAAGATCGTCACCGTCGGCCGCAAGTCGCGCGATCTCTTGCGCCGTGAGTTCGGCGACAAGATCATCGCCAGCTTCACGGATATCGGCCGCCGCGGCGTCGCGTTCGAGGAAGCCGTGGAGGTCGCCGAAAAAGTAACGGAACTGTTCGAAAACGACGAGTTCGACGTCTGCACCGTCATCTTCAACAGGTTCCAGTCCGCGATCAGTCAGATCGTGACGCCGCGACAGCTTATCCCGTTCTCCATTGACGACGCCGAGGAAGAGGCGGAAGAGGATAAGCAGCAGGGCGGCGCGCGCGCGGTCTACATTTTCGAGCCGGAAGAGGAGGAAATCCTCGAGGACCTGCTGCCGCGCAACGTCGCGACGCAGATCTTCCAGGCGCTGCTCGAGAACTCGGCGTCCGAGCATGGCGCACGCATGACCGCCATGGACAATGCGACGCGGAACGCGGGCGACATGATCGACAACCTGACGATGACCTATAACCGGACCCGTCAGGCCGTCATTACCAAGGAACTGATTGAAATCATCTCGGGCGCGGAAGCGCTCTGATAAACCAGAGGCCGAGAGGCAACGGAGTTGAACGATGGCAAATAACGTCGGTAAAATTACCCAAGTCATGGGCGCGGTCGTGGACGTGCAGTTCGAAGGCGAGCTGCCGGCGATCCTGAACGCGCTTCACGTCCAGAACCATGACAAACTGCTGGTTCTCGAGGTTGCGCAGCACCTCGGCGAAAGCGTGGTCCGTACCATCGCCATGGACTCCACCGAAGGGCTGGAGCGAGGCCTCGAGGCGGCCGATACCGGCGAAGCGATCTCGGTGCCGGTCGGCCCGGAATGCCTCGGCCGCATTATCAACGTCATCGGCGAGCCAATCGACGAGCGCGGCGAAGTGAAAACCAAGAAGCGCGCCCCGATTCATGCTTCTGCACCGCTGTTTGTCGATCAGTCGACGGAAACGGAGATTCTTACAACGGGGATCAAGGTCGTCGACCTAATCGCACCCTACGCCAAGGGCGGCAAGATTGGCCTGTTCGGCGGCGCCGGCGTCGGCAAGACGGTTCTCATCATGGAACTGATCAACAACGTTGCGAAGGGGCACGGCGGTTACTCGGTGTTCGCCGGTGTCGGCGAGCGGACCCGTGAAGGGAACGACCTTTACCACGAAATGATCGAATCCGGCGTTATCGATCTCGAGGGCGACGGCTCCAAGGCGGCGCTGGTGTACGGCCAGATGAACGAACCGCCGGGGGCCCGTGCCCGCGTCGCGCTGACCGGCCTGACCCAGGCCGAATACTTCCGCGACGAGGAAGGTCAGGACGTGCTGTTCTTCGTCGACAACATCTTCCGCTTCACGCAGGCCGGCTCCGAGGTCTCGGCGCTGCTCGGCCGCATCCCGTCGGCGGTGGGTTATCAGCCGACGCTCGCCACCGACATGGGCAACATGCAGGAGCGGATCACCTCGACCAACAAGGGCTCGATCACTTCCGTGCAGGCCATCTACGTGCCGGCCGACGACTTGACCGATCCGGCGCCGGCGACCTCGTTCGCCCACCTCGACGCGACCACGGTTCTCAGCCGCCAGATCGCCGAACTCGGCATCTATCCGGCGGTCGACCCGCTCGACAGTAACTCGCGTATCCTCGATCCGCGGATCATCGGCGAAGAGCACTATAGCGTCGCGACCGAAGTGCAGCAGACGCTGCAATCCTACAAGAACCTGCAGGACATCATCGCCATTCTGGGTATGGATGAACTGTCCGAGGAAGATAAGCTGACAGTCGCACGTGCGCGCAAGATCCAGCGCTTCATGTCGCAGCCGTTCCACGTGGCGGAAGTGTTCACGGGCACGCCGGGCGTGCTGGTGTCGCTAGAAGACACGATCAAGGGTTTCAAGGGTATCGTCGAAGGCGAATACGACCACCTGCCGGAATCTGCGTTCTACATGGTCGGCACCATCGACGAAGCCGTCGAGAAGGCCAAGAAGCTCGCCGCCGAAGCGGCTTAAGCGGGCGCCGAAGGAGACATAAATGGCCGACACGGTCGAATTCGAACTGGTCTCGCCGGCCCGGCTCCTGAAATCGGAGCCGGTGGAAATGGTCGTCGTGCCGGGCGCCGAGGGTGACGTCGGTATCCTGCCGAACCACTCGCCGCTGATCTGCACGGTGCGTCCGGGCGTCATCAAGGTGATGGAAGGGAACAAGGTGACCGAAGAGATCTTCGTCGCCGGTGGTTTCTGCGAGGTTTCGCCGGAACGCTGCACCGTCCTCGCCGAGGAAGCCCTGATGGTCGGGGACATCGACGCCGGTGAAGCCCGCGAGCGGCTGAGCGCGGCCGAGAAGGCCGTGGCCGAAGCCGACGACGACGGCAAGGGTAAAGCAGAGGACGAACGACGTATCGCCGAAGCGATGGTGGCCGCCGCCGCGTCGGCCTGACCCGTCCTCACGGGAGAGTTCTGAAACGCGGCGCTCCGGCGCCGCGTTTTTTTGTTGGAATAGATGATGACCGTGATCGAGACCCAGCGCCTGATTCTGGATCCCTACGTGCCCAGCGATGCGGCCCGGATGGCGGCGTTGCACGCCGATCCGATCGTTATGGATTTTCTCAAGGATTCTAAACCGTTGACGGCCGAAGAAGCGGCGGAAACGTTTCAGCGGTACCTGCAGTGCTGGGAAACGAACGGTTTCGGAATCTATGCGGTCAGGCAACGAACGGACGGCGCATTTGTCGGCGAATGCGGCTTCTGGAACCGGCCTGACAAACCGGGCGTTTCTATGCGGTTTCTGACGCACAGCGGTTTCTGGGGGCAGGGGCTCGGCACCGAAATGAATACCGCCGTGACCTCCTGGCTGTTCACGAATACCGGCGTGATGTCGTTCTGGGCGGTGACGCAGGCCCGCAACAAGGGTGCCGTGGCGATCCTGCGACGATTGGGCGGTCGCGTGACCGAGACCGCGCACATGGGTAATACCGGCCTGTGGCGCTTCGAGATCGATCGCCTCGCCTGGGCGGACGCCCGGGCTAACTTGCAGGACTGAAACGATGACGACGATGACGACGGAGCGGCTGACGCTCCGGCCCTATACCGAGGCGGACTTCGAGGCATTTGCCAAGATGCACTCGGATCCGCTTCTCAAGGTGAATACCCATGCCAAGGCCATGAACCGGCTGCAGGCGCGCGACCTGTTCGACGGTTACCGTGCCGCCTTCGGCAGGGACGGATTCGGTATGCTGAATATCCGCCTCACGGACGGCGATCTGGACGTGGGTGAATGCGGTCTCTGGTACCGCGAGGACGCGGGCGGCTACACGCTCCGCTATACCATCCGCAAGGAACACTGGAACCTCGGCTACAGCCTAGAGGCGGTACGCGCCGTACTCTCGGACGCCTTCACGAATCGGAAATTGGAGCGTGTCCAGGCCATTGCCATGAGCAACAACGTCCGTTCGGTGAAGGTGCTGGAGCGTGCCGGGTTCATGCAGACGGAGAACCATTTCCGCGGCGTGCAGGGGTTCCTCCGGTTCGAACTGACCCAGCAGCGGTGGTTGCACATGGCAGCCTGAAGGGCCGTCTGTTATTCGCCCTTGAGCCGGTCGATCTCGCGCCGTTCGCGCTTGGTCGGGCGGCCGGCACCGCGCTCGCGCCGTGCCACCGGGGCCGGCCGGCCCGGGTCGTTCTTTTTCGGTGCGGGCGGCGACAGGTCGTTATAGAGCTCTTGCGCCTCCGTCGCCGGACCGCGCCGCGTCGCCAGTGCCACGACCTCGATGACGCGGACCTGCGGGCCTTTGACGAACGTCAGCACGTCACCGGGTTTGACGCTGTGGTTCGCCTTCTCGATCCGCTGCGTGTTGACCCGCACGTTGCCGCCGGTGACGAAACCTTGCGCCAGTGTCCTGGTCTTGAAGAAGCGTGCGTGCCAGAGCCACTTGTCGATGCGGATCGTATCGTCGGCCAAGTTCAACCCCCGAGAGACAGGTCTTTGAGCTTGGCGAACGGCGAGTGCGGGTCGGCTGCGGCAACCGGTTTTCGCGGCGGCTTGCGGCGCTTGGCGGCTCGCGGCCAAG
>MRWG01001912.1_pt1 | contig 11688 bp, 9 predicted proteins | sample 1013341 | NCBI WGS metagenome assembly MRWG01 (sample SAMN06117577, study PRJNA244670) | biofilm metagenome | biome: Water; feature: Cathode Biofilm; material: Biofilm; isolation source: microbial consortium enriched at the cathode of a solar microbial fuel cell | place: USA: District of Columbia ... | reverse complement strand
GTTCGCAAGTCCGCCGCGCGCAAGAAGACGACCGCCCGCAAGACGGCTGCTCGCAAGAGCCCGGCTCGCAAGACGGCCGCCAAGAAGCGCACGGTTCGCAAGTCTGCCGCGCGTAAGACCACGGCCCGTAAGCCGGCTGCCAAGAAGCGCACTGTGCGCAAGACGGCCGCCAAGAAGCGTGTCGTGAAGCGTAAGACTGCGGCTCGTAAGAGCCCGGCCCGCAAGACCTCGGCCCGCAAGACGGCTGCTCGCAAGAGCACCGCTCGCAAGACCGCCGCTCGTCGTTCGATTGCCCGCAAGGCGCCTTCTCGTAAGGCCGTTGCGACGCGTCGCGCGATCTCGGCTCGCCTTGCATCTTCGCGTCCGTCGACGGCGAGCCGGCTTGCCGCAGTCGCCAGTGCGACCCGCCACGGCGGTTCCTACCGGAACGGCATGGCGCATCGCTAAAAACTGACGACGCGATTTCGGCTTTACTGGTGCAAAGCAGTGGAGGCGGGTACCCAGCGGTACCCGCCTCTTGCTATTTGGGGCCGGCGCAAGCGGCCCGCAGGTCACGCCAATGCCAGTTGTCAGCCGTGGCGCCAGGCTGTAAGAAGCCGGATGTAATAAGCGGCAACAATTGTTGATTTGCTGAGAAAAAATCGCCCGTGCCACAGTCCGCGCGCCCTTGGTCCCGGACGATTCGGGGGCTCCGGACGATTCGGGACGGCGGGGCCCGCACGGCAATCGAGTATTCTCCGCCCTTGATCACCGCCGCCGCCGGCGACCACTCCGACCTGGAAGACCTGACGCGCTGATGTCCGATCGTAAGCTTGCCGTCGTTGTCCTGGCTGCCGGCAAGGGCAGCCGCATGAAATCCGATCTGCCCAAGGTGCTGCATCCCGTCGCGGGCCGGCCGATGCTGGGCCATGTGCTGGCTTCGGTCGCCACGCTGGCGCCGGTTGAGACCGTGGTGGTGGTGGCCCCCGGCATGGACGATGTCGCCGCCGCCGCGGCGCCCGCGCGCTGCGCGGTGCAGGACCGCCCGCTGGGCACCGGCCACGCCGTCGCGGCGGCACGCGAGACGCTGGCGCCGCTGGTGGCCGCCGCCAAGGGGCAGGGCGGCCTGGACCTGCTGGTGGTCTTCGGCGACTGCCCGCTGATCACCCCCGACACGCTGGGCCGCCTCGTTGCGGCACGGCAGGAGCCCAAGGCGCCCGACTTCGTAGGGCTGGCCTTCCGCCCGGCCGATCCGGCCGCCTACGGCCGCGTGATCCTGGATGCGAAAGGCCGCATCGAGAAGATCGTCGAGTTCGCCGACGCGGATTCGGCCCAGCGCGGCATCAACCTCTGCAATGCCGGCCCGCTGCTGGGCGATGCCGGCCTGCTGTTCGACCTCATCGCCCGCCTGGGCAGCCACAACGCCCAGGGCGAGCACTACCTGACAGACATCTTCTCCCTGGCCCACGCCGAGGGCCGCCCGGCCGGGGTGGTCGAATGCCCGGCCGAGGAGGTGCTGGGGGTGAACTCGCGCGCCGACCTGGCGCTGGTCGAGGGCGTCATGCAGCAGCGCCTGCGCCGCGCCGCGATGGCCGCCGGCGCCACGCTGGTCGACCCGGCGACGGTGTGGCTCTCCGCCGACACCGCGCTGGGGCGCGACGTCACGGTGCAGCCCTCGGTGTTCTTCGGGCCCGGCGTCACCGTCGGCGACCGCGTCGAGATCCGCAGCTTCTGCCACCTGGAGGGCGCCGAGGTGGGCGACGACGTGGTGCTCGGGCCCTACGCGCGGCTCAGGCCCGGCGCGCGCCTGGGCCGGGGCGCCCATGTCGGCAACTTCGTCGAGATCAAGAACGCGGAACTGGGCGAGGGCGCCAAGGCCAATCACCTGACCTACCTGGGCGATGCCACCGTAGGGGCGGCCGCCAACATCGGGGCCGGCACCATAACCTGCAACTACGACGGCTTCCTGAAGCACCGCACCGAGATCGGCGCCGGCGCCTTCATCGGCTCCAACACGGCGCTGGTCGCGCCGGTCAGCGTCGGCGAGGGCGCCTTGGTCGCCGCCGGCAGCACCATTACCCAGGACGTGCCCGCCGACGCCCTGGCGATCGAGCGCAGCGAGCAGGAGAATCGTAAGGGTCTCGCGGCACGCCTGCGCGCGCGCGGAAAAGCGCGTAAAAACAAAACGTCTTAAGGCAGGCGAGCGGCCTCCTCACCAGGCGACTGAAAGGAACAGCGGCTTCATGTGCGGCATCATCGGCATCATCGGCAGCGAGCCCGTCACCCCTCTGATGGTCGACGCGCTGAAACGCCTGGAGTACCGCGGCTATGATTCGGCGGGCGTGGCGACGCTGGTGAACGGGCGCATCGACCGCCGCCGCGCCGAAGGCAAGCTGACCAACCTGGAGGCACGTCTCGCCGAAGCGCCGCTGGCGGGCACCATCGGTATCGGCCACACCCGCTGGGCGACGCACGGCGCCCCCAACGAGGTGAACGCGCATCCCCACGCCAACGACCGCGTCGCGGTGGTGCACAACGGCATCATCGAGAATTTCAAGGAACTGCGCGACGAGCTGGAGGCGGCCGGCCACCGCTTCGAGACCGAGACAGATACCGAGACCGTCGTTCATCTGATCGCCGACTACCTGGAGCAGCAGATGACGCCGCAGCAGGCGGTCGCTGCCACGCTGAAGCGGCTGGAAGGCGCCTTCGCGCTGGCGGTCATCTTCGCCGGCCGTCACGACCTGATGATCGGGGCGAGACGCAGCAGCCCGCTGGCGATAGGCTACGGCGAGGGCGCCATGTACCTCGGCACGGATGCCTTGGCCCTGGCGCCGCTGACCAACCAGATCTGCTACCTGGAAGAAGGCGATTGGGTCGAACTCGGCAAGACCGGGGCCCAGGTCTACGACGCCGAGGACCGGCCGGTTGCCCGCGAGGTAAAGCAGACCGCGCTGTCGGGGGCGCTGATCGGCAAGGGCAACTACCGCCACTTCATGCAGAAGGAGATCTTCGAGCAGCCGACGGTCATCGGCGACACCCTGCAGACTTTCCTCAACCCGCTGAACCGCAACGTCGAGCTGCCCGATCTCGGCATCGATCTCGGCGCCATCTCGCGGGTGACGATCTCCGCCTGCGGCACCGCCTACTACGCCGGGCTGGTCGCCAAGTACTGGTTCGAGCAGATCGCGCGCCAGCCGGTCGAGGTCGACATCGCCTCGGAGTTCCGCTACCGCGAGGCGCCGATGCCCGAGGGCGGCCTGGCGCTGTTCATCTCGCAGTCCGGCGAGACCATCGATACCCTGGAGGCGCTGCGCTACGCCAAGCGCTGCGGCCAGAAGATCCTGTCGCTGGTCAACGTCGCCGAGAGCGCCATCGCGCGCGATTCCGATGCCATCCTGCAGACCCTGGCGGGGCCGGAGATCGGCGTCGCCTCGACCAAGGCCTTCACCACCCAGCTCACCGTGCTGGCCTGCCTGGCGCTGGCCACCGCGCGGGCGCGCGGCGCCATCGACGGCGCCCGCGAGCAAGCGCTCTCGCAGGCCCTGCTGGAGGTGCCGGCGCGCGCCGCCGACGTGTTGAACCACGACGAGACGATCCGCGCCATCGCCGCCGACATGGTGGAGGCCCGCGACGTGCTGTACCTCGGCCGCGGGCTGCTCTACCCCATCGCGCTGGAGGGGGCCCTGAAGCTGAAGGAGATCAGCTATATCCACGCCGAGGGCTATGCCGCCGGCGAGATGAAGCACGGCCCCATCGCGCTGATCGACGAGGACGTGCCGATCGTGGTCTGCGCGCCTTCCGGCCCGCTGTTCGACAAGACCGCCGCCAACGTGCAGGAGGTCGCGGCGCGCGGCGGCAAGGTGATCCTGCTGACCGACGCGGCCGGGCGCGCCCGCATCGGCGCCAAGGCCATCCATGTGGTGGAACTGCCCGCCGTGGACCCCTTCGTGGCGCCGATCCTCTACAGCCTGCCGGTACAACTGCTGGCCTATCATACGGCGGTGCTGAAGGGGACGGACGTCGACCAGCCGCGCAACCTGGCCAAGGCGGTGACGGTCGAATAGCGGCCGGTGGGAGGGCCGCAGGGCCAGGCCGCCTCGCCCGCTAAGCCGGGCGGTTTACGCCATCTGACTAGCGTTAATCATAGAAAATTGCTGACTGCTTTATTAAGGCCGCCCGGCCCGCAGGCTTAATTCGCCGCGGGCAGAGAGGCTTAGCCCGTTGCTCTGCAGAAGCTAGATCGAAGCCGGTTTTCGCCCTGGGGTGGTGCCTGGTAAGGTCTTGTTAATGCAGATTTATTAAAACCTTACACGACAAATTGTGGGGGCCCGGTATGCCAGGTGATGGCGTGCCGGTGAGACCGCCTGCAGGTGCATTGGGGCAGCTGCGGGCAAGATCCAGAGGTAGGAACTATGGTGCTCACAAATGGCCTTGCGCGGACCGCGCCTGCCCGCAGGCTGGCCGCCTTCTCCTTTTTCGCCATGGCGATCCTGGCGGCCCTGATTCTGTTCGGGGTGAACCGCGCCGTCTCGAATGCCGACTGGCAGGTGCTGGCGGTATCGGGCGATGCCCAGTGGCGCGCCGCCGGTACGACCATCGGCGGCTGGCAGGATCTGGAATCGAACGGCCGTGTGCCGGACGGCGCCGAGATCCGCACCGGCGGCAACGGCAATGTCGTGGTTGCCAAGGGGCTGGACCGCATCGAGATCCGCCCCGGCACCGAGCTGGTGGTTGCCGCGCGGATGTCGCCCAAGGGTGCCCTGGAGATCGACCAGACCACCGGCAGCGCGACCTATACGGTCGAGAAGCGGCCGGCCGGGACCTTCTCGGTGCACACGCCTTACGTGGTCGCGGTCGTGAAGGGCACCAAGTTCGACGTCGATATCACCAACAGCGAGACCAGCGTGTCGGTGACCGAGGGCCGCGTCGGCGTGTCCGACCGCCGCAGCGGTGACTCCGTCGATGTGACGCCGGGCCAGAGCGCGACCTCCTCGCGCCAGACCTCGGGCGTCACCGTCGAAAAGACGGCGAAGAGCAGCAAGGCGCCGGCGGGCACGCCCAACCCGAACGCCAACCCCAACGCGACGGGCAAGGCGAAGGCCGGCGAGAACGCTGCGTCCAACGGTTCCGGGCCCGGCAAGTCGGCGACCGCGCCGGGCCAGACCAAGGGCGCTAACGCCAGTGCCGAGGGCCGTGGCAGCTCCGGCGGCAATTCCGGCGGCAACTCCGGCGGCAATGGCGGCGGCAACGGCGGCGGCAATGGCGGCGGGAGCGATTCCGGCGGCAGTGACGCCGGTGGTGGCGCCGGCGGTAGCGGCGGCGGCGGGAATGCCGGCGGCAACGGCAACGGCGGCGGGAATGCCGGCGGCAACGGCAATGACAACGGCGGCGGCGGGAATGCCGGCGGTAACGGCAAGGGCGGTGGCAACGGCAAGGGCGGCGGCAAGGACAAGTAGCCGCTGCTGCACCGACAAGTGACGGCAGGGCCACCGGATGACCGCTCCGGTGGCCCTTTTTTTGGGGCGGGCGCGTCTCTGCGGTCCAGGGCCGCAGGCGGCTGACCCGGCGGCGGTCCGCAGCTCCGGCGGTTGCCTGCCGCGCGGCCGGCGCGACCGGGGCCCCTCGCCGCCGCTAACCGTATCCGCCGGGCTTCGAAACGCTTCCTAACCTTTCTGTCGGGGCTCTCTTTGTCGCCTTTCTTGTTAATTTCAGTAGTTGTTAACCGAGAAATGCACGCTTATGCAGTAACTTCATGTATTGAGAAGTATAATATCATCGAATTGTATATATCTCTCAGAAGTTGTGCTGAGTAATACTTTATTCATCTTGATTACTTAATATTCTCTCTAGTTTTCGAGGATCAGTTCGGGCCAGAAGCCCGGCCTTGAATGCGGCGGGACAGCCTCGCCGGCATTCCGGCTGCGACTGAAGGGTAGGAACCATGATTTTCATGTCGGGTACTTCAATGTCGTCCACGGCGCGCCGCCTGGTGCTGGCGTTCGTTGCGACGCTGGCGGTGTTTTCGGCACTGCTCGTGCTGGGATCGGATCGCGCGGTCTCGAATGCCGACTGGCAGGTGCTGGCGGCATCGGGCCATGTCGAGTGGCGCGCTCCCGGCGTCACCGTCGGTGGCTGGCAGGACCTGGAGCCGAACAGCCGCGTGCCGGACGGCGCCGAGATCCGCACCGGCGGCGACGGCAGCGCGGTCGTCGCCAAGTCGCTCGACCGCATCGAGCTGCGCGCCAATACCTCGGTGACCGTCGCCGCCAGCGTGTCGAGCCACGCCACGCAGATGTACCAGGCTTCGGGCAGCGCCACCTATACGGTGGAGAAGCGCCCGGCCGGAACCTTCTCGGTACGCACGCCCTATGTGCTCGCCGTCGTGAAGGGGACGAAGTTCGACGTCGACGTCACCAGCGCCGACACCAGCGTGTCCGTTCAGGAAGGACGCGTCGGCGTGTCCGACAGCCGCAGCGGCGACTCCGTCGACATCGATCCCGGCGAGCGTGCCCGGGCCCAGGCCTCCAAGACCGGCCTCGATGTCGGCCGCAGCTCGTCCAAACGCGGCAAGCCGGTCGATGCGCCGAAGGCGGCGGCCAGCAAGGCCGCGGCCGGCGAGAACGCCGCCGGTGAGGCGGCCGGCGCCGGGGAGTCCAATGCCGGCGGCAATGGAAGCGGCAACAGCAACGGCAAGGGTGGCGGCAGCGCGGCCGGCAACAGCGGCGCCGGCGACGCCGTCGGCGGTGCCGCGGAGAGTGTCGGCGACGCCCTCGGCGGCGCGGCAAACGGCGTCGGCAGCGCGGCCGGCGGGGCGGCAAAGGGTGTCGGCAACGCGGCCGGCGGCGTCGGTGGCGCAGTCGGCGGCGGCCTGGGCGATGCCCTGGGCGGTGCCGGCGATGCCGTAGATGACGTCGGCAGTGCGGTCGGTGATGCCGTCGGCGGTGTCGGTGATGCGGTCGGCGGCGGACTCGGCAAGGGCCTGGGCGGTGGACTCGGTGGCGGTCTCGGGGGCGGTCTCGGGGGTGGCTTCGGTGGCAAGAACTAGTCCCCTGCGCCCCGCGCGGCGGCCGCGCCGGCGAGGACCGGCCCCCGCCGCCTGGCGCCCAGGAGCGGTGTCATGATCCGGCCCTGGATCGTCAGCCTTGCGGCCTCGGTGATCGCTCTCGGCGCGCTGGCGGTGGGCGCGCTGGAGCCTCTGGAGCGCGCCCTGATCGACCTGCGCATGCGGGTCATCGAGCGCCCGGCTGCCGAAGGGCCGGTGCTCATCGAGATCGACCCGCGCTCGATCCACGAGGTCGGCCGCTGGCCCTGGCCGCGCTCGCTGCACGCCCTGCTGCTGGACCGGCTGACCGCCGCTGAGGCGGGCGAGGTCTTTCTCGACGTCGACTTCAGCCTGCGCAGCGAGGAGGCCGAGGATGCCGCCCTGGAAGGGGCGCTGGCGCGGCGCGCGGGCCGCACCACTCTGGCCGCCTTCCGCCAATGGAGCGAAGCGGCGCAGGCCTATGTCGACGCCGGGCCGTTGCCGCGTTTTGAACAGTTCGCCCGGCTCGCCTCGACCAACATGGTGCCCGCCGCCGACGGGCTGATCCGGGAGGCCGCGCCGAGCTATCCCTGGCGCGAGGCTGCGCTGCCGAGCTTCGCCGCAGTCATCGCCGGCACCGAGGGTGCGCAACCGCACCGCTTCTACATCGACTACGGTATCGACCGCACCGGATGGACGCGCTTTTCCTTTGTCGACGTGGCGCGGGGCGATGTAGACCCCGCTCTGCTGCGCGGCCGGCCCATCGTGGTCGGCGCCACCGCGGTCGAGCTGGGCGATATCCTCGCGGTGCCGAACTACCGCGTCCTGCCGGGTGTCGAGGTGCAGTTGCTGGCGGCGCAGTCGCTGCTGCTGGAGCGGGCGCTCCTGCGCCTGCCGTTCTGGGTCTTTGCCCTGGCGGTGCCGGCTTTCGTCCTGGCCCTCGGCTGGCTGTCACGCCGCTGGGAGGCTCTTACCTGCTTCTCCCTCGTGCTGGGCGGCAGCGGCGCCCTCGTCGCGGCGGCGATGGCCCTGCAGGCCGGCCTGCCGGTCATCCTCGACGTGGTGCCCTTCATCCTGGGCGCCTTCCTCTCGGCCGCCGGCAGCTTCCTGCTGCGCTTCCAGCGGGTCGCGCGCAGCCTGATGGCGGAAACCCTGACGCGCCTGCGCGCCGAGAAACTCATGGGCGCCTTCGCCCAGAACGCCTTCGACGCCCTGGTGACGACCGATGCAAAGGGCAATATCCGCTTCATCAACAAGGCCGCGGCACAGATGTTCGGCCTGTCGATGGCGGAGGCGGACGGCACCTCGGTGGCGCACTTCATCGCCCGCCTCGGCAGCTTCTCCGAAGACGAGCTTGCCGAGGCCCTGCACAGGGTCATGACGGCGGGGCGGCCGCGGCGCCTGGTCTGCCGCCGCAGCAACGGCGAGCTGTTCTACGCCGATCTTGCGGTCAGTGAGCTGAATGACGCAGACCGCCGGATGTACATCCTGCTGGTGCGCGACATCGACCGCCGCGTGCGCGCCGAACGGCGCCTGCTGGCGCGCGAGCGTGAACTGCGCCGCGCCAAGAACGAGGCGGAACTGGCCAACCAGAGCAAGACCGAGTTCCTCGCCAACATGAGCCATGAATTGAAGACGCCGCTGAACGCGATCATCGGGTTCTCCGAGATCATGGAGCAGCAGATGCTCGGGCCGCTCGGCAACGACAGCTACATCGCCTATTCCAAGGACATCCGCCAGAGCGGGCAGCGGCTGTTCCGCACCGTCGCCGACGTGCTGGAATTCTCGCGCATCGAGGCGGGCGAGGACAGCCTGCAGGCAGAGGACTTCGACCTCGTCGGCCTGTGCCGCGACATGGCCGAACATCTGCAGGCGCGTGCCGGCGAGACAGGCCACGAGGTGGAGGCCTATCTGCCGCCGACCGAGGCCCGCTACCTGGGCGATCAGCGGCTGATCAAGCTGGCGGTCAACCACGTGCTCTCCAACGCCCTGAAGTTCACGCCGAAGGGCGGCAAGGTCGTCTTCACCGTCGACCTGGAAGCCGACGGTTCGGCGCGGATCTCCATCGAGGACAACGGCATCGGCATCCCCGCCGACGAGATCGAGACCTGCTTCGATGCCTTCCAGCAGGCCAACCGCGGCCTGGAGCGCAGCCACGAGGGCTCGGGCCTCGGGCTCACGCTGGCCAAGCGTTTCGTCGAGCTGCACCAGGGCAGCATTACCCTGCAGTCCCACGACGGCAGGGCGGACGGCGAAGCGGGCGGCGCCTCCGGCACCAAGGTCACGATCTCTCTGCCCGCGGCGCGGCGGCGCGGCGGCGAGATTCTCCAGACCGCCTGAGCCCCGGGCGCCTCAGTAGTTCGGCATGTCGCCGACGCTGCAGTCGCCGGTGGTGTAGCTCTGTTGCACCATGCAGTATTTGGTCATGCTGACGATCAGGGCGCCATTGCTGCATGAATTGAGGCGTACCCAGGCATCGAGACTATAGATACCCGCGGATCTCGCGCCGCCGGTGCGCCGGGTGACTTTCACGGACTGCACGTCGCTCTGGCTGATGCCGCGCTCCTGCAAGACCCGGTTGACCTGCTCTTCGCATTCGAAGGCCGAGGCGCCGGGGGCGGCGGCGGTGACGGCAAACGCCGTGGTGAGGGCGAAAAGAACCACCTGGGTCTTGGACAAGATCGACATCGAAAAGGCCTCCATCGACTGCGGTAAAAATCACATGGGGACGCTTCGAGGCCGGCCAAGCCGGTGGGCGGCAGCAATGCAGGAATGGCATGGCTGTCACGGGACCGTCACCGACACTCCTACCGGCGCCCCCTCGGCGCCCCCTTCGGCGCCTGGGGGTGGGGGCGGGCTCAGTAGGCGGGAACGCCCGCGACCTCGCAGTCGCCGGTCGTATAGGTCTGGCGGATATAGGCCGCGCGGTTCATCTGCACGACGAGGTAGCCGCTGCAGCGGGTCAGGCGGATGTAGGCCTCGGCGCCCGCGATGTCCGGGCCGGCCTGCTCACCGACCTTGCGCTTCAGGACATAGCGGATCGACGACACTTCGCCGCTGCCGATCTGCAGCTCGGCCAGGCGCTCGGCCGTCTTCTCCTCGAAGCGCCTGATATCCTGCGCGGCCGCCATGCCGCCGCCCAGCCACAGCAGCAGGCAGGCCGCTGCCGCCGTGCCGGTGAAGCGGCGCTGAGTCGCTTTCAGCATTGTTATCGCTCCCGCGAAAGGCATCTCCAGATACCGATGCAATCTATATCGCGCGCGCCACAGAAACAGGGGCTTCAGCACGGAAAGTCAGTAGGCGGTGATGCCCGCGCGGCGGCACTCGCCGCGGGTGTAGCTCTGCCGCACGAAGCAGCTGCGGGTCATGTCCATCACCAGGTAGCCGCTGGCGCAGGCCTTCAGGCGCACCCAGGCCCGCACTCCCAGGACATCGGGGCCGGTCTCGGTGGGGTTGTACTTCTCGACGTAGCGGATGCTGGCGATGTCCTCGGTGGCGACGCCGAGCCTCTGCAACTCCTTCTGCGCCTCTTCACGGCAGTCGAGGGCCAGGGCGGTGCCGGCAACGGCAAGGGAGAGGAAAAGCACCGCCAGGGCGGCGGGAACGAGGGACAGGGGGGTCATCGTCGGTATCTCGGCAAGGTCTCTAATAGCTCGGCACGCCGTCGACGCGGCAGTCGCCGCGCGTGTAGGTCTGCCTGATGTAGCAGGCAGGGGTCATGTTGATGACCAGCCAGCCGCTGCAGGAATTCAGCCGCACCCAGGCGTCGACACCGAAGATCTCCGGGCCGAAGTCGTCGGCGATGTTGGTGCGCTCGATGAGGCGGATCTGTTTCACGTCGCCGGCGGCCAGGGGCAGCGCGGCCAGATGCTCATCCACCGTGTCCGCGCAGCGCGTGGAATCCGCCGCCTGCAGCGGTGCCGGCAGGAGTCCGGAAATTGCCAGGGTCTGGGCCAGGGCGGCGGCCAGCAGGGGCCGTCTCAGCAGCATGATCTCCTCCAGATCGAAGCGGCCGCCTGGACCCATCGGAGGGAACCGGCTGGCCTTTCATCCGTTTGGCCGACAGGTCTATACTCGCGCCCCGCATCTGACAATGCCGGGCAGAACACCGGCCACAGTGGAGGACCCCAAATGACCGCACAAGCCCAGAAGATCGAAGCGGCAACCCCGCAGCTTGACGATCCCAAGCTGTTCCGGGAGCAGTGCTACATCGACGGCGGCTGGGCCGATGCCGACAGCGGTGCCGTGATCCAGGTGACCAACCCGGCGACGGGAGAGGTCCTGGGCACCATCCCCAAGATGGGCGCCGCCGAGACCCGCCGCGCCATCGAGGCAGCGGAAAAGGCCTGGCCGGCCTGGCGCGGCCTGCTGGCCAAGGAGCGCGCGAATATCTTGCGCAAGTGGTTCAACCTGATCCTGGAGAACCAGGAGGACCTCGCCCGCCTGATGACCCTGGAGCAGGGCAAGCCGTTGGCCGAGTCGCGCGGCGAGGTGGTCTACGGCGCCAGCTTCATCGAGTGGTTCGCCGAGGAAGCCAAGCGGGTCTACGGCGATACCATCCCGCAGCACCAGGCGGACAAGCGCATCGTGGTGGTGAAGCAGCCGGTCGGCGTGGTGGCGGCGATCACGCCGTGGAACTTCCCCAACGCCATGATCACCCGCAAGTGCGCGCCGGCCCTGGCCGC
>MRWG01001911.1_pt1 | contig 11691 bp, 9 predicted proteins | sample 1013341 | NCBI WGS metagenome assembly MRWG01 (sample SAMN06117577, study PRJNA244670) | biofilm metagenome | biome: Water; feature: Cathode Biofilm; material: Biofilm; isolation source: microbial consortium enriched at the cathode of a solar microbial fuel cell | place: USA: District of Columbia ... | reverse complement strand
CCCGTTCCCCGCGCCCGGTCCGCCCCCCTCGGGGCGCCTCCCCGCGAAACCCGCGTCGGTAACAACAAGCCCCCGAGCAAACCGTTTGGCCTGCTCGGGGGCGTTTGGTTGGTCAGGCGTCCCCGCGCCGATCAGGGGGCCGGGCAGGGCCAAGGCGCCTGGTTGGAGTCCGTGACCGAGTTGCACACGTTCGCCGAGAATCGGGTGTTGAACTCGATGACATCGAAGGGATCGATCACCCCGAACGGCTCCGCGATATCCGCGGCGGGGTGCTGGTTCCCGTAAAGATCAAGATAGATGGACACGTCGTTCGCGGACAGCCGGCTGTCGAGGTCCAGGTCCGTGATCTCCAGCCCGTGGAGCACCACGAAGTACCGGTCCTCGATGTCGTTGTCACCATCGAGATCCGCGTCCAGCGCCGCCACGTAGCCCTCGTCCACGTCACGGAAGTAGGACCGCCCGTCGAAGAGGTCGTTCTGGTTGCACAACTCCTCGTAGATCAGCCGGTAGTCCTCGCAATCGGGCGCCGTATCGACCGCGGGGGTGCACAGAACAGGTGCACAGTACTCAAACTCTCCGAGGATTTCGCAGCATGCGGTCGGCGTCGTGCTGCCGTCGAAGTCCCCGAGGGCGCCGTGGTTGTACCCGTACCGGATGATGGAGGTGAAGACGCCGAGGGTGTCCTCGCCATTGCCGCCGTTGCCCGGGTCGAACGGTTCGAACACGCCGTCGTTGTCGAGGTCCCATTCCAGCGCCTCGGCGGAGAGCGGGTCCAGGGCTTGCAGGTACTCGAAGTCGGCGTAGTTGAGCCGCCCATCACCGTTGGCGTCGTATGGCGCCCACATCGGCTTGTGGACGTCACCGGTGGGGAACGCGCCCCCCGGTCCATACACCTCGTAGTGACGCATCAGGAAGTACTTCAGGTCGCGGATGTCGGTGACCTCATCCGGGACGCCCCAGTCCGGGCTCGACGGGTCGGCGGAGCCTGTCAGATCTGTACTGGCGACGGCGACGCTACCCGTCTGTGATCCGAGCAGATTCCAGATCATCAAGAGCCGATCGAAACGTGTCACTTCGAAATCAGGCAGGCCAACGGAACTCACCGTTCCGTAGGCGGCAGTTGCCGTGCCGTTCTCACCCGGAAGGTGCAGCGCCGCGATCGCCCGACGGTCATAGTCTGTCAGATACCCGTCGAGATTCGCATCCAGGAGGATGTTGTATTCCGGATCGCTGATCTCATAGGAGTCCCACAGATTGCTGGATGTGATCAGCGCGGCGATCTTGCTCCGATCCGCCTCATCAAAGACCCCGTCCGCGTTGAGATCGCCCGCCACACCATGACCGAACGCGGTGTGGAGCTGATCCGCGATCGCGAGGTCGCCCGAACCGATGACGCCGTCTCGATCGAAATCAAACTTGGCCACCTCGTTAGCGGAGAGACTCGGGTCCGAGTAGTCGGCGCTCGTGAAGCGCCGATCGGCGTTGTTGTCCGCATCGCCGGGCACGAGGATCCGGCCCGTCCATGGGCCAACCGGGTTGATCGTTCGGCTGGCGAGCCGGTCCACCGCGTAGTCCAGGTCCACCATGTTCGCGACCCCGTCCGGCACGCCGTAGCTCGGGCTCGCCGGGTCGCTCGAACCCGACAGATCCACGGCCAGGTTCCCGGCCTGCGCCTCCGCAGCGATGTAGAGCAGGTCGGTCAGGTCCACTGTCCCGTCCCACGAGCCGTACTCGGGTTCCCCCGGGACCGCCGAGCCCGTGAAGTCGAACTCGAACGGGGAGTCCATGTACGGGTCCAGAACTTGGAGCTTGGTCCACGGCGATGTGGATGAAGCTCGAAAGTGGGATCTGAAGTCTCCATTGATGTTCATCGTGACCATGAAGTCACCGGACTCGCTCTCAAGGAGCAGGGGACAGCCGGAATCACCGTTATTGACTGGGCTGGTGGCGCCATCGTAGAAGCCAATATTTTGGCCAGCTCCTTGTGACACCAACGATGCGCCCTCAACGAATCGCAACTGCCCGTTACCACCCCATTGGTCGTTGCCGATCAATGATCCCCATCCGGCAACCGTCGCATCAAAGACCCTATCGGGATCGTCGTAGAACGGGGGACTGTTGAGGCCGATTCCCGGGAACGGACGCGACAGATTGCCCGCGATCGGGATCGGATCGATGTGCGTCACGTCGTGCTCAAGTACAAGGATAACCGAGTCACGGTCACAGTTCGGCAGTTCAATCGCCCCGATCACATCCACGTAGTAGAACGAGTCCGGCCCGCGGACCGTGTTCGGTGGGATCGGGTGCTCCCCCATCGTCCCCAGCATCCCGTTCGGGTGACGACGGAACCGAACCGTCCACTTGCGATCCTGCCCGCACGACTCGTTCGGGCCACACAGGTAGTTGTCGAGGTCACACTGCACGCTCGAATCCCACAGGTGGAGCGCGGTGAGCACCAGGTTCGGGGCGATCAGCGTGCCGCTGCCCGTGTTCCCGCCATGTCGGTACGGGTTGAACACACCGTTCTCATCGATCCAGTCCAGCGCATCCGGGCCGCGCATCCGATAGGTCTTGCCCACGGCACAGACCGCGTCGAAGCGCTGATCCGACACGCTCGGTTCCTGCCCGGGTGGCTCCGGTATCGCCCCCGCCGCGAGCCCGGAGATCGCCGCGAGCGTCGCGGCGGCGCAGGTGCGGTACATCAAACCTCGCAAAGCAAATCCTCCTCATCAAATAGGATTTGTCACCCCACCGAAACGCTCGGTTGAGTGTGGGATTGTGATGGATTGTGCGTCACTGAACAGAGAGAGATATGTGTTCGCCTATATACCACATGGGAAGCGATCGTGCATTCCTCCTTGATGCCAGAACTGTTGTTGGGGAAAGTTGCTCGATTACCCATTCGGCATGCGCGCGTCGGGATGTGGAAAAGGAGGTGCGCCGTGTGGATGAGCCGGAGACCTGGGCGACCGGGAACGCGATGGTGAACGCGTCGGCTCTGCGCATCGGAGGGCCCCGCCGCCACCACGCCGCCGTTCTGCGTCGCCGGCGCCGACCATGGAGGTGCGCATTTCGCCATTTCTTCGCTTGGAAGCAGGGCCTGGCGCGGTACGATCGGATCCCTGCTGGGAGGAGTGAAGATGATCAACCCCATCGCCGCCTGTGTGCTCGGCGCCGCGCTCGCGGGCGTCTGCCGGGCCGAACCGGGTCCGTGCGCCGTCGAGCCCGCCGACCGTCCGGCCCAGGGCGCCCCGGCCACCTCGCGTGGCGCCGGCGGTCCCGCCTGCCCGAACTGCGTCATCGAGATGCACCTGTACCTGGACAACGAGTTCACCGCGTTGCACCTTGGCAGCGCTCCCCAGGTCGCCCTCGACGTCATCGATCGCGCCAACGAGCTGCTCAGCGCCTCACAGTCCATGGGCGGGCTCGAGCTGCGTCTGGTCGATACCTACGGCACCGAGTTTGCCGGGCCGCACCCCTGGGCCTCGAGTTCCAACGCCGCCACCCTGCTGACCAACTTCGCCGGTTGGGCGCAGTCCGACGAGCCGATCCCCGGGCCGGGGCGTGACATCGTCATCCTCCTCACCGGCATCGACCTCGACGGCGGCGTCCTCGGCCTCGCCTTCCAGAGTTCCATCTGCGGCCCTGAGGCCATCGGCGTTGTCTCCGTCCTCGACGACAACACCGAGTTCAACGCCAACGTTCTGGCGCACAACATCGGGCACATCCTCGGCGCCACCCACGACGGCGTCGGCAACACCTGCGATGTCTCGGGCAACATCATGTCCCCGGGTCTCAACCCCGAGAACATCCCCGCCACCTTCAGCAGTTGCTCCATCGAGGAAGTCAACATGCGAATCGAGGCGGGCGGGGACTGCCTCGCGCCCTATCCGTGTGGCGTGGCGGACCTGGCGCCCCCCATCGGCGCCCTCGACTTCTCCGATGTCGTCGCCTTCCTCGGCGCGTTCGGCGCGATGGACGCTCAGGGGGATCTGGCCGCGCCCTTCGGCGTCTTCGATTTCTCGGATGTCTCGGCCTTCCTCGTCGTCTTCGGCGCCGGCTGCCCATAGGTGAGGCGACCCCGTTCCACGTGTATCCAACACCGCCCGATCGGCCGCCCGGTTTCGCCGATCCGCGACGCGCGGCGTCAGCGCGACCTGCCGCCCTTCGCCATCCGGCCCGGGGTCAACGCCCCGCGTGTGCTCCCCTGACCCCTTTCCCTTGAAGGATTCCCATGACTTCTCCGTCCGCGACCGCTGCTCTGACCGCACTTCTCGCCGCCACCACCCTCGGGCTGGCCGACCCCGACACCTGCGCCGTCGTGGACGCTGAACGACCGAGCGTGGGCGTCCTGAGCGTGTCGCGCGGCGGATCGGGCCCGGCGTGCCCCGACTGCGTTGTCCAGCTCCAGCTCATCGCCGATGCCGCCTTCACGACCGCTTTCGGCCCCGACACGACGGACATCATCCGCGACGCCATCGCCCGCGCCGACGAGATCATGAGCGCCCCGCAAACCGCGGGGGGGCTGGATCTGCACCTGGTTGAATCGGACGGCTACCAGTACTTCGGCTTGAATCCATGGCCGGAGAGCACCAACGCCCTGACGCTCCTGACCACGTTCGCCGACTGGGCGGAGACCGACTTCCCCGTCCCGCGCGATCGCGGCGACGCCCTCATCCTCTTCACCGGCCTGAGCCTGGACGGCGGCGCGGTCGGGCTCTCGTTCCAGAGTTCAGTCTGCAGCGACCAGGCCGTGGGCGTGGTCTCCTACCTCACGGACAACACCGAGTTCAACGCCAGCATCCTGGTGCACATGCTCGGGCACATCCTCGGCGCCAGCCACGACGGGATCGGGAACACCTGCGATTTCACCGGGCACATCATGTCACCGGGCGTCAGCGAGGTGAACATCCCGACCACCTTCAGCGACTGCTCGATCGAAGAGATCAACGCCCGCATCGCGGCCGGGGCCGACTGTCTCACGCTCGCCCCGTGCAACGTGGCGGACATCGCCCCGCCCATCGGGTCGCTCGACTTCTCCGACGTGGTCGCCTTCCTGGCCGCCTTTAGCGCGATGGAGCCCCACGCCGATCTCGCCCTGCCGCTGGGCACGTTCGACTTCTCTGATGTCTCGAGATTTCTCAGCGCGTACGGCGCCGGCTGTCCCTGACCGGGCGCCCGGCCTCACGGGCACCCGATCGAGAACAGAACCAGAAACGCGTTCACGTCCACCGCGTCGAACCGCCCGTCGGGGATGATGTCCGCTTCGGGCAGCCCCTCGCTGAAGGCCACGAGGAACGCGAGCACGTCACCGAACCCGAGCGTGCCGTCGTCATCCAGGTCGGCGGCGCACGCCGGGGCGCACGCGCTGTCGAAGACATAGACCGACCCGGCGTTCGATCCCCGGTCGTCGTCCTGGTTGGCGCCCGCGACGAGGGACTCGCCCGAGAGCGCGACGGCGCGTCCGAGCCCGTCCGCGTTGACGCCGTCCGAGGCCTGCGCCTCGCCGACGAGGGTCCACACCCCGTCGCGCCGGTCGAAGACGAACACCGACCCGGGCTCGGTCCCGGTGTTGAAGAACGAGCCCGCCACGATCCGGTCGCCCTCGATCGCCACGCTGCTCGCGAACCATTCCTGGGCGGTCCGCACGTCCGCGAGGAGCTTGGACGCGAGCGTCCATCCGCTCTCCTGCCGCTCGAAGACGTACGCCGCGCCGTAGTTGAGCGGGTGCTCGAAGGGCGCTCCGATCACCGCCCGGTCGGCGTGGATCGCGACGGCGCGTCCGAAGTGTGACCCCGGGCTCGTCGTTTCCTCGACGCTCAGCTTCGCCTGCTGAACCCACACGCCTTGCTCACGCCCGAAGACGTACGCCGCGCCGGAATCGGCGCCGAACGGGTCCGCCTCGTGGGCGCCAACCAGGATCGTCCCCGCGTGCAGCGCGACGGCGTGTCCGAACTCGTCCCCGGCGCTCGTGTCCTCTCCGATCAGCTTGGCCGTCTGCGTCCAGACGCCATCGGCGTCGCGCTCAAAGACGTACGCCGCGCCCGAATCCGTCCCCCGGTCATCGTCCCGGTGGGCGCCCACCACCGCGATCGCTCCATCGATGGCCACCGACCACCCCTGCCGGTCGTTGGGGCCGGCGCTCGAGCCGCTCAGTCTCGCGGCCTGCGTCCACACCCCGTCCGCGAACTCGAAGACGTACGCCCCACCCGACCCGGCGCCCGCGATGCTTGCCCCGCTCGCTCCGGCGATCACCCGCCCCCCGCTGATCGAGACCGAGCGCCCCAGGTTGTGGTTCGCCGCCCCGTCCGAGGCGAGCAGCTTGGACTGCTCCACCCACGCCCCGCCCCGGCGTTCGAAGACGTACACGCTCCCCGCGTTGAGCCCGCGATCATCATCCCACAGGCTCGAGCAGACCAGCAGGTCGCCATCAACCCCGACGCCAAACCCGAACGTGTCCTGCGCCCGGACATCGGCCCCGATGAGCTTCTGGCGTTCCTCGCACACCCCCTGGGCGAGCGCCAGGCCCGGCTGCACGCCGATCATCACCAACCCGCCAACGACCAACCGTGTTCGTGCCATCCGCTTGTGCCTCCTCCCCGCGTCCCTGTACGCGAGGGGTGGGGCGGGCGACTTGCACGTTCCTGCCTGTTGAGGGACCGGGGGGGGCGCCCCCCGCCGAACAAGGGCGGGCGCCTCCGCCGGTCCGGAAACCCACCGCCGGGCGCTCCCAAGAAGGCTCCGCCGGGGCGTGGACCCGTTCCCGGCCCGCTCTCACCCCCCTTCGCGCGTCGCCCGGGGGGGATCCGGCCGAATCGAATTGTTGATCCCGCCCGTTTGACCGGGCGCGGACGGACCTACGATCCCGACCCGCTCCGGGCTGTCCCCCGGGGATACCGCACCCCTGACTGGGAGGTGACGACCGTTGGCAAGCGTTGGCAAGCACTGCATCCTCGAGCTCTACGGCTGTCCGAGCGAACTGCTCAACGACAGGGACCTGATCCTCAACGCCCTGCGTCAGTCCGCCGAACGCGCGGGCGCGACCTGGATGGGTGAGGTCGCACACAAGTTCGAGCCCCAGGGCGTGACCGCGCTGGGTTTGCTCGCGGAGAGTCACATCTCGATCCACACCTGGCCCGAGATCGGGTACGCCGCGGCCGACGTCTTTACGTGCGGGTCATCCTGCGATCCCGTGCTCGCCTGCGAGCTGCTGTCGGAGCTGATGGGCGCCGAGCGTCACACCATGACCACGCTTCCCCGCGCCACGCAGCTCACCCCGCGCGAGGTGCTGCACGTCAACCCGGACGAGGCCCACATGGTCTCGACGGAGAACGCCGTCGCTCCGGACGCGCCCCTCCGCCGCCCGCCGCTGGCCATCCGCCACTCGGTCGAAGAGATCGCACGCGTCGCGCGCGTCTGAACGGCGACGCCAGACTTGAAAGACAAACGCCGGACCGCCAACGCGGTCCGGCGTCTTTGTTTGAACGGTCTGACGTCTTGGATTGGCGTCAGCGGTACCGGCGGACAACACCCTTGACGATGCCCTGCACCTGGCAGAACTTCACGCGGATGGGCTCGAAATCGGGATTCGCGGGCTGAAGTCGGATGTGGTCCGCTTCCTTGTAGAAGGTCTTGAGCGTGGTCTGCCCGTCGTCGAGCAGGGCGACGATCCGGTCCCCGTTGTGCGCCACCTGGGCGCGCTCGAGGAGGATGATGTCCCCGTCGAGGATCCCCTCGTCACGCATCGAGTCCCCGTCCACCTGCAGGGCAAAGAGGCTGTTCTCGCCCCGGTCCGATCCGGCGCCCAGGAACTCGCCCAGATCGATCTCGTCGATGTTCTCGACCTTCTCGATCGGGTGCCCCGCGGCGATCTTGCCCACCATCGGGTAACGCAGCGGACGCGACTCGTCCGGGACCGCGATCCCCTCAGCGATCGACAAAGAGCGTGCCTTGTTCGGCTCGCGGACCAGCGCCCCTTTCTTGATGAGCGCCTCGACGTGCTCGAACACGGTGACCTTGCTGACGCCGATTTCGTCGGCCAGTTCCTGCATGGTCGGGGAATAGCCACGCCGAATCCGAGAGTCCCGGATGAGCTGCAAGATTCGGAGCTGCTTGGGTGTGAGGTTCATCGGTTGCGTCCTTTCCACCAACCGGACCGATCGCTCGACGACCGTCCATGCCCAGAGTCACGCCCGGCGACCTGGCCGAGCCCACCTTGCCGACGGACGTCCCGTTCGACGTCCCCGCCAGCGCCCCGTCAGGCGACGGGCTCGCGAGCCTCGCCGCCAGACGCCCCAGGCGTCGGCGCGCCTGCTCCACCAGGGCCTGCTGCCCGCGGAGCGCCTGCTCCGCCGCCGACAGCTCGACCACAAGTTCCGCCCCACGCTCCGACGGCCTCTCCCGCACGGAAGAAGCCCGCTTCCTCGGTCGAAGCGAGAGCAGTGACCGTCCCGACCGCCGACCGTCGTACGCCAGCTCGAACGAGCCTCCCGGCCCGAGCTTCACCAACGCGCCCGCGTCCATCCCGTTGTCCCGCGTCGTTCGACCCATGACGGATCGTCCTTCCACAGGTCCAAGATGCCCAGGTCTGTTCGCCCATGCCCAAGACCAGCCTCCGATCGGCTTCCAATCAAAAACCTATCGCCGATTCCCGAAGCTGTCAAGGGATTTGTTGGGGAGAACATGTCCCGTGCGTCTCTGACCTCGATGCGACAACGCCTTACCGCGGTTTCCCGGTCCTCCAACCGGTCCCCACGCTCAGGCGCGGTCTCGCCGACCTTTTTGGTTCCCTGCCGATCCCCGGCGTGCCCATTCCATCGTCACACCCCCTCCGATCCCTCCATCTTTCATCGATCAATGTTTGGGGAATACTCGCCAATCACACGCCTGACGAAAACCCGCGATTTCCGCCCGGCGACCCCCGATTTTCTCGGACGCACACCCGCCTCCCTCGCTCCTGAACCACCTGAATAGGGGGGCTACTGCGGCTTGCGCGCAATCCGCGATCCGACCCGCCGCACGTACCCGCCAAGCTCCAGGCGGGTGAGTTCCGCCCGAAGGGTCGGCGCCTCCACCCCGCTCGCCCGGGCCAGCTCGTCCGGGGTCATCTCACCCTCGATGGCCTGAAGGATCCTGGCCTGGGTCGCGTTGAGGCCCACCGGTGGGGGCGCCGGGGTGGGGGGCGCCTCGCGTTCGTGCCGGATCGGCTCGACGTACCGCGCCTCGTGCGTCCCTCGAAACTGATGATGGGCGACGCTCTCGAGGGCCTGGATCACGTCCGCCGGCTCGGTCGCGACGCCCGCTTCCCCCTGTTTGAGCAGTTCGAGCGAGCCGCGGCTTGCCTCGGAGTCGACGCGTCCGGGGACGGCGAGCACCTCGCGTCCCTGGTCCTCGATCGCCTGGCGGGCGGTGATCAGGGCGCCCGAGCCCCGCCCCGCCTCGATGACGACCACGCCGAGGGAGAGCCCGGAGATGATGCGGTTGCGCGCGGGGAAGTTCTCGGCGTTCGGGGAGGCGCCCATGGGCAACTCACTGACCAACGCCCCGCGTCCCTCCCCGACGATGCGCTCGAACATCGTCCGGTTCTCGGGCGGGTAGGCGATGTCCACGCCGCACCCCAGGACCACGATCGTGCGCCCCCCGGCGTTGAGCGCCCCGCGGTGGGCGGCCGAGTCGATGCCCCGGGCGCCCCCGGAGACGAGGGTGAGCCCCGCGCCCGCCAGTCCGGCGCCGAAGCGCTCGCTCTGTTCGAGCCCGTAGCTCGTGCATCGGCGCGAGCCGACCACGGCGCACGGGTACCGGTCGGCGCCCTCCGGGTCGAGCGAGCCGCGCACGAAGAGGAGCGTGGGGGCGCCGGGGATGGCGCGGAGCAGCGGGGGGTACGCGTCGCTCTGTTTGAGGATGATCCGGGCCCCCGCCGCGCGGACCCGCCCGAGCGCGTCATCCACGCGAGCGTCACCCTCCTTCGCCACCTCAAGCACGCTGCGGGCGATGCGCTCGCCCACCCCCTTGACGCTCTGGAGCTGAGCGGCGGAGGCGCCGAGCACGGCGTCCGGGGAGCCGAACCGGTCGAGCAGGCGCTGCAGGCGGACCGGTCCGAGGCCGGGCACGAGGGTGAGGCGAAGCGTGTTCCGAATCTCGTCGGACGCCGGCTCCATCGTTTCCCCCGGGCCTCCTTACCCGTCCAGCTCGACGCGGACGTAGGGCGCGTCCGGCTTGCGTTGGTCGTGGTCCGCGAGGCGCCGGTAGACCCGAACGTCGGTGTCGGCGCGCACGTCGGTGATGACGTTCTGCTCGACGACGGTCTGCGGGTAGAAGAAGGCCGGGTCGGGGCGGCGTACGGTCAGCAGCACGCGCCGTCCCCCGGACATCTTCTCCGATCGATCGAAGTGCACGCTCCACCCGGGCGAGGGCGCCTGAACGACCACGACCTGCTTGCCCTCGGCCTGCGTGAGGCGCATCGGGGGCCAGTCCGCCCGCTCGTTGTCACGGATTCCACCCCCGCCCCAGCACCCGCCCAAGGCGAGCGCCATCGCGCCCAGCCCGATCACCTTCAGCCGTCGTTGCATGCAACATCCTCCCCGAACCCGGGACATCGCCCGTGAACACGGGCGGATGACCATGGTACCCACACCAGGGGAGTGTTGTTTCCGGTTCGTTTGGGCGTGCGCCCGGGGGGCGAACGCCTCCCGCCCGCCGATCGCGGATCAGAAGACCACGTCGATCAGCCGCCCGGTCATCGCTTCGCGGTACTCGTGGTACGTGCGGCTCTCGGCGGGGCGAGCCGGCTCGGGCTGCTCCGGCGTCGGGGCGACATCCCCGATGCGCGCCGCCTCGGGTCGCTCGGTCGGCTTCGCTCGGGGAGCGCCCCCGTCAGCGGGGGGCGTCAGGCGATCGATCCGGTTCTGCGCCTCGATGTACCGGTGGTAGGGGACGCTCCCGGGCGGGGCGTCGTACGGCTCCAGGGGAGCGCGCCGGTCGAACCGGTCCACCGCGTCGCAGGAACGCACGCAGGCCTCGACCACACGCCGCTCGGGCGCGTGGCCTCCCCGCGCCGGGAAGGCGCCGGAGAGATGGCTCGCGTCTTGAACAGGTTCGATCGACACGCCCGGAGTGGGCCACACGCCCGCCCCGCGTGCCAGGACCGAGAATTGCCCCGGTTCCGCCCCGGGGGGCCTGCTGTTCCGGGCGTCCGGGCGAGTGTGGGTCCGGGTTGTGCGGGCGTGTGGCCTCCGGGCCACACCGGGGGGGCGAATAGGATCACGCCCTGTGCGCACCGACGAGCTGGACTATGACCTGCCGCCCGAGCTGATCGCGACGCGCCCGTGCGAGCCGCGGGACGACGCGCGCCTGCTGGTCTGCTCCCGGTCCTCGTCGGAGGTGCGTCACGCGCAGGTCCGGGACCTGCCCGGGCTGCTGGGCGCCGGGGACACGCTGGTCTTCAACACGACCAGTGTGGTGCGTGCGCGTTTCGTTGGCATGAACCTGGAGACGGGGGGGCGGGTGCAGGGGCTTTACCTGCGCGACGCCGAGCCGACCAAGGGGGGCGAGCCCTGCTGGGAGGCGATGCTCAAGGCCAGGCGATTCCGCCCCGGGCGAAGGGTCGAGCTGCTGGATCACGCGGGAACCCGCACGGGCGTGGTGCTGCGTCTGATCGAACGCACGGGCGAGGAAGGGGGGGCGTGGCGGCTC
>MRWG01001910.1_pt1 | contig 11692 bp, 10 predicted proteins | sample 1013341 | NCBI WGS metagenome assembly MRWG01 (sample SAMN06117577, study PRJNA244670) | biofilm metagenome | biome: Water; feature: Cathode Biofilm; material: Biofilm; isolation source: microbial consortium enriched at the cathode of a solar microbial fuel cell | place: USA: District of Columbia ... | reverse complement strand
ATCGGCCAGGGTCTCAGAGCCGTAAATCTCCGGCTCACGGGTCCCCAACATATTCAGGTTGGGCCCGTTCAGAATCATGACTGTGCTCGGCATCGGCTATTTCGTGTCCTTACAAGCCTTGAAAGGCAAGGAGATTCGGTATTTTTATATCACGCCCGGCAGCCGGGGAAACAGGGCGAATTCCCGACAGCCCTCACGTTGAAAAAACCCCGGTGCGGTCCCATACTCATAGGGCGTATGGGACGCGATAGGAAAGACACATGAACATTACCATCAACGGCGAAACCCGGCAGATCGCCGCGAACGTCAGCGTCGACGGCCTGTTACGCGAAATCGGCCTCGATCCGGCGAAAGTCGCGGTCGAGCGCAATCTCGAGATCGTGCCTAAGTCGACCTATGTCGATACGATGGTAAGCGACGGCGACAAGCTCGAGATCGTGCATTTCATCGGTGGCGGCGCGCCGGAGGGCGTGAGCGTCGATGAGGACGACCCGCTGGTCGTCGCCGGGCGTTCGTTCAGGTCGCGTCTGATCATCGGTACCGGCAAATACGCCAATTACGAGCTGAACCACCAAGCCTGCGTCGCCGCCGACATCGACATGATCACGGTCGCCGTCAGGCGGGTGAACCTGACCGATCCGGAACAGCCGATGCTGATCGACTACATCGATCCCAAGAAATACACGTACCTGCCGAACACGGCGGGCTGCTTCACCACCGAAGATGCCGTGCGCACCCTGCGTCTCGCCCGCGAAGCCGGCGGCTGGGACCTGGTGAAGCTGGAAATCCTCGGCGAAACGCGGACACTTTACCCGATGATGCCGGAAACCATCGAGGCCACCGCCAAGCTGACGGAAGAGGGCTTCAAGGTGATGGCGTATTGCTCCGACGACCCGATCCTCTGCAAACGGGTCGAGGAAGCGGGGGCCGTTGCGATCATGCCGCTGGGGGCGCCGATCGGCTCCGGCCTCGGCATCCAGAACCCGGTCAATATCCGCCTGATCGTCGAACAGACGGAGGTGCCGGTGATCGTCGACGCCGGGGTCGGCATTGCGTCCGATGCGGCGATCGCCATGGAACTCGGCTGCGACGGGGTGCTGATGAATACCGCCATCGCCGAGGCGAAGGACCCGGTCCTGATGGCCAAGGCGATGAAGCACGCGGTCATCGCCGGTCGTCAGGCCTATTTGGCCGGGCGCATGCCGAAGAAAATGTACGCCGACCCGTCGTCGCCGCTTTCCGGCCTGATCTGATCACAGGAATACGCTAACGCCTTGTTATGATTCCCGTGTTATGTTTTGGACCTATCGGTTCGGAACAATCGGCAACGGAGTTTTATCGATGGCGCGTCCCAAGGAATTCGATGTCGAGGAGGCGCTCGGCAGCGCCATGAACGTGTTCTGGTCGAACGGGTACAAGGCCACGTCTCTGGGCGACCTGACCGGCGCCATGGGGATATCCAAGTCCAGCATGTACGAGACGTTCGGCTCCAAGCACGACCTGTTTCTCGCCACCATCGAGCACTACACCCGCACCGTGACCACGCAGATTTCCGGCGCCGCGCATATCGATGCGCCCGCCGTCAAGGTCATCCGCGCGCTGTTTCACCGCGCCGTGCAGCGCATGGCGGAGCCCAGCAGCCGGCGCGGCTGCTATCTGAATAACTGCGCCGTTGAGGTATCGGTCCGGGATGTAGAAGCTGGCGGCCGGGTCGAAAAGGGCCTCGATCTGATGGAGGAAGCGTTTTTTTCGCTGGTCGAGCGCGGTCAGCGGGAAGGCAATATCGCCGCGCGTCATGACCCGCGTTCGATGGCAAGGTTCCTTGTTTCGAGCCTTAATGGTATCCTTGTCATGGGCAAGGCGCACGCCGACACGGAAAAGCTCAACGATGTCGTCGACATAACGATGAACGCGCTTGCGTGACCAAACGGCCCGGAGGAAACAATGATACCCAAACCGCACCGCGTGATCGCGGCGTTCGTTCTGATCCTCGCGCTCACACCTCTGGCTGGCGCGGCGACCCTCAACGAGAGCGGCCTGCACGTGCAGCCGTGGTTTACGGACAGCTTCCTGATCCTCGCCGAGGATGTCGAGGATGCCGCCGCCAACGGCAAGCGCGTCGCCGTCTTCATCGAGCAGCGCGGCTGCCCGTACTGCAAGGAGATGCACGAGGTCAATCTCGCCAAGCCGGAGATCAGCGATTTCATCAAGAAGAACTTCAGCGTCGTGCAGTTGAATATGTGGGGCTCGCGCGAAGTGACGGACCTCGACGGCAAGTCGATGGAGGAGCGGGAACTGGTGCGGCGCTGGCGCGTCAACTTCACGCCCACGGTCGTGTTCCTGCCGACACCGGAGGAAATCGCCAAAGGTGAAACCGAAGTCGCGCGCATGCCGGGCTACTTCAAGCCGTTCCACTTCGCGTCGATGTTCGAATACGTCGACCAGAAGGCCTATACCGACCAGGTGTTCCAGCGCTTCCTGCAGGACAAGTTCAAGCGCCTCGAGGAAGAGGGCAAGAAGCCGGAAGTTTGGTGAGGCGGTAAACGCTTCCGTCCCAACCCCATCGCCATTTCCCGGAAAGGCCGGGGGTTAGGAGAGAATTTCCCGCAATGCCGTCAGCGTCAGGTCGATATCGTCAGAATTAACGCCGATGTGCGTCACCGCGCGCATGCGGGTTTCGGTCTGCGCGCCGATGCGGATGCCCTGTTCCAGCAGCCTTGCCGCAATGTCACGCGCGTCGACGCCGGTACCGCCGACGTCGAAGAACACGAGATTGGTCTCGCAGGCTTCGTTCTGCACTTCGACACCCTTGATTTCCTGTAGCCCCGCGTGGAGCTTGCGGGCGTTGTCGTGGTCGTCCTTGAGCCGCTTGACGTGATGGTCGAGGGCGTAGTTGCAGGCCGCCGTCACCATGCCCGACTGCCGGAGCGCGCCGCCGAACTGGTGCTTGATGCGGAATGCTTCGTTGATGAAGTCGGCGGGGCCGGCGAGTACGCCGCCGATCGGGCAGCCGAGCCCCTTCGAGAAATCGATCCAGACGCTGTCGACGGGTTCGGTGAAATCGCTCGCCTCGGCATTGCTCTCGACGACCGCATTCAGTAGCCGGGCACCGTCCATGTGTGCGACCATGCCCAGGTCGTGCGCGGTGTCGGCAACTTCGCGGATGGTTTCGATGGGCCAGATGCGGCCGCCGCCGAGGTTCGACGTGTTCTCGATGTTGACGATCCTGGGGCGTGGCGAATGGCGGCCCGGATTGGCGACGGCGGCGCGAACCTCATCGCCGCCGAATATGCCGAAAGGGCTGTCGATGGTCGTGATCATCAGGCCCGACAGCGCGGCGGGACCGCCGGTTTCGTACAAGAGCGCGTGACCGGTCTTGTCCATGACGATGGCGTCGCCCTGGCGTGCCCAGACGCGATACGCGATCTCGTTGCACATGGTGCCGGACGGCAGAAACACCGCGGCTTCCTTGCCGAGAAGTTCGGCGACCCGTTCCTGCAGCAGGTTGGTGGTTGGATCCTCGAGTGCCTGCTCGTTGCCGCACTCGGCCTCGGCCATGGCCTTGCGCATGCCGGCCGTCGGCTTGGAATTGGTGTCGGAGTACAGATCGACGCGAAGATTGCCGGCGATTTCTGCGGCTTTGCGGGCGTTACCGAGGAGGTCGGCCTTCATATTCTGCTCCCTGTACCGGACCCGGTCAGCGCTTGCCCAGCGGAACCTCTTTCTTGAGGAACGCAGGGGTATGCTCGCCGAATGCGCCGTCGTCGTCCTTGTTCTTCCGATTATCCTTTTGCGCCGGTTTGCGGCCCGAGCCGGCGGCCTTCTTCGGCGCCGGCTTTTTCCTGGAATTGTCTTCGGAGCTATCCTTCTTCGTGTCCCCGGCCGGTGCTTCTTCGGATTTCGGTTTGGCGTCCGACTTGGGCTTGCCGCCGCGGCTGCGGCCGCGCTTCGGTTTTTCTTCGGCTTTTTCTTCCTTCTCCGACGTATCGGACGGGGGGGTGCCGCCGTCTTCCAGCACCGGGATCGGTTTGCCGATCAGCCGTTCGATACCGTCGAGGTATTTTTTCTCTTCGGGCATCATCAGCGTGAAGGAATTGCCCTTGCGGCCGGCGCGTCCGGTGCGGCCGATGCGGTGCACGTAGTCCTCGGCATGGGTCGGCACGTCGAAGTTGAAGACGTGGCTGACGGTTGAGATATCGAGACCGCGTGCGGCGACATCGGAGCATACGAGGATCTTGACCTCGTTCTTCTTGAATTTGTCGAGCGTATCCGTGCGCACCGACTGCACCATATCCCCGTGCAGGCGTGCGGCGGAAAAGCCGTGTCTTTCGAGCGAACGGTAAACCACATCGACGTCGCGCTTGCGGTTACAGAACACGAGCGCGTTGGTGAGCGTGTCCTGGTGATCGCGAATCAGTTTCCGGAGTGCCTCGCGTTTGACCTTCTGCGCGGCGCCCGGCGCGCGCCCGGCGGATTTCAGCTTCACCAGTCCCTGCGCGATGGTGTCCGCGGTCGACGCCGGCGGCGACACCGAAATCTCCTTCGGGTTCGAAAGGAACTTGTCGGCGAGGCGGCGGATTTCCTTCGGCATGGTGGCCGAGAACAGCAGCGTGGTGCGCATCGGCGACAGCAGGCTGACGATCTTCTCGACGTCGGGGATGAACCCCATGTCGAGCATGCGGTCGGCTTCGTCGATGACTAGCACCTTGACGTCGTTCATCAGGAGATGCCCGCGGTCGAACACGTCAAGCAGACGTCCCGGCGTCGCGATCAGCACGTCTACGCCGCGGTTCAGCACCTTGAGCTGTTCCTCCATCGACGAACCGCCGATCAGCAGCGCCTTGGAGAGCTTGTGGTACTTGCCGTAAACCTCGAAATTGTCGGCGACCTGTGCCGCGAGTTCGCGGGTCGGCTCCAGGATCAACGAGCGCGGCATGCGCGCCTTGGCACGGCCCGCCGCCAATATGTCGATCATCGGCAGCGTGAACGATGCCGTTTTGCCGGTGCCCGTCTGGGCGCAGCCCAGCACGTCCCGTCCCATCATGACGACCGGGATGGCTTTTTCCTGGATCGGTGTCGGTTCCTCGTAACCCGCTTCGTGAACGGCGCGGAGGAGTTCGTCGCTAAGACCGAGATCGGTAAATTTCATATGGGAGCGTTTTTCCTGAGATGCCGTTGCTCTTTAAGCACGCCTGTCTAGTAAAGCATCTCGCATCAGCGTTGTTAGTTGAGCCGGAGTGTATTGTTTCAGCGCTTCAAGTCAATAACTTCCAGCCTTTTCCAATCGTTTCCCTTGTTCTAACGTCACTTCATGAACACACCCTTGCTTCTTTTGCCGGGTCTACTGTGCGACGACGATTTATGGTCGGCCGAGGTCGTTGCGCTCGCCGTCGACTGCGATATCGTGATCGCCGACATGACCCGGGACGATACCATTGCCGGTATGGCGTCGCGGGCCGTCGCCCGGATGCCCGAGACTTTTGCCGTCTGCGGGCTTTCTATGGGCGGCTACACGTCGATGGAGATCATGCGCCAGGTGCCGGAGCGGGTGACACGACTCGCCCTATTCGACACCTCGCCCTATGCCGACCCGCCGGAGCGCGTCGATATCCGCAAGGCCCTGATCGAACGTGTCGAAGCCGGCGATTTCGAGGGCGTGACCGGGGAACACTTCAAGACCTTCGTGCATCCCTCGCGGCATACGGACGATGCACTGATGGGCAGGCTTCGGGCATCCGCCGACAATGTCGGGCCCGACGCCTATATCCGCCAGCAGACCGCGATCATGGGCCGGCCGGACAGCACCGATGCGCTTTCCGGGGTCACGTGCCCGACGCTGGTGTTGTGCGGCGCGGATGACGTTATGACGCCGCCGTCCGTTCACGACGAAATGGCGGCGATGATCCCCGGCGCAACGCTGGTCAAGGTGCCGGGCAGCGGCCACCTGCCGACGATGGAGAAACCCGATGACGTGATCCGGGCCATGCGGAACTGGCTGGAGTTTGCCTGACGTGGACGGCAACGACGATATCCTGAGCCGGGTGCTTGCCGGCGAAACCCGGGCCATTGCTCGATTGATGTCCAAGGTCGAGGGGCGTCCGGCCGAAGTTGCCGCGGTTATGGCGGAGATTTACAAGCATACGGGCAAGGCGCACATCGTCGGCCTGACCGGTGTGCCGGGATCGGGTAAATCGACGCTCGTGCACGCCATGGCGAAGGCGCTTCGGGCCGGCGGCAGGACCGTCGGCATCGTCGCCGTCGATCCGTCGAGCCCGTATTCCGGCGGCGCCATCCTCGGCGACCGGGTGAGGATGAGCGATCTCGCGACCGACGACGGCGTGTTTATCCGCTCGCTGGCGACGCGGGGCGCGCTTGGCGGCCTGGCACGCGCCGCGCTCGACACCGTCGACGTCCTGGACGCGGCGGGGTTCGACGTGGTCCTGATCGAGACCGTCGGCGTCGGCCAGGACGAGGTCGATGTCGCCGAAGCGGCGCAGTCGGTGCTGGTCGTGTCGGCACCCGGTCTCGGCGACGGCATCCAGGCGATCAAGGCGGGTGTCCTGGAAATCGCCGACATTCACGTCGTTTCCAAGTGCGACAAGGAAGAATCCAGCCGCACCGTCGCCGATCTCAAGGCGATGCTGCAACTGGGTTCGACGGCCAGGAACCGTTACGGCTGGGAAGTGCCGGTCTTGCGCACCAGCGCCGAAACCGGCCTCGGCATCGAGGAACTGATCGACAGGCTGGACGCACACCGCACCCATCTGGTCGAAAGCGGCGAGGGGGAAATCCGCAAACGCAGCATCCTCGAAACGCGCATCCTCAAAACCGCTGAGGACCTGCTGCGCCAGCGCATCGGCGAGGGTGACACATTGACCGGCTTCGTCGAAAGTGCGCTCGGCGGCGAACTGTCGCCGCGCCAGGCGGCGGAAGAACTGCTCAAGACGGTCTGACTACATCAGCTTGCGGTACTTGATGAACGGTGTCAGTTCGCCGACCCGGTCGTAGAGCACACGGGCGACGCTGTTGAACTGCTGCGTCATCCAGTAGACCTCCGAGGCACCGGCGTCGGCGGCTTTTGCATAGACCGCCTCGATCAGGGCGCGCCCGGCACCACCGACCCGCGCCGCGGGATCGACGAACAAATCCTGCAGATAGCACTTGTCGCGCACCGACCATGTCGTGCCGTGGTAGAGGTACTGCACGATCCCGATGACCTTGCCGGCATCGTCGCAGGCGACAAGGCAGTTCGGGTCCTCGTCCGCCATCAACCGGTCCCAAAGTGCCGCCGTATTGGCGTCGTCGATCGGCGCCTCGTAAAAGGTCAGGTATCCGTGCCACAGGACTTCCCAACGGCTGTAATCGTCTGCGGTGAGAGGGCGGATGGTGATCGGCATGGTCGGCTCCTGTAAAATGCGGCGTGATCGATACCACATAATGGCCTTTTCAAAAGTACCTTAATACGCAAAATAATGGTACCAATCGGAGAGGCCATGCCACAGGTATCCGACCACGCACCGTTATTGATGCTCGCCGTCGAACGGTCGGGCGACGTACCCATGCATCGTCAGGTTTATGATCAGGTCCGCGAGGCCATCCTCGGCGGCCGGTTGGCGCCGGGACGCCGGCTGCCGTCGACGCGCGCGCTCGCCGATGAACTCGGCGTGTCCCGAAACACGGTCCTTGCGGCCTATGACCAGTTGTTCGCGGAGGGCTACACCGAGGGCCGGGTCGGCTCCGGGACCCGCGTTTCCCGTGTGCTGCCCGAGGACGTACTGGCGGCCCGGACGGAGGCGGAAAAAAGCGCCGGAGATCTGGGCGACCCCGAGCAAGCCCTGTCGGAAAAGGGCCGCGCGTTGCTGAAATCCAAACCGCGGGTGCACCGCTCGTTGGCGAGCGGCGAATTCCGCCCCGGTCTGCCGGAAATCGACCGCTTTCCCTGGACGCAGTGGAGCCGCATGGTGGCCAAGTTCTGGCGCAGCCCGCCGCGGCAACTGGTATCCTACGGCGATCCCGGCGGATACATGCCGCTCAGGGTCGCCATCGCCGATTACCTGCGTGCCGTGCGCGGTCTGCACTGCGACGCGGCACAGGTGATCGTGACCGCCGGCGCGCAGCAGGCGATCGACCTCGCGGCGCGCGCGCTCCTGGATCCGGGGGACAAAGCCTGGATCGAGGATCCCGGCTACGCGGGTATTCGCGGTGTGCTGACGGCGACCGAGACCGAACTGGTCCCGCTGCCGGTCGACGACGAAGGCCTGATCGTGTCGGCGGGAATCGAACGTGCGCCCGATGCGCGGATGGCGGTGGTGACACCGTCGCACCAGTACCCGCTCGGCCCGGTGATGAGCCTGAAGCGCCGCCTTGAACTGCTGGACTGGGCACGTGAGAGCGGTGCCTGGATTCTCGAAGACGATTACGACAGCGAATACAGGTATGCCGGGCGGCCCTTGTCGGCGCTGCAAGGCCTCGATAGCTCCGGCCGGGTGATCTACGCGGGCACCTTTTCCAAGGTCATGTTTCCGGCGATCCGGCTCGGGTATCTGGTGGTACCGACGGCGCTCGCCGAGCCGATCATCCGCATTCGCCGCTCGCTCGACGACCAGACGGCGATCGTGATGCAGCCGGTCCTGACGGATTTCATCGAGAGCGGTCATTTCGCCGCCCACATCCGGCGCATGCGTATTCTCTACGCCGAACGCCAGCGCGTTCTCATCGAGTCTGTGCGGACCCATCTGGGCGATATTCTGGAGATCGAACCGGACGAGGCGGGGATGCATGTGGTCGCGATGTTCCGGCCCGAAAGCGGCCTCGTCGACGCGGATGTCGCCGACGCCGCCGGCAAGGCCGGTATCGGCCTTTATGCCCTGAGCGAGTTCTATCTGGGGCCACCGGACCGCAACGGCCTCGTGCTCGGCTATGCCGGCCTCAAAACGCGCGAGATCGAGCGCGGCGTCCGCAAGCTGGCGAACGTGATCCGCCGGATGGGCGTCGCGGCTTAGCCCGACGCCTTCATGGTGACGTACTTGCCCGGCGCGTCGCAGATCGGCTTCAGCTTGCCATTGCCCGGCTCGCGGGCATCGACCAGTTCCTTGCCGTTCTGCTTCTTGAGCCACTTGTCCCAATCCGGCCACCACGAGCCTTCGTGCTGTTCCGCGCCCGCCAGCCAGGCGCATGGATCGGCCGGGATATCATCGTTGATCCAGTAGCAGTACTTGCCGGCGGCCGGCGGATTGACGACGCCGGCGATATGTCCGGATGCGGACAGGATGAAGCGGATCGGCCCGGCATAGAGTTGCGTTGCCTTATACGTCGGCTTCCAGGGCGCGATGTGATCCTCGCGGGTCGAGATGATGTAGGTCGGCACCTTGATCTTGCGGAGGTCGAGCTTGACGCCCTCGATCTCGATGCCGCCCGGCTCGACCAGTTTGTTGTCGAGGTACATGTTGCGCAGGTAGAAGCTGTGCATCGCCGCCGGCATCCGCGTCGAGTCCGAATTCCAGAACAGCAGATCGAACGGAAACGGATCCTTGCCGAGCAGATAGTTGTTGACCACGAACGACCACACGAGGTCGTTGGCCTTCATCATGTTGAAGGTCGTCGCCATCTCGCTGCCTTCGAGAAAACCGCGTTCGTTCATCTTGTCTTCGAGGTTCTTGAGCGAGGTGTCGTCGATGAAGACGCCGAGGTCGCCCGCTTCCTCGAAATCGACCATGGTCGTGAAGTAGGTCGCCGACTTGACGCCCTTCATCTTCTTGGCCGCCATGTAGGCGAGCGTCGTCGCCAGCAGCGTGCCGCCGATGCAGTAACCGATCGCGTTCACCTCGTCCTCGCCGGTCGCGTCCTTGATCGCCTGGATCGCGGCGAGGGGGCCTTCCAGCATGTAATCGGTGAACGTCTTCATGGCCAGTTCGCGGTCCGGATTGACCCACGAGATCACGAATACGGTGTTGCCCTGTTCGACGGCCCACTTGATGAACGAGTTCTTTTCCCGGAGGTCGAGGATATAGAACTTGTTGATCCACGGCGGGCAGATCAGCAGCGGCGTCTTGGCGACCTTTTCGGTGGTCGGGGTGTACTGGATCAGTTCCATCAGGTCATTGCGGAAGACAACCTTGCCGGGCGTCGTGGCAACGTTCTTGCCGACCTCGAACGCGTCCGCGTCGGTCATCTTGATGTTGAGCTTGCCGCCGCCGCGCTCCAGGTCCTCTAGCAGGTTGCGAAGCCCATTGATCAGGTTCTCGCCGCGGGTTTCGATGGTCGTCTGCAGGACTTCCGGGTTGGTCATGACGAAGTTGGTCGGCGACAGGGCATCGGCATACTGCTTGGTGAAGAATTCGACCTTCTGCTGCGTCTTCTTGTCGAGCCCTTCAATGTCGCTGACGGTGTCTTCCATCCAGTTCGACGTCAGCAGATAGGACTGCTTGATGAAGTCGAAGACGTCGTTTTCCCAGGCTTCGCCCTTGAAGCGGCGATCATCGCGCTCCGGTTCAACGATCGGGGTGGTTTCCTGGCCCATCATGCGGCTGGCCGTGTTCTGCCACAGCTTCATGTAGTCCTGCCAAAGGTTCATGTTGGCTTCGACCATCTTGTGCGGCTGGGTCATCATCTTGGTCGTCATTTCCAGGAACGCGCTGCCGATGTTCAGCGGATCGTCGATACCGACGGAACCGCTCCCCGTTTCGGATTGTTTCGTCAGGAATTCCTTCACGAGGCGTTGCGAACGCTCGGCGATGTCGGCCATGGTTTCTGAGATTTGCGATTCATCGATCTCGGGATTCTGCTTGGACTGTTCCGTCATTTTAAACCACCTCTCAGAAGTCTTTGTAAAACCAGCAAATTATGCTAACGAACGAACAATGTTCCGGCTGGTTTGAGGGGGCGGTCGCCCCGGGCGGCTGCGCCTGCGCAGTATATGGCCGCTGTTATTGTGCAATGCAACATTTTTTGTTGTTTGTAAAGATTTAACCCATTGTGAGCCATGTAAAATCTTGCGCAAATCGTATGTTATGCTTTCAATAGCGCGGGGAACGACAATAATGGAATCCATGCGGCGGAATCCGTATCATCCGGAAACCGGGTCGCTCGAAACCGGAATCCGAACAGGGCAAGACGAGGGAGCTAGGGGCGCAATGAAATCGACGCTTGAGAACACGGCGCGGAACTCGGGATACCGCACGCTGGTCAGAAGCATGGCAATCGTCATTGGCAGCTCGCTTGTGCTGAGCGCCTGCTCCAAGGTTCCGGACGCAATCAATCCTGCCGCATGGTACCGTTCGACTTCCGACTTCATTTCCGGCGACGAACAGGAATCGGCGGAGAAAGCCAACAATCAGTTGCAGGCCGATCGGAACACGGCGCCGCCGGGCGCCGACGGCGAGTCTCCGAATCTCGCGCGCGTCGATCAGCAGATGCAGCAGCGTGAGAACATGCAGAGCGGTCTCGCGGCCGATACCGAGGGCCGCAAGTACGCGGACAGCGTGCAGCGCCAGGACGAGGTCGCCAAGGATTCCCTCTACGCCGAGGACAAGACACCCCCGCCGGCACCGCAGGTCGAAGCGCAGAAGGCCGCGCCTGATCCGCAACCGACCACACCAGTAACAGCCGCCGAGCCACCGACACCGCCGACACCCAAGCCTGAAACGGCGCAGAACCAAACCGTGACGCAAAGCGCGGAACAGACGAAACAGGA
>MRWG01001909.1_pt1 | contig 11693 bp, 7 predicted proteins | sample 1013341 | NCBI WGS metagenome assembly MRWG01 (sample SAMN06117577, study PRJNA244670) | biofilm metagenome | biome: Water; feature: Cathode Biofilm; material: Biofilm; isolation source: microbial consortium enriched at the cathode of a solar microbial fuel cell | place: USA: District of Columbia ... | reverse complement strand
TCGTGAAGATGACCGGCTGCATCTGCGGGCCCAACGACAACGTGGTGATCCCGCGCAATTCGCAGAAGTGCGACTGGGAGGTGGAACTGGCCTGCGTCATCGGCACACCCGGCAAGTACATCGACGAGGCCGACGCCCTCAGCCATGTCGCCGGCTACTGCGTCGTCAACGACGTCTCGGAGCGCGGCTTCCAGCTGGAGGGCACCGGCCAGTGGGTGAAGGGCAAGAGCGCAGACACCTTCGGCCCCGTAGGCCCCTGGCTGGTAACCACCGACGAGGTGCCGGACCCGCAGGATCTGCGCATCTGGCTGGAGGTCAATGGCCACCGCTACCAGGACGGCAGCACGCGGACCATGGTCTTCACCATGGCCCACCTGATCAGCTACGTCAGCAAGTTCATGAGCCTGCAGAGCGGCGATATCATCACCACCGGCACGCCGCCGGGCGTCGGCATGGGCCAGACCCCGCCGACCTACCTGAAGCCCGGCGACAGCATGACACTCAGCATCGAAGGCCTGGGCGAGCAGCGCCAGCACGTCGTCGCCGCCGACTGACGGCCAACCACAGGCAAGCACAAGGGAGGCGTGATCGTGAGCAGCAAAAAGCAGCGTGTCGGCTTCATCGGCGTCGGCCTCATGGGCCACGGCATGGCCAAGAACATCGTCGAGAAGGGCTACCCGCTCTCGATCATGGGACACCGCAACCGCAAGCCGGTGACCGACCTGGTCAAGCGCGGTGCCAAGGAAGCCAAGAGCCCGGCGGAGATGGCGAAGAACAGCGACGTCATCTTCCTCTGTGTGACCTCATCGGTGCAGGTGGAAGACCTGATCCGCCGCAAGGACGGCATCAAGGCGGGCGCTCATAAGGGCCTGATCATCGTCGACTGCTCCACCGCCGACCCCACCTCCACTATCGCCCTGGCCGAGGAACTGGCGCCGCTGGGCGTGCGCCTCATCGATGCGCCGCTCGGCCGCTCGCCCAAGGAAGCCGAAGAAGGCCTGCTCAACACCTTCATCGGCGCCGACGCCAAGACCCTGAAGGAGGTGCGCCCGATCATCGAGACCTGGGCGGAAAACCTCATCCACGTCGGCCCGCTCGGCGCCGGCCACAAGATGAAGCTGGTGAACAACTTCGTCGCCATGAGCTACGTCGCGATCTACGCCGAGGCCTTCACCACCGCGAAGAAGACCGGCGTGCCGCTGGAGAAGTTCCACGAGGTGATCTCCGCCGGCGGCCTCAACAGCGGCATGTTCCAGAACGTCTGCAAGTGGGTGATCGGCGGCGACCCCAAGGCGCACGAATTCACCCTCGCCAACTGCGACAAGGACATCCGCTACTATAATCAGCTCGCGGATTCCGAGAAGCTGACCACCGTGGTGGCCAGCGCGGTGAAGCAGAGCTACGCCATGGCGCTCGCCATGGGCCGCGGCGCCGACAACATGCCGATGCTGGCCGACGCCGTCGCCAACTTCAACCACGTGACGATCCAGCCGGAAAGCCTGCGCACGGGCAAGAAACCCGCGAAGAAGAAGGCGGCCAAGAAAAAGAAGAAGTAGCTATCGTCCCTCTCCCCTCACGGGAGAGGGAGGGGCCCGTGAAGCGGGAGGGTGAGGGGGCAATGCCTCTCACTGGGTGTTGTTGCGATATTATCGGCACTACGTGCCGTCACCCCTTACCCAGCTTCGCCTAACTTCGATCTTGCGATCTCACTAAGGCTACGCATCCCTCTCCCGCAAGGGGAGAGGGGAAAACGATCTCAGCCGCCGAACTGGCCGGCCGGCAGGCCCTTCACGCCGGGATCGATCTCGAAGAGGCCGCCTGCCAGGGGCTGCTCCTCCAGCTCCTTCTCGGAAAGCCCGATCGACGCCGAGGTGATGAACAGCCGCGCCAGATCGGCGCCGCCGAAGGCAACGCTGGTGACCTGAGAGACCGGCATCTGGACCACCCGGTCGGCCTGACCCGAGGGCGTGAAACGGGTAATGCGCCAGCCGCCCCAGTGGGCGACCCAGAGGCAGCCCTCGGCGTCGCAGGTCATGCCGTCGGGATAGCCGTCGCCTTCCGGGATGGTTATGAAGACGCGCTTGTTCTTCAGCTTGCCGCCCTTGGAGATGTCGAAGGCGTAGATCGTCCCTTCGAAGGTGTCGGTGTGATAGAGCGTTTTGCCGTCGGGGCTGAGCGCCGGGCCGTTGGTCACCACATAGCCCTTGTCGACGCGGTGCCAGTCGAGGTCGGGATCGAGACGGTAGAGGCTGCCGCGGGCCTCGCGCCCGTTGTCGTCCATGGTGCCCGCCCAGATGCGCCCTTCCGCGTCGGCCTTGGCGTCGTTGAAGCGGTTGTCCGGGTAATCGGGCTCGGGTTGGCCGATGACCTCCGGCGTCATGGTGCCCGGCGTCAGGAAGGCGAAGCCGCGGTCCTTGAAACCGGCCACCAGGCCCTCGCCGTTGGCGCGCTCGATCACCCAGCCGATCGGCTCCGGCATGACCCAGGAGGTCTTGTCGCCGTCTTCCGGGCGATAGCGGTGCAGCGCAGGCGCCTTGATGTCGACCCAGTAGAGTGCTGCCTCGCGCGGCGACCACAGCGGCCCCTCTCCCAGGGTTGCGCCAGCCTCCCAAAGGCACTGCACGTCCGGCATCCGCGTTCTCCCTACGCCGTTCTTCTTGGAGGCGCAGAGTAAGGGTTCTGCGCTGATATCAAAACCACCAATTGCTAGTACCCGCTATCAGGATTAGGAGCGCCATGAGACGGCTGGGGTCGTCCCGTGGCTAGGAGCGCTGGCACAGACGATGTGGTGCATCGGCAAGCCGGCGCGACGACGCCCACGGGACGACCCCAGCCGCCCAAAGGGTCGCTTTTCGCTCCACACCCGCGGCGTCGCCACGCTTGCCCGATGCCCCACATCGCGCGGCGCGCGGCTCCTCGCGGGTGCGGTCGAAAAGACGATCTCATGATGCACCTAATCCTGATAGTGGGTACTAGGCCGCCGCGGCGCGGAAGCGGGCCTATTGCAGGTAGCGCAGCTTGTAGTAGTGGTCAAACCGCGCCGCATCGCCGCTGTCCACGTTCAGATACTGCAGCACGTCATCGGCGGCGCGCACGCCGGTGATATAGGCGCCGTGCACCGCAAGGGGCTGATATTTGGGGTCATAGGCCGAGGCGACAGCCTCACCCGCCCAGAACAGCGGCAGCGTCTCGCGCGGGTCCTTCAGCGCTTCGCGCGCCTCCTTGGCCAGCATCCTGCCCTGGCGCCGCGGCGCATAGGCGAGATAGGAATTACCGCCCTTGGCGAAGGGGTCCTTCGACCAGTCCTGGCGCAGGAAATTCGGCCTGAACTTGCCGCCGCGGTCGGTGAAGCCGGCGAGAACAGTCTTCTGGGTCCAGCGCCGCCCGCGCCCGTAGACCTTCCCCAGCGCCGCAAAGACATGGGCCACGGCCTCCGAATCGCTCATGTCGGCGATCTGGTCGTGATCCTGGTTCATCAGCAGTCCCGTCAGCACGTGCGGACCCAGATGTTCCTTGGGGAAGGACGAGAAGAAGGTCCGCGCCTTGCCCCGGGGATTGCTCAGCACCGTCATGTGGCCGGCGGATTCGCCGCCGTCGTCGATCCAGACCCGCTCCTTGAATTCCAGGCTGAACTTGGTGATCGCGCCCATGCGCACCAGGCCCAGGGCTTCGCGCTTACGGTCGGTCAGCAGCGGCCCGAGAATACTGTCGCCCTCGCCGCTCACGGGATTGAGCATCCCGGCGGAGAAGGTGCAGATGGCGCTGCGCCCGGTGAAGACCTGGCCGCCCTGCGTGGTCACGACGATCCTGTCGCCCGCCGGGCGCTCGATCTTCACCACCTTCTTGGCGGTGGAGCCGGCCCGGCTCTTCTCCAGCCGGCCGCCGGCTTTCTTGAACTCCTCGGCGATCTTCGCCGGCAAGGTGTCAAAGCCGCAGAGGCCGAAGGGCTTGACGTCGTCGTGCTCCATGCGCAGTTCCTTGCGCTCTATGAGCTGGTCGACGATCGCGTCGGTCTTCAGCCCGGCAATGGAGATCTCGTTCAAGGGGCCCGGCGTGTGAGCCGAAAGCGTATAGCGCAGCAAGGCCAGGCCGCGCGCCGAAAGGTCGTTCTTGCGGGAATAGCGCTCGATGAAGGTCTCCGCCGTCATGTCGGCGCTGGATTCGGGGTTGAACTCCTGGATCTTCTGCAGGGCGTCGGGCAGGGCCCAGAACTCCGGCTGGACGATCACCTCCGCCAGCATCTTCGTGCGCTTCCAGGGGCTGAAATACATGCGGTTCCGCGGGATCTTCAGGATTCCCATGCCGCACTTGTGCAGCGGCGAGGCGGAAAAGCCGTGCTTGCGCACCTCGCGCCAGAATTCCAGGTAGCGGTCCTGCTCGGCGATGTGGATGTACTCCGCCCCGCCTTCGACGGGAACCGGCTTGCCGCTCTTCTTCACGAAATTGTGGATCGACCTCATGCGTCCGCCGATGCGGTCGGAACCTTCCAGCAGCAGCACCTTCAGGCCGGCCTGCTGCAGGTTGCGGGCGGCGGTGACGCCGCTGATCCCCGCGCCGAGCACGATGCAGTCGAAAAGAGTATCTGGTCCTGGTGTCGGCATCTTGCAGTCCCCTTCCCAGGGGCCGTGCAGCGCCAAGAGGCCGGCCCCCGATAGTCTCGGGTTGGATCGGACCTACCTGCGGACAATGCCCTGCGCCTGACTTGGCGGGGGGAGGAATTACCGCGACACCCCCTGCGCGTCGCAGAATGAGCCTACGCCGGGCGGCAGCGGATTGCCACGCCCGGGCTGTGACCATTGCAGGACGAGTCATAGCAGGCTTTGTCCCCTTTGGCCCCGGCAACCTGGCACTACCCCTAAAGGAGAATGCCCCCGCCTGCCGCAACACGCGCAATGGTCGGTGGCACAGACGGCAGCAATCCCCATAAGATGGCCCCCATAAGATGGGCCCCACAAGATGAACCGAAGAGAACCGGCAGGCGGAAACCGACGGCGGAAGGAGACGAAGCGCAGCATGTCCGACAGCACGGAGGACTCTCCCCCCGTTTCTGGTGACCCGGTGACGATCAGCGACGGCCTCGCCGAAGTGGCGGTGGCGCCGCAGGGCGGCTGCATCCTGGCCTTTCGCTGGATCCGCGGCGGCGACACGGTCGACTGGCTGCGCCCGGCGCCGCCGGACGCCGCGCCGGCGCCGACCGACACCGCCTGCTTTCCGCTGGTGCCCTATTCCAACCGCATCCGCAACGCGCGTTTTTCCTTCGAGGGGCGGGACTACCGCCTGGCGCGCAACTTCGGGGCGTCGCCGCACAGCATCCACGGCCACGGCTGGAAGGTGCCGTGGCAAACGGTCGGGCGGACCGAAAGCAGCCTCGAACTCGCCTACACCCATGACGACGAGGACTGGCCCTCGTCGTACCGCGCCGGGCAGCGCTTTGCGCTCCACGACGGCGCCTTGAGCGTGGAGCTCTCGCTCACCAACACCGGCGCGCGCGCCATGCCGGCGGGCCTCGGCCTGCATCCCTACTTCCCGCGCAGCCCGCAGTGCCGCCTCTCCGCCGCGCTGGAGGGCATGTGGAAGACCGACGCCGAGGTTATGCCCACGGAGCTGATCAAGGCGGATCTCAGCGGCGGCCTGCGGCCCGCGGAGGCCGCGCTCGACAATTGCTTCACCGGCTTTGCCGGTCAGGCCGTGATCGACTGGCCGGAGCGCCATGCCAGCCTCACCCTGCAGGCCGACGGCGACCTGTCCTTCCTGGTGGTCTTCACCCCGCCGGGCGAGGACTTTTTCTGCGTCGAGCCGGTCAGCCACAGCACCGACGCCGTCAACCTGGCCGCACAGCGCGGCGATACCGGCCTCAAGGTGCTGCAGCCCGGCGAGCGCTTCGCCGCGACCCTGAGCTTCATCCCGCGCCTGGACGCGGCCAAGTGACGGCAAGCGGCGACAAGGCGCCGCCGGACGCGGAGCCCAGCACCGGCCTGGGACGCCGGCCGAGCCAGCCCGCCATGCTGCTTGGGCCCTGGCTCGTCGCCCTCATGGGCTGCGAGCTGCTGACGCTCTTCGCCGACAGCACCGTCGCCGAGCGGATCACCGAAATCCTGCTGCTGGGCGTGCCGCTGCTCGGCTGGCGGCGCCTGCGCCTGCGCGAGGCCTACCTGCTGTGCATCTGCGGCGTGCTGCTGCTGCTCGCCCTGGCCTACCATCCGCAGCCCTGGGAGCTGGCCCTGCACGGCCTGGACCGCGCCGGCTTCCTGGCCGCCTTCATCCTGCTCATGGGCCTGCTGCGCGAAGGCGGCATCACCTCGCCCGCCGTTCTGCAATGCGGCACCTACGTCACCCAGCAACCGCCGCAGTGGCGCTTCCTCGCCGTCTTCCTGGGCAGCCACTTCTTCTCGGTGCTGATCAACCTGGGTTCGCTCAGCCTGCTGGCGCCGATCATCCAGCGCGGCGTGCGCGGCGACAAGCTGCAGCGCGAGGACCTGGACGAGATCGCCCTGGTGCGCGAACGCCGCCAGCTCTCGGCCCTGCTGCGCGGCTTCGCCTGGTTCCTGCTGTGGGCGCCGACGGCGGTGACCCAGGCGATCCTGCCGACCCTCATTCCCGGCGTCGATCCCGGCCGCGTGCTGATCACCGGCGGCCTGCTCTCCCTGGTCATGCTTGCCGCCAGCTGGGCCGAGGATGCGCTGCGCTGGTATCCGTTGCGCCGCCGGCTGCGCGCCAGCGGCAGGCTGCCGCAACGCCAGGACCTGCCGCTGCCGAGCGGCGCCCTGCTGCGCCTCGGCGCGGTCAGCGCCCTGCTGTTCGGCCTGACGCTGCTGTTCACCCGCTGGGGCGACGTGCTGCTGGTCGGCGGCGTCATGCTGGCGGCACCGGTCGTGCTGCTGGTCTGGGTCTTCCTGCAGCAGACCGGCCGCGGCGCGCAGAAACGCCTTGCCGGCACCCTGCAGCGTCTCGGCGAAGTCACAGGCACCGGCCTGCCGTCCTTCCTGCGCGAGGCGGTCTCGCTGGCCTGCGCGGGCTTCATCGGCACGGTGGCCGCGGCGCTGGTGCCGGCCGAGCAGGTCGCCAGCGCGCTTTCGGTCGAAAATATGCCGGGCTGGGTTTTCCTCTCGCTGCTGTCGCTCTTCATCTGGCTCGGCGGCCAGATCGCCCTCAGCCCCATCACCACCGCCGTCTTCCTGGGCAGCCTGGTGACGGAACTCGGCGCAGTGCCCGCCGATCCGACCATGATCGTGCTAGCCATCGCCGCCGGCTGCGCCATCTGCACCCTGGGCGCGCCCTTCGCGTCGGGCACGCTGATGCTGGCGCGCGCCTCGGGCTACAGCGGCGTCGAGCTGACGTGGAAGTGGAATTCGGCCTATACGCTGGGCTCCATGGCCGTTTTGGCCGCCTTCTACGCCCTGCTCACCTGAGGCGTTTTCATCTACTGAGAATTTTCATATAGAATGCAAAGGAAAGCCGTTCGAGTTGGCTTTCCGATTGGCGCAAAAACCGCGCCGTGTTCTTCTTCAAGGGGCGCTATGCAAGGGAACCACCTTCCGCTTCGCGTAACGACAAGGGGCTTTCGCCACGATTCGGCGTCCCGGCGACGCCCGAATCGCGCCCGCAACGGCCGGCAACCCGGCTAGAGCGCTCCCATGATCGCCCCGGAACTCATCGCGCCCTTCCAAATGGGCGTTCTCTTCCTGCTGATCGTCGTGGCGCTGACGATCTTCGCCACCGAGGCGATGTCGATCGAGCTGACCTCGCTGGCGGTCATCGCGGCGCTGCTGATCTTCTTCCATTTCGTCCCGGTCATCGGGCCCGACGGGGAAGACAAACTGGACCTGCGCCATCTCTTCTCCGGTTTCGCCAATCCGGCGCTGATCGCCGTGCTGGCCCTGCTGGTCCTGGGCGAAGGTCTGACCCGCACCGGCGTGCTGGACGAAGCCGCCAACACCGTCATCCAGTTCACCAAGCAGAACCGCGCGGTCGCCGTCGCCCTGATGCTTGTGGTGGTGATGTTCTTCAGCGCCGTCCTGAACAACATCCCGGTGGTGGTGCTCTTCGTCCCCATCATGCAGGTGCTGACCCGCCGCTTCCGGCAATCGCCCAGCCGCTACATGATGCTGCTCAGCTTCGCCTCGGTGCTGGGCGGCATGACCACCCTGATCGGCTCCTCGACCAACCTGCTGGTGTCCCTGGAGCTGGACGATCTCGGCGAGCAGCCTTTCGGCTTCTTCGACTTCACCGTCCCGGGGCTGGTGCTGGCCGGCAGCGGCCTGATCTACCTGTTCTTCGTCGCGCCGCGCCTGCTGCCCGACCGGGCGCCGCTGGGCGGCGTGATGGAAGAGCGCAGCCGCCACTTCATGGCGCAGGTCTCCGTCACCCAGGGCTCCCGGCTGGTCGGCCTGACGCCGGTCGGCGGCATCTTCCCGGACCTGAAGGACGTGACCGTGCTGATGATCCAGCGCGGCGAGCGCGCCATGGTGCCGCCTTTCGAGGACCTGACCCTGGAGGTCGGCGACATGATCGTCCTGGCCGCCACCCGCCAGGCGCTCAGCGCCCTGGCCAAGGGCGAGCCGGAGCTGCTGCACCCCGAGCTCATGGCCGACGCCTTCCGCGGCCCCGAGGAGAACCACGACGGCGAGGCCCCCGCGCACCGTCCGCCCTGGACCGTCAGCGGCCAAGTCCAGGCGGAGGTCATGGTGCGGCCGGAATCGGAGATCGTCGGCCGCACCCTGGAAGAGGTCGGCTTCCGCTACAAGCACCACTGCGTGGTGTTGGGCATCGAGCGCCGCAGCCGCATGCTGCGCGAACGCATCACCCGCATCCCCCTGAAGGACGGCGACGTGCTGCTGATCCAGGGCCGCCCGGAAGACGTCGACCGCCTGCGCGGGGAGCGCAGCGTGGTGCTGATGGAATGGTCGCGCCAGCCCCTGGTGATACCGCAGTACCAGCGCATCGCCGCCGCCATCTTCCTGGCGGTCATCGCCGCTTCGGCGACCGGCGTGGTGCCCATCGCCCTGGCCGCTTTCTGCGGCGCTTCGGCCATGATCGCCTCGGGCATCCTCTCCATCGGCGACGCGGTCCGGGTGCTGGACCGCAAGATCGTCCTGACCATCGCCATGGCCCTGGCGCTGGGGTCCGCCATGCAGGAGACCGGCGGCGCCACTTTCCTGGCCGAGCAGCTCATGAGCGTCATGGCCGGCGCGTCGCCCGGCCATGTGCTCTCCGCCTTCTTCCTGCTGATGGCGCTGCTGTCCAACGTGCTCAGCACCAAGGCCACGGCGGTGCTCTTCACCCCCATCGCCGTCGACCTGGCCCGGGTGATGGGGCTGCCGGTGGAGCCTTTCGCGGTGGCGGTGATCTTCGCCTCCAACTGCTCCTTCGCCTCGCCCATCGGCTATCAGACCAACCTGGTGGTGATGACGCCCGGCAACTACCGCTTCATGGATTTCGTGCGCGTCGGTCTGCCGCTGATCCTGCTGGTCTGGATCGCCTTCACTCTGTTTGCCCCGTGGTATTACGGCCTGCCGCTGTAGCGACGGCGTCGAGCAGTTCCCCGACTTCCTGGCGTGCGTGTTCGAGGCTCGCGTGGCTGCCATGCGGCACCTCTTCCGGCCGCAGGTCGAAGAGGGTCAGGCCGCGAAAGAAGAGCCCACGAAAGACCACCCGTTCGGAAAATCCGGGCTGCAAGCGAAAATCGAGTCGCTGCGCCAAGACCGACAGCAGCCTGGTCATCTCCCGGGCGTTCCGGGTATCGAGGTGACCGATGCGGTTGCGGGCAACGATCCAATCCACGGTATCTTCCCCAGCCCCCTTGCGGCGGTCGCGCTCCTGCCGGATCTGGCGGGCGAAAGGGCTGGGCGCCCGCACCTCGCGGCGCTCCAAGTCGATGTCGGCCAGAGCGTCCACATCGATGAAGCTGTCATTGATCGGTGTGACCAGCACATCGGCCACCCTATGAGCGAGAGGCAGCAGGGGGCTGCCGTAGCCCGGGGTATCGATGACGACCACGTCATGATCAGCCAGGTCCGCCAAGGCGGCCGCAAAGCGGGTTCGTTCTTCCTTTGCCGCCGCTTCTTTGGATTCCGCCTCCACCGCCTCGAGACGGTGATACCGCGGTATGACGAGAGGAGATTCGCGGCGTTCCGCCGCCGCCGCGCGATTGGAAAGAAAGCGCGAAAGCGTCGCCTGGCCTCCGTCGAGGTCGATGCAGGCGACCCTGGCGCCACGGTCGGTCAGGCCCATGGCCAAATGAATGGCGGTGGTCGATTTTCCCGTGCCGCCCTTTTCGTTGCAGACCACAATCACACGGCCAGGGCGCGCTTCCGCCAGCGTCTGGGTCGGTGCCAGGTCGGGCGCCGCCACCCCGAGAGCTCCGGCAATCTCCCCGACGACGCCGCGAACCTCGCCGCTCACCGTACCATCGGCAAGGGCGACCACCTGGCTGATCCGCAACAAGAGTGCCACTGCGGCCGGGTCGTCGGCCAGCCTGGCCAGACTGGCCAGGGCTGCGCTGCGGGCCGCGCGCCCCTCGTTCCGCAAACGCTCCAGGCTTCTTTGGAAGGCCTTGACCGCCTGCTCCAGGTCGAAGCTCTTCTGCTCATGCAATTCCTGGAGGATCTGATCGATGGTGGCGCGTCGTGCCAAGCTGACGGCCGGATCGGCGGAAGCGACGAGCGCCGCTGCGGCGACGCAGCCTTTCAGCAGCGGCGAGCTTCGTGACCAGCCGTGTCCGCGCAAAACCCCGCGGGCGAACTTATCCAAGAAGGCCAATCGCTTCCCCCCGAAAGCCGTTCCGCGACCCTCTCCCCCCGGGATTTCCCCGCTACGCGAGGCTTCAACCGCAAGAGGTATGAGGGCACGTCCTCCTCATAACGAACTATAACCTGAATTCACCCCGCCGCGAGTCATAACGGGCAGCCGACCACTGGACTTTCTTGCCGCGGAGCCGAGCGGTCCGCCTCTGAGCTTGCTGCCCGGACCGCCTTCAGTCTGTTTGCCCCTCGGCATTGCCGCCCGCCGCAGTGACCACGGGGTCGGGTGGCGCCAGCATGTCCTGGCCCACCGCGAAGGGCTCCTCGGCGCCGATGCTGACGCTGCGCGGCGGCACCGCGGCGTAGCCCAGCTCGGCAAGTTGGCGCGGGTCCAGCGCCAGCTCGTAGTGTCCGTAGGGGATGCGGTCGAAGAAGTAGTAGCCGTCGTAGGCGGTCTCGGTCTCGGCAACGACAGCGCCGGAGAGTTCGCGCAGATAGACCTTCAGCCCGCCGCCCGGGCGCAGCGCCCCGCCGTTCGGGCGGCCCACCAGCACCGTGCCGTCCACCTCTCCGGTCTCGATGACCGGGAACAGCAGCGTCGTGGCGCTGCCCGGGCGCGTTACCACGCGCACAGGCGCGCTCGACGAGGCCCAGAAGGGATCTTCCAGCGTCGCCTCGTTGAGGCCGATCTCCGTCGCCCGATAGGGCTCCAGGCCGACGATGAAGCTGTTGCCGTTCGCATCGGTCCGCACCTCGCGGGGCATTCGCGGGCCGGAGAAGCCGGCGCCTTCGATGGGCCGCTCGTCGGGGTCGAAGACGCCGTCGTTGTCGCTGTCGAGGAAAGCCTGGGCGCTGACCGCGCCGTAGCGGGCGAAGGGGCGCGCGCGCACGGCGATGTCGCCGCTGCCCGGGTCGCGGCCGAAGCTGAAGGACAGGCCCAGGCGTGCGTTGTAC
>MRWG01001908.1_pt1 | contig 11695 bp, 9 predicted proteins | sample 1013341 | NCBI WGS metagenome assembly MRWG01 (sample SAMN06117577, study PRJNA244670) | biofilm metagenome | biome: Water; feature: Cathode Biofilm; material: Biofilm; isolation source: microbial consortium enriched at the cathode of a solar microbial fuel cell | place: USA: District of Columbia ... | reverse complement strand
GGCATGTCGACGACCAAAACATCCAGATCGCCCCAGGCAACATCGCGCAACATCTGCTGCAAGGCGGACTGCACCATCGGGCCGCGCCAGATCATCGGCGTGTCCTCGGCCACCAAAAAACCCATCGACATGCATTTGACGCCATAATTTTCCATCGGCGTCAGAATTTTGCCGTCGGGCGAATTGGGCCGACCGCTAATGCCCAGCATGCGCGGTTGCGAGGGGCCATAAATATCGGCGTCCAAAATACCGACGCTCAAACCCATCCTGGATAGCGCCAGCGCGATATTGGTCGTCGTGGTGGATTTGCCTACGCCACCCTTTCCCGACGCCACCGCGATTATGGAACGGACGCCCGGAACCAAGGCGCGTGCAGCACCCGGACCCGAGGCCTGCGCCGCGCCCGGCGCTTTATGAGAATGTCCCGCGTGGGCGTGTCCGGCATTTGCCTGGGCCGGCGCGGAATTGCCGGAAGGGCTCTCGCGATGGGCCGTCAAGACAGCGGTCACGGAAAGCACGCCGTCGAGCCTGGCAACCGCCTGCTCGGCTTCCTTGCGCAATGGTTCAAGCTTCGGGCCCTGTTTCGGGTCGACCTCAATGGCGAACCCGACGTTCCCCTCCTTGATCACCAACCCTGAGATCATCCCGGCTGAAACGATGTCGACACCACCTTCGGGGCCTTTAACGCCTTTCAGCGTTTCCATGATTTGTTGCTCGGTAATCCCCGCCATCCTTGAAATCTCCATCTTCCTGCCGATATGCACCCTGGCCCGGTCAACGAACATCACGGATGTGATGGGTTGTTTGCCGCGCATGCCCTATATAGGGTTCCGGTGCGAAGTTGTGTAGCATGCACAACGATGGATAAAGCAGAATGGCGGAGTGCGACTTAATGCCCTGGCAGTCACAAGGCGGCGGAAGCGGAGGACCCTGGGGATCGGGTTCTGGGAACGGTGGTGGAAATCGGGGCAACAATCCCTGGGGCGGCGGCGGTGGTCGCGGTGGCCAACAACCACCCGATATCGAAGAATTGATCCGCAAAGGACAGGATCGAGTCCGTAGTTTGATTCCAGGCGGCTTTGGCGGTGGCACCGCCTTGATGGGAATTCTGATTATCGGCGCCGTTCTCTGGGCGCTTTCGGGCCTCTACCGCGTCCTTCCGGAACAGCAAGGCGTCGAATTGAAGTTCGGGCGCTGGGATAATCAGATTACCCAGCCAGGCCTGCATTGGAACTTCCCCTATCCTCTGGGTCAGGTTTTCACGCCTTCGGTCGAACGTATCGAGGCCATTGATATAGGTTTCCGCGCCGTTGCGGGACGTGACGGCGGCGGCGCCAAGAGAGATGTCGAGGAAGAAAGCCTGATGCTTACGGGCGATCAGAACATCATCGACATTGATTTCTCCGTGCAATGGAAAATCGCCAACGCCGGTGAGTTCCTTTTCAAGATTCGCGACCCTGAAGCGACGGTGAAGGTTGTGGCGGAAAGCGCCATGCGCGAAGTCATCGGTCAAACCGACATTCAGCCTGCACTGACCGAGGCGCGCGGCGACATTGAGCAGCGCACCAAAAACCTTCTGCAGCAGTTGCTGGAAGACTATCAGGCCGGTATCGAGATCACCGAAGTGAAGTTGCAGAACGTGCAGCCTCCCGCACAGGTCATCGATGCCTTCAACGACGTGCAGCGGGCCCTACAGGATCGCGACAGGCAACGCAACGAAGCCGAGGCCTACCGCAACGATCTTTTGCCGCGCGCCCGAGGCGATGCGCAGCAGATGCTGCAGGAAGCCCAAGGTTACCGTGAGCAGGTCATCAACGAGGCGCAGGGTGAAGCTCAGCGCTTCGTCGAGGTGTACGATGCTTACAAGGCCGCACCGGTGATCACTCGCCAGCGCATGTACCTGGAGACAATGCAGGACATTCTCGGCTCGACCGAGAAGGTCATTCTGGGTGAAGGCGCAGGGGGCGCAATTCAATATCTGCCGTTGGACCAGCTGCGTAAGGGTGCCCCAGGCGCTCCGCGGCAGGCTAACTGAGCGAAAAGGGTAAAGTGATATGAAAGGCAAGCTACCTCTCATTCTGGGCGTCATCGTGGTCCTTTTGGGCATCCTTGGCTCCAGCGCCCTCTTCGTGGTCGATGAAACCAAGCAGGTGATCGTGCTGCAGTTCGGTGATCCGAAACGCACGATCTCCGAGCCTGGGCTGAACGTGAAGATTCCCTTCATCCAGAACGTGATCTACTACGAGAAGCGGGTGCTGAATTTCGACCCGCCGGTCGAACGCGTAATCCTGGCCGACCAGAAGCCTCTAAACGTCAACTCCTATGCACGTTACCGGATTTCCAACCCGCTGCGGTTCTACCAGACGGTAACGACCGAACAGGGATTGTCGCGCCAGCTCGGCCAGATCATCAACTCCTCGGTTCGTAGCGTGCTCGGTAACGTCAACCTGGCCAGCGTGCTTTCTGAAGAGCGGACCAAGATCATGGCGGAGATCCGAACCAAGGTGAACACTCAGGCCGGACGTTTCGGGATCGACGTGGTCGACGTTCGAATCGGCCGCGCTGATTTGCCGGACGAAACCAGCAAGTCCGTTTTCGCCCGCATGCAGTCGGAACGCGAACGCGAGGCGGCCGAGTTTCGCGCAGAGGGTTTCGAACAGGCCCAGCGCATCCGCGCTACGGCCGACCGTGAGGCGACCGTCATTCGGGCCGAGGCCAAGCGGGAATCCGATATTCTACGCGGCCAAGGCGACGCACTGCGCACAACAACCCTGGCCAATGCCTACAGCACCGACCCTGATTTCTTCCGCTTTTTCCGGACAATGGAAGCCTACAAGCAGTCGTTGCAGGGCTCGAACAGCTATCTGGTTCTAGACCCGAAGCAAATGGAGTTCTTCAACTTCTTCGGCACCAGCGAAGAAGGTGTCCCGACGGGGCAGTAAGAGGTCAAGGGGGGCGAGCCATCGGTTCGCCCCTTAGCTCATCATGTGGCAGGAATTGCTCGTTGCACTTGGACTCGTAATGGTTATTGAGGGCTTGATGCTGGCCGCCTTTCCGCGTCTCGTGGAAAGAGCAGCTGCGCACCTTTCCACTCTGCCGGTCGAAGTCAGGCGTGTTGGCGGAATTTTTGCTTTGGCGGCAGGCGTGCTCTTGGTCTGGTTCGCACGTGGCTAGTCGCCAAACCTTGCCGTTTTGCTATTCCGCAGCCACATTCTTGCCCAGATGCGGCTGCAGTATGGGATTCGATGCCGAGATACTTTCCCGCAGCGCTCAAAGGTCACCGACCAGAGGCAACCGAAAGAACGCGGCTTTCGTTGAGATACCAACTCGAAGGAGCAAGCAAGTCATGTCCATAGCACACGCATCCTCGCGCGCATCCGCCACCAGCCCAGGAGCTTGGCTCCTGGCACTGGCGCTGCTGCTGATGCCTCTGCTCAGCGCGACCTCGGTCCATGCACGAGGCACGCCGGAAAGTTTCGCCGATCTGGCAGAAAAGCTTTTGCCTGCGGTGGTCAACATTTCAACCACGCAAGCGGTGCCTGAAGGACAGGCGCAGAATTTTGAGGAATTCTTCAAGGAGTTCTTTGAGCGCCGTGGCAGACCGGCACCCGAGCGCCCGCGCCGCGCGCCCTCGGCTCTTGGATCTGGCTTCATTATCGATGCCAGCGGTTATGTTGTAACCAACAACCACGTGATCGAGGACGCCGAGGAGATAAAGGTTATCCTGCAAGATGATCGCACCTATGACGCGACGCTAATCGGGCGAGACGAGAAAACCGATCTGGCGTTGCTGAAAATCGAACCGAAGGAACCACTTCCCTCGGTTGATTGGGGCGATTCGGATGAACTGCGGATTGGCGACTGGATCATTGCCATCGGCAACCCCTTTGGCCTGGGCGGCACAGTGACGGCCGGTATTGTTTCGGCGCGCGCGCGCGACATTAACGCCGGTCCCTATGACGATTTCATTCAGTCGGATGCGGCAATCAACCGAGGCAACTCCGGCGGCCCGATGTTCAACATGGACGGCGAGGTCGTCGGTGTGAATACGGCGATTTTCTCTCCGTCCGGCGGTTCGGTCGGCATCGGTTTCGCCATTCCCTCGCAGCTTGCGCGGAATGTCATTCTGCAGCTTCGCGATAACGGCGAAGTCAAGCGCGGCTGGTTGGGCGTGCGCATTCAGACCGTCACCGACGAGCTTGCGGAAGGTCTTGGACTGGAAGAGACAACAGGTGCGCTGGTGGCTTCGGTCACGCCGGAGGGCCCCGCCGCCGAGGCTGGTATCCGCCAAGGCGACGTGATCCTGCGTTTCAACGACAGGAAGGTCGAGGATATGCGCCGTCTTCCGCGCATGGTGGCGGAAACGCAGATCGGCAAGTCCGTGGACGTGGTCGTCTGGCGCGACAAGAAGGAAAAGGTGACCGTGCAGGTGATGCTGGGCGAGTTACCAAGCGATGACGAACTGGCGTCACTGGAACCCGCCCCCATGGGCGAAGAGAGTGATAGCGGCAAGGTCGAGGCGCTGGGACTAACGCTTTCCGGTATCAACGGCGAACTGCGGACGCAGTACGGTTTGCCCGATGACATCGAAGGCGTGGTGATTACCGACGTCGATCCCTCGGGTAACGCCGCCGAAAAGGGTTTGAAGCCCGGCGACGTGATCCTTGAAGTCGACCAGGATCCCATCGCCACACCCGATGAAGTGGCAAAACGCATAACCCAATCCAAGGAAGAAGGTTACCGTGTCGTCACCCTGTTGGTGCTGCGTGACGGTGATCCAAGCTGGGTGGCTCTTCGCTTGGAAGAGTAACCCTCGCCGGCTAATTCAGCAGCCTTTCATAACCCCCTGTGCCGAATGCTCGGTACAGGGGGTTTTTTTATGCCGCCAACCGCTTGACCCTGTAGGCGGTACAGACATTAGGCTTTCCTTTGAGTCGTCGTACGGCTTGGGGCCAGGAAAAATATTAGGAAGGTACAGGGCAATGGAATCCTCTGACATCGCGATCAAAGCAGAGTTCGCAGCACTCCTTGATTGCATGCCGATTCTCGAGGAGCCATTCAACCAGGCCGCATTGCAAATTTATGCGTCCATCGCAATTTCAGGAACCGCAGGGGTTGCCGATGTCGCGGCGAAGGTCGGGCTTGGCACAGCAGCCCTTTCAGACTTTCTAGATCAATTGCCTGGTGTCTACCGCGATGACGGGGGGAACGTGATCGGATTTTGGGGCCTTACCGCAAAACCGGTGAGCCGACATGTGGTCGTAATCGACGGCAAGGAGCGATACGCGTGGTGCGCCTGGGATACGCTGTTCTTGCCGCGCCTGTTAGGGAAAACTCTCACGGTTCGCTCCCGTTGTCCGAAAACCGAGCAACCGATTGAACTAACCGTCGATGCAGAGCGCGTCCTGGACGCGTCCCCGTCGGAAATCGTTTTATCGATGGTCGTGCCCGACAAATCCGCGTTTCAAAGCGATGTCGTCTCGAACTTCTGTCACCATATCCACTTTTTCCCTGATGCAGAAACCGGGCGAGCCTGGGCAACCGAGCGCAATGACGTCCAGATTCTGTCGTTGGAGCGGGCTTTCGCCTTGGGGCGCGTCAAGAACCTGCGGCAGTTCGGCGCGGCTTTGGAGGCGCGGACGGCAGCCCGGCCGCAACCAATTCCTTGGGATCAGGATTCGTAGGAGATTGCACTGTCGATTGGGATGGACAGGCGATCCCGCCCCTTGAGAAAAGCCAGTTCAATAATGCAGGCCGCGCCGCGCACATCGGCACCGACATCGCGCAACAGCTCCGTCGCAGCCGCTAACGTGCCACCGGTTGCCAGAAGATCGTCCAGCAGAACGACCCTTTGACCCGGCTGGATGGCGCCCTTCTGTATTTCGATGGTGTCGCTGCCATACTCCAGATCGTAGGTGTAAGGCTGGGTTGGGCCAGGCAACTTGCCACGCTTGCGAACCATCATGAAACCCAATCCCATATGGAGCGCCAGGGGCGCTGCCACCAAGAAACCACGCGATTCGATTCCGGCCAAAACGTCGGGTTTGTGGCGTGAAACCGCACCTGCAAGCAACTCAACCGTCGCCCTCCAGGCTGCCGGATGCGCCAGCAAGGGGGAGATGTCGTAGAAAAGGATGCCCGGCTTCGGGAAATCAGGGACGTGGCCAATATGGTCTTTGAGGTTCATGAGCGCTCCCGGGCCTCGGATAGGATGGTTCGTCGATTGTGGATGCGGGGGCTAATCTAGCCACCGTGAGTCTTTGACACAATCGCCGAAGCTCGTAAGCTTCGAGTCTTCACCGTTGGACCTCGCCGAGACTAGAAAAGGCGTCTTTCGTCATGACCTATGTGTTTCACCGTCACACCAAGGCCAACTATCCCGTCGCCGTCGCCGGTGATGGCCCCTATGTCATCGACAGCACGGGCAAGCGCTACCTGGACGCATCGGGCGGCGCCGCCGTCTCTTGCCTGGGCCATAGCAACCGCCACGTGATCGAGGCAATCAAGGCCCAGCTCGACAAGATTCCCTACGCCCACACTTCCTTCTTCACGAACGAACCGACCGAACAGCTTGCCCGGCATCTGATCGAAAGAGCCCCGGCAGGGTTGGGCAAGGTCTACTTCCTTTCCGGCGGCTCTGAAGCCAACGAAACCGCCATGAAAGTCGCCAGGCAATACTTCGTTGAGAAAGGCGAACCTCAGCGCCGGCACTTCATCGCGCGCAATCAGAGCTATCACGGCAACACGCTTGGCGCCCTGGCCGTCGGCGGCAATCCTGGCCGACGCGAGCTGTTTCAGCCGCTGTTGATCAACACCACCCACGTCGACCCCTGCTACGCCTACCGAAACCAGCGCCCGGACGAAAGTATCGAGGCCTATAGCCTACGCGCCGCCGACACGCTAGAAACGGCGATCCTGGAACTGGGGCCCGACAGTGTGATCGGTTTCCTGGCCGAAACCGTCGTCGGCGCGACCCTTGGCGCGGTGCCCCCCACACCTGGTTATTTCAAGCGCATTCGCGAGATATGCAACAAGTACGGCGTGCTGTTAATCCTAGATGAAGTGATGAGTGGGATGGGACGCACAGGCACGCTCTACGCTTGCGAACAGGACGGAATTGCGCCCGATATCCTGACCTGCGCCAAGGGCTTGGGCGCCGGTTATCAGCCCATCGGCGCTTGTTTGGTCTCCAACGCAATTTTCGATGCCATCGAGCAAGGCAGCGGCTTTTTTCATCACGGCTTTACCTATATCGGTCACCCGACGGCCTGTGCGGGCGCACTTGCGGTGCAGCAGGTGATCGAACAAGAAGGCCTCCTTGCAAAAGTGCGCGGCAAAGGTTCGGACCTGACCGAACGCTTGACCCATGCCTTCGGTCAAAACCCTTACGTCGGCGACATTCGCGGAAGGGGTTACTTCCAGGGTATCGAACTGGTGTCGGACCGCGACAGCAAAGAGCCCTTCGATCCCGCTCTCAAGATCTTTGCCAAATTAAAGGCCAAGGCCATGGAAAAGGGCCTGATGTGCTACCCAGGCGGCGGCACCGTCGATGGAAAGAAGGGCGACCACGTGCTGTTGGCTCCCCCGTTTATCCTGGAAGACAACCATCTCGACGAGCTCGTCGAAAAACTTTCCGCCAGCTTGTCCGAGGTGCTGCGCTCAGAAGGAATTTCGGGTTGATGACCCAGCCAACACCCGACCCCGAAAATCAAACTTGGGAGCCTCTGGTCCTAACCGTTGCCCCGAACGGCGCACGCAAAACCAAACGCGACCACCCTGCCCTGCCAATCACTCCTGTGGAACTAGCGGCAGAAGCCGAAGCATCCCTGGCCGCCGGTGCGGCGATGATCCACCTGCATGTGCGTGATGCCGAAGATCAGCACAGCCTGGACCCCGGGCGCTATCGCGAGGCTATCGACGCCATACGCGACCGAGTCGGGAATAAGATCGTGATCCAAATGACGACCGAGGCGGTGGGCCGTTACAGCCCTGCTGAGCAAATGGCGTCGGTCCGTTCCGTGGAACCGGAAGCGGTAAGTTTGGCGGTAAGGGAGTTTTTTTCTGACCCGAATCTGGAGAAAGACGCGGCTCGCTTCACTCACGAATTGGCCGAACGCGGTGTGATGGCGCAATACATCGTCTATTCCGAAGAAGATTTGCAGTGGTTCAGCAACCTGCGAGATACCGGCAAACTGCCGATCCAAGCGCCGTCCTTGCTGTTCGTTCTCGGCCGTTACACAGCTGGGCAGCGGTCTGAGCCAAGCGACCTGTTGCCTTTCCTGCGCGCCAACCGACCAAACTATAGCTGGGCGCTGTGCGCCTTCGGCCCGAAAGAAGCAGCTTGCGCCGCGGCCGCAGCAACTCTTGGCGGCCACGCCCGGGTTGGATTCGAGAACAACCTGCTTCTTTCAGACGGAACCCCAGCCCCGAGCAATGCCGCATTGATTGCGCAAGCGGTCACAATAGCGCATGCGATCGGTCGCCCGCTTGCCAGCGCAGATACGCTGAGAATCGCTGCCAAGACAGCGCCATAGAATCCCCCCTTCTGATATTAGGGGTAGAATTCCGGCATAAGGTCCGCTTCAATAGGGCCAAGGCAAGGCGCGGCAAAAGCGCTGGCTGAACAGGGTAGTGAATTCACCGGGAGTACACTTGGAGGGCATCGCTTTGCGCGCTGCCTTTGTGGGTTTCTATTCCATTCAGTCTGCCATGCGTCCTGTCAGGTTCCCTGGCATGGGGCTATCCATAGCTCTATGCCATTGGTGCCAACGCGATACGAAACAATCAATCCGTGCGCCTTGGTAAAGAAGCGCTTCAAAGAGCAACCAAGGACGAAACAAAAGATTGGGAGATATAGTAATCATGAGGAAACTGGCATTCGCATCCTTGGCCCTGGCATTCGCTGCCGGCGCCTGGCTGGGTACCGGCACCCAGGAAGCAAAAGCCCAGAACCAGCAGTTCATTTCCATCGGCACAGGCGGTGTGACCGGCGTCTACTATCCCACGGGCGGCGCGATCTGCCGTTTGGTAAACCAGAACCGCAAGGAGCACGGCATTCGCTGTTCGGTGGAATCCACCGGCGGTTCGATTTACAACATCAATACCATCCGCACAGGTGAGCTCGAATTCGGCGTTGCCCAGTCCGACTGGCAGTATCATGCCTACCATGGCACCTCCAGCTTCGCGGACCAGGGTCCCTTCGAGAACCTGCGCGCGGTTTTCTCGGTGCACGCCGAGCCGGTGACGATCGTGGCTCGTAAGGATGCGGGCATTTCCAACATTACCGATATCAAGGGCAAGCGCCTGAACATCGGTAATGCCGGTTCCGGTACGCGTGGCACCTGGGAAGTGATCGAAGAGGCGTTGGGTTGGTCCCGTGACGATCTGGCTCTTGCTGCCGAGTTGAAGTCCGCCGAAACCGGACAAGCGCTCTGCGACAACAAGATCGACGCCTACTTCTGGCTGGTGGGTCACCCCTCAGCGCTGACACAGGAAACCGTTTCGACCTGTGATGCTGTCCTCGTCAACGCCACTGGCGACGCAATCGACAAGCTGGTTGCCGACAATCCGTACTTCCGTCACGCGACAATCCCCGGCGGCATGTATTCGAGCAACGCCGAAGACGTGAACACCTTTGGTGTCGGCGCAACCTTCGTAACGTCCGCCGACGTTCCGGATGAGGTCGTTTACGTGGTTGCCAAGGCAGTCATGTCGAACCTGGATGACTTCCGGAAGCTGCACCCGGCTTTCGAGCATCTGAAAGCGGAAGAAATGATCCGCGATGCGCTATCCGCGCCTCTACATGACGGTGCCGTCAAGGCCTACAAGGAACTTGGACTGATGTAAGTTCCAGGAATGAGGGCGCCGGTTGTGATCGGCGTCCTCACTACCTGCTTGTTTGGGCTTTGTTACTGAGGCAGCGTGCCGCTGCGACGTTTTTCCGGGGGAACATCATGAGCGAACAATCGACTGACCGGACCACCGCCCCTGCCGTTGATCTGGAAGATCTTGTCGCCTCGACAGATACCGGCAACCGGCAGCCGACGGGTTTCGTCGCTCTTTTAATGACCCTGACCGCGCTAACCTGGTCGCTGTTTCAGCTTTACTATGCCTCCAACATCCCCTCGGTCATTCATAGCGTTTTCGGTATCAACCTGATCTTCAATCTGGATGATGCCCGCGTTATTCACGTCGCCTTTGCCCTCATGCTGGCGGCGATGTCTTACCCGCTCTTCAAGTCTTCACCGCGCGATTCGATTCCCTGGTACGACTGGCTACTGGGTCTCGCTGGCGTAGCCGCCTGTCTCTATCTCTTCGTATTCAAGGATAACATCGCGGTGCGTGCGGGCCTGCCGACGACCGGCGATCTGGTGATGTCCAGCATCGGCTTGGTGGTCCTGATGATCTCGGCCTATCGTGCACTCGGCCTACCTTTGGTCATCGTCTCTTCCGTTTTCCTCGTCTACGTCTTCTTTGGCGACAAGAGTTTCATTCCCGATGTGATCCAGTGGAAAGGCGCCTCCTACGGCAAGGCCATGTGGCACTTCTGGATGCAGACCGAAGGCGTCTTCGGAATCGCGGCGGGTGTTTCCGCTTCGATGATCTTCTTATTCGTGCTGTTCGGGTCGCTTCTCGACAAGGGCGGCGCCGGAAACTACCTGATCAAGGTGGCTTTCGCCCTGCTTGGGCATCTGCGCGGCGGCCCGGCGAAAGCGGCTGTTGTTTCCTCGGCGATGACCGGCCTGATTTCCGGATCCTCCATCGCCAATACCGTCACCACCGGAACGTTCACCATCCCCCTCATGAAGCGGGTGGGATTTACCGCCGAGAAGGCGGGTGCGACCGAGGTGGCGTCGTCGGTAAACGGCCAGATCATGCCGCCCGTCATGGGTGCGGCGGCCTTCCTGATGATCGAATATGCAGGCGTCAGCTACCTAGAGGTCGTTCGCCACGCGGTACTGCCGGCATCGATTTCCTATATCGCCCTGCTTTACATCGTCCATCTGGAAGCTTTGAAAGCCGATATGAAGGGCCTGCCACGGCCCGGACCTGCGCGCACGGTCTTGCAAAAGCTGACCGGAATGCTTGGCGGCTTTGTCGGCATCGGCGTACTGGCAGCGGCGGTCTACTACGGACTTGGATGGATCAAGGTCGCCGCCGGCGATTCAACCTTCTACGTGGTCAGTCTTCTGTTCGTGGCAGTTTACGTCGCGCTGCTGTTCTTATCTTCGCGCGTGCCGGATCTTGAGATCGACGACCCCAATTCCCCCGTCGTGGAGTTGCCGGAGGTCCGACCAACAGTGCTGTCCGGCCTTTATTACCTGCTTCCTATCGTGACGCTGGTCTGGTGCCTAATGCTGGAACGCCTGTCTCCGGGCCTGTCCGCCTACTGGGCAACGATCGCGATGATCTTCATTCTGCTGACACAGCACCCCTTGAAGGCCCTTTTCCGTGGCCAAATGAATTTCCTCACAGGCTTCAAACAGGGGGTATTGGAGCTCTACGAGGGGTTGCTCGCGGGCGCCCGCAACATGATCGGCATAGCGGTGGCCACCGCCATCGCCGGTATCATCGTCGGCACGATTTCCCTGACCGGCGCGCATCAGGTCGTCGGGACTTTCATCGAGTTCCTATCCGGCGGTAGCTTGATGGTCATGCTGGCCCTGGTCGCGGTATTCAGTTTGATCCTCGGCAT
>MRWG01001907.1_pt1 | contig 11696 bp, 11 predicted proteins | sample 1013341 | NCBI WGS metagenome assembly MRWG01 (sample SAMN06117577, study PRJNA244670) | biofilm metagenome | biome: Water; feature: Cathode Biofilm; material: Biofilm; isolation source: microbial consortium enriched at the cathode of a solar microbial fuel cell | place: USA: District of Columbia ... | reverse complement strand
TTCTTGGTCCAGCTCATCTCGGAGACGTGCACCAGGCCCTCGATCCCCGGCTCCAGCTCCACGAAGGCGCCGTAGTCGGTGATGTTGGTGACCCGGCCCGTAAAGGTCGCGTTGACCGGGTACTTGGCTTCCACGCCCTCCCACGGATCGGCCTCGAGCTGCTTCATGCCGAGGCTGATGCGCTGGGTCTCCGGGTTGAAGCGGATGACCTGGACCTTGACGGTCTGGCCGATCGCGAGCGCCTCGGACGGGTGGTTGATGCGCCGCCAGGAGATGTCGGTGACGTGCAGCAGCCCGTCGACACCGCCCAGATCGACGAAGGCGCCGTAGTCGGTGATGTTCTTCACCACGCCTTCCAGCACCTGGCCTTCCTTCAGGTTCTCGATCAGCTCGCTGCGCTGCTCGGCGCGCGTCTCCTCCAGAACCGAGCGGCGCGAGACCACGATGTTGCCGCGGCTGCGGTCCATCTTCAGGATCTGGAAGGGCTGCGGGGTGTTCATCAGCGGGGTGATATCGCGCACCGGGCGGATATCGACCTGGCTGCCCGGCAGGAAGGCGACGGCGCCGTTCAGGTCGACCGTGAAGCCGCCCTTGACCCGGCCGAAGATCGTGCCGGTCACGCGCTCGCCCGCATTGAACTGCTTCTCGAGCTGGATCCAGGCTTCCTCGCGCTTCGCCTTCTCGCGGCTCAGCATCGCCTCGCCGTTCTTGTCCTCCAGGCGCTCGACGAAGACTTCAACCTCGTCGCCGGCCTTGAGCTCGGCCGGCTGCCCGGGGGCGCCGAATTCCTTGACCGGCACGCGACCCTCGGCCTTCAGGCCGACGTCGATCAGCGCCATGTCGTTATCAACCGAGACCACCGTGCCTTTGACGACGGTGCCTTCGAGATGCTCGCGCTCGCCGAGCGACTCCTCGAGCAGCTCCGCGAAACTTTCCTTACCAGCGGCTTGCGCCATGTTGCGTACGTCCTTTCGTCTTCGGTTCGTATCCTGGCCGACCGGTTGGATCCGGCGGTCTCACCCCAAATGATTTGGAGCGCCGGGGCGTCGTGGGGCTCGGACGCTTCGGCGCCGGCAGGCCGTTCGAGGGACTGCCCGGAATGTTCGCGTCGTGGCGGAGAGAGGCTCGGGCCCGATCTTCGTCGGGTCCACGGGGGCCGGCGCGCCTCAGCCTTCCAGGTCCACCCGGGAGGCGACGATCGGCTCCACCACGTCGAGGGCCGCCGCGAAGGCCGCGTCCGCATCCATTTCGGATGTGTCGAGGACGTGGGCATCGTCGGCCGGCCGCATCGGAGCCGTCGCGCGATCGGTGTCGCGGGCGTCGCGGTCCTTCAAATCCGCCAGGACGCGCGCGTATATACTGGCAATGCCGCGATCGAGCAACTCCTTGTGTCGCCGATCGGCGCGGACGTCCACGTCGGCGGTGACGTAGAGCTTGGCCGCCGCCTCGGGGCAGATCACGGTGCCGATGTCGCGCCCGTCGAGCACGGCGCCCGGCTTGCCGTCCGGCGGGCTCTCGGCGAAGCCGCGCTGGAAGGCGACCAGCGCCTCGCGCACGGCCGGCAGGGCGGCCACCTGGCTCGCCGCCTGGGCGGCCTCGTCGCGGGCCAGCGCCGCGTCCTCCAGCTCGATGGGATCGAGCACGCGGGCCGCGTCCGCCGCCGCCTCTTCGTCCTCCGGATCGCCGCCGGAGCGCAGCACCCGCATGCCGACCGCGCGGTAGAGCTTGCCGGTATCGAGATAGGCGAAGTCGAAATGCTCGGCCAGCCGCCGCGCGAGCGTCCCCTTGCCCGAGGCGGCCGGGCCGTCGATGGCGATGATCATTCTGCCCTCCTGGCCTTGTCGGACCCCCCGGCGGCCCCCCGAGCGGGCCCGTCGAAGGCCGCGCCCAGCCCCTCCATCAGCGGCACGAAATCCGGGAAGCTGGTGGCGATGGCGCGGGCGTCGTCGATCGCGACCGCGCGCTTGGCGGCGAGGCCCATGACGAGAAAACTCATCGCGATGCGGTGGTCGAGATGGGTCGCGACCGTGCCGCCGCCGGGCACGCCGTCCGGCCCCATGCCCTCGACAGTGAGCCAGTCCCCGCCGCTTGTCGTGGCAACGCCGTTCGCCTGAAGCCCCGCCTCGGTCGCGGCGATGCGGTCGGATTCCTTGACCCGCAGCTCGCCCACCCCGCGCATCACCGTCGTCCCCACGGCGAAGGACGCGGCGACGGCGAGGATCGGGTATTCGTCGATCATGGCGGGCGCGCGTTCGGGCGGCACCTCGATGCCCGTGAGCGCCGAATGCCGGGCGACCAGGTCGCCCAGCGGCTCGCCGCCCTCCTCGCGCCGGTTCTCGATCGCGAGGTCGGCGCCCATCTCGACCAGCGTATCCAAGAGCCCGGTGCGCGTCGGGTTGAGGCCGACGCCCGGCAACCGCACCTCCGAGCCCGGCGTGATCAGGGCCGCGACCAGCGGGAAGGCGGCGGAGCTGGGGTCGGCCGGCACCGCGATGTCGGCGCCGGTCAGCTCCGGCTCGCCCGCGAGATGGACGGCGGGGCCGAGGCCGCCGGCGCGCGGCTCCACCGTCACGGCCGCGCCGAAATGGCCGAGCATGCGTTCGGTGTGGTCGCGGCTCGCCGCCGGCTCCAGCACCGTGGTGGTGCCCCGCGCCATCAGGCCGGCCAACAGCACGGCCGACTTCACCTGAGCGGAGGCGACCGGCATCTCGTATTCGATCGCGCGCACGGCCTCGGCGCCGTCGATCATCAGCGGCAGGCGTCCGCCGGACCGCGCCTCGATCCGCGCGCCCATGCGCGACAGCGGATCGGCGACGCGGCCCATCGGCCGCTTCACCAGGCTTTCGTCGCCGGTCATGAAGGCACGGATCGGATGGCCGGCCAGCACGCCGAGCAGGAGGCGCGCCGCCGTGCCGCTATTGCCCATGTCGAGAACGCAGGCCGGCTCGCGAAGCCCGCCGAGGCCGAGGCCGCGCACGGTCCAGAGGCCGCCCTTCCCGCGCGCGATGTCGGCGCCCATCGCCCGGAAGGCGGCGGCCGTCGCCAGCACGTCCTCGCCCTCCAGCAGGCCGGTCACCCGCGTCTCGCCGACGGCGAGCGCGCCCAGCATCACCGCGCGGTGGGAGATCGACTTGTCGCCCGGCACCCGGGCCACGCCGGAAAGCGGGCCGGAGGCGCGGGCATGGAGCGGCAGGCTCGCTTGCGTCATGGTCCCGAACGGCGTCCTTCGAATGCGCGGGCGGAAGCGCGGGGTGGGGCCGGACGCGGCGCGCCAAGGGGCGCCTTCGGGCCGGCCGATGAAATTAGGTTTTGACAGCCGTCACGCTTTTTGGCAATTCGCCGCGCACCGCCATCCCGGCTCGGTGGGCGCGCCTGCCGAAAGCCGACGCGAATGTCGCGATTGAGGAGCAGCACCCGTGGTCAAACCCGAATGGGGACTGAAGCGCACCTGCCTGTCCTGCGGCGCGAAGTTCTACGACATGAAGCGCGACCCGATCGTCTGCCCGAAATGCGAGACGGTCTTCGATCCGGACGCCGCGACCAAGCTGAAGCGCAGCCGCCAGAGCCCGGAGGAAAAGGCGCCGAAGCCGAAGCCGAAGGAGGCGCCCGTCGAGGACAGCACGCTGGAGGAGACCGAGGAGGAGGAGGACGATACGGTCCTCGAGGACACCAGCGACCTCGACGATGACGCGGACGTGCCGGGCGTCGCCGGCGACGATGACGACGACGAGACCTGATCGACCGCGTTTCGGCGCGCGATCCCGGTTCTTCTGTCGTTTCCGGCTTGCCTTTCGGGGGTCGGACATTCTATAGACGGCGCGGCTTTCGGCGCGGATCACCGTCGCAAGCCCCCGCCCAAGGGGCCGTAGCTCAGTTGGGAGAGCGCTACACTGGCAGTGTAGAGGTCAGGGGTTCGACTCCCCTCGGCTCCACCACCGAACCCCCCGGGGAGACCCGGGGGGTTCGTTCTTTTTCGGGCCGGCCATTCGGACCGCTGATCGCAATTTTCCTCAATCTTTATCTTTCGGTAACCGTGACCGGCCCAGACTGCGTCAGAAGCCGGACGAACGGTCGTGGTTGGGGAAGGGATCGTCGATGCAGCCCTATCTGGCGAAACTGAGACAGGCGCAAGCGGATCTGCGGGCCGAATGCGGGCGGTGCGAGCGCACCGTGCCCGCGCTGCGCTCGGTCGACCGCTGTCCGCACGTCAAGAGCTGCGCGGTGCCCCGATGCCTCGCGCGGCTGGAGCTGGCCCTCGTCGGCGCGTGCCATCCGGAGAGCCTGGACGTCGACGAGACGCGGCGGTTGCGCCATTGGCTCGACGGCAAGAAGCCGGGCTGAGGATCGCCCGCCCGGACCGCCCGACCTACCAGTTGCAGGGCCGCTCCCAGCAGGGGTGTTGGCGCATCAGGGCCCATTCCTCCGGCCCCGCCAGGAAATAGCCGCCCACCAGCAGGAAGACCAGCACCGCCCCGATCACCGCTTCGCGCATCGCCTGAACCCCGACGTCGCTCGCCCCCCGCCTTCCTACGAAAGACCGGGCCGCCCGGATGCGGTGGGGAAGCGTGCGGAGACCTAGACCCGGGCGAGCCGATAGCGCTGCAGCGCGCCGAGCAGCTTCTCGCGGCTGAGCGGCGCGTCGATCGTGCCGCTCGCCCCCTGCATCGCCGCCATGTCGGCGTAGTCGGGCCGGTCGGGACGGTTCGAATCCTCGGTCGTCACCAGGATGATCTCCGGCGCGTCCGGGCGCCGCCGGGCGAGCGCCAGCAGCTCGAAGATGTCCGTCTCGTCGTATTTCAGCTCGAGGAAGGCGAGGGTCAGCCGCTCGTCCGCGAGTTGTCGCGCCACGCTCTCACCGTCGGTCGCGACGATGACGCGCGCGCCGATCGACCGGCCGATCGTCCGGACGAGCCGGACCGACGCGGTGTCGCGCAAGCCGCACAGAATTCTGGTGGCCATGTCGTGCATCTGCTCTCGCGTGCCCTTTAGGTTTTCCACAGCTTATCCACAGTCTACCAAAAGTTTCAAGTATGGATTGCGAAGTTCTTTTTTAACGAGCAATGGGCGCGTCGCGCTTGAGGGGACCCTGGAACAGCCCTGCAACTTCGCGGAGCCGCCGACCCGAGTCCGGGCCGCCGGACCCGGATCGGCGCGCCGCCCAGGCGGCAGCGGGCGGCGCATTCTCGACTGACAGGACCGATCCCGCCTGATAGAGAAGCCGCATGCGCACCCGGTTCGCCGCCGCCGGGGCAAATCCGAAAAGGCGCGGCGGGTAGGATCCAGTTCCGGTACCCATGAGAACCCGAGCGAGGACGGGGGCAAATATGTCCGAGGCGATGGCGCAGGCCGCGGCGACGGCGCGCGACGAGGATCCGTTCCACATCCCGACCCATATCGACGACGACAAGATCGGCGTCATGGTCTGCGGCCACGGCAGCCGCGACGAGGGCGCGGTGCGGGAATTCGAGGCGATCGCGGCGGCGCTGAAGGCGCGCTGGCCGCACCTTCCGGTCGATTACGGCTTCCTGGAATTCGCGACCCCGATCATTCGCACCGGCCTCGACAATCTGCGCGCGGCGGGCGCGAGCCGCATCCTGGCGGTGCCGGGCATGCTGTTCGCCGCCGGCCATGCGAAGAACGACATCCCGAGCGTGCTCAACACCTACGCCGCCCAGCATCCGGGCCTCAGCATCAAGTACGGCCGCGAGCTCGCGGTCGATCTGAAGATGCTGAAGGCGGCGAGCGCGCGGGTGCAGGAAGCGCTCGACCGCGCCAACGCGGAGCGGGGCGAACGCGCCAACCAGGATGTCTGCCTGGTCGTGATCGGGCGCGGCGCCTCCGACCCGGACGCCAATTCCAATGTCGCCAAGATGGCGCGCATGCTGTGGGAGGGGATGGGCTTCGGCTGGTGCGAGGTCGGCTATTCCGGAGTCACCTTCCCGCTGGTCGAGCCGGCGCTCGAGCATGCGGCGCGGCTCGGCTACAAGCGGATCGTCGTCTTCCCCTATTTCCTGTTCACCGGCATCCTGATCAAGCGCATCTACGATTACGCCGACAAGGTGCAGGCGGCCCATCCCGAGCTCGAGATCGTCAAGGCCAGCTACCTCAACGACCATCCGATGGTGATGGAGACCTTCGCCGAGCGGGTGCGCGAGATCGTCGAGGGCGCCAACAACATGAACTGCCAGATGTGCAAGTACCGCGCGCAGGTGCTGGGCTTCGAGGACGAGGTCGGCCTCGCCCAGGAGAGCCATCACCATCATGTCGAGGGTATCGGCACCGGCGCCGCCCCCGAACCCGGATCGGATCACGCGCATGGGCATGGGCACGACCACGGGCACGACCATCCTCACGGGCATCACCATCACCATGGGCATGGGCACGACCACGGGCACGGGCACGACCACGGGCACGACCATCACCACCACCCCTATCCCCAGGCCGACCATCCGCATGGGCCCCGCTCGATGACGGAGGGGGTGCGTCTGCCCGACACGGACTAGGCGGTCGGGCAGGCGATCATGGGCACGTCCCTTTTCCAGAGCTATATCGCGGTCGACTGGTCGGCCGCGGCCCGGCCGACGCGGGGCCGGGATTCGATCTGGATCGCCGCCGTCGCGCGCGACGCGCGCGGCCGGCCGCGCCGCACCCATCTGGAGAACCCGTCGACGCGTCAGGCCGCGACCGAGCGGCTGGTCGAACTCGCCGCCGCCCGGCTCGATCGCGGCCACCGGGTGCTGATCGGCTTCGACTTCCCCTTCGGCTATCCGGCCGGCACGGCGGCGGCGCTGGGCCTCGCCGGCGGGCTGGAATGGCGCAAGCTGTGGGCGCGGATCGACGCGCTGCTGCAGGACGCGCCGGACAACGCCAACAACCGCTTCGAGGTCGGCGCCGCGCTCAATCAGGCGCTGACCGGCGAGGCCTTCCCCTTCTGGGCGCATGACGGGGCGCGCGACCGGCCGCTCCTGGCGCGTCGCGGCCGGCGGCCGCACGGCCCGGACGATCTGGCCGAGCGCCGGCTGGTCGAGCGGCGCGCCCCGCGCACCCAGCCGGTCTGGAAGCTGGCCGGCGCCGGCGCGGTCGGCAGCCAGGCGCTGACCGGCATCCCGCGCGTCTGGCGCATCCGCACCGATCCCGCCCTCGCCTTCGCCTGCCAGGTCTGGCCGTTCGAGACCGGGCTGACCGAGGCGCCGGCCGGCGATCTGATCCTGGCCGAGCTCTACCCCAGCCTGGTCGCGCCGGACGCGATCGAGGGGCTACCGAAGGATGCGGGCCAGGTCTCGGCGGTCGCCAAGGCGCTGGCTCGGCTCGACGCGGCGGGACGGCTCGGCCCGCTCTTCGCCGGCGACCCCACCCTCGATGCGGCGGAGCGCGCGACGGTCGAGCGCGAGGAGGCCTGGATCCTCGGCGTCACCGACCGGCCGGCGCTGGCCGAGACGGCGGAGGCGGCCTGATGGCGGCGGGCTTCGACTATCTGCGCGACCCGCAGGCGATCTATCGCGAGAGCTTCCGGCAGATCCGCGACGCCTGCGACCTCTCCGCCCTGCCGGAGGCGATGCATGGCGTCGCGCTGCGCCTGGTCCACGCGGTGGGGCGGCCGGAGATCGTCGCGTCGCTGCGCGGCTCCGACGGCGCGGTCGCGGCGGGCCGGCAGGCGCTGGAGGCCGGCGCGCCGGTGCTGACGGACGCCAAGATGGTCGCCGCCGGCATCCTGCGCGAGCGGCTGCCGCAGAAGAACGACGTGCTCTGCCTGCTCGACGCGCCGGGCGTCGCCGGGCGGGCCCAGCGCCTCGGCACCACCCGCTCGGCCGCCCAGGTCGGGCTGTGGACGCCCTGGCTCGACGGCGCGGTGGTGGCGATCGGCAACGCGCCGACGGCGCTCTTCGCGCTGCTGGAAGCGATCGCGGACGGCGCGCCGAAGCCGGCCTGCGTGCTGGGTTTTCCGGTCGGTTTCGTGGGCGCGGCCGAATCCAAGCAGGCACTGGTCGAGTCCGCCGACGCCATGGGCCTCGCCTATCTGACGCTGGCGGGCCGCGAGGGCGGCAGCGCGCTGGCCGCCGCCGCGGTCAACGCGCTCGCCGCCGGCAATCCGGAGGAGGCGGCCCCGTGACCCACGCGCCCTCCCAGCCCTGGCTCGCCATCGTCGGCATCGGCGAGGACGGTCTCGACGGTCTCGCCGCGGCCCCCCGTGCGCTGGTCGATCGCGCGGAGCTGCTGATCGGCGGGGCGCGACACCTGGCGATGGTGCCCGAAACCCACCCGGCCAAGCGGCTCGCCTGGAAGAGCCCGCTCGCCGATACGCTGGCCGACATCCGCGCGCAGGCCGGAAAGCGCGTGTGCGTGCTCGCGACCGGCGATCCGATGAGCTACGGCATCGGCGTCACGCTCGGGCGCGAGTTCGGGCGCGAGGCGCTCACCGTCCATCCGGTGGCCGGCGCCTTCAGCCTCGCCGCCGCCCGGCTCGGCTGGCCGTTGGAGGAGGTCGCGCGGCTCACCCTGCACGGCCGGCCGCTGGCGCTGCTGGCGCGGCATCTGCAGCCCGGCGCGCGCCTCCTCATCCTGTCGGAGGATGGCGGCACGCCGGCCGAAGTCGCCCGTTACGTCACCGAAACCGGCTGGGGGTCGAGCCGGATGACGGTGCTCTCCCATCTGGGCGGGGCCGAGGAAGATATCCGGGAGGCCCCGGCCGAGGCATGGGGCGAGGCCCGCGCCGCCGATCTCAACACCATCGCGCTGGCGGTGCGGCCCGGCCCCGAGGCCCGGTTCCTGAGCCAGGCGCCCGGCCTGCCGGACGAAGTCTTCCGGCACGACGGGCAATTGACCAAGCGCGAGGTGCGCGCGGCGACGCTGGCCGCGCTCGGGCCCCAGGCGGGCGCGCTGCTCTGGGACGTCGGCGCCGGCTGCGGTTCCATCGCGATCGAATGGATGCGCGCCGGTGGCCGCGCCGTCGCGATCGAGCGCAACCCGGACCGCATCGCGCTGATCGCGGAGAATGCGGAGCGGCTCGGCACCCCGCAGCTCTCGATCCGGGAGGGCGACGCGCCCGAGGCCCTCGACCATCTGCCAGAGGGCCAGGCGCGGCCGGACGCGGTCTTCCTCGGCGGCGGCATCGCCGCGCCCGAGCTGGTCGAGCGCTGCCTCGCCGCGCTCGTCCCCGGCGGGCGCTTCGTCGCCAATGCCGTGACGGTCGAGGGGGAGGCGCGCCTCGCCGCGCTCGAAGCCGAACAAGGGGGCGATCTGGTGCGGATTGCGATAAGCCGGCTCGCACCGGTCGGCGCCTATCGCGGCTGGAAGCCGCTGATGCCGGTGACGCAGTATCGCTGGACCAAACCCTTTGCGGATCGAAACGGAGGATCGGCATGAGCCCGGCCGCCGGCACCCTCTACGGCATCGGCGTCGGGCCGGGCGATCCGGAATTGCTGACGCTGAAGGCCGCGCGGCTGCTCGCGGACGCGCCGGTGATCGCCTATCCAGCGCCGCTCGACGGGGCGTCCATGGCGCGCACCATCGCCGCCCCGCACATCCCCGAGGGCCGCATCGAGATCGCGATCCGCATGCCGATGGTGGAGGCCCGCTTCCCCGCGCAGGAGGTCTATGACCGCGCCGGCCGGGAGATCGGCGCCCATCTCGATGCCGGGCGCGACGTCGCCGTGCTGTGCGAAGGGGATCCCTTCTTCTATGGCAGCTTCATGTATCTCTTCGGCCGGCTGGCGGGCGCGCACCGGGTGGTCGTGGTCCCCGGCGTCTCGGCGCTGACCGCGACGGCCGCGGCCGCCGGCGCGCCCCTGGCCGCGCGCAACGACGTGCTCACCGTGCTGCCCGGCCCGCTGCCGGAGGACGCGCTGATCGAGCGGCTGGCCCGCGCCGAGGCGGTGGCGATCATCAAGGTCGGCCGGCATCTGGCCAAGGTGAAGCGGGCGCTGGAGGCCACCGGCCTCGCCGCCGGCGCCCATTACATCAGCCACGCCAGCATGCCGGATCAGCGGGTGGTGCCGCTCGCGGAACTCGAGACCGACAAGGCGCCCTATTTCTCGATGATCCTGGCGCACCGCCGGGGGGAGGCCTGGTCGTGACCGCGATCGTCGCGCTCACCCGCGCCGGCGGGGATCTCGGCCGGCGCATCGCCGCGGCCCTGCCCGACGCGCGCCTGCATGGCCGCGCGGGCCGGGTCGAGGCGCCGGACGTCGTGTTCGAGGAGACGACGGCCCACTTGGCCGCGCTCTTTGCCGCGGGCACGCCGATCGTGGCGGTCTGCGCCGCCGGCATCGTGATCCGGGCGCTCGGCCCCCATCTCGCGGACAAGCGGGCGGAACCGCCGGTGCTCGCCGTCTCCGAGGATGGGGCGAGCGTCGTGCCCTTGCTCGGCGGTCATCGCGGCGCCAACGCGCTGGCCCGGCAGATCGCCGATGCGCTGGACGCCCATGCGGCCGTGACCACGGCCGGCGATCTGGCGCTCGGATTCGCCTTGGACGATCCGCCCCCGGGCTGGGTCGTCGCCCATCCGGACCGGGTGAAGGCGGTGAGCGCCGCGCTGCTCGACGGACGCCCGGTGACGCTTCGTCGCCGCGCCGGACCGCCGCCCTGGCCGCCGACCGGCCGATTTCGGCTCGACGATCGATCAGCACTGAAAAACCACGACCAGGCCGAGAACAATACGTCTGACGCGGATTTTATCGTCGAAATCACCGACGGGCCTGCCGCGTCGGACGCGCTCTACCTGCATCCGCCGACGCTCGCGCTCGGCGTCGGATGCGAGCGGATGGCACCGGCCGAGGGGCTGGTCCGCTTCGTGCGCGACACGCTTCAGGCGCAGGGGCTGGCGGCGGCCTCCATCGCCGCGATCGGTACGATCGACCTGAAGGCGGACGAGCCGGCGATGGCCGCGTTGGCCGACGCGCTCGACCGGCCGCTGCGGCTGTTCGAGGCGGCGGCGCTGGAGGCCGAGGCGCCGCGCCTCGCCAACCCGTCGGACATCGTCTTCCGCGAGGTCGGCTGCCACGGCGTCGCGGAAGGGGCCGCGCTGGCCTTGGCGGGCGCCGAAAGTAGTCTTTGCGTCGAGAAAATTAGGCATGGGCCCTATACGCTCGCCATCGCGCGGGCCGGTGCGGGCGAGACGGTGGACCCGACCCGCGGCCGGTCGCGCGGTCGCCTCTCGGTCGTCGGCATCGGACCGGGGCAGGCCGCCTGGCGCACGGCGGAGGCGGCCGAGGCCCTGCGCCGCGCCGAGGCGGTGGTCGGCTACCGGCTCTATCTCGACCTCGCCGCCGACCTGATCGCGGGCAAACCGACCTACGAGAGCGAGCTCGGCGCCGAGGAGGCGCGCGCCGCCCGCGCGCTGGCGCTCGCCGCCGAAGGCCGCGACGTCGCGCTCGTCTGCTCCGGCGATCCGGGGATCTACGCGCTGGCGACGCTGGTCTTCGAGCTGCTGGAGGCGAGCCCGAGCCGCGCCGAGCGCGCCGTCGAGGTGACGGTCATGCCCGGCATTTCCGCCTTCCAGGCGGCGGCCGCCCGTCTCGGCGCGCCGATGGGCCATGATTTCTGCCTGATCAGCCTCTCCGACCTGCTGACCCCGCGCGAGGCGATCCTGCAGCGGCTCGAGGCCGCGGCCGCCGGCGATTTCGTGACCGCCTTCTACAATCCGCAGAGCGGCCGCCGACGCACCCTGCTGCCCGAGGCGAAGCGGATCCTCGCCCAGG
>MRWG01001906.1_pt1 | contig 11701 bp, 7 predicted proteins | sample 1013341 | NCBI WGS metagenome assembly MRWG01 (sample SAMN06117577, study PRJNA244670) | biofilm metagenome | biome: Water; feature: Cathode Biofilm; material: Biofilm; isolation source: microbial consortium enriched at the cathode of a solar microbial fuel cell | place: USA: District of Columbia ... | reverse complement strand
GGCTACTCCTTCCTGGAGCAGAATCTCGACCGTCTCAAAGGCGCGCATATCGAGGGCACTGACCCGACCTTCGAGCAAATTGCCAGTGGCCGGTATGGCATTTCCCGCTCCATGTTCTTCTACGTGAAAAAGCAGAACCTCCCGCTCGTGCCGGGCATTGAGGGCTTTGTCAGCGAGTTCACCCAGGAGGATGCCTGGGGGCCGACCGGATATCTTATCGAAAAGGGGCTTATTCCGCTCTCGGCCGAGGAACGCGAAGCCGAGCGCCAGCATGCCCTCGCCATGATCCCGATGGGCGCTGACAGCTAGGCAGCAGGGCTAAGCCTCTGGCGGCGTTTCCACGGGCGGTTTCTTCTTGCGCCGGCGCAGGCGGATCTTTTGCCAGAAGCGTTTGCGTTCCGGCACCGGCAGCGGATCAAGGTTCTCGATAAAGGCCTCAGCGCACGCTTTCCAGCTATAGCCCTCGGCATAGGTCCGCGCCGTTTCGCGGCTGAGCTTCAGCGCATCGACGCAAGCCTGCTGCAGGTCCTCGCCGATGACGCCGGCATTGGAACCGGGAATGATATCGCGCGGGCCTGGCGCATCATAGGCGGCGACCGGTGTGCCGGCGGCCATGGCTTCCAGGATGACGAGGCCGAACGTGTCGGTCAGGCTTGGAAAGCAGAAGACGTCAGCGCTCGCAAAACAGGTGGCAAGCTCTTCCTCGAACTTCGCGCCGAGGAATTTCACCTTCGGGTATTTCCGTTTCAGCTCTTCAAGCTGCGGGCCTTCGCCGACAACGACTTTCGAGCCGGGCAGGTCGAGTTTCAGGAAGGCTTCGATATTCTTCTCGACCGCGACACGGCCGACATTCAGGAAGATGGGACGCGGCAGGCCCTCGAACGGGTCACCTGGCTGGCCTTCCTCGATGCGCCGCGATGGGTGGAACAGGTCGACATCCACGCCGCGCGTCCATGAGACGACATTGTTGAAGCCGTGATCTTCCAGCTCCTTTCGCATGGATGGCGTCGCGACCATCACCTTGCCGGAATATTTGTGGAACCAGCGCACGAAGCCATACCCCCAGGCCGTCGGGATGGGAAACCGCGCAGAGACGTATTCCGGGAAACGCGTGTGATAGGAGGTCGAGAAGGGGTGCTTTTCCTTCAGGCACATGGCGCGGCCGGCGAGGCCCAGCGTGCCCTCTGTCGCGATATGGACGGCATCGGGCTGGAAGCTTTCAAACCGTTCGGAAATGGCCTTGCGCGCGAACAGGGCCAGGCGGATTTCGCTATACGTTGGCAGCGGGATGGTCGTGAAGCCGTCGGCAGGCGAGACGACTTCCCACTCATGCCCCATGGCCTCGCATTCAGCGATCACCCGTTTCATCGTGCGTACGACACCGTTCACCTGAGGTTCCCAGGCATCGGTAATGAGCATGATACGCATCGGGTCTCCTTGCAGCTGTCCGCAGCGCGACACTTTTAGGCGCATTCCAGCGGGCGTAAACCTGCGGGAAGATTGTAATTATAACGAGAGTGCAGCAGGTTCGAGCAGGGAGCACAACCATGCCAGACTTTGGAAACACAGCCGAAAGCAGCTGGGATACGCTGGATGCCCGAAAGTTCGCCGATGAGGAAGCCCTCGTTGCGGACATTCTGAAATCCTTTCCGCTCGATGAGCGGGCAAGGACCGCCTCGGTACGGCGCGGGCGGGAACTTGTGGAAAAAGCCCGCGCGGCCGGTCGGCCGAAAGGCATGATGGAGAGCTTCCTTGAGGAGTTCGGCCTCTCCAATGCCGAGGGCCTCGCGCTGATGTGCCTTGCCGAAGCGCTGCTGCGCGTGCCTGACGCCGAAACGCGGGACGAGCTGATTGCCGAGAAGATCCGGTCCGGCGACTGGGGCGCGCATTCCGGCCAGTCGGACAGCTGGCTGGTCAATGCGTCGACCTGGGGGCTGATGCTGACCGGCCGGGTGATCGGCCCACCGGAGGATGCCCGCAAGGGGCCGGCAACCTTCCTGCACAACCTCATCCGCGAGAGCGGCGAACCCGTTATCAGGACGGCGATGCTGCAGGCCATGCGGATCATGGGTGAGCAGTTCGTCCTCGGGCGCACCGTTAAAGAAGCGCTGAAGCGCGGTCGACACATGATCAAGGATGGCGACGCGGCAAATTTCAGCTTTGACATGCTGGGCGAAGGCGCCCGCACGAGCGAGGACGCCGAACGTTACTTCACCGCCTATATGGACGCCATCAAGGCCGTCGGTGCGGATGGCGATCCGAAATACGCGCCCGAAGAGAAGAACGGCATCTCCGTCAAGCTGTCGGCACTCCATCCGCGCTATGAAGCCGTCAATCAGGCCCGTGTGATGGACGAGCTTTATCCAAAGCTCCTCGCCCTCACCGAAGAGGCGGCCAAGCACAACATCAATCTCTGCATCGATGCCGAGGAAGCCGACCGGCTGGTCATCTCGCTGAAGCTGCTCGAACGCCTGATGCGAGAGCCTGCGCTGAAAGGTTGGCAGGGACTAGGCCTCGCCGTGCAAGCCTATCAGAAGCGCGCGAGTGAAGTGATCGAACGACTGTCAAAGCTCGCTGGCGAGACCGGCACGCGGCTCATGGTGCGGCTCGTGAAGGGGGCTTACTGGGACACCGAGATCAAGCACGCTCAGGAAGAGGGCATGGTCAACTTCCCCGTCTTCACCACCAAGCCGGGCACTGACCTCAATTATCTTTCCTGTGCCCACGCCCTGCTGCGGGCGAGCCCGCGCCTTTATCCCCAGTTCGCAACGCACAATGCTCATTCGCTGGCGGCGATCCTGATGATGGCGGAGGATGAAGGCGTCACGAATTACGAGTTCCAGCGCCTGCATGGCATGGGTGAGCCGCTCTATGGCGCGGCCGAAAAAGGCGGCAAGGTCCGCGTCTACGCGCCAGTTGGCGCGCACAAGGACCTGTTGCCCTATCTCGTTCGCCGGCTGCTGGAGAACGGCGCCAATACGAGCTTCGTTCACTCTTTCCTTGATCCGGATGTGCCGGTCGAGAAGGTCGTCGACGATCCGATTGCCAAGGTTGAGGCAGGACCGCGGCGGCATCCGCGCATCCCGACGCCGCCGCGTCTCTACGGGCCGCTTCGCCGTAACTCGGTCGGCGTGGATCTTTCACAGGCTGGCGAGCGCGATGTGCTCGAGCAGAATGTCGCCAAGCTGGAAACGGGCCCGGCGCTGGAAGCGGGGCCGATCGTCTCCGGCAAACCAAAGACAGCGGGTGGCCAGCCCGTCTCGCCCCCCTTCGACCTGTCGTGCACGCTGGGCACGGTGCTCGAAGCCAGCGAGGCCGATGTCGATGCGGCGCTGGATGCGGCTGTCCGCTTCCAGCCGGAGTGGGACAAGCGCGGCGGTGCGGCTCGCGCTCGGATCCTCGCTGCCATGGGCGATGCGCTCGAAAACAATATGGACCGGCTTTGCGCCCTGATGGCCCAGGAAGGTGGCAAGACGTTCGGCGATGGTGTCGCCGAAGTGCGCGAGGCCGTCGATTTTTGCCGCTATTATGCCGTCCAGGCCGAAGAGAAATTCGAAGGACAGACGCGACTGCCGGGACCGGCGGGCGAGACAAACCATATCTCTCTGCATGGCCGGGGCGTCTTTGCCTGCATCTCGCCCTGGAACTTCCCGCTGGCCATTTTCACCGGGCAGATCGCAGCCGCATTGGGCGCAGGCAATACGGTCATCGCCAAACCGGCCGAGCAGACGCCGCTGGTCGCCTATGAGGCCGTGCGCCTGTTCCAGGCCGCTGGCCTGCCGGGCGAGGCGCTACACCTGCTGCCGGGACGCGGCGAAACCGTCGGTGCAAAGCTGACAGCGGATCCACGCGTTTCCGGCGTCTGCTTCACCGGCGGGACCGACACGGCGCGGCTGATCAACCGGACGCTGGCCGACCGGCCTGGACCGATCATTCCGTTCATCGCGGAGACGGGTGGCTTGAACGCGATGTTCGTCGATACCACCGCGCTGCGTGAACAGGTGATTGACGATGTGCTGGTCTCGGCCTTCGGCTCGGCCGGGCAGCGCTGTTCGGCGCTGCGCATCCTGTTCCTGCCGAATGACACCGCTGACCAGCTGATCGACGGTCTCAAGGGTGCCATGGACGAGTTGAAGCTGGGTCATCCCGGCCACGCCGATACCGATGTCGGACCGGTCATCGACGCCGAAGCGCACGAGATGCTGACCAGCTATGTTGCGCGCATGAAAGGCGAAGCGACACTTCTCAAGCAGATGGATGCGCCGGATGGAGGGCACTTCTTCGGCCCCGCCATCATCGAGCTCAGCAGCCTGGACCAGATCGAGAAGGAAACCTTCGGCCCAGTCCTGCATATTATCCGTTACGACCCGGACGATATCGACAAGGTGGGCGCAGCGCTGCAGGCGAAAGGCTACGGGCTGACACTCGGGGTCCATTCGCGGCTTGAGAGTTTCGCCCGGAAGGTGCGCGCGGTGGTTCATGCAGGCAACACCTACATCAATCGCTCCATGACGGGGGCCGTTGTCGGCGTGCAGCCCTTTGGCGGCGAGGGCCTGTCGGGGACCGGCCCGAAGGCAGGCGGACCGCACTATTTGCTACGATTTGCGGCAGAGCGTGTATTAACCAACAATATAACAGCCCAAGGTGGTGACCCCGAACTTTTGAGTCTATAACAGCTGAAGAAACAGCAATGGTGGGTAGTTACGTGGTTCGCTGGTCAGGATTAATTGCGGCGTTCGCCGTCGCGGCCTGTGGGGCCGAACAGCTTCCTTCATCACCGTCCGAGCTTGCCGAGCCAGACACGCAGACCAATGCAAAAGGCACGGCGGCGAGTACGGACGAGCTGTTCAATTCCTCGCCACAAGTTGCGATCGTGAACGGTGAACAGGCCGCGACGATCGATATCAGCCTGCCCAAGGATCTGGATACCCTTCATCCCGACCTCGCCAATGAGATTCGCAGCCGCGCCAATCGCGGGACCGAGGCCTTCATCGCCACTGCCGAAGCCGACAAGACCGAGGCGGCGGAAAAAGGTTATGACTTCCGGCCGCACTCGCTCGATGTGAAGTGGACCGAGGTCGGCCCGCGCGAGGGTCGTCTCGCCGCCTATCTGGGGACTTATGCGACCTATACGGGCGGCGCGCATCCGAATGTTTTCTTCGATGTGCTCAACTGGGACCGCGTCGACAATGTGCTGATCACTTTCGAAGACCTCTTCGACGACCCGCAAGCAGGGCGCGCAGCCATGACGATGGCCCTGAAGGAAGGCCTGCTGGAACAGAAGCGCATCCGGTTGGAGGGGACGGGGATCAGCGAGAACGAGATGATGACGGCCTGGGTCGGCCCGGCTTTCGAGGGTAATGAGAGCGTGTTCCAGGGATTTACTTTCGCGCGTTCGTCCGATCCGGCCAGGTCTGGCGGTATGATCTACCATTTCGCGCCTTATGAAGTCGGCGCCTATGCCGAAGGCGTCTACGAGGTTGGCGTCAGCTATGAAGCCTTCGAAAGCGAGCTGAAGCCCGCCTATACGGATGCTTTTGGCGGCGAGCCCATCCTGCCCTGACCGCAGACGTCAGTCGTGTACCAGCGCGCAGCCGAGACCGTCTTCGAAGGCGGCCCTCGATTTGATCGCGCCGCCGAGGACGCTGGCCGTGATCGTATCTTCTTCTTCCGAGACTGTGACGGCGCTGATATCGACAGTGAAATCCTGCATGCAGCTGTCCATCTCGCGCCCGGCCACAAAGCGGCAGGAGCAGACCATCTTGGCGCCGTAGGCCGTGGCGACCTTGGCATAGGCGACCTGGTCCTTGAGCCAGACCTGCCAGCCGATCCCCGCGCCGATCGCGAGCACGACGGCAATCACCGCAAACACTTTGACGAGCTTCATCACACGCCCCTAATCTGCCCTCAGCGATAAAAGGGATAGGGAGACGCGGTATGATGGGCAAGGGATATGGCCGATTCCGGCTTGGTCAAAAGCGGTTGCTGGCGAGCCTCGCGCTCGCTTTAGCCACCATTCTGCCTGCCACCGCCCAGTCCCTCGTGCCGCTTCCGCCGCAGCCCAACGGGCTTGCCTGGCCGACCGAGGGCTGGGAGCAGGGCGAGCTGCCGGCCGGCATCGCGGATGATGTTCGGGCGCAAATCGACGAAGTGATGGCGCGCGAGCTCAGCGATGTGATGGGCGAGACGCGGGCCGTGGTGATCATCCATCGCGGCAAGCTGGTGCTCGAAGCCTATCGCGACGGCTTCGGTCCGGACACCAAACAGGTGTCCTGGAGCATGGCGAAGTCGGTCACCTCGGCACTGACGGGCCGCGCGGTCCAGCTCGGCCTGATCGAAGATATCGATGTGCCGATGCCCTCGCCTTTCGAGGCGGACGATCCGCGCAGCGAAATTACCTGGCGCCAGTGGCTGACCATGACCGACGGGCTGGACTATCTGGAGATTGGCGCAACCAGCATGGCGGAGAATGACGTCATCCAGATGATGTATGGGCCCGGCCGGTTCGACGTGACACAATATGTTGTGTCTGAGCTAGAGCCAGAGCACGCGCCGGGGACGCACTGGAACTATTCGACGGCCGGGTTTCATCTGATCGGGTGGGCGCTTTGGAACGCCATGCACAAGATGCAGGCGGCTGAATTGGGACCGGGTGAAAACTTCTTTGATATCGATCGAATGCACGATGCGGCGCTCATCGTTGGATGGACTAATCGAGTGCTATTCGACCCTCTCGGCATGGAGGCCCAGCCCGAATTCGATGCCGCGGGCACCTATCTCGGCGGCTCGCTCGTCTGGGCGTCGGCGCGGGACTTTGCGAAGTTCGGCTACCTCTACCTACGCGACGGTGTCTGGGAGGGCGAGCGGCTCCTGCCTAAAGGCTGGGTCGACTTTTCCCGCACCGGCCTCATGACGGATGACGGCAATGTTTACGGCGCAGGCTTCTGGCTGACGGCGGATGCCGAAAGCTCCGTCGGCGACTATCACCAGGGCGAACCGGCCGACGCGTTTTCTGCCGAGGGTCATGAAGGCCAGACCATATATATTGTGCCGTCGCGCGACCTCGTCATCGTCCGTCTGGGGCTGATGTCCAACGAAGGTGACAACTGGCCGGCGCTGTTTGAATGGAATCAGTCGCTCGCAAATCTCTTCCCTGAGACCCGATTCGCATCGATTCCCGATGAGTCCGGCACCGAAACAAATTCACCCTGATTTTTTCTTTGCGCGGCCATCCACAGGCCGGTGCATTTCTGTGCATGACAGAATGTCAATCATGGTGGGCGTGGCGGCGGCGTGTTAACGTTCGCTTTACCCGTTTTCCACCGCTTAGGTGCTGAATCTTCCGTGTGCCCCATTGACCAAGCATTAACCTTGGGAACACTATATCTAGTATTGGGGAAGGGCTGAGGCACCGGATATATGGCGCTTCAGGGGCATCATCCCTATATTTAACGGGCCGATGAAGAGGTTAGACGATGTCTGCGAGCAATGCTGCCACCACCACGAAAGCCAGCCTTCGCCGGGGTAAGCCGAAGGGTCAGGCGCGTCCTGAATTGAAGCTGGTTTCGGACATCGAAATCACGATTGATAATTCGCGCGATGCGCTGCTGACCGAGTTCGGCAAGAAGACGCTCGAAGATCGCTATCTCCTGCCGGGTGAGACCTATCAGGGCATGTTTGCCCGCGTCGCGAAGGCTTTCGCCGACGATCAGGATCACGCCCAGCGCATCTATGACTATATCTCGCGCCTCTGGTTCATGCCGGCGACGCCCGTCCTGTCGAATGGCGGCGCCGATCGCGGCCTGCCGATCTCGTGCTTCCTCAACCAGGTTGGCGATTCGCTCGATGATATCGTCGAGACCTGGACGGAGAATGTCTGGCTCGCCTCGAATGGCGGCGGCATCGGCACCTATTGGGGAAATGTCCGCTCGATCGGTGAGAAAGTCGGCCAGAACGGGCAGACCTCCGGCATCATCCCGTTCATCCGCGTGATGGACTCGCTGACGCTCGCGATCAGCCAGGGCTCGCTGCGCCGTGGCTCGGCAGCCTGCTATCTCGACATCCACCACCCGGAAATCGAGGAGTTCCTCGAAATCCGCAAGGCGTCGGGCGACTTCAACCGCAAGTCCCTCAACCTGCACCATGGTATCAACATCACCGATGAGTTCATGGAAGCGGTCCGCAATGATGAAGAGTTCGGCCTGCGCTCGCCCAAGAATGGCGACGTGCTGCGCAAGGTAAATGCCCGGAAGATCTGGCAGAAGATCCTTGAGCTGCGCATCCAGACTGGCGAGCCCTACCTGCTCTTCACCGATACCGTGAACAACGCCATGCCGGCCCACCAGCGCAAGCTTGGCCTCAAGGTCCGCCAGTCGAACCTGTGCTCGGAAATCACCCTGCCGACCGGTGTCGACCACAAGGGCGAGGACCGCACGGCGGTCTGCTGCCTGTCCTCGGTCAATGCCGAGAAATTCCTCGAATGGTCGAAAGACGAAAACTTCCTGGAAGACATCTACCGCTTCCTCGATAACGTCCTTGAGGACTTCATCGAGCGCGCGCCGGACGAGATGGCCCGCGCGGTCTATTCGGCCAAGCGCGAGCGGTCTGTCGGCCTCGGCCTGATGGGCTTCCACTCCTTCCTGCAGACCATGAACGTGCCGATGGAAAGCGCCATGTCGAAGGTCTGGAACGAGAAGATGTTCAAGCACATCCGCGCCGGCGCAGACCAGGCTTCGGTCAAGCTCGCCAAGGAGCGCGGCCCCTGCGAGGACGCCCGGGACGCGGGTATGATGGCGCGCTTCAGCCACAAGATGGCTGTCGCACCGACCGCATCGATCTCCATCATCTGCGGCGGCACCTCGGCCGGCATCGAGCCGATCCCGGCAAACGTCTACACGCACAAGACGCTGTCCGGCTCCTTCACCGTGAAGAACCCGCAGCTGGAGCGTGTTCTAGAGCAGAAGGGCCTGAATACCGAAGAGGTCTGGTCATCCATTCTGGAGAATGAGGGGTCGGTCCAGCATCTCGACGCGCTCGACGAGCATGAAAAAGCCGTCTTCAAGACCGCCTTCGAGCTCGACCAGCGCTGGATCATCGAGCTGGCCGCGGACCGTACGCCCTATATCTGCCAGAGCCAGTCGCTCAACGTCTTCCTGCCGGCCGACATCGACAAGTGGGACCTGCACATGCTGCACTGGTCTGCCTGGGAGAAGGGCCTGAAGTCGCTCTATTACTGCCGCTCCAAATCCGTCCAGCGGGCCAGCTGGGCTGGCGCGGCCGACAAGGAGAAGACACAAGGCATGGAGGTCCCGAAGACCGACTATGACGAGTGCCTCGCCTGCCAGTGATCTGATTGATCACCAAAAATCGACAATAAGGACCCCGGCTCAGGCGAGCCGGGGTTTTTTAGTCTGCAATGCTTGTTTGAACGGGATATGCGTCCCCAAAGAAATGGGACGCTAGGGCGCCAAACAGAAGAATCCAAAGACCCAGTGAAAAAAGCACAGTCATGACCTGGCTGTTCTTCCAGCGACTAGAAAGGGCGCGGGTCGATGATCTTGAGACACCGAACATGTAAAAAAACCAAAGCGCCACCTGGCCCGGAAACAGAAATACACGTTTCCACATCTATGTGATCCTCCCGACTGGCTTATTAGTTCAGCGGATCAAAAAAAGCTCAAGTGGCGTGGGCTCAAATAAGAAAACGAAAGCTACGGCTTTGTCTCACAATTGGTGGCCGCCTATTTGCCGAGCCGCTTCTTGGTCATGCCCGCATGTGGCTTTGCCGTGGCCGGGTCGTCGGGCCAGTCATGTTTGGGATATTGGGCGCGCATATCCTTCGCCATGTCGCGATAACCGCCCGCCCAGAAACCCGCGATATCCTTCGTCACCGCGATCGGGCGGCCGGCAGGCGAAAGCAGTTGCAGTGTCACCGGCAAGCGCCCGCCCGCAATGGCAGGCTGCCGGGCCAGGCCATACAGCTCCTGTGCCTTCGCCTCGACCAGCGGGGCATTGTCATCAAGATAGTCGACCGGCGCATTCCGCCCGCAGGGCAAAGGAATGGCCGGTGGTGAGAGTTCGTCGATCTCCTGTGCTTTCGGCCAGCCGAGCGACTGTTTCAGCGCGTTCAGCACCGCGCCGTCCGACGGCATCCGGAACGTGCCGCCACCCAGAGACGGAGCCAGCCAGTCATCAGCGCTGGCGGCGAGTTCCGCCTCGGATGGGGCGGGCCAGTCTTCGCCGAAAGCCTCATGCAGCAGACGCAGCCGCGAGAGAAATGTCTGCACGGGCTGACCCAGGCCTGCGGCTTCAAACCCTTTCTGTTGCACGAATTCGATAAAAGCGGCCCGCGCCACATCGCCGGAGGGCTGCGGCAGCGGTGTCTCGGAGAGAACGATCTGGCCAATGGCTTTCACGCGGCGGCCCTTGAAACTGCGGGATGCCGGTTCGAAGCTTGCCCATTCTTCGGTGACGGGGGGCTGCAAAGCCAGGACATCCTGTTCGGCAATCGGTGCTGCGAGCGTGATCCGCGCCCGGCCGGCTGCGCCGACCATATCCGCCACGACGATCCACTGCGCCTTGGCCAGCGCCGAGTCGGCCGCGAGCTCGCCAGCCCGGCCATTCGCCAGCAAGTAACTTGTCTGCGATCCATCGCGCCGCCTTGCGATCTGTCCGGGCCACGCCTTCGCCAGGAGTATTGCCGGATCGCCAGTCGCCTCAGCGTTCCCGGCCCAGCGGCGTGCCTGCAGCTTCAGCGCCTTCGCGCGCGGGCTGCTATCGCGTCTGAAAGCTGCCAGCCGGTCCAGGAGATTGGCCGAGCTGCCGCCGATGCCGGCCTCGCTCGCCAGCGCTGCAATCTCGGCAGCGAGTGCCTGTTCGCCCTCGGTGTCCGCGCTCGCGATTAAGCTGGCATACTTCGGGTCCAGCGGTAGCGCGGCCATGCGCTTGCCCCGGGCGGTGAGCTTGCCGGCGCCGTCCAGTGCGCCATAGGCGGTAAGGGCCTCGCGTGCCGCTTCGATGCGGCCTTTGGGCGGCGCATCCAGCCAGGTCAGCCGGTACGGGTCGTCTTCGCCCCACTCGGCCAGGGACAGCATCAGCCCCGAAAGGTCAGCATTCAGGATTTCCGGCGATGGCGCAGCAATCAGCCCGCGTGTCTCTTCCTCGTCCCAGAGGCGGTAGCAGACGCCGGGGCCGAGCCGGCCGGCCCGCCCGCGCCGCTGGTCGACATTGGCCCGCGCTGCCCGGATGGTGCGCAGCACCTGCGTCCCGCTGGCTGGGTCGAATTCCGGCACGCGAGCAAGACCGGAATCGACGACGACATGGACGCCATCAATTGTCAGCGCGCTTTCGGCAATGTCGGTTGCGAGCACAACCTTGCGATGTCCATCTGGCGCAGGCCGGACGGCTTCATCCTGCTCCTTGGGTGAGAGCGCGCCAAAAAGCGGGTGGACGGTGACGCCGCCCGGCAGGTTGCCAAGCCGCTCAGCGGTCCGACGTATTTCGCCCGCGCCGGGCAGGAAGGCGAGGACAGAGCCTGTTTCGGCGCGCACGGTCTTGTCGATCGCGGCGGCCATCTGGTCTTCGATCCGCTCTCGCGTTCGGCCGAGATACTTCGTCTCGACCGGGTATTGCCGGCCCTGACTTTCGATCACGGGCGCGTCCAGTTTCGCGGCGACCTTCTCAGTGTCCAGCGTGGCGGACA
>MRWG01001905.1_pt1 | contig 11702 bp, 10 predicted proteins | sample 1013341 | NCBI WGS metagenome assembly MRWG01 (sample SAMN06117577, study PRJNA244670) | biofilm metagenome | biome: Water; feature: Cathode Biofilm; material: Biofilm; isolation source: microbial consortium enriched at the cathode of a solar microbial fuel cell | place: USA: District of Columbia ... | reverse complement strand
GGCGTTGCCATGCGCACGCTCTACATCGACGCCGCGGTGGCCAAAGCGGAGCTGCCTGCCGACTGCTGCGTGGTCGCGGTGCCGCTGCTGCTGCGCCAGCTCATCCTGCGCGCCGTGGAGATCGGCCTCGACTATCCGCCGGAGGGGCCCGAAGCGCGGGTCATGGCGGTGATCCTCGACGAACTCCGCGCCCTGAAGCCGGAGCCACTGCACCTGCCGCACCCGCGCGACGCGCGCCTGAAGAAGATCGCCGAGGCCCTGCTGGCCGATCCCGCCGACGGCCGCGCGCTGGAGGACTGGGCGCGCGAGGCCGGCGCCAGCGCGCGCACCCTGGCGCGCCTCTTCGTGAAGGAAACCGGCATGACCTTCGGCGCCTGGCGCGAGCGCCTGCGCCTCACCGCGGCGGTCGCGCGCCTCGGCGAGGGTGAGCCGGTGACGGCGGTCGCCTTCGACCTCGGCTACCAGAGCCCCAGCGCCTTCATCGCCATGTTCCGCCGCTCCCTCGGCGACACGCCGGGACGCTATCTGAAGCAGGGCCGCGAAAGGCTCTAACGTGCCGACGTCGCTTTCTCCAGGCGTTTGAGCAGATCGACGGCGGCAGTGCGGTCGGCACTTTCTTCATCGAGTTCCGGCGTGTCGAAGGCGCGGCACAGCGGTTCGAGGATTTCCCGCGCCGCCTTGAGGGAGCCCTGGTCGGCGCGCAGGCGGGCGAGGCTGGTGGCGGCGCGCAGTTCCCACAGGCGCGCCTCCTGCTTCCGCGACAGCTCGATGGCCTGTGTGAAGGCGGATTCGACGGCGCTCTCGTCGGCGTTCTTGGCAAGGCGCAGCAGTTCGCCGCGACCGCGGTGCAGTTCGGCCTCGTACCAGCGCTCTCCCGTCTGTTCGACCAGTTCAAGTGCCTCGGCGATACGTGCGAGGCCATCTTCGATGCGGCCGGCGCGGCCGAGCATATCCGCCAGGACACCCAAGTAGAAGCAGACCTCGATGACTTCGCCGGTCGCCCGATGCTCGGCGAGGGCTTTCTCGAAGTCAGCGATGGCGCTGTCGAGGTCGCCGTCCGCAGCGGTCACCCAGGCCTGGAACATGCTGCCCAGCGAATGCCAATGCGGATAGCCTTTCTCGCTGGCGATCTCGATGACCCTTTGAGCGCAGCCGGCGACACCGTCGCGGTCCTGGCGCAGCTGGTGCAGGTAGCAGGCGTTGCCGTGCCCGACGACGAGGTCGTAGGCCGCGCCGCTCGCCTCGGCGACGTCCAGCGATTGGCGGCACTGTTTCAGCGCGGTCTCCGGGCGGCCCATAACGAAAGAGGTCCAGGAGAGATAGCAGAGATCGATGACCGGAGACTCCGGCCGGTCCGCCTCGCTGGTGCTCTTGTGGCGCTCGGGATCGTTGAGGGCGATGGACTCCTCGAGGTGGCGGCGCGCCTCGGGGAAGTCGCCGAGGCCGAAGGCGGTGCGGCCGATCGCCATGTGTCCGCGCAACAGGGCGCGCTCGTCGCCGAGCTGGCGGCCGAGGTCGAGCAGCGAGTCGCCGAGGGCGCGCGCTTCCTTCAGCTCGGCATTGCCCTGGTGGAACAGAAAGCTGCCGTAGAGGATACGGAACAGCAGCGACTTGTTGTCCTCGCCGCAGAGTGCGCGGGCGCGGGCCCAGGCCGCGCCGGTCTCCGGTGAACCGGTGCCCTTGGTCGCGCGCAGCGCCGTTGCCTGCGCCACGCGCAGCTGCAGTTCCAGGGCCGCGTGCTCCGCGTCATCGGTGATTGCCGGCAGCAGCCGCAGGCCGAGCTCGATCTCGGTGGCCGCCTCGGTCATGGCCGAGCGCTGGATCGCGCGCTCGCCGGCCTGCAGGCGATAGGCGATGGCGCGCTGCAACTGGCTCGACTCGGTGAAATGATAGGCCAGCAGCTCCGGCTCGACGACGGCCAGTTGCGGACTGCGATCCTCCAGGTAGGCGGCGATGGCACCGTGCAGGCGGCGCCGCTTCTTCTTGAGCAGGCTGTTGTAGGCCATCTCCTGTACCAGGGCGTGCTTGAAGCGGTAGGTCGCCTTGGGCGGCGTGCCCGCCTGGTAGAGCAGCTCGGCCTCGACCAGCCGCTTGAGGGCGAACTTCAGATCCTCCTCCCGCAGGGCGGAGATGGCCGCCACCATGCGATAGGAGAACTCGCGGCCGATCACGGCGCCGAGCTGTGCCACCTCGCGGGCGCCGGGATAGCGGTCGAGGCGCGCCAGGAGGGAGCCGCGCAGGGTGGTGGGAATGCTGAGCGACGGCTGCTCCGGCGCGATCGCGTAGTGGTCGCCCTGGTCGACCACCGCGTCGGATTCCAATACCGCCTTGGTGAGCTGCTCGATAAAGAGCGCAACGCCGTCGGTGCGCTCCGCGATGGTGTCGACCAGTTCCTGCGGCAGATCCTTCTGGCGCGCGATGTGACGGATGATGGCCTCGCTCTCCGGCCGCTGCAGGCCGCTGAGCATCAACCCGGTGGCGGGGAACAGCGGGCGCATCTCCGCTTCGGCCTCCGGCCGCAGGGTGAGGGCGAGCAGGATAGGCAGTCCGCTGAGGCGCAGCGAGAGGCGCTGCAGCAGTTCGAGGGAACTGGGGTCGATCCAATGCAGGTCCTCGACGATGAGCAGCAGCGGTCGGTGCCGGGCCAGGCCCTCGACCTCGCCCAGCAGGATCTCCAGCAGGCGGTCCATGTCGGCCTGGCCATCGGCGAGCGCGGCTTCCTCCTCGCCGCTGTCGAGGGAGAACAGCGGGGCCAGCAGACGCAGCAGCTCTTCGGGGTCGCCGGCCGCGCCCTTGAACAGCCCGCGCAGCTTGGCCAGCGCCACCATGGGCGGATCGTCGCTGGAAAGGCCAGCCAGCCGGCGCAGCCGGTCGATCAGCGGAAAGAGGGCGTTGCTGCGGTGGAAGGGGGTGCAGTGGAAGGTATGGCAGGCGAGATTTTCGCCCTCCAGGCGCTCCACGAAAGCGCGCAGCAGCCGCGACTTGCCGATGCCGGCCTCGCCGGACAGCAGCACGATCTGGCCGAGACCGCTGCTGGCCATGCGCCAGCGGTCCTGCAGCAGGGTGATCTCGCCGGTGCGGCCCACGAAGGGCACCATGTCGTCGCCCTGCATGGCCTCGACCCGGCGGTCGACGTCGCGCGGACGCAGCACCCGCCAGGCGCCGGTCGGCCTGGCGATGCCTTTCAGGCTCTGAGGGCCGAGGTCTTCGAAATCGAAGGCATTGCGCGTCAGGCTGTGGGTGGTCTTGTCCACCACCACGCTGTCCGGGTTCGCCAGGCCCTGCAGGCGCGCGGCGAGGTTGGGGCTTTCGCCCACGGCGGCGAATTCCTGGGCCGATCCCATGCCGATCAGGTCGCCGACCACGACGGAACCGGTGGCGATTCCGACCCGCGTCTGCAGGCGCAGACCGTCCTGCAGCTGCAGGCGGCCGACTGCTTCGACGATCTCCAGGCCGGCGCGCACCGCACGTTCGGCATTGTCCTCGTGGGCGCGCGGGAATCCGAAATAGACCAGCACGCCGTCGCCCATGTAGCGCGCGATATAGCCTTCCAGGCGGGCGACCACGCCGGCGCAGGCATCCTGGTAGGACCGCACGATGAGGCGGAGGTCTTCGGGGTCGAAGCGCGCCGAAAGCTCGGTCGAGCCCACGAGGTCGCAGAACATGCAGGTAAGCAAACGCTGCTCGGCGCCGGAATCGTCGCCGGCGTCGCCCGCCACCCCGGCTGGTGTCGGTGCCGAACGCTGCGCCGTTGCGGCCGCGCCGTCATCGGCGGACTTCAAGCTGGCGATCGCACGCAGCAGTTTCTTACGGTCGCCGAAGGACAGGCCGAGTTCGATGAGATCCGCCTCGGTCAGCTCCGGCAGAACCTCGATATCGATATCTTCCGCAGCGAAGATGTCCGCATAGCGATCCAGGCCGATGCGGCGCAGCCAGTTATCCATGGCACTCATGCCGTGACCACTCTATCCCCCAAACCGGCCCCGGCGGCCGGCCGTCTCTCCGCAACTGCTCCGAATCGCTCGCGAATCAGTCTAGCCACCGAAATATCCGCCATGACAGACATTCTTGTGTGCTAAAGGAATCTCGGGCGGTACGTCAGCCGGCATCCAGGGGTATGCGGCGAATCTCCGCCGGATTCAAGAGGCTCCGCGCAGAAGCTTCGATGCAACGACCATGTCCCGGGCAAGCACCGGGGACAGCAGGGGAACGGTATGACGGACACCTTGACGGCCATCGCGCTTGCGCCGCTGGCACTCGCCGGTTGTGCCCTGGCCGCTCTCGCAATCGCCGCGATGGCCGCTTCGCGCGTGCGTCAGCCCTTCATCGGACAGATTCTCGCCCGGCTGCGCCCCGCCCGGAGCCGCGCCCGCAAAGCCCGCAAACGCCGGGCCCGGATGGCCGACCGCGAGGCGCATGTGGCGCTGGCCGGCATGCCGCCGCGCTCGATCTCCACGACGATCTCGACGGCAGGTCGTTGTCCGGCGGTGCTGTTCTACCTCCCCGTTGTTCTGCATTGCCTGCAACTCGGCTGGCGCCACCGCGGCTTCACGCTGCCCTCGGTGGCCAATCCCAACATCGTCTGCGGCGGCTTCCGCGGCGAATCCAAGATGGCCTATCTGGAGCAGATTCCGAGCGGCCTGCAGCACCGCGTGGCGCCCTCGCTGAGGGTGGTGGCGACGGCGGCGCTCGGGCGCCGCGACGGCCTCGACGCCCTGGAGCGGTCCCTGAGCGCGCAGGGCCTCGCCTGGCCTCTGGTGGCCAAGCCGGATATCGGGTCCCAGGGCTTCGGCGTCCGGGTGGTGCGCAGCCGTGCCGAGTTTGCCGGTTATCTGAAGAGCTTTCCGCTCGACGAGGCGGTGATTCTGCAGCGCCTGATCGCGTGGGAAGGAGAGGCCGGGGTGCACTACGTGCGTCGTCCCGGCGAGGCCAAAGGCCGGGTATTCTCGCTCGGCTTCCGCGTCTTTCCCCATGTGGTCGGCGACGGTCGCTCGACCCTCGGCGCGCTGATCGGGACCGACCCGCGCACCCGCCGCATGGCGAAGCGCCACCGCCAGGCCGCCGCCGATCAGTTGCAGCGCGTACCGGCGAAGGGGGAGATGGTGCGCCTCTCGCTGCTGGGCAGCGTGCGCACCGGCGCCTTTTACTACGACGGCGCCGCCTACATCACGCCGGAGTTGGAGGCCCGCTTCGACGAGATCGCCCGCGCCATGCCGGAGTTCTACTTCGGCCGCTTCGACATCCGCTTCAAATCCATCGAGGCGCTGTGCCGCGGCGAGGACTTCCAGATCCTGGAGGTGAACGGGGCCAGTGCCGAGGCGATCCACATCTGGGATCCCGAGCAGACGGTGCGCGAGACCTACCGTGTGCTCTTCGAGCAGTTCCGCCTGCTCTACGAGATCGGCGCCGGCAACCGCGACCGCGGCCACCGGCCGATCAGCTTCGCCGGCTTTCTGGCGCTGCAGTGGAAGGAATCGCGGCTGCTACGGCGCTATCCCGAGTCGACCTGACCTTTCGCCCCCTGACCTTTCGCGGCGGCGCGAAACTTCCTAAATAAGGCTCCTGTGACAAGGAGATCGCCATGCCTTTCGCCATCAAGAACCTCGACCACGTGGTGGTCTGCGTCAGCGACCTGGATCGCGCCCTGCAGTTCTATACAGAGGTGCTGGGCTGCAGGGAGGAGCGCCGCGTCGAGCGCCTCGGCCTGGTCCAGCTGCGCGCCGGCGCCTCTATGATCGACCTGCAGCGGGTGAACCCCGGGCCGGAGGAATCCGAACTCACGGCGCCGACGCGCAACATGGACCACTTCGCGATCCGCATCGAGCCCTTCGACCCGCCCGCCCTGCGCAGCCACCTGGAGAGCTTCGGCATCGATCCCGGCGAGGTGGTGCAGCGCTACGGTGCCGAGGGCGACGGCCCCTCGGTCTACATCACCGATCCCGACGGCAACACCATCGAGCTGAAGGGGCCGGCCACGGCAAACTAGCACTGCCGATTGTTTGCGCAGTAGGGACTGGAGGGAGATGCAACAATCCCTGGGGGAGGGCTGGGCCGTCGCCGCGATCCTGATCGCCCTGCCGACCTTGTTCTTCCTGGTCTTCAAAATAATGACAGCGAAAACCCGCAAGGCGCATTTCGCTTACTTCGCCGCGACCACGATTATCACACTGGTGCTCTTCGGTTTCCTCACCGAGACCGGAGTCATGCCTTCGGCTGAAAACTTCCCGCAGCGCAGGACAGATGTGCCGGCGACCAAGGACGTCCTTTCGCAGCTGCCCACGGGCTTTCTGGTGACGGTCGCCATCGTGGGGATGATCTGGTTTGGCGGTATCAACTGGATTCTGATTCGTCAGGCGCGCAAGGCCGGCAGGCCCTGGTGGGACCCGTTCATTCCCTTCACTCCACCTTTTCGTGATATGGACCAACGTTCCTGGCTTCAGGTGTTCCTGCTGGTGTTCCTGGGGTTCGCTGTTTTCTCGGTTGGACTGAATCTCCTGCAACAGGTACCGCGACCGGTGGCGGAACAATCGCAGCCGAATTGAGGGATCGGGCGCGCAGCTGGCTCAGCCCTCGCGACGCCCCACCAGGATGTAGCTGAGCGGCAGTTGCTGCGGCAGGTTCTCGAACCTGTAGTAGTCACCGACGTTGTGCGGCAGCTCCTCGAAGTCCTCGAGAGTGAAGCCGGCGTGCAGCAGGGCCATGACGATGTCGCTGGTCTTGTGAAAGTGCCAATAGCAGGGCTGCGCGTCGTAGCTTTCCTCATTCCAGTAGTCGAGGCCCTGGTCGCTGCGGTAGGGCTCGTTCCGGAAATAGGACTCGTCGGGCTGCGGCGGTACGCGCGTGTCGCGACTGTCGAACATATTCAGCAAGGGGTGCTGCTCGTAGATCACCAGGGAGCCGTGAGGTTTCAGAATACGGCGGGTAGTGGCGAAAAACTCCGCCAGATCGGGCATCCAGCCCAGCACCCCGATGGTGACCAGGGCAAGGCCGAAGCGCTGATCGAAGGACGCCGGGATGCTGCCGATGTCGGTCTGCACGAACTCGGCCTCTATACTGCCGGCGGCGGCCAGTTCGCGTGCCTGATCCAGAAAGGCCGCGGAAAAATCGAAGCCGGTGACGCTCCCCGCACCAAGGTTCTTCACCGACAGCAGTTCGCGCGCATTGTTGCAGCAGAGCTGGGCGACAGCCTTGCCGGCGAGACCGATGGCCCGGAGCCGTCCGGTCAGCGTCTCGTCCAGGACGGAGAATCCCGGCTTGGCGAAACCGTCCAGCAGCGCGGTGAACTGCGCGTGTGCGCGGTGGCGTTCGGCGGCCTCGTTCCACGCCCCCTTGTTGGCGGCGATGATTTCGTCCTTGCTTGCGGACATGGGAGGCTCCGGGCTCATATGTTGAAATGCCAGTGCACCGGCGGGCGGCCCATGACCGGGGCTCGGAAGAAGCCGATGCGCTCGCCCTGCAGGGAGCCGAGGAAGGCGGTGCGCAGGTTGCGGCCGCCGAAGGCGAGGCTGGAGAGGTTCTTCAGCTTGCGGCTCTTTACGGCGTCCAGGTGCTCGCGGCCCATGGTGCCGGCCTGAAAGGCCGCTTCGACCCAGGCGAGATGCTCGGGATCGCTGTCCTCCAGGATCAGCGTCTGGGTGCCGTCGGGGGCGATGCGGATGACGCGGTTGGAGACCGGTGAGGTGATCCAGAAATGCTCTTCGACGTCCATGGTGAGGCCGTCGGGGAAGGTGCCGGGGCCGAACTCGGCGACGGTGGTGCGGTCACTGAGGTCGCCGAAACGGTTGACGGCGAAGCGCGTGAGGCGGCGCCCGAAGGTCTCGTTCACATAGAGGTGCTTGCCGTTGCCGCTCAGTAGCAGCTCGTTGGTGTAGCCCAGGCCGTCGGCGACGATGCGCGCGCCCTTGCCGTCGATCAGCACGACGAAGCCGTCGGCGACGTCCGGTCGGTAGCCGAGCGCGCGCGGGCTCTGCAGGGTGGAGACGGTGATCCAGACCCGGCCGCGGTCGTCGATCAGCACGAAGTTGGTGGCCGGCAGGTCGAGGCCGCTGACCCTGCGCAGCACCTCGTTCAGGCGGCCGTCGCGATCGAGGCGGAAGAGGCCGCCGGCGTCGTTCAGGTTGGTCACCAGGAAGGAGCCGTCGCGCTGCAGCGCGATGCCGTTGGGACGGATCGCCTCGGCGCCGCCGGCAGCCTGGTAGAACTCCTGCGGGCCGAAGGCGCGGCTGCGCGCCACCCCGCCGCGCCAGTCGGCGCTGAAGATGTCACCGTTGGAGGTGCAGAGCAGGCATTCCGGGCGAACCAGTCCGGCGCCGAAAAAGCTGACGTCATTGAGTGTCAAAAGCGGCTGGGTCGGCGACAACAAAGAACTCCGGACAAGGGTTCGGGGGCTTCTTCTGGCCTTGGCGGCCCGCAAGCTACTATAGTCGCGCCTGTCTGGTAAGGGCTGTCCACCGCGAGCGAGGGGCCCGGCCGGCGCAACAGAGGAAGGCAAGTCCGAATATGGAATTCCACATCGCCGTGCTGCCGGGTGACGGCATCGGCCCGGAGGTGATCACGCCCAGCCTCGACGTGCTGGCGGCGGCCTGCATCGCCGTCGGCGGACTGAAGCTGGAGTTCACCACGCTGGAGGCCGGTGCCCTGGTCTATCGCGAGCGCGGAGTCGCCATCGCCGAGGAGACCATCCAGGCAGCCGAGGCGACGGATGCGGTGCTGCTGGGTGCCATGGGGCTGCCGGAGGTGCGCTACCCCGATGGCCGCGAGATCGCGCCTCAAGTGGACCTGCGCGAGTTGTGGGAGCTCTTTGCCGGCGTCCGCCCGGTGCGTGCGGTGCCCGGTTCGCCGCTGCCGCTGGCCGATGCGCGGGCCGCCGCCATCGACTTCGTGCTGGTGCGCGAGCAGACCGAGGGGCTCTTCGCCGCGCGCGGCAAGACCGAGCAGACCGCCGACGAGGCGCGCGACGTGCAGGTCATCACCCGCGCGGCCTCGGAGCGGCTCTTCGACTTCTGTTTCAAGCTGGCCGAGCGGCGCAAGGGCAAGGGGCATCCCGGCCGGCTCACCTGCGTCGACAAGGCCAACGTGCTGGGCAGCATGGTGTTCTTCCGCCGCATTTTCGACGAGCGGGCGAAACGCTTCCCCGAGGTCGAAGCACGCCACCGCTACGTCGACGCCATGGCGCTCGACCTCATCAAGCATCCCTGGAACTTCGACGTCATGGTGACCGAGAACATGTACGGCGACATTCTCTCCGACCTTGCCGCCGGCCTCATGGGCGGCCTCGGCATGGCGCCTTCGGCGGACATCGGTCACAACCGCGCGGTGTTCCAGCCCTGCCACGGCAGCGCGCCGGACATCGCCGGCGAAGGCAAGGCCAATCCGACGGCGACCTTCCTTTCCGCCGCCCTGATGCTGGACTGGCTGGCCGAACGCGCCGGCGAGCCGAAGGCCGAGGCGGCGGCGGAACTGATCCGCCGCGCGGTCGACGATGCCTATGCCGGCGGCGACTTGAAACCCTGCGAGTTCGGCGGGCCAGACGGCACCGCGGCGGTGACGCGCCGGGTGCTCGCGGCAATGAAGGCTCCGGCATGAGCGCCTTGGAAGACGTGCTCGGCTTCTGGTTCGCCGCGGGACGGGAGGACCAGTGGTTCAAGGCCAGCGAGGCTTTCGACAAGGAGGTGCGACGGGTGATGCTGCCGCAGTTGGAGGCGGCACGCGTCGGCAAGTACGAGAGCTGGAAGCACGAGCCGCGCGGCTGTCTTGCGCTCTGCATTGTACTCGATCAGGCGCCGCGCAACCTCTTCCGCGGCACGCCGCGCGCCTTCATCTTCGATCCGGCCGCCCGCGAGGTTACCCGTCATGCCTTGAAGCAGGGTTTCGACGCGGGGCTCAAAGAGGTCGAACGGGTGTTCCTCTACCTGCCGCTGGAGCACAGCGAGGACTTGAAGGACCAGCAGGACTGCGTGCGCCTTATGGCGGGGCTGCCGAACGGGGCCGAATATCTGTCTTATGCTGAGAAACATCGCGACGTGATCGCGCGCTTCGGCCGCTTTCCCCACCGCAACGCCGTCCTCGGCCGCGAAAGCACCGAGGAAGAGCTCGAGTTTCTCAAGCAGCCGGGTTCGTCGTTCTGAGGCTCGGGATTCTTCCGGGATCTATTGGGGCGCCTCGGCGTCCTCGGTCGCGAAGTCGGCAGGGGAGGTGATCTCGATCAGTTCCAGATCATCGGAATGGCGTAGCTCGCGGTGGCGGATCCCCGGGGGCTGCAGCACGCAGGAACCCTCGCGCAGCACATGCTCGCCGCTGCCCTCGTATTCGAAGACCACCCAGCCGCGGGTTACGTAGACCATCTGGAAGTCGAGATCGTGCTGATGCCAGGCGGCCGGACTCTTCTTGCCCGGCACGGCGCGGATCACGTGGGCACCGAACCTGCCCTGGGTCGCACCGGCGATGCCGAGGTCGCGGTACTCGAAGAAAGCGCGCAGGCCGGCGCCTTCGAACGCGCTGTCGTCGGCGTGGGAAATGCTGAAGGCCTGTCCGCTCCACAGCCCCTGACCGCTCGCTGGGCGGGTCACGGCACCAGCCAGCTGGTTTGCAGCTTCCCAGCGCTGTTCCAGGCGAAATTGGCGCGGCGGTGGCCGTACGGAGTAAGGAACAGCCAGTCCAATTGGCGCACCTGGCAGACCACGACGGCGAAATTCAACCGCCCCGCCTCGCTCTCCGTCTCGCTGGGGTCGCGGCCCTCCAGCTCCGAGGGCAGACCCGAGGTGGCCCAGGCCCAAGGCAGCCCGCGCGGGCCGGAGATCAGATAGTCGCGGCGCCGGCGTGGCGCCAGGGCCTGCCAGGCGCTCTCCGCCACTTCGTCGCGATGGTGGATCACCGCTTCGGCCTGCACGCGCACCTGGGTGTCGTCGCTCAGCGAGTGAAACAGCAGGGCAACGCGCGGGTCCTCCTGGATCTCGCCGATCTTGCGGCTGCGCAGGTCGGTGTAGAACCACAGCTCGCGCGCCTCGGCATCGACCCGCCGCAGCACCACGGTACGCAGCGTGCAGCCCAGCCCGGCGTGGGGTGTCGCCAGGGAGGTCAGATGGAAGTCATGCTGCGGATCGGCGGCGCCATCGGTCAGCAGATGCCAGCATTCGGCCAGCACGGCACCGAGCCGCGGCTCGTCTTCCGAGTGCCAGATGTCGAGATTGTGCCCGACCAAGAACACTTCTCCCTTTGCGGGCCATTGCTTGGCTCAGTCTAGAGGGCCAAAGGCGCCAGGCAAACGCTTTCCCGTTCGGGCGCCGCCGGGTCCCTGTTTGCGCCAGGTCATTCGGATACAAGCGCAAATGGGCTAATGTGTTGAGATCAAATGATACCCCAGGGAGCTTCATGCGGATTGCCACCTTCAACCTGGAAAGTCTCGACCTGTCGCTGCAGGGGGAGGCCGCCTTCCAGCGCCGCGCGGCGCTGCTGGCGCCGCAGCTCGATCGCTTGTGTGCGGACGTGTTGTGTCTGCAGGAGGTGAACGGCCAGCATCTGCGGGGGCAGTCCGCGCGGAAGCTGATCGCGCTCGAGCGGCTGCTGACTGACACGGTTTACCGCGACTTCCATGTCTTCGCCGCCGGGGGAGCTTCGGAAAAACCCATCACCGACGTGCACAACCTGGCAATCGTCAGCCGCTGGCCGGCGCGCCGGACCGAGGTACTGCATCACCGGCTGGT
>MRWG01001904.1_pt1 | contig 11710 bp, 13 predicted proteins | sample 1013341 | NCBI WGS metagenome assembly MRWG01 (sample SAMN06117577, study PRJNA244670) | biofilm metagenome | biome: Water; feature: Cathode Biofilm; material: Biofilm; isolation source: microbial consortium enriched at the cathode of a solar microbial fuel cell | place: USA: District of Columbia ... | reverse complement strand
GGTCGGCCACGATCTCGCGATCGAGGAGCTCAACGCGAACGGCGGCATCAACGGCCGGAAGGTCGTCTCGTTCGCCCGCGACAGCAAATTGAACCCGTCGGCGGCCGCGTCCGCCGCGAAGGAGCTGATCACCAAGGACGGCGTTAACGTCCTGTTCGGCGGCGTCTCTTCGGCGGTCGGCCTCGCGATCTCTGAGGTCGCGAAACAGGAAGGCGTGATCTATATCGCGACCATTCCGAAGACCATTCAGATGACGACCGAGAAGCTGCATCCGCACGTCTTCCGGACCGCCTCGAACACCGACTTCGAAGGCGACGCCATGGCCCAGCTCGTCGCGAAGACGGGCGCCAAGAAGATCTGCGACATTCAGCTCGACTATGCCTATGGCCACGATCTGGGCAAGGGCATCGAGGCCGGCCTGAAGCGGCATGCGCCGGACGTCGAAGTCGTCGCCAACCTATGGCCGAAGCTCGGCGCGACCGACTACAACGTCTTCATCACCCAGCTGATGGGCGCCGGCTGCAAGGTCGTCACCTCCGGCCTGTGGGGCTCACACTTCGTCAACTTCGCCCAGCAGGCCTCCCCCTTCGGCTTCTTCGACCAGATCGACGCCTTCATATCCGGCGGCGAGGTCGCGAGCCACGAGGTCGCCGGCAAGATGGGCGCCGACTATCCGGACAAGGTGATCTCGAACACCTACGAACTCTGGTACCACGCGGTCAGCCCGAACCATAAGGCGTTCCAGGAGAAGGTCGCGGCCAAGTCCGGCACCACTGAAACGCCGATGTGGCCGGTGCTCGCCTATATCGGCGTCAATTTCTACGCCGAAGCGGTCAAGAAGGCCGGCGGCACCGATGCCGAGGCGGTGATCAAGGCGCTCGAAGGCCTGACCATCGACACGCCGGTCGGCGAGCGCACCATCAACGCCGCCGACCACCAGGCGAACACCGGGCAGTTCTGGGGCCCGATGGTCGATAAGGAAGGCTTCGCCTACAAGGTGATGGACCCGGTCGAGTACATCCCCGCCGAAATCAGCCAGTGACGCGGCGCGCCCGCGCGCTCTCAACTGGCTGAACCCATGGCCCCCGCCCGTCGCGCGGCGGGGGCCGTTTCGTCTGTCGCCGTCGGATCGCCGCAATGCTCGACCTGATAAGAGACTTCAGTCCCGGCCTGGCCGTGCTGCTGACCAACCCGCAGTTCGCGTTCATCCAGTTGATGAACGCCGTCAGCCAGGGGATGAACCTGTTCATCATCGCCGCCGGGCTGTCGCTGATCTTCGGCGTGCTGAAAGTCATCAACTTCGCCCACGGCGTGTTCTACATGTTCGGGGCCTATATCGTTTACACCGTGTCGCAGGACTGGGGGGCGCCGTTCTGGCTCGGCGCACTCGCCTCGGCCGCGGCGCTCGGCGCCATCGCCGTGGTCATCGAGCGGACGCTCTTCCGCCAGATCTACGACGCCGAGCACCTGATGCAGCTGCTGCTGACCTTCGCGATCGTCCTGATCATGGGCGATGTCGCGAAGCTGATCTGGGGCACGGACCAGTACAGCGTCTCCTACCCGGATAGCCTGAAGGGCGCCGTCGACCTCGGCATCTCGTCATATCCCTCCTACCGGCTGATGCTGTGCGCCATCGGGCCGATCATCCTGATCGTGCTCTACTGGTTCGCGGAGAAGACGCGCTGGGGCCGCATGACCCGCGCCGCGACCCAGGACCGGGAGATGCTGGCCGCGCTCGGCGTCAACGTGCCGGTGATCTACACCAGCGTCTTCGTCGTCGGCTCTGCGCTCGCCGGCCTCGGCGGCGCGCTCGCCGCGCCCTTTTCCAGCCCGGTGCCGGGCATGGACGCGACGCTGATCGTCGACTGCTTCGTCATCGTCATCGTCGGCGGGCTCGGCAGCCTCTGGGGCTCGTTCATCGGCGCGCTGCTTTATGGCCTCGTCTTCAATTTCGGCTCGGTCATTTTCCCGAACGCGCAGGACATCTTCGCCTTCATGCTGCTGCTGATCGTGCTGCTGATCCGGCCGTGGGGCCTCTTCGGCAAGCCGGAAGCGGGAGGGCACTGAGCGATGACCGCCCCGCTGTCCGCCGCCGCCAAGCTGGCCTGTCTGATCGCCGTCATTCTCTGCGCGCTGACGCCGTTGATCGGCTCCGACTATCTGATCGACCTCGTGACCGAGATTCTGATCTTCGCGCTGTTCGCGCTCTCGCTGAATGTCATCATCGGCTATTCCGGCAATGTCAGCTTCGGCCACGCCGCCTATTTCGCCATCGGCGGCTACGTCAACGCGATCCTGTTGACCACCTATGGCTGGCCACTGCTGCCCGCGTTCGCCGCGGGCGTCGTACTGGCGTCGCTGACCGCCGCCGTCGTCGCCTATTTCTGCACGCGGCTGACCGACATCTACTTCGCCATGCTGACGCTGGCCTTTTCCATGCTGGTCTGGGCGATCGCCTTCAAATGGCGTTCGGTGACCAACGGCGACGACGGCTTCGTCGGCATCACGATCCCGGCGTTCATCGACGACCGCACGGCCTTCTTCTACTTCACGCTCGTCACCGTGGTCGTCTCGATCGCGCTGCTCTGGCTGATCACGCATTCGGCCTTCGGCCGCAGTCTCGTCGCGGTGCGGGAGAACATGGGCCGCGCCGGCTTCGTCGGCATCCACACGCGCCGGATGCGTTGGCAGGCCTTCGTCGTCGCCGGGTTCTTCGCCGGCGTCGCGGGCGTGCTGTTCGGCATGCTGCACCGGGGCATGTACGTCGAAAGCGCGTTCTGGACCCAGTCCGCCCAGGTGTTGATCATGACGCTCCTCGGCGGCATCTATTCCTTCTTCGGGCCAATCATCGGCGCGGCCGCGCTCTTCATGCTGGAGCGGCTGACCAACCAGTACACCGAATACTGGCCGACGGTGCTCGGCGTCATTCTGCTCGTGATCCTGCTGTTCCTGCCGGACGGCCTGGTCGGCCTCGGCCGCCGCCTGACCGCGAAGGCCCGAGGAAAATCCGTCGATACGGGAGACGCGACATGACCGCCCTCTTGGAGATCAAGAACCTCTGGAAGGACTTCGACGGCTTCGTCGCAACCCGCGACGTGACCTTCGACCTGGAGGAGGGCGAGCGCCACGCGATCATAGGCCCGAACGGCGCCGGGAAGACGACCTTCTTCAATCTGATCACCGGCCACATGGCGCCGACCAAGGGCACAGTCCGTTTCCGCGGCCGGGACATCACCGGCATGGCGCCGCATAAGGTGGTGAAGCTCGGCCTCGCGCGGTCCTTCCAGCGCATCAACATCTTCCCGCGCATGACCGTCTTCGAGAACGTCCAGGTCGCGCTGATGAGCCGCGAGGGCCAGACGACGCGGATGTTCAAGCTCTGCTTCGACCTGCACGTCGAGGAAACCTACCAGCTGCTCGAAACCGTCGGCCTTCGGGCGGAAGCGGCCGAGACCGCGGGCGAACTCGCCTACGGCAAACAAAAGCAGCTCGAACTCGCCATCGCGCTCGCGGAAAATCCGGACGTGCTGCTGCTCGACGAGCCGACGGCCGGCATGTCGCCGTCGGAGACCAACGAGGCGATCCGCCTGGTCGACCGCATCACCCGCGAGCGGGGCCTGACCCTGCTCTTCACGGAGCACGACATGGGCGTCGTCTTTGGCATCTCCGACCGCATTTCGGTGCTGCACCACGGCGAGATCATCGCCCGCGGCCTGCCGGACGAGGTCCGCAACGATCCGGAAGTCCGGCGCATCTATCTGGGCGAGGCCGCCGATGCCGCAGCTTGAAGTCTCCAATATCCATACGAGCTACGGCCTGTCGCAGGTCCTGTTCGGCATCACCTTCGACGTGAACGAGGGCGAGATCGTCTCCCTGGTCGGCCGGAACGGCGTCGGCAAGACGACGACGATGCGCTCGATCATGGGCCTGACCCGGCCGAAGCAGGGCAGCGTCAAGTTCGAGGGGCGCGAGATCGCCGGCCTGCCGGCGCATAAGATCTCCAAGCTCGGCATCGGCTTCGTGCCGGAGGAACGGCGCATCTTCCCGGACCTGACCGTCTGGGAGAACCAGGACATCGCCCGCCGGCCCGCCGCCAATGGCCGCGACGCCTGGGACGAGGAGCGGGTCTTCACCCTCTTCCCGGACCTCAAGGAAATCCCGAACCGCCTGGGCGGCGTGCTCTCCGGCGGCCAGCAGCAGATGCTGACCATCGCCCGCTCGCTGATGGGCAATCCGCGCCTTCTTCTTCTCGACGAGCCGTCGGAGGGCCTTGCGCCCAAGGTCGTCGAGAACGTGCGCGATCAGGTGAAGCTTTTGAAAGAAAGCGGCCTCACCATCATCCTGGCCGAACAGAACCTCGCCTTCATCCTCTACCTTTCCGACCGGTGTCATATCCTCGAGAAGGGCGAGGTGAAGTGGTCGGGCACGGGCGCGGACCTCAAGTCCGACAAGTCGATCATCGAGCAGTACCTGACGGTGTAGGGATGTAGCGATGGCGCCGGCATTCGACCTCTTCGATCTGCCGGCGGACTTCGTGCCGCGCGCCTACGACTATTTCCGCGACCTCCGGTCGGCGAGCCCGGTGCATCCGAACTCCGACGGCTCCTACGTGCTGACCCGGCATGCGGACATGGCGGCGGTCTACCGCGACCCCGCGCTCTGGTCGTCGGACAAGCGCGCCGACTTCAAGCCGAAGTTCGGGGATTCGCCCCTTTTCGAGCACCATACGACCAGCCTCGTCTTCCGCGACCCACCGGACCACACCCGCATCCGGAAGCTCTTCCAGCACGCCTTCACCCGGAAAGCGCTGGCCGCGCTGGAGCCGCGGATCGAGGCCCTGGTCGAGGGATATCTGGACCGGCTCGAAGACCAGGGCGGCATGGAGGTCGTCTCCGAGTTCTCGTTCAAGCTGCCGGTCGAGGTCGTCTGCGACATGCTGGGCGTGCCGACGTCCGACCGGGAGGCGATCCGCGACTGGGCGCTGCTGATCCTCGGCGCGCTGGAGCCCCGCATCAGTCAGGAGCAGTTCGACGCCGGCTGCCGGGCGGTCGAGGACTTCAAGGCCTACCTTCGCGAGCAGATGGCCCGGCGCCGGCGCGATCCGGGCGCGCGGCGCGACGGCGAAATCCTTTCCGATCTCATGGAGGCGGAGGAGGACGGCGAGCGGCTGACCGAAATCGAGCTGCTGCACCAGTGCATCTTCCTGCTGAACGCCGGGCACGAGACCTCGACCAACATGCTCTCCCATGGCGTCCACGAGTTCCTGCGGAATCCGGACGAGGTTCGCCGCCTTCGCGCCGAACCGGAACTGATCGACAGCGCGGTCGAAGAGGTGCTGCGCTACCAGGCGCCGATCCAGATCAACAACCGCCGCTCGACCGCGCCGACGCGGGTGGGCCACGTCGATTTGCCAGCCGGCACGACGGTCCACCTGATGCTGGGCGCCGCCAATCGCGACCCGGACCAGTTCCCCGACCCCGACCGCTTCGACATCGCGCGGCGGCCGAACCGGCACCTCTCCTTCGGCCTCGGCGTCCATATCTGCGCCGGCAATGCGCTGGCCCGGATGGAAGGAAAGATCGCGTTCGCCAAGCTGTTCGAGCGCTTTCCCGCCCTTGGCCTCGCGGCCGAGCCGAAGCTCGCCGGCCGCATCCGCTTCCGCGAGGTGACCGAGCTCAAGGTCGCCCTCTGACCCGAACATTCGACTGGGGAGGACCCCGCCATGCCGACCGCACGCTATCAGCACCCCGAAGCCATCGTCTCCGGCGAATGGCTGGAAGCGCATCTCGGCGATCCTGGCCTGCGCGTCTACGACTGCACCTTTCACCTGGTCTACGAAGAAGGCACGGGCCAGCCCTACCATGTCGTCAGCGGCCGCGAGGATTACGACGGCGGCCACATCCCCGGCTCCGGCTTCCTGGATCTCCAGGCGGACTTCTCCCGTTCCGACAGCCCCTTCCACTTCACGCTGAAGTCGCCGGAGGCCGTCAAGGCGGCGTTCGAGGCGGCCGGCGTCGGCGACGACACGCGGGTCGTGCTCTACGCCCGGAAGAACATGACCCGCGCGACCCGCTTCTGGTGGATGCTGCGCTGGCTGGGCTTCGACAAAGCCGCCCTGCTCGACGGCGGCTGGGACGCCTGGGCGGCGGAGGGCCGGCCGGTCTCGACCGCAGCCGCGAAATATCTGCCCGGCCGCATGACGCTGAACCTCCGGCCCGGCCTTTTCGTCGGCAAGGCGGAGATGCAGGCCGGCATGGCCGACGATGGCGCCTGCGCGCTCAACGCCCTGGAGCCGGACCTGCACAGCGGCGCCAACGCCCGCTACGGCAGGCCGGGCCGCATTCCGGGCTCCGTCAACGTGCCGGCCTCCAGCCTCGCCGACCCGAAGACGCTGAAATTCGTCGACGCCGAGACGGCCGCTGCCAAGTTCGCCGCCGTCGGCGCCGATCCTTCGAAGCGCATCCTGAACTACTGCGGCGGCGGCATCGCGGCGACGCTCGACGCCTTCCTGCAGCACCAGCTGGGCTACCCGGACATCGCCGTCTACGACAATTCGATGAGCGAGTGGGCGACCGACCCGGACCTGCCGATCGAGAAGGATTGAGTACGGGGCGACGGCCTACTCCGCCGCGACCGCAAGCCTTACGTCCGTCGCCTTTTGCAAGTGGCTGATTACGGCGAACAGGTTGGCGGCGCTGGGGTTGCCGCTCGGACCGAACATGCGCATCAAGCTCTTCGAGGGCTTGTCCAGTTCGCGCGCCAGGCCTTCGAATCCGGTGGTCGCGTTGATGTAGTCGCGCAGCACCGCTTTGCCCGCGGCAAGGTCCCCCGCCAGCATCAGTTCGACCGCTTCCTTGAGCAACGCCTTCCGGAAGCGCGGATCGCGGTCGATCCTCGCTTTCACGGTGTCCTTGAATTCTCGCGTCAGGGCCATCGTTATGCCTCCGATTTCCTGTCCAGATAGTCCCGCCAACGCTCGCGCGCCGCTGCGATGTCGCGGGACTGCCGTCGCTTCGAGCCGCCTGCCTGCAAGATGATCAGGGCGTCGCCGTCCATCCCGAAATAGATCCGATATCCTGCGCCAAATGACATACGGCACTCGTGCAATCCGCCGCCGAGGCCTTTGACATTCGAAAAATTGTCCGCCTCAAGTCGCGCTACAAACGTGACGACCTTCGCGGCGACCGGCGCATCCAGGCCGTCGATCCAATCCGCAAACGGGCTGCGCCCCCTTCGGTCGACGAACTCCAGCGCTCTCATTTTCACATAGTGCCATATATGTTACCTTTAAACCACTCATACAGGCTGTGCCGCTTGCCGCCGGGCGCGACGAAGTCCATCTTTCTTGCCAAGATGCGCCGCAGGAACGGAGATATAGCGATGTTCAACTTCCTCTTCGCCGGCAAAAAGCTTGAAATGCCAGAGCCGGGGCAGGCGCTGCCCGGGCGGGCGGAGGCATTGAAGACGCCGGAGACGCACTTCGTTTCGGGCGCGCGGATCAAGCCGCCGTTTCCGGAGGGCCTGGAGACCGTCGTGTTCGGCCTCGGCTGCTTCTGGGGCGCGGAGCGGATCTTCTGGCAGACGCCGGGCGTCTATGCGACGGCGGTCGGCTATGCCGCCGGGCTGACGCCGAACCCGACCTACGAAGAGGTCTGCTCGGGCATGACCGGGCACAACGAAGTCGTGCTCGTCGTCTACGACCCGAAGAAGGTTTCGTTCGAGAAGTTGCTGAAGGTCTTCTGGGAAGGCCACAACCCGACCCAGGGCATGCGGCAGGGCAACGACGTCGGCACGCAGTACCGCTCCGGCATCTACGTCACGAGCCCCGAGCAGAAGCGCGCGGCGGAGGCGAGCAAGGCCGCCTACCAGAAGACGCTGAAGGCGGCAGGCTTCGGCGCGATCACGACCGAAATCCTCGAAGCGGGCGAATTCTACTACGCCGAGGACTATCACCAGCAGTATCTGGCGAAGAACCCGGCGGGCTATTGCGGCCTCGGCGGCACGGGCGTCGCCTGCCCGGTCGGCGTCGCGGCGGCGGAATAGCCGCCGCTCAGCCCGGCATCTTTTCCGATTTCGCCGTGCCTTCGTGCATCAGCGTCCAGGGCTGGGCGCTGGCGGTGAAGATGTCGGTCTGCGGCTTGTAGATCGACGGATCGTCCAGGCTCCCGGCGTAGACTGAGACATAGCGCGGCATCGCCTCGGTCTTGATGAGGAGCGGCGATCCGCATTCGGCGCAGAAATAGCGATGCACCGTGCGGCCGGCGTCGGACTCCCGCGAATAGACCTGGGGCGCGCCTTCGACGATTTCGAACGCGTCGGCGGCGACGCCGACGCCCGGATAGAAGCCTGCGCCCGTCGCCCGCTGGCAGTCCCGGCAATGGCAGTTGCCCATATAGCGGGGGTCCGCCGTCGCCTTGTAGCGGACCTTGCCGCAGGCGCAGCCGCCTTCGAAACCTTCGCTCATGTGATGTCTCCCTTGGTTGCGATCCGCCATTCCTGGCGGACATCGTCGTCGGTTTCCCGTTCGAGCGCCGCGGCCGCACGACCCGCCGCCGCGTCCGGCGTCAGCCTGGCGAGCGCCCAGATCGCCGCCACGCGGACCAGCGGCGACGCATCCTCCGTCAAATCCGCCGCGACGGGCCCGAGTTCCGTCCGGCCCGAATTGCCGATGGCGATCAGCACGTTCCGCACGAACCGGTCCCGCCCCGTCCGCTTGATCGGCGAGCCGGCGAACACCTCCCGAAACGCCGCATCGTCGAGCCGTGCGAGCTCCGCGAGCTTGGGCGCCATCAACTCCGCCCGCGGCCAGAGGGCCGGTTCGCGCGGCCGGCGGGCGAACTTGTTCCATGGGCAGACCGCGAGACAGTCGTCGCAGCCATAGATCCGATCGCCGATGCCCGACCGTAGCTCGCGCGGAATGTGCCCCTTGTGCTCGATGGTCAGGTAGGAGACGCAGCGCCGGGCGTCCAGGCGGTAGGGCGCGGGAAAGGCGCCGGTCGGACAGGCGTCGAGGCAGTTCCGGCAGGAGCCGCAGTGGTCACGTTCCGGCGCGTCGGGCGCCAGATCCGCATCCGTGAACATCTCGCCGAGGAAGAACCAGTTGCCGAGCTCCCGGCTCAACAGGTTGGCGTGCTTGCCCTGCCAGCCGACGCCGGCGCGCTCAGCCAGATGCTTTTCCATGACGGGCGCGGTGTCCACGAACACCTTGACCGCCGCGCCGTGCGCTTCGTGCGTCCAGCGCGCGAGTTGCTTCAGGCGGGATTTGAGAACGTCGTGATAGTCGCGGCCCGTCCTGGCATAGACGCTGATCTCGCCCCGGTCGCGGCCGGCGGGCCGGTCGAGCGGGTCGGCGGCCGGCGCGTAGCTCATCGCGACGACGACGACCGACCGCGCTTCGGGCCAGAGCGCCTGCGGGTCGGCGCGGCGGTCGGCATGGGCGGCCATCCAGCCCATGTCGCCATGCATGCCCTCGGCCAGGAACCGGCGGAGCCGCGCCTTGGCGTCGGCGGAGGTTTCGGCGGCGGCGAAGCCGACGGCGTCGAAGCCGAGTTCGAGCGCGCGCGCCCGGATCGCCTGCTTCAGGTCCGCCGCCGCCGCCATCTATGCCTTGAGGCCGCGGAGGAAGCTCGCGCGGGCCTTCGCCGCCGACATGAAGAGGTTGAGGTCGTTGCCTCCAAGGATCATCTGCGCGCCCATGCCGATATAGCGGCTGGCGAGCTCCTGGTCGTAGACGCCGCCCATGCCGAGGAACTTGCCGTTGTTGCGACAGGCCGATCCGACCTTGTCATAGGCGTCCCTGACCTTGTCGTCGCCGAACTGGCCCGGAATGCCCATTTCCGTGCAGAGGTCGTTGGTGCCGATCAAGAGGCAGTCGATCCCTTCGACCGCCGCCATGGCGTCGGCGTTGGCGATGGCGGTCGGGCTTTCGATCATCACCGTGACCAGGATGTTCTCGTTGACGAGCCGGTTGCGTTCGCCGATCGGCATGTCCTCATAGCCCAGCTGCAGGGCGGGACCGCCGACGGAACGCTTGCCGATCGGCGGATGCAGGCACTGGTTCCGGATGGCCGTCGCTTCCTCCACCGTGTCGACATGGGGCGCGACGATGCCCTGGGCGCCGGCGTCGAGTGGGCGGCTCATCAGGTGGCTTGCGTGGTGCGAGGAGCGGACGATCGGCGCGATGCCGGCGTCGAGCGCGGCGGCGGTGATCTGCGCGGCCGTGTCGATCGTCATGGAATTGTGCTCGAGATCGATGAACAGCCAATCGAAGCCGCAGACCTGGGCGATGCGGGCGGTGTCGACGGTGCGCGCCTGGCGGAGCCCGAGGCCGATGGCGAGTTCGCCGGCCTTCAGCTTCTCCTTGGCGACGTTCGGTATGACAGGCATGGACGGTTCCCCCGATAGATTATGCGTCGTTTGATTTTCCGGGGGAGCATGCCCGATCCCTCAGGGCGGGTCCAACCGCTGAAACAGCAAAAGCGTCGTGAGATCGCCGTGCAGGATGCGCGCGCGGGCGCGGGCGAGAACGTTCGGCTCGGCCCGCCATGCGACGCCCAGGCCCGCCGCCTCCAGCATCGGCAGGTCGTTGGCGCCGTCGCCGACGGCGGCGACCGCCCGGCGGTCGATCCCGAGGCGTCCGGCGTGGCGCTCCAGCGCGGCGAGCTTGGCGCTGCCGTCCAGGATTGGCTCCAGGACGCGGCCGGTGATGCGGCCGTCCGTCACCTCGATGTCGTTGCCCTGCTCGCCGGAAAACCCGAGCCGCTCGGCGATGCGCGTGGTGAAGTAGCGGAAGCCGCCGGAAACCAGCCGGCAGTCCGCCCCGCCCGCCCGCATGCCGGCGACGAGCGCGGCCGCGCCCGGCGTCACCTCGATACCGGCATAGGCGGCCTCGAAGAGGCGGGCATCTTCGCCGGCGAGCAGGCCGACCCGCTCCCGGAGCGCGCCCCGGAAGTCCAGTTCGCCGCGCATCGCACGGGCGGTTATCTCGCTGACCTGGGGCCCGACGCCCGCCGCCGCCGCCATCTCGTCGAGGCTCTCGCCGGTCACGATGGTCGAGTCCATGTCGGCGATCAGCAGGCGCTTCGCCCTGGGCGCGGGCGCCTGGTAGGCATAGTCGACGGCGGCGTCCGCGAACGCCTGGCGGACGGCCGTCGCAACCGCTTCCGACCAGGGGTCGGCGGCGCAGGCGATGTCGACGGCCCGGCCGTCCGCGAAGGCTTCGGGATCGCCGACGGACGTCGCGCCGCCCGTCCGGAGCGCCGCCGCGCCCGCCGCGGCGAGCGCGGGGTCGAGCTTGGCGCCCGGCGGCGCTACAAGGGTCAGTATGGCGTCCATTGAGAACATCCTTCAGGCGGGCGACGCGACCGTTCTGGCCATCGTCGGGCCGACGGCGAGCGGGAAATCCGCCCTGGCGCTGCGCGCGGCGGAGCGGTTGAACGGCGTCGTGATAAACGCCGACAGCATGCAGGTCTACAAGCGCCTCAGAATCCTGACTGCGCGGCCGACGCCCGCGGAAGAAGCGCGCGCGCCGCATCGCCTCTACGGCTGGCTGGAACCGGACGACCCCTGTTCGGCCGGCCGATGGTCGGAGGCGGCGCGGCGGGAGATCGCGGCCGCCCGCGCCGACGGAAAGCTGCCGATCCTGACCGGCGGGACCGGCTTCTACCTCGAAGCGCTGGCGCAGGGACTGCCGCCTGCGCCGGAGGTCCCG
>MRWG01001902.1_pt1 | contig 11720 bp, 7 predicted proteins | sample 1013341 | NCBI WGS metagenome assembly MRWG01 (sample SAMN06117577, study PRJNA244670) | biofilm metagenome | biome: Water; feature: Cathode Biofilm; material: Biofilm; isolation source: microbial consortium enriched at the cathode of a solar microbial fuel cell | place: USA: District of Columbia ... | reverse complement strand
GTTCATCCTGCTCCCGAACGGCGAATGTATGACGAGATTCATCGCCCCCGCCTCGTCGAAGAACCTTTCGAGGACGAGCCTCTCCTGCGTCGGTATAACCCCCAGCGCGGCCTTCACGACGGCCATGTACGTCACCAGCTGATCGGCGGCCTCCTCTCCGAGGCCGGTCGTTTTTATCACGTGTTCGATGGCCGCCCTCTTCCACGAGTCGCCCATCATACCGTCGAGTGCGTCCTCTTTTTCCCTGAGCCAGCCGAGATCCCCGAGCTTCTCCGACATCTCTTCCCGGAGCCTCGATACGGCGTATGAGAGCTCGGGTGTTCTCCCCGGGGCCTCGCCGAACCAGAACGGTATAGTAGGCGGCAGCGCCCCCGCGTCCTCGACCCTCACCTTCCCGCCGACGACCTGTATTATCCGCCACGAATGATTGCCCAGGAGGAATATATCCCCCGCTGTGCTCTCAATGGCGAAGTCCTCGTTCACCGTCCCGAGGAATGTCCCCGTCGGCTCCAGGATAACGTCGTAGTCAAAGCTGTCTGGTATCGTCCCGCCCGACACTATCGCCGCTATCCGCGCCCCCTTCCGCGGTCTCAGCATCCCGTTCACCATGTCGTGGCGTATGTACGCCGCGCGCCTGCCCTTCTGCGCCGCGAATCCTTCCGACAGCATCTTCACGACGTCGTCGTATTCCGCCCGTTCGAGCTCTCTGTAGGGATACGCCTTCCTAAAAAGTGCGAATAATTCCTCCTCGCCCCACTCGCCGCACGAGACCTCCGCAACTATCTGTTGCGCGAGGACGTCAAGCGGCTTCTCCGGCATGATGATGCTGTCGAGCTCCCCGCGTCTTACAGCATCCAACAGCGCAGCGCACTCCGCGAGCTCGTCGAGGCTCAGCGGAAACACCTTCCCCCGCGGCGTTCCCTTCACGGTATGTCCCGAGCGCCCTACCCTTTGTAGGAACGTAGATATCGCCCTAGGCGAGCCTATCTGGCACACGAGGTCCACGTGCCCGATGTCTATTCCCAATTCAAGCGACGCCGTTGCGACTATGGCTTTCAGTTCTCCCGATTTCAGCCGCCTCTCGGCGTCGAGCCTCATCTCCTTCGATATGCTCCCGTGGTGCGCCGCTATAACCTCCGCCCCGAACCTCTCCGTCAGGTTATGCGTCATACGCTCCGACAGACGCCGCGTATTCACGAATATCAGAGTCGTCTTGTGTTCTTTTATCAGCGTCTCGAGTCTCTGGTAAACCTCATCCCACACCTCGTTCGACATGACGGCCGTAAGCGGCGATCCGGGAATTTCGACCGAAAGCTGGAGTTCCCTCTTGTGCCCCGAATCTATAATCGTGCAGTCGGGCCGCCCTTCCCCCTCGCCGCCGTTCCCCGTAAGGAAGCGCGCCACCGTCTCTATCGGCTTCTGCGTCGCCGAGAGCCCTATTCTCCTCAGCTTTTCGGGAACGAGGGCTTCCAGCCTCTCGGCCGTAAGCGAAAGATGCGAGCCTCGTTTGCTCCCGACCATGGCGTGTATCTCGTCCACGATCAGCGTCTTCACGTCCGAAAGCATCTCTCTCCCGTTCTTTCCGGTAAGGAGCAGATACAAAGACTCGGGTGTCGTTATCAATATATGCGGGGGCTTTTTCGTCATCCTGGTCCGGACGGCCGAGGGCGTGTCGCCCGTCCTCACCTGCGCCCTGATGTCCACTTCGGGCAGCCCCATCGCGGCCAGCTCTTCCATTATTCCCCGGAGCGGTCTCTGAAGGTTGTTCTCTATGTCGTTACTCAGCGCTTTTAGCGGCGAGACGTACACGATCTGCGTCCGGTCGGGGAGCCCGAACTCGAGCCCCTCCTTTATCAGGTCGTCTATGGCCGAAAGGAATGCCGCGAGGGTCTTACCGGAACCGGTAGGCGCGGCTATGAGGACGTTGCTCCCCTTTTTTATCTCCGGCCACGCCCTTTCCTGGACCTCCGTCGGGGTCCCCAGCTCCTTCCCAAACCACGCCCCCACGGCAGGATGGAATATCTCGAATGCCATCCTATTATTATAAACTGCACACCACGCCTGCAGGAAATTTCCCCTTCCCTTCAAAGAGGCTTCCCCCTTGACCCATGTGCTAAACTCTTCCCCTATGGAGTTCAAAATCACTAGCGACTTCACCCCCAGGGGCGACCAGCCCGAGGCCATCCGCGAGCTCACCGAGGGCCTCATCCGGGGCGACAAGCACCAGGTCCTTCTCGGCGTCACGGGGAGCGGCAAAACATTCACTATAGCGAACGTTATCGCCAACGTTAACCGCCCCACCCTCATAATCGCGCACAACAAAACCCTCGCCGCCCAGCTCTACGGCGAGCTGAAAGACCTGTTCCCCGAAAACTCTGTGAAATACTTCGTCAGCTACTACGACTACTACCAGCCCGAGGCTTATATCCCCTCGACCGACACCTACATAGAAAAGGACGCCCAGATAAACGAGCACATAGACAGGCTCCGACATGCCTCGACGACCTCCCTTTTCGAAAGGCGGGACGTTGTCATCGTTGCCAGCGTCTCCTGTATCTACGGCATCGGGGCCCCCGAGCACTACTACGGCCTCCTCATAATGCTCGAAGAGGGCATGGAGATGGATCGCGACAAGCTCCTCGCCCGTCTTTCCGAGGTCCAGTACGAAAGGACCGGGCTCGATCTCTACAGGAGCTCGTTCCGCGTAAAGGGCGACGTCGTCGATGTCTTCCCCTCTCACCACGACAATACAGCTGTAAGGATTGAGTTCTTCGGCGATGTCATCGATTCCATAAAAGAGATAGATCCGATACGGGGCGCCACTATCCGCTCGCTCTCCAAGATCGCAATATACCCCGGATCGCACTACGCCGCGCCCAAATACAGGCACGAAGCGGCCATCGAAAACATCAAGATAGAGCTCGCCGAAAGGCTCAAGTACCTCGAAGAAAGGGGCATGATGGTCGAAAAGCAGCGGCTCGAAGAGAAGACGAATTTCGACCTCGAGCTTTTGACGAACATGGGCTTCTGCTCCGGCATCGAGAACTACTCCCGGCACATCTCGGGGCGCCTTCCCGGCCAGCCCCCGGCGACCCTACTCGACTATTTCCCGGACGACTTTCTACTGATCATCGACGAAAGTCACCAGATGGTCCCCCAGCTCCGCGCCATGTACGAGGGCGACAGGAGCCGGAAAATGAGCCTCGTCGAGCACGGCTTCAGGCTCCCCTCGGCCCTCGACAACAGGCCGCTTAATTTCCGGGAATATGAAGAAAGGGTAAACCAGGTCATATACGTCTCTGCGACCCCCGGACCCTACGAAATCGAGCAGGCGGGGGGCGTTATAACCGAGCAGATAATTCGCCCGACGGGGCTCGCAGACCCCGAAATCGAGATCAGGCCGGCCGACAACCAGGTCGACGACCTGCTCGAAGAGATAAAGAAGAGGACAGAGGCCGGCGAAAGGGTGCTCGTCACCACGCTCACGAAAAGAATGGCCGAGGACCTCACCGAGTACTACCGCGAGCTCGGCATACGCGTGAAGTACCTTCACTCCGACATCGACACGCTCGAAAGGATAGCCATTATAAGGGACCTCCGCCTCGGAAAGTTCGACGTCCTGGTGGGGATCAATCTCCTAAGAGAGGGCCTCGACATACCCGAGGTCTCGCTCGTCGCCATCCTCGACGCAGACAAGGAAGGCTACCTCCGCTCCGAGACCTCCCTTATACAAATATTCGGCCGCGCCGCACGGAACGTGAACGGCCGCGTCATACTCTACGCCGACAGGATGACGGAATCGATGACAAGGGCCATATCCGAGACGGAGCGAAGAAGGGCGATACAGGAAAAATATAACGAAGAGAACGGGATAACGCCCCAGAGCATTAAAAAATCGGTCACGGACATCCTTTCCACGATATACGAGGCCGATTACTACACCGTCCCGCTCGAAACCGTCAACGAAGAGCTCGACGTTCCGCCCGAGAAGATATCGTCCACGATAACGGCGCTCGACCGCGAGATGAAGGAGGCCGCCAAAAACCTCGAATACGAGACGGCCGCCAAAAAGCGCGACCAGATAAAAAGGCTCCGCGAGCTCGAGATAAAATACCTCGGGAGCCCCAAAGAAACCCCTCAACAGAACGGCTGAAGCCCTATTTGTCGCCGCATCCCTCGCTCATGGCAGTCTTGGCCGCCTCGGCTATCTCCTCCGCTGTAAGGTCTTTCACGTGCGTCGCGACAGACCATACGTGTCCGAACGGGTCTTTTAACTGCCCGTACCTGTCTCCCCAGAAGGCGTCGCCGAGCGGCATGACCACTTCGGCCCCGGCCTTGATCGCCTTTTCGAAAAAGGCGTCGGCGTCCGGGACGTATATATGAAGGACGACCGTAGTCCCGCCGCGGGTGTTCGGCCCGAGCGAGTTCCAGTCCGGGAACTCGTCCGCAAGCATCACCGCCGAATCTCCGAAACGAAGACACGCATGCATCACCCTGCCGCCATCCGGCATATCGAGTCTCATGACTGTCTCCGCACCGAAGGCCTTCTCGTAGAAGTCGATCGCTTTCGCCGCGTCCCTACACACGAGGTGCGGCGTCACTGTATGCATCCCGTCGGGTATCGGTTTAACTTCCGCCATAATTTAAGCTCCTTACGGTTGAATTGCCGGGCGCATCCCTTTCCGCTTCCCGTCGTTAATACGACGAAAAAGAATCTCCTGAAAGGACATTTTTCACGCCCTACCCTGTTTGATGCACCATTCCCAAACTAAATGCGCAAATCTCATTTTTTCTCTTGGAGCTTTATATAAGAGTTCATAAAGATTTATGTTTTCTGCTTTCATTTTTAATCCCCCCTTAGGAAAAGGCCTGTCGCGGCGAAGCCTTGCGAAGCCGGAGGGACATAGGGGGGATTTATGCTTCCCGTTTTTCGTTTAAACCTCTTCCCCGGCCGCGCTTGGCTCCGGCGCGCCGCCGAGTCTTTCCTTAAGCCCCTCCGCCATCCTCACGCTCATCCCAGGGACGGCCGCTATCTCCTCCACCGTTGCCGCCCGGAGCCTCACGACGCTCCCAAAGCGCTTTATAAGCTCCCTTTTTCGCTTGGCCCCGATTCCCGGAATGTCGTCGAGCTCCGACTTTAACGCCCTCTTCCCCCTAAGCTTCTTGTGGAACGTAATCGCGAACCTGTGCGCCTCGTCCCTCACCCTCATCAGCAAAAACAGCACAGGCGAATTCCTCGAAAAGACGAGCGGGTTCTTCCGCCCGTGGATATAAATCTTGTCGCTCTCCCCCTCTTCCCTTCCCTTGGCTATCGAGGCGAGACCGACGGCGTCCTCGTACCCGAGATCCGTCATCGCCTGGTGCGCTATATTCAGCTGCCCCTTCCCCCCGTCTATGAGTATCAGGTCCGGCGGCTCCCATCCCGCATCCTCCGCCCTCGTCAGCCTCCGTGACAGGACCTCCCTCATCGCCGCATAGTCGTTCGGGCCCTCGACGGTCTTTATCCTGTACGTCCTGTACCCGTCCTTGGCCGGCTTTCCGTTCTCGAACCTTACGAGCGACGCCACTGCCAGGTCACCCTGCGTATTCGATATGTCGAAACACTCAATAGATACAGGCGTTTTCCCGAGTTGGAGCGACGTCCCGAGCCTCTCCAGGAGATCCAGCTCACCGAGCTCCTTCGCGTGCTTTCTCTGAAAGCTTTCGAGCGCGTTCCTTCCGGCGAGCTCCACCTGCCGCGCTTTCGTTCCCCTCTCCGGGGTCTCGATGGCCACCTTCCGCCCCCGCCTCTCCGATAACCATTCCGATAGCGCTTCCCTGTCCTCGACTTCCGCCGGTATGAGTATTTCGCCGGGGATAAATCTGTTCCCGCCGTATAACTGCGACAAAAACTCGCTTAAAAGTTCCCCATCCGTCCCTGCAGTGTTGCTGAAGGAATATTCGATCCTGTCTATGAACGTCCCGCCCCTCGAAAAAAGCACCGCGAACTCCACGTGCCGCCCTTCCCTGTGGTACCCGACGACGTCCCTGTCCTTCGTGTCGGGCGTTATGAACATCTCCGCCTCGAGGTTCTTTTCGAGGAGCCTCACCTGGTCCCTGTAATGGGCCGCATCCTCATACCTCATCTCCCCGGCCGCTTTCTCCATGTTCTCCTTCAGGATCTCGAGGATCCGCCCCTTCTCCCCCTTAAGGAACATCCTCACCCTGTCGACGACCTCTCGGTACTCCTCCTCACTCGCCTTCCCGGCGCATGGCCCTATGCACTGCCCCATGTAATAGCTCAGGCACGGCCGCGCCGCGTGCCGCCTGAACTTCTCGTCCGTACAGTCCCTAAGAGGAAACACCTTGTGTATAAGCCTCTTGGCCTTCTTGAGCGCATCGGCGGATGCGAACGGCCCGTAGTAAACGGCCCCGTCCTTGAGCACCCTTCTCGTCAGCGTAAGGCGCGGGAATTTCTCCTTCGGGTCGAGCCTCAGCGACAAATAATTCTTGTCATCACGGAGTTTTATGTTGTATTTCGGCTTTTTCTGCTTTATGAGGGAGTTTTCGAGCATGAGGGCCTCGCGCTCATTCCGTGTGACGAAGTAATCGAGGTCGGCCGCCTCTGCCATGAGATACGCGATGTGCGGCCGCGCCGGCTCCTCTCCGTCGTTAAGGTACGAGAACACACGGCTCCTTAGGTTCTTCGCCTTCCCCACGTAAAGGGATTTCCCCTTACCGTCCTTGAGAAGGTAAACCCCCGGCGACGGCGGTATCGCCCGCGCCTTCTCCCTGTCTATGCCCATAACTTACTAAGGTTAAAAGGAATTCCGGCTTAGGCAAGCGGAAGGATTCATTAAGGCCGATGTCAGCTTTCTGGTTCACAAAACTTAAAAACCGACGGCCGTACACGCCGACATCCAACTTTCGTGACCGGTTGTGCTCGGAACTGATCGGGAGTAGAGAAATAAATTAGGGTTAATAAAAATTCAATTTGTTTTTGTAAAGACGGGAAATCTAGTGGAATGTCCTAATTTCAATGAGGAACAGGTCAGTTCAGCGTGGTTTTTTGAGGTTTCTCCAGACATCTCTCAGGCCCTCCAGGTAACCCGCCGGCAGCGGGCCTCCGAGCCTCCCGAGCTCGCGCTCCACGTCCCGGGCCGATGCGGCCCTCCCCTTTCCCTTGAGCACGCTCAATATAACAGCCGCCTCGATTACGCCAATATCCACTCCGGCATATTTTTCAGCGAACAAAGCATATTCACCTTCCTTCACCTCCGCCGCATACCTCTCGAAAATCGCCTTGATTTCGTCCACTCTCCCCCCAGAACCCTTTACCGCAGTAGGTACCGCGGTAATTACCGCATTACTTACTGCACTACCTACCGCATTTCTCACCGGAGTATCTACTGCACTACTTACTGCGGTACCGTGAGAAGCTGCTTTCACAAGCACCTTTTTTGTTACCGGGTCCACCTCGAGGCCCCTTTCAAGCCTCCTTTTGTGCACCTCTTCCGGCCTATATACCTTATACTTCCTGCCGTACACGCCTAGTGCGCCCTCCAATACCTCTATATTAAGCTTTTCTGTAAGAGAATGGACGGCCATTCTGACGGTCTTGTCAGAGAGCCCCGAAAGCTCCCGGAGCTCCTTTAGCCCGATCCTGACGCTTCCAGGCGGGTTGGCATCCTTATATACCTTATAAATAGCTTCGTAAACCTTCGTCTCTGAAGGCGACAATAGGGGGTCCCCATCCTTGGGCGCCGTTCTGACCACGGCTCTGGGGGGTTTCTTCTCCGAGGAGGCCTTTTTTACCGGGCTATCTACCGCGGTAACTACCGCGCTTTCCTCCACTGCATCTACTCCGGTATCTACCGCGGTAGATTCATCCTCGCCGGGCGTTTTTTCTTCAGCGCCCTCCGGTATATTCCTGTCCTTCCTGAAACTCTCGAAATAGGCCGTAGCCACCTTATGCGCGTTCACAGGGCTCCCGCGCTTCTCCATAGACTCCAGCATCCCCGAGAGGCGCCCTGAGGACGCCTGTTTCTTCTCAGGAGTTTCGGATGATGTATCTTCTCCCTTCTTCCTTTTCCCTTTCATAAATCGCCATCACTTCCTTGGCCAGTCTTCTGTAATCCGTAGCCCCGGCACAGAGCGGATCGTACTCCAGTATATGCTTCCCATACCCGCTCGCCTCCTTCAGCTTCACGTTCGAATGTATAGGCGAGAACACGTTTGGATTAAACTTCCTGTTTATCGCCTCTAGCACCGTGCTGCTTATCGTCGTCAGCTTATCGTGCATCGTCGGAAGGGCATAGGGCACGATAGGGAAATCAGGCCGCGACGAATACACCTCGTAAAGAGTTTCGTCTATCATGCTCACCGCCTCGAGCGCCATCGGCTGCGTCTGCACCGCTATAATCACATCATCGGCCGCGAAAAATGCATTAACGGAAAGCGTCGCGAGGGAAGGGGGGCAGTCTATTATCACAAAGTCATAACTCTTCCTCAGCTTGTTTATAGACTTCCTCAAACGATGGTCCTTCTCGATGAGCGCCGACATCGAAAGATCGGCCCTGCTCATCGAAAGATTGGCCGGCGCGAGAAAAAGCCCCCTCGTCTCATGCTCCACCACTATCCCGTTTATGTCTATCTTGCTCGTGGGATCGGTGAGCACGTCGTTTATCGTCATCTCGAAATCATTCGGGCTGAAACCGAGATGCGTCGTGGCGTTCCCCTGGGGGTCAAGATCTACAACCAGTACATCGGCCCCTTTCTCCACAAGACACGCGGCGAGGTTCACCGCGGTCGTCGTCTTTCCGACCCCTCCCTTGTGATTGGCAACCGCTATAACCTTCATGTGCTCTTTAACCTCCGGGCAGGGTCTTTATACTGGTCTGAAAAAAGAACCCAAGGAACTTCAGGCTCCCAATTTATTTATATCAATTCTGAGCGACTATATCAAGCCGAAAGGGTAGGGGGGTAAAGAACATTGCTTCAAAATCCCACAGTCCGGCGCCGAGATTTTCGCCGATTGATTTAACTTTCCAAAAATCATATAATAAGGCTGAGCTTGGGTATTAAAAAGCCGCCGAAGCTTTAGCGCTGAGCATAAAACAACGGCGGCAACCGGAAGGTGGAACAACCTAATGATACCTTTTCTCACTTTTAAATGTCAAGCTTTTTGATGCCCGGCTAAGGAACCGTCCGGGGTCTGTTCAGAGAGGCGGATGTCTGATAAAAAACAAGACAAAACAAAGATAGTCCAGATTTGGGGAGAGATACTCGACGAGGGCTTTACGAGCGTCCCGAACATCCTCCTCAGATACAGATCCAGGATAGGTCTCAAACCCAAACACGTCATGCTCATAATCGACATCATGTCCTACAAATGGGACTCCAAATACCCGTTCCCGAGTTACTCTACTCTCGCCCAGAGATCGGGCATCGAAGAGAGGAGTGTAAAGCGCATCACACAGGATCTCGAAGAGCTCGGGCTCCTCGTTAAATCCCCTCGCTTCGACGAGGAAACAGGAGCGCAGGTCACAACTGTATTCGACTTCCGTCCGCTCGTTCAAAAGCTCATAGAAGAGCTCAACAAGGGCGATGATTATGTGGAAGAACTGGAGTTCGGTGAGGAGAATGAAAACGAGGTAGGTATAGGTAGACTTATCCCAGAAGACGCCATCCCGGAACAAAAAACCAATAAAAAAAGGGCACCTAAGGGGGATGACCAAATTGTCAGGGGGGAGGGTGACAAAAATGTCACCCGGGGGGTGACAATATCATCACCCGGGGGGGTGACAAAAATGTCACCCAAAGAAGACAAATATAAGAAGAAGATAAATAGTATAGGAACCCTCGAGAGCAGCCTTACCTACGTAAGGGCAAAAAACGGCATTTCAAAAACGCAGGATAAAGAAAAAGAAAGGGTTCGTAAAAGCATTAGAGACGCTATTTTCAGAAAGAGAATATTCGAGACATACGACAACCTCACAGACATAAAGCCAATAGAAGAAATAGTCGAGGAGGGTGCGCACAGGGCGTGTAAGGACATAGCCATAAACAGGGTTCTCGACATAGAGAAAAAAAGAACCGCGCTTGACCCGACAGAGATAGCGCGCCGGGTAAGGAACTCCTTCCCATACAAAGCCATCCCCAAAGGGAGCGAGAGTAAGGCTAGGAACTTTTACGTTGGCACACTATGTGAGCTCGTCGCCGAGGCGGTGGCAGAATCTTTATCCGAGGACGCACCGACCAAGAAGGGATGAATCACCCAACCTGCGGCTGACATCATATCTTTATAAGAATAGTCTTTTAACTTCACACACCCGATGAAATCCTCGATCATTCCGCTAAAGCCTGGGTGTTTGACATTTATCGAGGTCTATTTAATATATTTTTCCGCAAAAATTCAAAAACAGGGGGGAGAATACATATGGCAGGCGACTCACCAAACATGAAAGAGGCCAGAGAAGTCCTCAAAAAAAACAAAATCGTTATAGCCGGAGTAGGAGAAACGGAGCAGGGTAAGATTCCCGATAAGAGTTCCTTTCATTTCCTCTCTCAGGCATCCAAGCTCGCTATAGAAGATGCGGGGATTAAAAAGTCGGACGTCGACGGACTCGTCACCGCATTCTCGCTCGTCGAGCACACCTTCATGCACTGCACTACTTTCGCCGATTACTTCGGGCTGAGGCCGAGGTTCTTCTCGTCCGTAGCCGTCGGCGGAGCGACGGCCGTATGGATGGTCGCCGAGGCCGCGATGGCTATAGCCTCCGGCCAGGCCGAGGTCGTCCTCTGCGTAAGGGGCGACAACACCCTCTCCGGCATATCCTCTTCCGGCATGGTTGCTCTCATAAGAGAAATGTGTCACGCCGAGTTCGAGTTCCCCTACGGTCTCACCACTCCTGGCGGATATGCGCTTGCCGCACAGAGGTACCTCCACGATTTCGGCACCACACGCGAGCACCTCGCGGCAGTGGCCGTAACGATGCGTAAGCACGCGGCTAATAAAGAGAACGCGATGAACAAGGAGCCACTCTCCATAGACGACGTTCTCAACTCGCGCATCATAGCCGAGCCCCTCTCTAAATACGACTGCTCCATCATCTCCGACGGCGGCGCCGCGTTCATCGTCACGACGGAGGCGAAGGCAAAAGAGCTTGGCATACAGAACCCGCTCGCATATCTCTGGGGCATGGGTCAGGGATACTCGCACCAGTACCTCACCTCGCTCAAGGATCTCGATCAGATATATAACGCCGTTAACGCTTCCGGTCAGAAGGCGTTCCAGACCGCAGGCCTCACACAGAAAGACGTCGATGTGGCGTTTCTCTACGACTGCTTCACGATAACCGTTCTCCTTGAGCTAGAAGGGCTCGGGTTCGTTCCGAAAGGCGAGGGCGGCGCGTTCGCACTCGAAGGACGCATGGAGATAGGCAAGGACCTTCCCGTGAACACTCACGGCGGGCTCCTGTCCCAGGCGCATCTCGGCGCGATGCATCACGTGATAGAAGCCGTGCTCCAGCTGAGGAAGCAGGCCGGGCCGAGGCAGGTAAAGGACGCCGACGTTGCGCTCGTACACGGAAACGGCGGCATCGTATCCGCACACAGCACGATACTCTTAGGGAAAGAAGCCCTTTCATAACCAAAAAGGAGACTCAAAAGACAATGGCTGAAAATAAACCATACGAGAAACCACTGCCGGATTTTCGTCCGGAAACCAAACCCTACTGGGA